>Ga0164241_10005966_pt1 | contig 11219 bp, 12 predicted proteins | sample OricomyardsoilBY_FD_108780 | JGI IMG/M metagenome (GOLD analysis project Ga0164241, IMG submission 108780) | Backyard soil microbial communities from Emeryville, California, USA - Original compost - Back yard soil (BY) | ecosystem: Environmental > Terrestrial > Soil > Unclassified | place: USA... | reverse complement strand
GTGGCGCGCACCTCTGCGATCAACTTCTCTCGCTGCTCAGCCGTGTACTGCTTGCGCATCCCCCCTTGTGCGACGGGTCGGTAGCCGCCAGCCAGATGGGTTTGGAGCAGCGGTTACGAAGCTTCTGATGCTGAGAAGCAGGGGACCTCACCGCCGCGCACGCCGATCACGGGATAGCGCCGGCTGACCTGCTAACCGCGCCGTTTCCCGCGTCCCTGACCGTCCTATTGCGTCGCAGTCCGTCGCGTATCGCGTTGCGCTCACAGCTGCGCCGCACCAGGCGAACCGACGGAACACGCGAAGCCAACGCCGCGATCGCCGGCGGCAACTTTGAGCTGTTGCATGTCACGCCCTAGCGTGCGTCTGCAGGACGCCGACTTCATGGCGCTCCTCCGCCATGGCTGCTCCCTCTGGGACGGACGACGGCCACTCAGCCGTGCCCGCAGCTGCGCTAGCCGAGCCCGAACGCCCAATTGACGGGACGGAGCCAGTCTTCCTTCAAGCGCCCAGTTTTCTTCAAGCGAACGATCTCTCGCAGGATCGCCGGGTAGGCGAGTTCGAGTTGCAAGTGAGTGGGAAGCGTGATGAGCGTGTCACTCCGTAGCGCCAGCAATTTTTTCTTGTAAATTTCGATGGATTCGCATCCGTCGTCTAAGGCAAGCTGATTTAGTTCGCTGGTCGGGACCATGATAGACGTGCCGATCGATGGCTCGTTTTCGGGAAATAGATCTAGCCTTGTGAACGGCTCTGGAACGTGCCTGTCGCTGTTGTCGTTGATCAGGCTGACCAAGCAAATGGCGGCCTGCTCACGCAACGGTAGCCACGCTGAGCGGAATCGGCCGTCGACTAAGAAGAAGTGCAGGAGCGCCTCCAAGGATCTCACCCTCTCTTCAAGCTTCGCGAGAGAAAGCTTCGCCTTGGCTACTTCGCCTGCGTGCTCCTCGCCAGAGATCTTGGTTCGCAACTCGGTCTCATGAGGCGCGACTACCTTGACGGCGACCTGTTCTCCGCTAGCGCGAGCTGCATCAGCCCGGAGGATCAGTTCGGCTGCGCGTGTGAAGTCGCCGGAGAAGTGTGCTGCTCCGTCGAGCGTGATTTCTAGCAGCTCTGGTTGCGTCAGCGGGACAATCTTCGCGAGGTCTGCTGGCACCTGTTGCACGGCGAACTTGGCACAAAGGGCGCCGAGGGTCATTCCGAACCGGCCGCGCAGCGTTCCAATCATTTCTGCCGCAAGGAAGCGATAGCCTTCGGGCTCCAAGTCCATGATGTTCAATCGCTGATTCGCGAAGAGGTCGCCGTTGCCGAGCCGTTCGTAGTGTTTCACTCGGGCAATCTGGTCGTCTGTCAGCCTTGCGCCAGCCGTGATGTTCGAGCGGTCCATATTAAGCTGACGTTGCAGCTCCCGAAACAAGGCCCGCAGTTCGTCGAGAAAGGAATGAACGTGGGCGCGGAGCGAGTTGACGAGTGGGCGCAGTTCGGAATCGGGGCGCAGCTGCGTCAGCGTTTCGCTCAAAAGCGTGCGGAGACGTTTCGCTGAATCGACACACTCGCCGACATACTCGGCTTCGTGATCGTTAAAAAGCAGCCGGTGCTCTGCAAGCCTATCGAGCAGCATCACTGCGATGGCGGAGTCCGGCGCCGAGAGATGGACGACCTCCGAGATTCCGAAACGTGCAGGCGGAAGATTGATCTCAATGCCCGTCCCTCCGTCGCTCACTACAAGATTCTCGACAAGAACGGTTGCTGACTTTGGAAATGACTCGTTCGACATCACGCCTCCCCCTTCTGGTCTTGCTCGAGCTCGAGGAGCACGTCCGAGACGTTTGCGTGGTGCAGTAGGCCTCGCAGTTTCGTCGCAACATGCTCGGGAACCAACGCGCCACCATCTCTGCTCGCTGCTAGGTAGCGAGTGCTTGGAGGATACGACTTGAACTCAGCGTGCTCCTCCGGGCTGAGATTGCCGCGCTGGAGCCAAAGAGCCAGCTCCCGGTCAGAGAGGCGCGGGACCTCACCCGCATGGTGCGTCGGAGTCAGCACTCGGTCACCCTTGTACTGGAAGAACTCCCGTAGCGCCTGCGGGCCCTGCGCACGCACGTCGCTATATTGCACGACCACCTCGTAGATCCCGTGATCACATTGGTAGGCGTACCACTCGGGCACTGGCGGCCGAAACACGGCGGCGACTCGCAGCAGACACGAGGTGTCGACCGTAACCGGCGGAACAAGCACGGCATCTCCGGGACCGGCGAATGCCCGATCGTCGTTGACGAACACTTCCGCTTGGACACGTAGGCACGGGCAGCCCCTCGCATGATAACTAAGGTCGACTTCAAGAATCGTGATGGGCGCATCTCCGAACCAGAAGTTCCCTTCCACCAGAAAACGCCCATTCTTCATGTCCTTCTCCCCGAAGGAGCTGTCGAAGCGCACGGCGCCGTCGCGTGCCTTGAATACGGGTGGGTGTTCAACGACCGCGTTTCTGAGGACGACGCCAGTGCCTCCGTCGTGAACTTCCAGGTGGTGAACGATGACCGTCTTCATCGCCTTCATTCGAGAACTATTCCGGCCGAACCCCTTCCGTTCACGCGTTGATAGCGGAGGTGTACCCCTTTAGTCGTTGTGGGTCGCACCCGAACACCCACTGCGCCCCCCTCCACGATTTGCTCGACAACAATCACCGACTCGCCACTCGCTTGCACGCGGCTCTCGAAGTCGACACGGAAGCTCTCGAAGTCTGCGCGGACACCGCCAAGCACGGCGAGAATTTCGTCCTTCACGTTGTGCTGCGTGCGAACGAGTTGGATGATCGCCTGCCCCACGAGGGCAGCGGTAACCTCATCGATCTGATCGAGAAAGGCTTTTCGCTCCTCCGCCTTCTCGATCTTCGCGAGTTCGCGCGCGAACATCTCGTCGGCGGCGTTGCCAAACGCCTTCGCGATCCCCTTTCGAGCGAGAGGCGCAAGCGCACTGAGAAGTGGGTTTCCGCTGGCGAGTGCAACCGCCAGGCCCGCAGCACCATCGATCACCTTGTCGCGTTCGCCCTTCGCAATCGCCTCGGCGATCACCTTCAAGTCTTTCGAGTGAGGCTCCAGCAAGGTCTCCAGATCAACGTCGCCCATGGAGACGCAGGTTACAGCCGCGAACGGGCTCCCGTCCATCCTGTTTGCCTAGGCAAATGTTGGTTTCAGTTTCCTTCAAAGGTATGCGTTCACTCGTGCGGTGCGAGCACGCAGGGGCCAACACGTTCCTGCGTGAAACCTGGCGTCCCTTGCCACGGGCCCGAGGTGTCCGCGAATGTCGGCCTCCACAACCCCCTTTTTGGAGAGGTGAATTGGCGGCGGGGTCGACATCGCCATTGGCGAGGTGTTAGCTCGCTACGCTAGGTCGTGCGGGAGCAGCACGGCGCCGCTGCGGAGGGCTTTCGCTCTTTTCGGCGAGCGCTCCTTGTATCCCGCCGGCCGGGAACAAAGTCCAAATCCGTGCCGGTAAACGACGCCCAACGCCATCACGCGATCCTCACCGACTACCCGAGGATCGCGATGCACGCTCACAGTGGTCCCCAAGGGTCAGTCGACGATAAGCGTTCGACTCCGAGCAGTTCCTTGACGTCGGACAGCTCGGACGGCTCGGGCCCGCCGGCGTCGCAGGATTGAAGACCGCATTCCCATAGTAGTCAAAAGTTCGGCGGAACGTACTAAGAAGGGAAGGACTGCAGCCAGCCGGGAAGGGATCAGCTCATGGATAGGCGTTACGCAGGCGCCAACGCCGACCCCGTGGCGCGTCGAGGTACCGCGATCAGACACGTTTCACCGCAACATCAGCGAGCGCGCGGCTTGAGCTCGTCCTCATAGAGGGACGGCCAGGGCGCTACCCGCCGCGCGGCCATTTCTTGCTCGATTCGGAAGTGACGCAGTTGACGTGCGTTGATGATCTCCGCATCGATTTCCCCGAAGAACAGACGATCGTCCGTGTACGAATGAAACGTCTGGCTCAGCGTTGTGACGAAGGGTGTCTTGCTGGGACCCTTATCCCAGGCTGCGAATGCGGCAGGGATCGCGCGAAACTCACGCAGTGCGAGAGTCGCCGACCACCAGTCTGCTGCGGTGAGCGTCGTGATCGGGAGCGGGAAATCGACCACTTGGTACGGAACGACCACGATTGTGCCCTTCTTGAAGACGTAGTCCGAGCTGGCGGTGCCTGCCCCTGCACAAATCGCCGATACCTTCGCGCGCCCAAGAGCTCCGAAGGTGCCGAGGTTCCAGTCCAGGATCACGTCGGCGGTGAACCCCCTCCTGTAGTCGAACAAGCTCGCATCTTCGGGCGGGATTTGTGCTGTAAGTCGATACGAGGCGCGCGAATGTCTGAATGCCGTTCTGAAGAGCAGGTTCGGCCGATAGGGCATCGACGAGCTCTTGGGTGGCAATGGCAGGTTGCCGCGGCACGTGTTCGACGCCCACCCGTTTCGGCAGCTTGAGCTGAGCGTAGTGTCGAAACCAGAGCGCGGCGGTCCTGGCGTCGTGTTCCGCGAGCGTGATCGGTTTCCCGCTCTCCTGCGAGAGCGGGCGCGCCAGCTCGGGAACATGTTTTTCGATGGCCGACGGAGCGTTGTTCAGGGCCTGTTCACGGTCTGGGCGAGAATGCACGCACGCGGCTCGCGCAATGATCGCCTCTAGCTGTTGTGAGCGGGCGCCGCGATCCGCGCACAAACGGTGAAGAGCGCCAGGCGGAGCTGGGCGCCGTTCACCGTTCACCGATAGGTAGCTGGGCCGGATCAGCGCTGGCGGGCTAGGAAGCTCGACCGCCAAAATTAGCGAAGGCCCGGGAGCGCCAACTCTCGAGCCTTCTGGGTCTCCGGTGCGACGGAGGACTGCACCTCCATCACGACCTGAGGCCCATGTCCAGTAATCGGCGTTTCGGGCTCGGTGCGTTCGGAGAGCTTTCGCGTCGTCGTTTGCGGTCGGTGCCGCGTTCAACTTCGGCTTTGCGCTCGATGTGATCGAGGGCGCCGCTTCTGCCCTGGCTGCGCTCCTAAGCAACGACGGGAGTCGGTCCAGCGCGCTGGCGCCGCGTATCGCGTCAAGCATCGCAGTCGCGTCCTGCAGGCGACGCGGCAAGCGCGCTACCGCGATCGCCGTGCCAACTTTTCGGCGCCGATAGTGACGCATCAGTCGGTGACGCAAGCGGCGGCCCCGGCGAGTTCTCCGGTCGCGCTGGAGACGGAGTCCGGCGGAAAGGACCAGGATGACGAATCGAAACGAAGCGACGGCTACTGCTCGCTCTGCCGCGCGGCGCTGCCCATTTGGGCGGTTCGCGCGCCGAGACGCTGGCGGGGCGCTAGGCGCCGTGCGCCGCGGGCACCGCGCGGCCCACCGGGCTGAGCGGCGAGGTGAGCCATGATCCCCAAGGAAACCGAGGCGGACATTCTGCGTCTCTTCCACGCTGAGAAATGGCGGGTTGGTACGATCGCTTGCCAACTCGGCGTGCATCACACGACCGTGCAGCGGGTGCTTCGGCATGCCGGCGTCGAGGCCAAGGAGCTCTCGTCACGGCCTTCGATGGCCGATCCATTCGTGCCGTTCATCGTCGAGCAGCTCGGAAAGTACGAGGGTCTGTGCGTATTCCGCTGCATTCGATCAGCCGTTCCGAGCGCATTCGATCAGGATTCCGGGCATCCGATCAGGAATCGGAGCGAAGCGACGAGTACGGGGCTGGTCAGACGGCGGGTTGGGTCTCGGGCTGGGGTTTCAGACCTTTCTGGCGGCGCATGGATGAGCCGCGCAGCGTGAGCACGTGAGCGTTGTGCACGAGCCGGTCGCAGATGGCGTCGGCGATAGTCGGATCACCGAGCGACTCGTGCCAACTTTTCGTCGGCAGTTGCGTGGTGAGGACGGTGGAGCGTTTGCCGTAGCGGTCTTCGAGGACTTCGAGCAGATCACGGCGCTCGACGTCGGTCATCGGCGCGAGCAAGAAGTCGTCGAGGATGAGGACGTCGATCTTGGCGAGCCGCGCGAGCATCGCGGAGTAGTCGGCGGAAGCGCGGGCGATGGCGAGTTGCTCGAGGAGACGCGGGACACGCATGAAGAGAGCGCGGAAGCCCTGTCTGATGGCCGCGTTGGCAAGAGCGCTGGCGAGAAAGCTCTTGCCGACGCCGGTGGCGCCGAGCAGCAGCAGGTTGTGATGCGAGCGCACCCACTGGCAGGAGCTAAGCTCGCGCACTACGCTGTGCTCGAGCCCACGCGCGGAGTCGCAGACGATTTCTTCGGGAGCTGCGCGCACGCTGAGCTTGGCCTCTTGGACACGGCGCGAGACGCGGCGGTTTTCGCGTGAGGTCCACTCGTGGTCGACGAGGAGCCCGAGTTTGTCTTCGAAAGAGAGCTGCCTGTCGGGAGGCAGCTCCATCATTTCACCTAGGCTTTTGGCCAGCGCGTGCAGTTTCAAGTCGATGAGCTTCTGAATTGTTTCGTCGAGTGTCATTGTCATTCTCCGTGTCGTAGTAGCCGGCGCCGCGCACGTGCTCGTGCTCGTCGACAGCTCGGGGAGCCGTGGGTGCATTGGCGGGAGCAGCCCGCTCGATGCCGCGTTTGAGGATGCCTTCGATGTGACGGCGATGCGGTGCGCTCTTGCCGGCGACCGAGAGGGCTCGCTGACAAGCGGCGTCCATAGCAGCTGCGCCGTGCTTGTCGGCGACGCGAATCAAGCCGAGCACGGGACGAAAGCCCATTTCGGGCTGGGGATACCTGGCCAACGTGCGGCGCGCGACCTCCGCGACGTGCGGTCCGAATTGACCGGCCCAGTTGATCATACGCTCTGGCGACCACTCGCCGTAATCGGCGTGCTCGCGCGGTCGGTGCTCAGGCTTGGTTATCGGCGTGCCAGGGCGCGCGTAGCTGCGTCGGTGAGAGGCTACGCGCACGCCACCGTGAAAGCACTCGATGACGCTCGGTGTCGCACGCACCTCGATGACTTGCTGGCGAAGCTGGAACGGGACGCTGTAGTGGCGGCCGTCGAACTCGACGTGATAGTCGATGTTGGCGCGCGTCCGCTTGCGCTGCGGCAGCTCGAACCGGAGCCGCGGGAGCGGCTTCATGCACGGGCGATCGAGCGAATCGAACGCCTCGCGCCTGGTGCCCGGCAGCTTCTGGAATCGCCGGTTGTTGAGCTCTTCGACCAGCGCCGCGATGGCGTTATTGAGCTCGGCGAGCGAGAAGAACATGCGGTTGCGAAGGCGAGCGAGAATCCAGCGCTGGGCGATGAGCACGCCTGCTTCAACTTTGGCTTTTGCTTTCGGCTTGCGCGGCGGTGCCGGGATGATGGCAATGCCGTAGTGCTGCCCCAGCTCAGCGAAAGCATCGTTGATGTCCGGGTCGTACCGATCTGGGCGCTTTACTGCGCTTCGAAGCTGGTCGGGCACAGCGATGGCCGGAGCCGCGCCGAAATACTCGAGCGCACGAACCGTGCTGGCGCAGAAATCCGGCACGGTTTGCGACAGTGTCGCCTCCGCGAACGTGTAGTTGCTGGCGCCCAGCACTCCGACGAACAACTCGACCTCTGTGAGCTCGCCGGTCTCGGCGTCGCCGATGCGCGGCTTCTTGCCGGAGTAGTCGAGAAATAGTTTTTCTCCTGGCCGGTGCACCTGCCGCATGCTGAGCCGGCGCCGATCGCGCCAGCTGGCGTACAGCTCGCAGAACTGGCTGTACTGGTACGGCCGCGCGCCGCGCTGCGTAGCTGCGGCCTGGTACTCGTCCCACAAGAGATGCAGCGTGACACCGACACGACCAAGCTCCGCGTGCGCCCAGTTGAAGTCGATCGTCGCCCGCGCCGCGGGCTCGCTGCGACCGACGTGCTGGAAAAGCTGCGACTCGACATCAGCGTCGCTGAGCGGCTTGGCTTTCTCCCAGGTCAGCCCCGCGCGCTCGGCGCGGTCCAGGTAGTCGCAAACCGTCGAAGGCGACAGCTCGCACGCCAGCGCGATCTGGCGGTGTTGGCAGCCACACTCGTGGCGAAGACGAAGAACCTCTCGAATCTTGCGCATGGACAGTCGCCTCATGGGCCGCGACCATCCCCGCCTCGCGCCTCAGCCGCTCGGCCGATCGAATGCCCGGAACGGGTGATCGAATGAGCGGAATGGCTGATCGAATGCTCCGGAATCCTGATCGGATACTTTCGGAACGCTGATCGAATGCCGCCGGAACGCTGATCGGATCACGTCGGAATACGCAAGGGTCTGTGCTCGAGCCGGCTGTTCGAGATGGTCAAGGAGCGCGGCTATCCCGGCGGAGCCGATCACTTTCGTCGCGTCGTCGGGCGGCACCGTCCGCGCAAGCCGGCTGAGGCTTTCTTGCGTCTCAAGACACTGCCGGGCGAGCAGGCGCAGGTCGACTGGGCGCACTTCGGCAAGCTTCAGGTGGGTCGTGCCGAGCGCATCCTGTGGGCCTTCGTGATGGTGCTCAGTTACTCGCGGCAGGTCTTTTTGCGCTTTTTTCTGGGCGCTTCCATGCCCTTCTTCGTGCGCGGGCACGTCGACGCTTTCGCTTTCTTCGGCGGCGTTCCCCGAGTCCTGCTCTACGACAATCTCAAAAGCGCCGTGCTCGAGCGGCACGGCGACGCCATCCGATTCAATCCGCGGCTCCTTGAGCTCGCCGCGTACTACCGCTTTGAGCCCAGACCAGTCGCCGTGGCGCGCGGCAACGAGAAAGGCCGAGTCGAGCGCGCCATCCGCTACGTCCGCGACGCATTCTTCGCACCTCGGACGTTTACAGACGTAGACGACCTCAATCGCCAGGCCCACGTGTGGTCGACGACGCGCTCGGCGGACCGGCTCTGGGTCGAGGACCGAGCGCGCACTGTTCGTGATGCCCTCGGTGACGAGAAGGGCAAGCTATTGTCACTGCCTGACCAGCCCTTCCCGGTCATCGAGCGCCTTGATGTCGAGATCGGCAAGACCCCCTACGCACGCTTCGATCTCAACGACTACTCCGTGCCTCACGACCGGACGCAGCGCACGCTGACCGTGCTCGCCGACCTCGACACCGTGCGCATCGCCGAGGGCAACGACGTCGTAGCCACGCATGCTCGTTCTTGGGACAGGGCCCAGCAGCTCGAAACACCCGAGCATTTGCAGCGTTTAGTCCTCGAAAAGAAGCGCGCTCGCCAGCACCGTGGGCTCGACCGTCTCGCCAAAGCCGTGCCCAGCAGCCAGGCGTTCCTTCGCTGCCTGGCCGAGCGCGGCGAAAATCTCGGCAGCAACACCTCCAGACTGCTGCAGCTGCTCGATGGCGCTGGAGCTGACGCGCTCGAAGACGCGCTCGTCGAAGTCCTCGAGCGCAACACCGTCCACATCGGAGCCGTGCGCCAGGTGATCGATAAGCGCCGCTCCGACCGCGGTCTGCCACCGGCCGTGACCCTCCCGCTCGCCCCCAGCGAGCACCGCGACCTCGTTATCACACCACACTCGCTCTCTACCTACGACGCCCTCAAGAAGGATGGCAGCCATGACAACTGACCTCACCCCTACAGAATTGAAGACTCGCCTCAAAGCCCTCGGGCTGTTCGGACTTATTGGCTGCTGCGATGAGATCATCGACAAGCCGTGGCTCCGAGAAGTGCTCGCCATCGAGGAGCGCGAGCGGCAAAAGCGCGGCTTCGAGCGCCGCGCCCGCGACGCACACGTCGGCGCCACCAAGCCGATGGTCGACTTCGACTGGACCTGGCCCAAGAAGATCGACCGCCAGGCAATCGAGGAGCTTTTTAGCCTCAATTTCATCAAGAGCGGTCACAACGCCGTGCTCGTCGGCCCCAACGGGGTCGGCAAAACCATGATCCTGAAAAACGTCGCCCAGCAAGCGCTCAGCCGCGGCCACACCGTCCGCTCTGCCACCGCCAGTGACATGCTCGCCGAACTAGCTGCGCAAGAATCGTCGCCGGCTCTCGCGCGCCGCCTCCGGCGCTACACGCTGCCACATCTGCTCTGCATCGATGAAGTCGGCTACCTCTCGTACAACAGCCGCTACGCCGACTTGCTTTTCGAAGTCGTCACCCGTCGCTACGACGCCGGCAAACCGCTGCTGCTCAGCACCAACAAGGGCTTCGCAGAGTGGAGCGAGGTCTTCCCCCACGCTGCTTGCGTCGTCACCCTCGTCGACCGCCTCATCCACCGCGCCGAGGTCATCGACATCGAAGCCGATAGCTATCGGCTCAAAGAGGCCAAGGAGCTCACCGCTGCGCGTACCAAGCAGCGCTCCAAGAAGCCCTCCAACTGACGCCACGGTGGCTGTTCACCGGTGAACTTCACCGCCCCCAGGCGCGTTCTTCACCGGTGAACTTCACCGAATATCCGCGGGTCCGCGTGCCCGTCAACAGCTGTTCGGTCGACGTCTCGGGAGCTTGGCCGGCGACCTCTTCGGTTGCGGGATTGACGGCCCGGCACACGGCAAAAGCAATCTACGTACACATGTCGTCTTGAAGTCACGAAGAAGAGTTGGATCGGCTCGACGCTCGACTCGCTGCCCGACGAGCTGAGCGCACTCGTCGACTGGAGGATTCTTGGCAAATGAGTTTCTGGTCACGAACTACCGGATCGACCGTGGGGCCGCGTTGCCCCGTGTTAGGTGCTGCACGAGCCTGGACAAGTTCGGATCGGCTACCAGGCGCTCTCGAAGCAGGGAGGACAATGAAGCTGACGTCATTTTCGTGGAGCGGTGCTCGTAGCGGGACGGTCAAACCAGTGCGCTCGGGGAGCTCCGGCGCGAGTTGACGCATGGAACATCACCGGTCCCGGGCTGCGAATGGTGTGAGCCAGAGGGCCTAGCACGGTGCAAGAGGCTGTAGCTCGACCCCCAAAACGGGGTCGAGCACGGAACCACGCTACAGGTCCCTGCCCGCGTGCAGGCGCGAGCAGTTACGACTTCAAGCGTGACAGCGCCTTCCAGACGGTCTTCTCGCTAACCCCCAGCGCAATCGCGATGGCTTGCAGCTTCATTCCCAGACGCCGCATCGCCTTGGCTTCCATAGCGATGGCCTGGAACGGGAACGCCTCGCTGGTAAAGACGATGAAGTCGAGCTCGAGCTCGGACACGGTTCGAATTGGTTGCAGTCGTGTCCGCAAAATCGTAAAGAGACGCCCGGCTCGGAAGACAGCCGGGCGTCTTTCTTTGGAGGGGTTCGAACCTTCACGACCCCACGGTAGATTGCGACTCGCAGCGGGCTGCACGTCGGAGGGT
>Ga0164241_10005965_pt1 | contig 11222 bp, 9 predicted proteins | sample OricomyardsoilBY_FD_108780 | JGI IMG/M metagenome (GOLD analysis project Ga0164241, IMG submission 108780) | Backyard soil microbial communities from Emeryville, California, USA - Original compost - Back yard soil (BY) | ecosystem: Environmental > Terrestrial > Soil > Unclassified | place: USA... | reverse complement strand
GTGCGCCCCAGTGGATTCGAACCACTGACCTACGGCTCCGGAGGCCGTCGCTCTATCCAGCTGAGCTAGGGGCGCGAGTGGCGAGGTCTATGCCGTGGAGAGGGTGGGGGCGTCAAGGGTTTCGGCGGTTTACGTGGGTTTTGAGCGGTGGGGGGAGGCGGGAAGAGGTGACGCGCGCGCGGGCGCGGCGCGGGGTAAGGTTGCGCCGTGGAAGTTCATCTCGTTCCCTGTTTGAGCGACAACTACTGCTACTTGCTGCATCGGCCGGGCAGTCGCGACGCGATTGTCGTCGATGCTAGCGAGGAAGCGCCGGTGCTGCAGGCGCTGGAAAAGTTGGGGTTGGACCCGGTCGCGATTTTGGCGACGCACCATCACGTGGACCACGTGGGTGGCAACGCCGGGTTGCTGAAGCGTTTTCCGAGCTTGAAAGTCTTCGGGCATCGCTCGGATAGCGGACGCATTCCGGGGCAGACTGATTTGCTCGATGACCGGCAGGAGTTCGACGTCGCCGGTATCGGCGTCAAGGCGCTGCACATTCCCGGGCACACCTTGGGCGCGGTCGCGTACGTGGCCGAGGGCGCGGCGTTCACCGGTGACACGTTGTTCGCGGCTGGCTGCGGGCGCCTGTTCGAAGGCACGGCCGCGCAGATGTACGAGTCGTTGAATTTGACATTGGGTGCGCTGCCGGACGACACGCGCATCTACTGCGGGCACGAGTACACGGTCAGCAACCTGCGCTTCGCCGAGTCGCTCGAGCCCAGTAACCCCGAGATTGCCAAGAAGCTGGCGTGGGCCAAAGCGCTGCGTGAAAAGGGCGAGCCCACGCTGCCCAGCACGATGCGTGAAGAGCGCTTGACCAATCCGTTCTTGCGCGTGGCCGAGAAAGACGTCGTGGCCAAGGTGAACGAGCGCTTGAGCCAAGATCATTCGCCGCAAGCGGTGCTGGCGGCGGTGCGAGCGATGAAAGATGCGTTCTGAGCGCCTCGTCGGGCTCGCGCTGTGCGTGTGCGCGGCTCTGCCCGCTTGTTCCAAATCGGCGCCGCCGGGCGAACGTGTCGTAGCCGCCGCGACCGTCGCCGCGGCGAGCCGTTCGATCGCGGCCCCGGCGACGCCTCCGCCCCCTGCCGTGACGCCTCCGTCCTCACGCCTTCCTCAAACCGAAGTCACCTGGACCTACGACGACACGCCCATCGGTCGGATGAACGCGGTCGTAGTCGTGCCCGCGCGCGCGGCCGATGAGCGCTTCCCGGTCTTGCTCACGTTTCACGGCACTGGCGAAGCGCGCAAGGGTCCCGAAAGAGGCGCGCGGGGCTGGATTGACGACTACGGGCTCTACCGAGCCATCGAACGGTTGCAGCATCCGCCGCTCACCAGCGCCGATCTGGAAGGCTTTGCCGACGAAGCGCGCTTGGCCAAGCTCAACGCCGCGCTCGCCGCGAACCCGTACCGCGGGCTCGTCATCGTCAACTCGTACACACCCGATATGCTGCGCGGTGACGAGCCGTTTTCGAAAGTGCCGCCGCTCGCCCAGTTCGTCGTCGAACAGCTGTTGCCGCGCGCGGCGCGCGAAACGCCCGCCATCGGCACCCCGCAAACGACCGGCATCGACGGGATCAGCTTGGGCGGTCGCGCGTCGTTGGCGATCGGCCTCCGCAATCCGGAGGCGTTTGCGGCCGTGGGCGGGCTGCAGCCCGCGTTCGACTTGGACAACGCCGGTGCGGTGGCGATGCGCGCCGCCCAGGCCCACCAAAAAAATCCCGCCTTGAGCTTTCGACTTTTGACGAGCGACGGCGACTACTTCCTCGCCTCGACGAAGGCGATCAGCGCGGCCATGAAGCAAGCCGGGGTGCCGCACACGCTCGTCATCGTGCCGGGGCCCCACGACTATCCGTTCAATCGCGGCCCGGCCGTGTACGAGATGCTGTTGCACCACGATCGCGTGCTGCGCGGCCTGCCGCCGATTTGACGGTCCGCGCATCGCGACGCGGCCTCACTTGGCCGCCCAACGACGGCCGAGGGCCGCAAACGCGTCGCGCAACACGCCGAGCTGCGCGCAGTGGTCGGCCTTGTCGTTGCCGGCGTAGCCGCGCACGTGAAAGTTACCGCGCGTGAAGTACTCGACGAGTTCGAGCCCGAGGGCGTCGCGGCGGCGCACCGCTTGGGGCTTGCCGCCCTGGGTCGAAATCACGTAGTGGGCAGCTTCGGTCGTCGACGCAAAGTCGGCCGGATCGATCGACGAGTGGCTGATCAACATGAACCGCTCGCCGGCCGCCGCCCGCGCCGCGTAGTCGACGAATGGCTTCAATTGAGCCTCGAAAGCGGCTCGATCATTGCGGGGCGCGTGCAAGCCGTCGATCAGAACGACGGCGTCGATCTCGGAGCTCGCCGGTTGAGCCAAGATCGCCTCGATGCCGACGAAACCAGCGCTCCAGGCGCTGAGCGCCACGTGCCCCGCCTTCGCCGTGGTCGAGGTTCGTTTGCCGACCGCAGCCTCGACGTCGCTCACGATTCTTTCGAACAAATGCGTGCCGCTGAAGAGCGGGGCGTAGCCTTCGCTCGGTGGCAGCGTCAACGTGTACAGCACGAAGCGCTGCCCGCTCTCGATGAGCTCCCTCCGCACCGGTTCCTCGCCGTGCAAGTGAATCACCAAGTCGAAATGACCTGCGGCATCGAGCGAAAAATTCTTGGCCACGCTCAAGCGGCCTCGGCCGAGGGGCGCCAAATCTTCCCAGCCGCTCGCGTCGACGGGCTGGGTTGCACAAGGCTCGACGCCGCCACGCTCGGCGGGTCCGTGCGAATATTGAAAGCCGGGACGCGCTTTCGTCCAGTCACCGACTTGGGGTCGCGGCGCTTGGTCGAGCGTGGCGGCTCGACTCGGAACGATCGGATCGACGATGCTTCGTGGATCCGCCGACGGCAGCGCAGGTGCGCGCTTCGCGATGGGGGCGGTCACGGGCGCTGCGCGCGCTCGCACTTCGAAGTTCCAGTAAGCGGCTGCGGCCAGCACCAAGAGCGCGCCCGCCGCTAGTACCGTCGTCGCTCGAGACATGGGCTAATGATACGCTTCGGCTTCGAGCAGCTCCGTCAGCGTGCGCAGGGTGCGGCCGGAGCGGTGATAAAAGCGAACGCCCACGCGCGCGGCGCCCTCGAGCGAGTGCAGCCAAACCACCTCGCCTTCCAAGAAGAGCGGGTCCCAGAGGTGTGGCGCTTCGACCGCGAGCGAGACGGCGGTGCCGTTCGGGACCGCCTCCAGCATCTCCATGCAAGCGCCCCCGAGGCCCAGATCGATGAGCCGCGCGGGGCGTTTCCAGGAGCCATCACCGCGACTGACGATCGCCGAGAGCCCGACGGGGCGCCGCGCGAAGGCGCGAAAGTGGTCGTGCGGACGCGGCGGGCTCATGGCAGCGACTGCATCCTAGCGCGCCTTTTTACCCGTCAAGCGTGCCTGTTCGTATTCGGCCGTACGGCCGGTAACGAGCTAGGACCGCGAAGAAGTTTGGGTTTAGGGGGATGGGTCCGCTACGATTACTAGCCCGATTTGGGTCGCGCCTGCGACCGGCTGGCGTGAGCGCAGCCATACGGGACCCGGAGAAGCTGATGGGCCAGGAAACGCGAAAAGACCCCCGCGCCAAGGTGCTGACCATGACGGTCCGCTACAAGAGCGCGACCCTCGACGAGTTCATCGAGCATCACTCGCACGATGTCAGCCGCGGCGGCATGTTCATCAAGACGCCGTCGCCGTTTCCGCCGGGCACCCTGCTCAAGTTCGAGGTGAAAATCGCCGAGGACCAGAAGGTGATCCAAGGCGTGGGCCGCGTCGTCTGGAAGCGCGAGTCAGAGACTGGCGACAAGGAACGCCCCAGCGGCATGGGCGTGAAGTTCATCAAGATTGACGACGTGTCGCGCAAGACCATCGACACGCTCGTCGAAGGCCGCGGTGACGCGGGCGCGGCGTACGAAGCCGGCGGTGGTGACGGTGGTGGCAGCAACCAAAAGACGACGCCTGCGGCAACGCCGGCGGCGGCGATGACGCCCGCCATGCCCGAGTCGGCGTCGGGCAAGCCGCCCATGGTGCGCAAAGCCACCATGATCGGCCTGGGCGCGATGGGCTCGCACGCGGCTGCGGCCGCCGCCGCCGCCGCCAAGGCCGCCGAGTCCGTACCGCCTCCGTCCGCGGCCGCGAAGGGCGGCGGCATGTTCCCGATGTCCGATTCGGAAGCGGACATGCCCGCGCCCGAAGATCGCACGGTCATGAAGCAAGCGGCGGAGCTGCTGCAAGATGCGCTGCGCGAAGCGGGCGGATCGATGGACGACGTCGGAACCAAGCCCGATTCGAAGAAGCCGGCCTCGTTGAAGCCCGAGCCCGAGCGTAAGTCTCAAGAGACCGAGCCCGAATTGGAACCGGTGGCCAAAGCCGAGGCGCCCGCGGGCGACAAGGGTCCGCACACGCTGCGTTCGGAGCCGCCCAAGAGCGAAAAGAAGCCGGACGCCAAGCAACCCAGCGGCCGCCCGGCTGCCGCCAGCGCGCGTCCCGCGGCTGATCGTCCCGCCAGCGCGCGTCCCGCGGCCGCGCGTCCCGCCAGCGCGCGCCCACAACCCTTGTCGGAGCCTCCGCCCGCTAGTGAGGGCGGCGGTGGGCGCATCATGATCATTCTGGGCGCGATCGCCATTGCGGCGGGCGTCCTCTTCTTCGTAACCAAGAAGGATCCGACTCCGCCGGCACCGATTCCGGAGCCACCGGCGGCCGCGACGCCGCCGCCCGCGGACACGCCGACTCCGGCAGTGGAAGAACCGAAGCCGCTCGAAGCCGCGCCCAGCGCGGCCCCCGCGGAGTCGGCCCGCGCCGCGCCGGCCGTCAGCGCCGCACCGACACCCAGCGTCGCGCCGGCTCCGGTCGCGCCGGCGCCGGTCACACCCGCTCCCGTCGCCAAGCCCGTCCCCGTGACGCCGCCCGCGGCCGTGGCCCCCAAGCCCGTCGTCAATAAGCCGAAGCCGAACCCGGCGCCCGCCGACGCGCCTGCCGACGCCGCACCCGCTGAGCCGAAGCCGGCTGAGCCTGCACCCGCGCCTGCTCCGAAACCCAAGCCCGCCGACACGTCGGGCGACAATCCGTACTGATAACTTGAGCGGTCCGACGTCTCCCGGGTCCAGCGCTGCGGATGCCCGCGTGGGCACGACTCTTGGCGATCGCTATCGCATCGACGCACTGATCGGCGAAGGCGGCATGGGCCGCGTGTATTCGGCCGAGCACGTGTTGATGCGCAAGCGGCTGGCGATCAAGGTACTGCACCGCGAGCTGACGACGATGGCCGAGGTGGTGGCGCGCTTCGAGCGCGAGGCCATGGCGGCTGCGAACATCGACCACCCGAACGTGGCCGCCGCCACCGACTTTGGCAAATTGCCGGACGGCGCCGTGTTTCTGGTGCTCGAATACGTGCAAGGTAAGAGCTTGCGCGACGAAATCGCGGGCGGCCCGATCGCGGCCGAGCGCGCGCTGCACATCACCCGGCAAATCGCGTCCGGCCTCGCCAGCGCCCACGCGCTGGACATCGTGCACCGTGATCTCAAGCCCGAGAACGTGATGCTCGTCGAAAAGGGCGGCGATCCGGACTTCGTCAAGGTGCTCGATTTCGGCATCGCCAAAGTCCCGATCGGCGAGGTGCCGCACTCGACGCAGACGCCGGCCCACACCCCCATCACCAAAGCGGGCATGGTCTTCGGCACGCCCGAGTACATGGCGCCCGAGCAAGCGCTGGGCCAAACCGTCGACGGCCGCGCCGACCTGTACGCGCTGGGCGTGATTCTCTACGAAATGCTCTCCGGCTCGCGACCGTTTTCGAGCCAGAGCCAGGTCGGCATCTTGGGTCAGCAGCTGTCCAAGTCGCCGCCCAAGATCAGCGACCGCGCGCCGGGCATCATCGTGCCCCCCGCCGTCGAAGCGGTGGCGATGAAGCTCTTGCAGCGCGAAGCCACCGAGCGCTACGGCACCGCCACTGAGGTGGTGGACGTGATCAACCGCCTTCTGGCGCCGATCCCCGGGCATGGAATCTATCGCTTCACGTTGCCGGAAGGCTCGCCGTCGAGCTTTCCTCCGCCGGATGAGCCAAGGCTGGCGCTGCGCGACGCGATCACGGTTTCCACCAAGCCCAAGCCCGCCGCGCCGACGCCCATGCCGCGCGTGCCCGGATCGTTACCCGACATCGAGTCACCGCTCGGCACCCTTGATACCGAGGCCGCGCCCAGCCGCTTCGATCACGTGCTGTCGACGTGGCGCGCCAAGTTGCCGGCGGGCGTGCAAGGCGCGGTCAAAAACGTGCCCACGCGCGCGTTGTTCGGCGCCGCGGGCGCGCTCGGTTTGCTGCTGCTCATCGGCTTGATCGCCGTGCTCTTTTCCGGCTCCTCGGGCCCGAGCGCAACCGGGCCGAGCGGCAGCGGCAGCGGCGTCACGGTCGTCGAAGATCCGAGCACCGCGCTCAAGCCGGCCAAGGAAGGGCCCTTCGCGCGCCCCGACGAGTTGAACGACGCCAAAGCGGGTGGCCCCAAAGCGTTCGAGACTCTGCTCGAAAAGTACCCCAAAGATCCGAACATTCCCGTCGAAATGGCGCGCGATCTGGCGGCGAAGAAAAACTGGCCCGGCGCCGTCGGTGCCGTCGGTCGCGCCCTCTCGATCGACTCGCGCTTCCAGAACAACGCCCACGTGGCTTCGCTCGTCTTTCAAACCGCGCAAGTGAAGGTGAGCAGCGACGCCGCCTTCGCGCTGCTCGAAGGCGCGATGGGCGCGCGCGGCGCCGACATCGCCTACGATCTCGTCACTACCTCGAACGTCCGTCCTTGGGTGCAAACGCGGGCCGAGACCTTCCTGCAGTCACCCGCCTTCGAAAAGGTCGCGACGCCCAGCCTGCGCGCCATCGTCAAGCTGCGCTATTCCGCCGGTTGCGACGAAAAGAAGGCGCTCTTGCCCGACCTCAAGAAAAACTCCGACGAGCGCGCCCTGTTCGAGCTCGTGCCGCTGCAAGACAAGACCGGCTGCGGCGCTCGCAAAAAAGACGATTGCTATCCGTGTCTGCGCACGTCTAACGACCTCGACGACACCATCGCGGCCGTCCGAACCCGCAAGCGCTGAATCAACGTGGCGTGAGCAACACGCTGCGGCCCGCCGCCGTATTGCACCCGGCGATTCCTTCCAAACTAGTCCCTTTCACTTCTCGATCTCGACTTGGCGACCCAATCCAAGTGGCTGGGTCCAGACCGGCCAGGGGCGTTTCTAGGCCCTCTGGGCGCGTGCACTTGGATTGGATCGCCAAGTCGAGACGTCGAGACTGGGCGCGTCCACTTGGATTTGCGGTTGGCAGCCCCTTGCCGCGGGGTAGTTACGGCGCGTTCGGCGTGGCTTCGCGCAGGGCGCGTTCGATCACGATCGCGTATTCGGACTCGAAGCGGGCGCCCATCAGGTAGTAGTCGTTGATGAAGACGGCGGGGGTGCCTTCGATGCCGGCGGTGTCGCCGGCGGCCATGTCGGCGTCGATCTGCGCGTCGTATCGTGTGCTGTGCGCGGCTTGCTGAACGCGCGCCGCATCGAGCGAAAGCTTGCTCGCGGCGCGGGTGAGCCCGGCGTCGCTCAAGTCAGCCTGCGGCGAGTAGAAAAAATCGTGCAGCTTCCAGAACTGCGCGCTGCCACCCTGCGCAAAGGCTTCCAACGCGGCGCGGGCCGCGGGGCGAGCGCGCTCGTGCGAGGGCAGGGGATAGTTGCGCCACACCAGGCGCACGCGTCCGCGAAAGCGCGCTTCGACGTCGGCCAAAGTGGGCGCGGAGCGAACGCAGAACGGACACTCGAAATCACTGAAGACCTGCAAGGTCACCTTGGCGTCGGCGGGACCCTTGCTAGGATTTTGAGCCGTAACGCTGGGCACCCGCGGATGCGGGACTTTCACTGCAATCTTTTCGACGTCGGCATCGGTCAGCTCGGGCTCGTCGGCCTCGGGCTCGATGACGGGCCAGCGTGGACCGCCCGGCGACGTGACGTCTATTTCACCAACGTGAGCCGCTTGGCCCGGTCTTTCACAGGCGACCGAGCCAAGCGCACACACGAGCGCGAGCACGGCCCGGGTGCGGTTCAGCACCCGGGATTCTCGCGCTCCACCCATCAGCCGCCCGCGTCTTTGAGCGCGCGGTTGATGAGCTTCTTGAACGCCGCCGCCGGTTGGGCGCCGCTCAGGTAGTAGCCGTTGATCACGAACGCAGGCGTTCCGTTGATCCCGGCGTCGTTACCAATCTTGGTGTCGGCTTCGATCTTGGCCTTGTGGGCGCTCGAGTCGAGGGCGGCCTTGAACTTGGTCATGTTCAGACCTTGCTCTTCGGCAATCTTCTCGAGGTTGGGACGCTTGATGGCGTCTTCGCTCGTGCCCTGCACCTCGAACAGCTTGTCGTGCATCTTCCAGAAGCCGGCGTTGCCCTTCTGGGCGAACGCTTCCTGAGCCGCTTGGCTGGCCAGGGGCGCGTCGGCGTGGAACGGCAACGGCATGTGACGCCACACGAGCTTGATCTTGCCGCCGTACTCTTTCTCCAGCTCGGCGAGCGTGGGCTCGACGCGCTTGCAGAAGGGGCACTGGAAGTCCGAGAAGATCTGGATCGTGACCTTGGCGCTGGCAGGACCCTTGACCGGGCTCTGGGCGTCGGGGGCCGCGACTTCTTTCTTCTCGGGCGGGGGCGGACCCTTCGCGTCCTTCATCAGCTCGTCGTAGACCTTGGCCTTGGGCGTACCCTTGGCGACCATGGCCTTGGCCTTGGCGAGCTGCTCGTCGATCGCCTTCTTGAAGGCGTCGAGCGGCTGCGCGCCGCTCAGGCGGACGCCGTTGATGAAGAAGTGCGGGGTGCCGCGGGCTTGCACGTCGTTGGCAAGCTCGACGCTGCTGTCGATCTTCTCGGCGAATTTGTTGCTGTCGATCGCCGCCTTGACGTCGTCCCACTTCAGGCCGCCCTTTTCGGCGAGCGCTTTCAGGTCGTCGTCCTCGAGCTTCGGGTTCGACTCGAAGATGGCGTCGTGCATGTCCCAGAAGGCCTTGTCGCCCTTCTTGTAGGCCATGCGCGCCAGCGTGGCCGCCGGCTTGGCGCGGGGGTGGAAGGGCAGCGGGTTGTCCTTCCAAACCATGCGCACGTCGTTCGGGTAGGCCGTGGCGACCTGCTTGAGCGTGTCTTCGACGCGCTTGCAGAACGGGCACTGGTAGTCACTGAAGATGATCATGGTCACGAGGGCGTCTTTGGGCCCACGGATCGGATCGTCGTCTTGCACCAGCACGCGCCAGACGCTCTTGTCTTGTTCTTCGGCGTCGGCGGCAGGCTTGTTCGGTTGCGCCGCGGCCGCGACCTGGTTCTTGTTGGTCAACGTGACGTACACGTCGGCCGGCTTGGTGCCGCTGGCGACGAGCTTCTTGGCTTCCGCCAGCTGCGCGTCGATGACCTCGGTGAACTTCTCGAGCGGCTGCGCGCCGCTCAGGGTGACGCCGTTGATGCGGAACGCGGGCGTGCCCGTCGCGCCGATCTTCTTGGCCATGGCCAGGTCTTCGTCGACCTTGGCCGCGTATTTCTTGGCGCTATAAGCGGCCTTGAACTTGGCCACGTCGACGCCCGCTTCCTTGGCCCACTTCTCGTAGCTCTCGTCGCTCAGCGCTTGCTGATTGGCGAAGGCCGTCTTGTGGAACTTCCAGAAGGCGTCGTTGCCGCCCAAGGCGAACACGGTCTGGGCCGCTTCGTGCGCGGGGCGCGCGTTCTTGTGGAAAGGCAGCGGGTTGTGCTTCCACACGACGCGGATCTTGTCCGGGCCGTACTTGTCCTTGAGCTGCTGCACCGTCGGCTCGACGCGGCTGCAGAAGGGACACTGGAAATCGCTGATCTCGACGATGGTGACGGGCGCGGTGGCTTTACCCCACTGCGGGTCCTTCGACGTGACCGGCACGCTGGCTGCGCTTTGATCCGGGGCGCCACCTGCGACGCTGGCCGTATCCGCGCTGATATCCGTACCGCCCGCTCGCTTGTCCATGCCCCACATGAGGAACATGCCCGCGAGGAAGCTGATAAAGAACCCGACAATCGCGGTTCCTTTGTTCATGACTCTCTCCGTTATTTGGTTTTTGTAAGTGACTAAACGAATGAAAACGTATCGCAGCGCGCCCCGGAGCTAACCAAGGCCGTCGCTGAATAGACGATGAATGTGTCGAACGCGTGAGGGCACGAAGCCCGGCTTCACGCGCACGGCGGACGGAACGGCGTTCCGACGAAGCCGGGACGCTCCGGCGCCTGGCTGGCGCTGGCGATCGAAACTCGGGAAGAGGCGCTCTGCGTGACGCGGAGCGCGCCGAAGGCGACGACCTGCTCCGGCCGCTGGTGCACCGTCACTCGCTCCGGCGCCATGGGCGCGGTGCGACTGAGGCCGAGCTCGTCCGGCGCGTGGCAGGGCAGGGCGCGCAGGATGCCTGATTCGGTGGCTCGGAAGATGGGCGGAGCCGCGATGCTCTCGTTGTGATCGCCGCACATGCCCACCGCCGCGTTCGCGGTGGCGGCCACGGCCCGCCCGCTCACGCTGAGCACGAACAGCGCCGCCACCACCGACACCAGTCGGACGAGCAGGCGCAGCCCGGAGCTGCTGTGAAAACGTGAACGGTCACCCATGGGTCGCGGCAAAGCGAGGCGGGGAGCCTACCAGGCCGCCGAACCAACCGGCACCCCCCGTTCCCCATTCCCTTGGCCGATTCGACCGGTTGGCTCGACTATCGAGACAGTCGTCACGCCGTTTTCTTTGCCTACATCAAACTACATAGGCACCATCCGGAACATGCAGCCCATGGAGTCGACCGCTAACCCGACGAAATCGCTCGAGAATACCTCTGAGCGCGAGGCCGAGACGGCTCCCGCAACCGCGGCCGAACCCCCGCTGCCGCGTCGCTTCGAGCGGTACACGCTGTTGAAGCGCTTGGCGCGCGGCGGCATGGGCGAGGTTCTTTTGGCCTCGTCGGGCGGCATCGAAGGCGCCGAGCGCCCGGTCGTCGTCAAGATCATCCGCAAGGAGCACGAGACCGACCGCTCCTTCTTGGCGCGCTTTCTGAACGAGGCTCGCATCCAGGCCCAGCTGCACCACCCGGGCGTCGCCCAGATTTTGGAGGCGACCAGCGACGCAGAGGGCAAGCCCTACGTCGTGGTCGAGCACATCGAAGGTCGCAACCTCAGCG
>Ga0164241_10005964_pt1 | contig 11225 bp, 7 predicted proteins | sample OricomyardsoilBY_FD_108780 | JGI IMG/M metagenome (GOLD analysis project Ga0164241, IMG submission 108780) | Backyard soil microbial communities from Emeryville, California, USA - Original compost - Back yard soil (BY) | ecosystem: Environmental > Terrestrial > Soil > Unclassified | place: USA... | reverse complement strand
GCCGCCGCAACCATCACTGACCGGGCCGCAGAGCCCAGTCGCGTTCGGATAGTCAGCGCAGGTGAGCGCCTTGCACGACGAGAGCACCTTACATTCGCCGTCCACACAATCGGCGGTGGTGTCGGCACAGTGCTGCTTGCCGTCGACCTTGATTGCGTCCTTGCCCCAGCAATCGAGAACATTGCCGCATCCGTCGGCTTCGAGGCCGCAGCTGGCCCCTAGATCAGCGCACGTCTTGGGTTCACAGGGAGGCGGGTCTGTGGTGTCGGGTACGCCGCAGTGGCTCGGTACGCCGCTGCCACCGCAAGTCTCGGGCGCCTTGCAGCTGCCGCACTTGATGATGTCGCCGCAGCCGTCAGCTACCGGGCCGCATTCGCCCTTTTCGCAGGTCGTTTTGCAGTTGTTGCCAGGGTTCGTGTCGATACCATGAGCACCGCTCGTTCCGGGGTCGATGTGGCTGCCATCGGTACCGGCAGTACCAGCGGTGCCGGCGGTCCCGTTCTGCAGGTCGTTCCCGGGGGTCACGACCTCGGGTGCGCCGGAACAGGCCATCGCAAACCAGGAAACCAGAACGAAGGCGGCACTTCTCAAACTTAGACTGGAACCCACAGTAGCCCTTCTGTTTGGCCCGCGAGCAGAGGCTCGCGCGGCGAAGTGTGAACAATGCTTTTGACTGCGCCGCGGGTACGGTCAAATTAATTTTCTCGTTAAGTGGGTAACGGGAATACTTGTCTATTCGCTACGAGCTGATTCGTCTCGCTACGAGCTGATTCGTCTCGCTACGAGCTGATTCGTCGCGTACATCGACGCCGCAATTCGCACTCGGACTTCGAGCCTGGGTCTGAATCACGAAGCGAGTTGCCTGCGTGCACGGCGCACATCTAGCCACGTGCGCCGTGCTCCGCGCATCGCCTGCGTGTTCGAGCCATGCGAGCGGTGTGTGACTGCTCGCACAGCCGTCGACTCGTCGTTAGAGCGTGTTCAAGAATGCGATGACCTGAGCGCGCACTGTATGCTGCGTTCGCGAACGCGATTCCAAAAGCGATTTGACCTCACGCGGGCCTTCTTGCTCTGCTTAGATCGTCGAGGCACGAGTCGCGCTTCTACTGCTCACGCGCGCCGGCGGGACGTACGGAGCCGTCGAGGCACTCGACCGATGAGATGCTGTTGTCGCCGACGCGCGTGCCGAGAAGTTCAGGCTTGTCGGCTTTGAAGACCACGCACGTGCCGCCAAATTCGATGTTTGAGCAGACCCTCACGCCGACGCACGTACCGAGCTGGATTGACGACACGGTGTCATTGCCGACTCGTGAGCGTCTCAGATCGGCGTTCTTCGTAATCGACTCGCAGTCGCCGCCGAAGCGCGGCTCGGAGCATAGAATCGCGCCGCGACCAGGAGCTGTCGGCACGGCCTCCGTGGCCGAAACAGTCGTGCCCAGCAACGGCTTCGGTTCGGGAATCGCTGCTGCGGTCCGCGGTTGTTCGACCGTCTGCGTCGCAGCCGCGGGCAGCGGGCTCGCTGACGAGGCATTGATGTGCGAATGGCTCGGCGGTGAGCGAAGCATCGCGGCGGCCGCTCCCGCGACCGCAGCCGTGCTCAGCACGATCGGCAGCAGACGCTGAACCTTCCACTGGGTTCCCGACGGAGGAGGGGCCGTGACCGACGCTAGCGAGCTCAACAGCTCCGGTTCTGACGGTCGCATGCGTGCGTCATCCCGAAGTGCTGATGGAACTTCGGGCAACCTTCCCGCGGATAGTCGTACGGCCGCCACTCTGGCCTCGTTGCGCATGTCTTCTGACGAGATTGCCTCCAGCGACGCGGTTTTGCCTTCGCCCGACAGGCGTCGTGTCAGCTTCGCCAATGCGGTCTGATAGTCGCCGCTGAAGTCCTCGCGTTGCAAGCGAGTGATCCGCAGTGGAACCGTGCCCTTGGACAGCAACACTGGCACGATCTGCTTGCCCTGATCCAAGGCATGGCCGATCTCGTTTCTCACGTTTTGGGACTGTCCTGACGATTCTGACAAGACGACGATCATGATCTTGGCCTGATCGAGGGCGCGCTCGATCTCGTCGTCCCAGTTGGCGCCAGGCGGAATGTCGATCTGATCGAACCACAGCTCGATATGAAGCGTTCGAAGGTCGCGCACTAGGCGCAGGACGAACTCAGAATCGACGCGCGAGTAGCTGATGAATAGATTGTGGTTCATCGAGATTCGGTCCTTGCTCCGTTCCAGGAGGAATACACGCCGCGCGCGACAGCCGGAGCGAGCATCCCTCGCGAGGGATGCTGCGCAATACGATGAGCTACGCCACGGGATGCGTTGGCGCCGACTGCTCGGCGCTCGAGATCAGCCTGCTGATGCGTTGCCGTTTGGCGTATGAGCCAGAACGGCGCCCCCCGCAAACTTCTGAGCTACCCATGGTAATAGACAATTAACGGTTTGAGTCGATATAGTCACTTTGTCTCGCGCCCCCGCCTTTCCAGCGAACGCCGGCAAGTAGCCGTCGCTTTTCGACGCGCTCACGGTAGTGCCTGCGCGCCTGCGCGCCTGCGCGCCTGCGCGCCTGCGCGCCTGACGGCGAAGCCGCGAAGCACGGAGGACTGCGCGATTTCTGTCGGTGTTGGAGAACTCCAGCTGCCGGCGATTCAAAGCGTTCTTCGATGAAGGGGCCTTCGGGTGAATGCATCCGGCGTGCAAATGCGGGCGGGCGGATTTACCGACTGGCAATCGCGAGCCAAAGGGCCTAATACGGAGGGGCCGGGAAACGCGCGCATTCAGCCACTTCTGAACGGGCACCGCCGCACTCGAGCCGCGGTTGCCGCCAAAGAAAGGGTCCCAATGTCCATCGCGAAGGTCACACTTCCATCCGTCTTGCTGCTGCTTTTTGCGGTCGTGACGTGTGCCGAGCAGCCCATGACCAAAACGAGTAGTGATGCCAAGGCAGTGCCGGAGCCCGATTCGATCGGCGCTGCGCCTGCAAAAGCTTCCGAAGGTCAATCGCAAGCGATAGGCGAAACCTGCGGAGACGTCGCGTGCCAAGCGAACAACGACTGCTGCAAAGGTTACCTGTGCGGCTTCGATCCTGAACGCAGCCACGTTCAGCGTTACTGCTTGGGTCAGTAGCCGCGCTCGTATCGCCGTCAGGCACGAAAGCCGACCACCTCCTCGACCACGCGCTGAGCCGCAGCCAAGGCGCCGTGCATGAAGCCGGGGCGGTGGGAGGCATGATCGCCCGCAAAGTGTAGACGTCCTTCAGGTCGCGCGAGGAGGGGGCCGAAGCTCGCGGCCTGTCCGACTTTGAAATAGGCGTACGCGCCCTGCTGAAAGGGGGCGCTGCTCCAGCACGCGCTCGCAGTGGTGACGAGTTGGCGCTTCAGTCCAGGTTGAGCGAGTTCCAGAAAGTTCAGCGCCGCTCGTGCACGCTCTTCTTCGCCTAGTGCAGCCAATCGGCGTGCCTCCGCGCGCTTCACGTACAGGCCGAGTAGCCCCGAAGCGCCGCGCATCCCTTCGCTCTCATCGCGTACGGGGCCGAGCACCGAATCTGTATCGACGCGGCCAGACTCGCCACGCTCGATCCAGAAACGCCGCTTGGTTTGTGCCCATAAGCGCGTGACATTCTCCAGAGCAGTTTCATTGATGGCGCGGGCTTTGTCTGCTGGCAGCGCAGGGCTGATCGCGACCTTGCGCATCAAGGGTGGGGGAATCGCAAAAACGACGTGATCGGCCGTAAGGGTTTGAGCGCTCCCGGCCCGCTGAAAGCTGAGCTGCACCGCCTGCCCCTGTTGTCGGACGCTCCGGACCTCGCAGCCGTACCAGATGCGATCGCCGAGCTTTCGCGCGATCGCTGTGGGCAACCGATCGCAGCCACCCACGATACGACCGTTCCCCCCAAGCTTGGTCTCTCGCAAAATTGACGACCACTCCTGCAGCATGAAAAGTGCGCTCATGCCCTCGAGCCCGGCATCACCGACGCCCAACATGCCGTCCATCGAGCTCACGAAGCCCGGTGAAGCTCCACGCTGCCGCAGGAGCGCAGCGCCGCTCAGTTCATCGAGGTGCCGCAAACTCTCCGGAAGAGGCGCCGTGGGATCGAACAGCTCCGCCTCCGCAAAGTACTTGCGCATCCGTCCTTGAGCACCGAGTTGCTCTTCTTCCGGGCTCAGCAGGTCGCGGCTGGTTCTCGAGGTATTGGGTGGCGACGCGCTGCGCTCCGTTCCGAGCAACGTGATGCGCGAAAGACCGCGCTGCGGAGCCCACTGTTCCAGTTCGAGATTCATCGCTCGGCACAGCTCGAGCAGCGCTGGATCGTTCAGCACGTGGCTGGCGCCGGCCTCGACGTACTGGCCATCGATGAAAGGCGAGCGAATGGTCAAGATGCGGCCACCCGCGCGCTGAGTGGCCTCGAGAACGCGCACGTCGTAGCCGAGATTCACGAGTGCATACCCGATGGCCAAGCCCGATAGGCCCGCTCCGACTACCGCGACGTGCGGCATGTGCGGCGAGCCAGACGAGCGCGCGCGTACCGATGATCCGGCCTCTGCCGGTTGTCGCGCGCAGCTCGAGGCCAACGCGCTCGCGCAAGCGAGCACGAATTCGCGCCGCGTTCCCCCGATTTGCCCGAAAGCCATGGCTCATATCCTAGTCGCATTCCAAGAGGTGCCGGCCTCGAACGGCGCGTGACGCGTTCGAGCTGCGGAGCGCTAGCGTGTTGCGCGCGCTTTCAAGGCGTGATGTGCGCCCGCACCGCGCTGAAGCCGAAGCCGACCGACAGCGCGTCCTTGTCTTCGGCTGCAGGATCAGGCGCAAAGTTGCCTTGGTCGTCGAAGATCTTGATATCGGGCGTGAGCACGGCTTGGATCGCGTCGGACGCCCGCAGTTCGTCCGCGCTGATGTGTTGGTCTTGATCGGTATCGAACAATAGCAGGGCCGTTTGGCATTCCTGAATAGGGGTGGTCGCGCCAGCGCACACCGTATCGAACTGCGCTGCCAGTGCCGGAGGGACGACGGCATTCATGTCGCTGACCGACACTGCGCCGCTCAGTTGTCCTTGGCTGAGGCCATTGGCAGCCACGTGGAACGAAATCGAGTACACGGAGAGCGGTAAGTCCACCGTGTTGCCGAATGGCAAATGCAGGAGGATCCGCGGCAAGCGCTCGCCGGCTTGGAACTTCACGCTAGTGAGAACTTCGCTCGTGATTTGCCCGTTCAAATTCGCGCTCGGCGCTGCGCCATCGACGATGAACGAGCCAGTGCCCGTGAAGTCCGGGCTCGTTTGCTGAGCGCGCCACAGGTTCAGTGTTGCAGCGCCTGATTCCAAGGTCGTGTCGGCGGCGTGGAGCGCGAGCAGTTGGAGTCCGCGTCCGGCGCTCGTCTCGGCATCGGCCGAACTCTGGGCAGGGAACCCATAGATGCTCAACACAGCAAGGACTTGGCCGTAGGCGTTGTCGCCCGTGCCGTCGCCGTCGATATCTGCGGCGAAGGCGATCCCGCTGGAGGGTAACACTTGGTGATCGAACACGAACTCCAGTGCGTCGGAAGGCGTCGCGCCGCCCGCGCCCGCGACGGCAACACTTGAATCGCCGCCTTGGCCGGCATTCCCGATGGTGTCCTCACCGCCGGCACCGCCCTCCGCTTCACCCGCTGCACCGGCGCTTGGGTGCTCCGCCATCCCAGCGGCGCCCGCCATCATGATGATGACGGTACCGGCGGCCCCGCCCGAGCTCTTGCCGCCCGCGCCACCCGAGTTGGCTGCCCCTCCGTCAACAAAGAGGTCACTTCTGGCCGAGCTACAGTGCGTTTGAGCAAAAGCAAGCCCTGTCACGGCGAGAAGCAAGCCGCTTCGTTTTCCCCACCGGGTGTTGGTCGACATCGTTCTGGTCAGGTAGTCAGGAGCGATGCCGCCGTCAATCTCGCTGTGTCTTGAGCAGATCTCGGGTCGTGACATGCGCGCCGCAGTCGTTGGTTCGTTCTGTCGCCGCGGCGCAGTGCGAAGCTCAGTGTGGATTCTAGTGCGACGGCTTCTGCGCACACATCAAAAGGTAGCCGCCGAACGCGCGCTGCTCGAACGCTGTGAACCCAACGCGCCGAAACAGGTCGCACAGCGCATCCGCCGTGAACCCGTGTGTCCCCGCTTCGCTGAAGAGTGGCGACAGCAACGGCGTGCGCGACCAACGTAGCCAACGCTCGGGCCATACGAAACAGGAGCCGAGCCAAGCACCGCCCGGAGAAAGCACGCGCAGACACTCGCGAAGTGCAAGCTCTGGATCGGAGTACAAATCGAGCGCGGCCAGATTTACCACCGCGCCAAACGCCGCATCGGCAAAGGGCAGCTGCAGCGCGTTGGCGCGCACTCGGAACGCGCGTGAGCGCGTCGCAGCTCGTCGCAGCATCGCCGCTGAAAGGTCGGAAGCGACGACGAGCCGATCTGGGGCCCGCGCCAGCATCCGTTCTGCGAGCGCTCCGGGGCCACATGCGAGATCGAGCCATGGCCCTGGACAACGATCGAGTCGAGCCAACACTAGCTCCGCTTCTCGATCGAAGTTCGGCTTGAGAAACCCCGACGAAAGGCCAAAGGTGAGCGGACGCCAGAACCCTTGGTAGATGCGCGCGGCCAGGCGCGAACCCATGAACGTCGCACCCAGCGTCTGCTCGGCCTCGGTTGCAGCGACTAGATCCACATCCGGTGGTGATGGACTGTGCCGCCCACAGCCCACACAGGCGAGACCCAGGGGCGCTGCTCGGAGGTGTTGGTGGCAATGCGGGCAGCGTAGCAACGAGACGAACGCCTCCTCGTTGCTGTGCGGTTGGCTGGAAATGGAGGCTGTAATCCAGCGCTTCTACACCCAACGGCGGAATACTGCAGCTCCACGCATCGAGACACTTTTGCCGCACCGGAAAACGTCGCTGATTGACGGCGATGCCGCGACAGCAACCCGGCGCCAATGCGCAACATCGCTGGTGTGGGCAGCTACAGTCTCACGAGGAAAGTCCGTTGGCTGAGCAAGGAGTACGTATCTGTCGTCTCCCCGAGCTCTCAATGAGCGTTCCCTCAACTGCTGCTCCGAATGCAAGATAGTAGTGAAACTATAGATCTCACAATTGTAACTATCACCCTCAAATGAAGTGAGCTGAGTGGTAGGGTAAGAGACTCAGCATTCGCTGATGGAGGGTTACTATGAGCGATAGCGGTGTCGCCAGCGCTCAGCCGAAGGTCTGGTTAGCGGCCGCGTTGTGCGCAGTCACGCTGAACTGCGCCTGCGGTAGTGCTGCGTCGGACGCGCCGCACCCGCATGCGATCCCAGGTTGCGAGATGCACGACACCTCCCCGTGCGACGCGCGAACCTTCGATTGCGAGCAGGCGCGCTTCGAACTCGCCGCGTGTCTGCGCGGTGCAGTGGGCGGCTACCCGCCGCCGATCACCCTGATGACCGAGGATGATTACGTCGCCTCGATGAACAGTGCCAACGCAGGTCAGGATCTGCCGACGAACCACTACGAGGTGGCGATGACCTGGCTTGGCTTGGCCCAACCCGGCTCATTCCACTTCGTGCCGATCACGAAGGAGAGCGTTGCCGACTGGTACGGGACCTACCGTTGGCGGCAAAAAGATCTTTTGGTCATCGATCACGGCAAACCGGCTGACGACAAGGCGTCGGACGTGGCGCTAGTCGCCGCGATGATCCGCGCGCTGCGCGATCGCGACATTCAAATCGGCACTTGGGCCACGGTGGTCTCGGTGACCGACACTGACTCCACATGGGGCGCCGACGCCATGTACTTCGGCGAGGCCCGTTTCTTCTCGAATCGCTATCAGGTCGCGCTCGACGGGCGCGACCCAGCCAACTTCGATGAATTTGCGCAGATCAACGCAGGCATCCGCGAGGACATTGCTTGGATCCGCGCTCAACCATCGCCATACGCGGCGACCAACACGCGCTTTGCTCCAAACTTCGGCGCCCGCGCCGTCTATCTCACGTGGCGAAGGGGCGGCATCGAGGCGGTGAACGCCCTGTACGCCGACAAACTCATCACGCAACAGCTGATGGCAGGCGAGACCGCGGAGAGTCCGCTGCCGACGCTGAAGTACCACGGCTTGCCGCGTGCCCCGGAAGAATGGGACCACGATCCGCAAATCACGGCGCTCGGCGCGTGGGGGCTGTACTTATCGCTCAGCCGAGGCATGAATTCGGACACGGCCTGGTCGCTCGCGCTCAATTGGCGTGGCGAGCAACTATTCGTCTACAAAGCGGTCGAGCCCAGTCAGGATACCGCGCTCGTTTGGCAGCTCGAAGTAGCCGATGAAGCTTCGGCTTCCGCAGTTTCGGCGGCTCTGTCCGCCAACGCGCCGAGTGCCGTAGTGCGACGAAGCGGCACGTTCGTGACGCTCGCTCAATCGAGCAATGCCGCGCCGCTCGACTGGGCCTTCGTCGCAGACTGATGCGCTAGCGTAGGTTCTTCGGCCACAAGGGAAGTGGCGTGCAGCGATCGGTAGCGATGATGTGGGAGCTCCGCATCACGCGCAGATCGTGAAGCTCTGCGCAGAGCATTGAGGGATGTGACGTTTCACACCCGTGACTTTTCACACCTGAAGGCTGGAAAGATTATTCGTGCGGGCGAAGAAACGCTCGTCTCTCACGTTCCACGTTCCGCCGCTATTAGTCGAACATCTGAAGTTCGCGTGATGCGCGCTCGGTGTCGGTGGGTCGGTTGGCAAGAACGGTGGGTATCATGAGAAATTGCTATATTTCGCTCGGCCCGGTGGGATTGAGCCTGCTTTTGCTCGCCGCGTGTGGGTCTGGACAGAGTGGTGGCACGCATGAGGTCACCCCGGTCGCTACGGCTGGCTCCGGCGGGAGCGGCGCGGCTGGAGGTCCCGCACAGAGTGGCGGTGCGGCTGGCGCTGTCGCTAGCACGTGCATGCCAGGTGTCCCGGCTACGTCGCAGATCCCGCGCATGAAGGACGCCGCGTACAACGCGGTGATCAAGGATCTGCTCGGCATCACGACGGTCGCTGGCGACCTCCCATCCAAAGCGCTCGCGCCCGACTATGACGGCAGCATGACCGCCATCGCCTGGGACGGCTACTTGAAGACCGCGGAGAAGATCGCCGCGGACGTGATGGCGGGCACTAATAAGTCTCAGTTCATCGCCTGCGACCCGGCCGCTGGCACGTGCCTGACCGACACCATCAAAAGCTTCGGTCGCAAGGCATTCCGTCGACCGCTGACAGCGGCGGAGGTCACTAGCTTCGAGCGCTTCAAGAACGTGACCCCGGCGGGTACGCCCGCCGAGATCGCCGAGACGATCCTGTTCGCGTTCCTGGCTTCCCCCTCTTTCATCATGCTACCGGAGCTTTCGCCAGAAAAGAGCCTGGATAGTGCAGCCAATCAGCTCAGCCGCTTCGAAGTCGCGACTCGGCTTTCATTCCTGCTCTGGGGCAGCATCCCGGACGAAGAGCTGAACACCGCGGCCGACAATGACCAGCTCACCACCAAGGAGCAGATCGTGGCTCAGGCGCGGCGCATGCTCAAGAGCGACAAGGTGGCGCCAGCGGTCGCGCGCTTTCACCAAGCGTACTTGGGCATCGAGACCTCTTCGCATTGGCTGAACAACAAGGAGCACGACCCTAAGTTTGCCAAGTTCACGGCTGCTACCTACGCACCGCTGCTCGGAGAGATGGACTCTTTCTTCAAGGAGTTGGTGTTCAAAGGCGGCACCCTCAACGACCTTTTCCTCAGCAACGTCGGCTTCGTGACGCGCGACACCGCGGCGCTCTACGGGCTCGACCCCGCGGCTTATGGCGCCGACCCCGTGCGGGTGGAGCTCGATCCGAAGCAGCGGCCGGGTTTCTTGACCAGGGCCGGCTTTCTCAGCACTTTCTCGAACTACGGTACGACCAGCCCGATCTTGCGCGGCGCATTCATCAGCGGGCGAGTGCTTGGCCTCAATCCGGGCGAACCCAGCCCCGACGCATTGAAAACACCGATTCCGCCCGGAACTTACACGACGCGTCGCCAACAAATCGAAGCGCTCACCGGCGTCCAGCCGTGCAAATCGTGCCACGCGCAATTCATCAATCCCGCAGGTTTCGTGCTCGAACGCTACGACGCGATCGGAAGCTGGCAGGACACCGATCAGCTGAGCGGACCTATCGATGGAACCGCTGACGTGTTTTTGGGCGCGGGCCAAAGCAAGGCCATCTCGTCACCACTGGACATGATGAAAGAGCTAGCCGCGCTCAGCAGCGTTCAACGTCACTACGCCGAGCAGTTCGTCACCTTCGCCACGGGTCGGGCACCGAATCCGAATGACGCCTGCACCGTGGACAAGCTCGCGACGAATCTGGCTCAAGCCAACTACCCAGTCTTGAATTTGATGGCCGACTACACCGAAGCCGACTCGTTTCGTCTGCGCACCGTCGGTCCGTGAACCGGCAAGGGAAATCAGCACATGACCAAGAATCTCCTCAATCGTCGACGGTTTCTGTACGGTCTCGGTGGCGCTGTCGTGGCTGCTCCCTTTCTCAGCTCGGTTGCCGAGCGCGAGGCGAAGGCGGACTCGGTGTCTGTCGATGTGCCGAAGCGCTTGATCGTGTTCTTCACTCATTACGGCTGCCTGACCAACCGCTGGTTCCCCGCCAAATCGCACGGTTCGCTCACCACCGCCGACTATTCGGCGCTGCAAACGTTGAAGCCGCTCGCGCCGTACGCAGAAAAGTTGCTGATGGTGCGCGGGATCCGACAGATGAACGAGTGGAGCTTCGGAGGCGAACTCGGACAGACCACCGACCCGCATACTCAGGTGTGTGGCACGTTCTTCACGGGTCACCCGGTGACTCCCGCGGACGGCAAGTTCACGGGGACGCCCACCGGGCGATCGCTCGACCACATCTGCGCCGAGCAGGCCAACCCATCGGGAGGCGCTCCACTCTTCATGCAAATCGGCGGCGTGACCGGCAGCACCACCAACACCCAGTCGGTCATTTCGTACGATGCGCCCAACCGGATTTTTCCCGGTTTTGGTACCCCGTCGCAGATTTTTAGCCAATTGACCAACCTGTTCGGCAAGGGCCCGATGTCGGCGGACACGTTCAAGGCTGCACGCGGCAAGAGCGTGATCGATCTGGTGCGAGACGACCTGAGCTCTCTGCAGCGCGTCGACATGAGCGGCTCTGACAAACGGCGACTGAGCGATTGGATCGACTTGCTGCACGAGACCAACTCG
>Ga0164241_10005963_pt1 | contig 11228 bp, 8 predicted proteins | sample OricomyardsoilBY_FD_108780 | JGI IMG/M metagenome (GOLD analysis project Ga0164241, IMG submission 108780) | Backyard soil microbial communities from Emeryville, California, USA - Original compost - Back yard soil (BY) | ecosystem: Environmental > Terrestrial > Soil > Unclassified | place: USA... | reverse complement strand
TTATTGTTTATTTAATCGAGCATACGACGGAACCGCTGTATTTTCCTGCGGATAAAGTGGGCCGGCTCATACGGGTTATTCCGTTACAAGATTCTCATATGAGTCTGCAAGATGTATCGAATTGGGTGGTCGAGGCGGTTGAAGCGGCTTATTCGTACGATTTCGTGAACTATCATGGCCAGTTGCAGAATGCGCAAAAATATTTTACCGATTATGGTTGGCGCAATTATATGAAAGCGTTGGCTGCTTCTAATAATTTTAAAGCATTAACTGAACGTAAATTTATTGTCATTGCTAAAGTCGTTGAACCGCCTAAATTATTAGTGCAAGGAATACTAGGAGGATCTTTGGCATGGAAATTTCAGATGCCCGTTTTGGTCACCTATCTCATGCCGCCTTTTAACGATAAATCCAGATTTGTAAATCCTTTGATTGTTACGGTAATCGTGCAGCGTCAAGATGTTTTGCAAAGTTATAAGGGGCTCGGCATTCTGCAATTAATTGCGAATATTGCGGTGAGCGGTTCTGCGGCGACGTAGCTGCCTCGCAGCTATACAACTTTACAGGTCTACTATATACTGAATTTGATTTGAATTTCAGGATCTTGTGACACTCAGAGCCTATTCAAAGGCTATTTGCGGGTGGTAAAAAAACAGTAGACTCGGCTAAAATTTTCAAAAATTTTATTTCGATTTTCCGCTTTTTTACCACTCGCAAATAGCCTTTGAATAGGTTCTAAGAGCTTGTTCCAAAAAAGCGAGGAACGATGGCTGGAAACGATCTGCAACGGGTTAGCCTTAGAGATGATTTTTATCGTGACGGCTATTACAAAACATTAGCTGCTGTGGGTGTGCTGCTTGTCGCGATTATGCTGCTTGTTAGCACCTCTCTTTATTTACAACTCTCCAAACCTGATCCTGTTGTGTTTACCACGGGCGATGAATTTAGGACATTGCTGCCAGTTCCAGTCAATAAACCTTATTTATCTCAAGCTGATTTGATTCAATGGGTAAGTGATGCTTTACCAAAATCTTTCACATTGGATTTTATTAATTATAACCAAGAACTCAGAAATGCTTCGCAATATTTCACGGTAAACGGCTGGAAGAATTTTTCTGATCAACTTAAGATGTATGCAGACTATAATGCGACGGTGGCGGGCAAACTATTTATTAACGCGATTCCTGCTGGTGCGCCGTTTATTGTGAATCAAGGATTGTTACCAGGCGGAATCTATGGATGGTTGATACAAATGCCTCTAAACCTTAACTATAGTAGTATTAACAAAGGAAGCGCTGTACCGCTTGTTATCCAAGTATTGGTCGTGCGAATTCCAACATTGAATAATTTATCTGGAATAGCGATAGAAAAAATCACAGTGACTAAAGGAGTAGGAGACCAAATTATTTCTAATGGATAAGGTGAAGATCAAAAAAATTTGGATTGCTATGTTGCTCGGCTTGCTCAGCGGATCGCAAGATCTTTTAGCGCAGGATCAGTCGCAAGCTGACCTTGCGCAATTTGAAAATTGGTTGAAAAATAATGGGCAAGGCCAGTTGTTATCTCAACCAAATAATGAATCATCTTCCAATAATAGTCCATTGCAAATTATTCCTGCTTCTTCACCGGATTCTTTACCAGCGGTCACGCAGAAAAAATCAAAGTCAAAAGCTGTGCCGACTAAACCATTGACGTATGAAGATTCGCAAAAAGTTATTTTGAATTCATTACCGGCGTCGCCGCCAGTCAGCTCAGAAGCTGAAGAAGCATTTAATTCCATGATGCAGCAAAATATGCCATTAACGCCGCAGCAAGTGGTGAAGTTAAAACAAATGATTGATCAATCACAACGTGCGGCTGCTATGCCAGCGAATGTTCCACCTAAACCGGTTTCCTCTACTTTAATGGTAAATTTGGCGCCGGGTGCCACACCGCCGGCTATTCGGCTCGCACAAGGATATGTCACCTCATTGGTTTTTGTTGATTCGACGGGTTCACCTTGGCCCATTGCGGCTTACGATATTGGTGATCCAAAAACAACAAGTATTCAGTGGGATGGAAAAAGCAATGTTTTGTTGATTCAAGCAAGTGCTCCTTACGGCGACAGTGACTTAGTTATTCGATTAGTTGGTATGAATACTCCGATTACATTAGCGTTAGTATTGGGCCAGCGAGTTGTTGATTATCGTACGGATATTCATGTCTCCGGGTTAGGTCCTAATTCCAAAGATTTGCCGACAGGAATTGGTTTGCCGAATAGCGCTAATCAATTATTGTTAGGTGTACTGGATGGTATTGCCCCGCCGGGCAGCAGACAATTAACGGTGAAAGGAGGTGATTGTCTAGCATGGCTGCTGGGAGACAAAATGTTTCTTCGTACGCGTTTGACAGTACTTTCTCCTGGATGGGTTGGCAGAATGGTGAGTCCGGATGGAATGTATGCATATGAGATACAAAAAAGTTCTTCCGTTTTGGTATCTCAGTATGGAAACCCAATCGAATTAAAAATCGAGGGCTTCTAATGGCGATAAAACTTCCTAGCTTTAAAGTTTTTTCTAGCACGAATGCCAAATCAAGAGTATTCCTTATTTTTGTAGTCATTATTAGCGTCGCGGTTGCTGTTTTTTTTATTGGACGGTATTTAAGTTCTGATCAAGATACGACGGGCGCATCACGAGTTGCATCAGCACCAGCAGGATTACAATCCGTGCCTGGCGGTCAATTATCTCCCGAATATTATCGTGCATTAATGCAGGCGAATGAGCAGGCAGCGCAACAGGCGAAAATGACAGGTGAAACCGCTGTGCCTACATTGGTTAATATTCCTAATCCGTCACCGCAATCAAGCGCATTTCAGCCGCCGCAGCAACAAAGTTGTACGGTGCTCTGTCCCAGTCCAGATGATGTGAATGTGACCAATGACATCAATGATTTGGTGAAAAATGGAAAACTGCCGCAAAAAGATGCTGACCGCTTGGCGGCATTGGTAAAAGCAAATGCCTCAGTTAATGAATATGCAGCCGCATTGGATGAATTAGTGAAACAGGGCAAATTAACGCCGGAACAAGCGCGGCAATTATTAGAAAAATATAAAAAACAGCATCAAAATGCACTATTAAGTGAAAGTGCTCGATCGATGGATGCATTAATCAAATCGGGTCAGTTACCGCTGGATGTTGCTAACCAATTATTAGCGCTGCAAAAAAGCGGCGTTGCGCCGGTGGAATACGCGGAAGAATTAAATCGTTTGGTAGCGGAAGGCAAAATGTCACCTCAAACAGCAGCGCAATTGCTTGCACAGTACACGCAGCAAAAAGCGGCTGAAGCAACAAAAGATGGTATTTTTGCGTTGAAACAACTCGCAAAATCGGGAGCGATTACTGCTGAAGTGGCAGATCAGTTGGCAGCCATGCAAGCTAAAAATGTTCCTGTTGATCAATATGCAGCAGAATTGCAGCGCCTAGTGGCGGAAGGGAAAATTACACCTGCAGAAGCTGCCAAATTACTGGCTGAATATAAGGCAAGACGTGCAACATTAGGAGGTGCTGCTGGCGCATTGGAAGCATTAATTCAGCAGCAAGCGATCGAGTGTCAAAATGATTTAAAAAAAATGGGCCAGCAAAATCCGCAAAATTTACCGACCAGCTGCAAAAAATTAAATGAGCTAAAAGCATCTGCCCAACAGTTGATGACATTACAAGCGAATAATGCATCACCTGCTGCCTATGCTGAAGAATTAAAACGAGCGGTGCAGGCAGGGTTGCTTTCACCCGAAGCGGCAGCTAGTTTAATGCAATATTATGAAGCGACTACAGTTCCTGCAGCCGGAACTGCGCCTACTGTACAAACCTTATTACCTACCACAGCCGATTTTGCTCGATTGCAGCAGGCTGTTCAGGCAGCGCCGTCGGTGCAGAACCAGGCTGCTCCCAACAGTCAAACGCAAGCTCAATTTGCCGCGGCTGCTGCTCAAGCTGAACGTTTATCTTCTCAAGAACGTCAGCAAAGAGTTCAACAGTTGCAAGCAGCTATGTCATCGCAAGCGCAATCATTGCTTGCAGCATGGCAGCCTCCCAAAATGACTCATCAAGGAGGTTCACCTCCTGCGCCAGCAAAAACAGATATTGCTGGTGGAAAAGCTCAGGCAGGCAGCCAAAGTGGTACATCTGCCGCAACTGCTGCGGGAGATACGACGCGGCCGCTGATTAAATCAGGAAGTATTCTATTTGGTGTTTTAGATACCGCTGTTGATAGCGATTACCCTGATACGCCTGTTATGGTGACAATCGTACAAGGTCCATTTAAAGGCGCTAAACTGTTAGGCAAATTATCACTGGCGCAAGGACAGGATCGTGTGAGCTTAAGCTTTAATTTGATGGATATGGCAGATTGGCCTAAAACAAAAAGTGTTAGTGCATTTGCTATTGATCCAGATACGGCGCGTACTGTAATGGCAAACAGTGTTGACCATCATTATCTCATGCGCTATGGGTCGCTATTTGCATCCTCTTTCCTCACAGGGTACGCAAATGGTGTTCTCAATGCTGGTAATAGTACGACGGGTATTTTTGGTACTTCTGCGACTAATCCAAAGTTAAGTTTTGGTAATAACGTTGCAGTTGCTTTAGGGCAGGTAGGTACTGCGTTTACCAATGTGGTGCAAGGATACGTGAACACACCCGTAACAGTCAGGGTCAATTCAGGCGTAGGATTAGGTATATTATTCATGTCGGATGTTACATAGAGAAATTCAACTTAACTATTTGATTTTTATATATATTTTTAAGAATATTTGTTGGGAAATGGTTAAAAATTGCAGATTTGGATAGGAATAGTATGAAATTCGGTATTATACTTTGAGTAAAGGTAATAGAATGGTAAAGAGACAGGCTCAACTAGTTTGAATAACATAATAATTTTAAGAGCTTAGCCTCTGCTAACAGTTCTTAAGGAAGCGTAGCTAAATCATTAAAGTGAGTTGCCGGGAATTTTAAGAGGCTTGATATGGCTAATGAGCACTATGAATACGAGGGTCAGGAAGAAGGTGAATACCATTTTTCTGATGACCAGGCAAACTACGATATGGACATGGATACTTCAGCAAAAGATTCTGCTGCAGTTGCCGTTGCGCCGAAAGAGTCACTAACAGAAAAGTTAAAGCAGCATCGTCGCGTTGTTATCGGCATAATGGTCTTTATTGTGTTGCTGGGGATTGTTTATCGTTTAGTGACACCCTCCTCCAATCCAGTGACTGATTTTCAGCCGGCTGCTGCTACTGCAAACTCTGCACAAATCGCAGCTAAAAAAGTAGTGACGCCGCCACCTGTAACTGCTAGCCAGCCCCCAGTGGCTCAAGCACCTGCTATGCAGCCAGTTACGGTGACGACAACGACAGCTCAGGCAGCCGCTGCTCGGCCGGTGATGACAGCGCCTGCTGTGGTTTCTCCACCACCTGCTGCGATGCCGCAGCAACAGCCTATTGCGTCAGCACAACCTGCTGCGATAACAGTTCCAACGACTGGAGAAACAGTGGTGCAAAGCGATAAAAATGTATTAGACAGAGTTGCTACACTTGAGCAGCAAAATTCAGCAATGATGAGTTTGTTGCAAACGCAATATGCACAAAAGATTGCAGATACTGAATTACAAAATACTCAACTGCGGACGCAGGTGCAGGAATTAAATTCACGAATAAGTAATATGGAAGTTGCATTTCGACAATTGACTAAGATTTTACGAAATATGGGATCAGGTGCTGCAGTGGTCAATAAGAGTGGAATGGGAGTGCCCCTCGCACCCGCTCTGAGAGTGACACAACCTAAAATCAGCTATACTGTACAAGCGATTATTCCAGGACGTGCATGGCTGAAGTCAGATTCGGGTGATACCGTGACCGTAGCAGAAGGGGATATGCTTAAAGATTATGGGCGGATTGCTAAAATTGATCCTTATGATGGTATTGTCGATATTGACACGGGTAGTAAGATTGTCAGTTTGTCTTATGGAGTCAGCGGAGATTAATGGGATAAAGCAAGATTGCGCAAGGAGCGAATCAATTGTTGAGGTGTAATTATGATGCGTACTCGATTCTCTCTAAAATCTGCTATAGAAGCTCTTATTGTTAGAGAGCGTAACCATTTTGTTATGCAACTGATTAAACTCTTGGGTATAACATTCGGGATAAGCGGTATTATTTTCCCTGGTTCTGCTTATGCCGTTAGTGTTCCAGATGTTTCAACCATGCTCGTTAATTTTAGCGAATCTCTGCCGAGCTTAATGCGTTTGGTGACAGCGTTTGCGTATGTTGCTGGATTCTTTTTCATAATGAAAGGCTTGATGGATTTAAAGCAATTTGGTGAACAGCGTAGCATGATGTCTCATGAACACAGTATCTCAAAACCGCTGCTCGCTATGACAGTAGGTGCATTGTTGCTTTATCTACCTGCTAGCGTGCAAACAGGGTTAAGTACATTCTGGACGGCCCCAAATCCTTATGGATATCTATCTTCATCTTCTGCGGGTGATAACTGGGCGGATTTAACCAGTGCTGTGTTTATGGTGATTCAGTTAGTGGGAACGATCGCCTTTATTAAGGGTTTGATCATGCTGACGCATGTGAGTGGACATGGTCAGCCGGGAACTTTTACCAAAGCAATAGCGCATATTGTTGCTGGGGTATTATGCATTAACTTATATCAATTTTTACAAACTATATTTGATACGTTAGGCATAAGCATGTTTTCTTAAACGAGGGGATGTCGAAACCTTTTCCTCTGCGAGACACACTTTTCGGAGCGCTCTTAAGAAGGAAATGGTTTAAAAAAGAGTTTTTTGTCGTACAAAGATCTCTGTTAAAGAAAAAAAAGTTGTTAATAAACTTCTTCCATGCTTAAAATGAAGGCTGATGGAAGATCCAAATATTTGTTAATAAGCCCTATGGAAAATCGACCAAAGTGATAGTCACGGAAATGCTAAAAGGAGAGTAATTATGATGAGCAAGCAAGTGAAGAAAGGCATTATGTTATTGGTAGGCGCAATCCTTTGTTTATGTGTTGGAACTGCTTTTGCGGCGGTATCGGGTATAGGATCAGTGGCTTCAAACGTTACGGGTAATTTAGGAGGCATCGCAAGATTGATTACTGCAGGTTCCTATGTTGCAGGGTTCGGATTTGCGGTAGGTGCGATTGTTAAATTTAAAGCTCACAAAGACAATCCGACACAAATTCCAATTAGCATGCCAATTGCATTGCTTTTTGTTGCAGCAGCATTGATCTTCATTCCATCTGTATTTAGGTCAACAGGCATGACCTTGTTTGGTGACGTGTCGGGTGTAGGTAAAGTTTCGGGTATTACTTCATTCTAAGAAGCTGGAAGCTTTATGCATGAACTTCAGCTGGCAGTGAATTTAAGCGGTTGGCGAATCTTTATTAGAAGACGCGAAGACAAATCATTCCTGCCAGTTGCGGAGCAAGTTTACAAACGTGATAATTACACGTGCCAGTATTGCGGTTTTCAAGCCAGGCAATATCAGGAAATTGTAAATATCGATGCAAATTATACAAACAACAAGCTAATCAATATGATTACGGCTTGTTGCTTTTGTTCCCAGTGTCTTTTTATTCAATCAACAGGTTTAGATGAAATGGGCGGCGGTCAGCTTATCTATCTTCCTGAAATGAGTCAGGCCGATCTTAATAGTTTTTGCCATGTACTTTTTTGTGCAATGGGTAATGGTACAGGTTATCAAGATAGTGCACAGGCTATTTATCGTAGTTTTAAGTTTCGTAGTCAGCCAGTTGAAAATAAATTTGGGAGCGGTACCAGCAATCCAGCTGTTTTCGGGCAGCTCATTCTGGAATATCGAGCCAAAAATCCCGAATCAAAGGTGAATCTTTTAAAAGATCTTCGCTTGCTTCCCTCTTACACGAAATTCAAGGTCCAACTAGAAACATGGGCGGCTGCAGCACTTGAGGAGCTGGCTGAAGAATCGTCGCAATAACAAAAACTATATTTGTTAAAGGTAACATCATGCGAAATTTTGTGGACCCGCTGCTCGATGGTATTGATTCAATATTAGCTTGGTTCAGTACTGAGCTAAAGCAAACGGTGGAATCATATTGTGATTTAGAAACAGCAGATGACAAAACGACTTTAGTCGCTCGAGATGGTTCGCTGGTTTCAGTTATCCGCGTGTTTGGTGTGACCAAACTGATTGGTACGGATGAATTCGATTCAATCCATGCTGGAATTACGCAAAGTTTGCAGCCCACGCTAAAAAGATCGGGACACGTTGTACAAGTTTATTTTAGTTATGACAGAGCGGCGGTTAAGCCAGAGATTGATGAAATTCTTTCTCCGGCTAGAGCGACTGCAGCTAGATTGAAACTCAACTTGGATGATTTATTCAAAGAGCGAGTAGATTATCTTGCGAAATATTGTGCGCATGAAGAATTATATTTTGTTTTATGGACACGGCCGTATTCATTAACCAATGAACAAATGCAACGAGCCAGCAAAGAAAAATTAAAATATATTCGTGATAATAAAATTCCACCTTTCAAAAATGGCCAGAATCTCATTGCTGCTATTCCTGATTTGCGTGAATCTCATGCTTCGTTTGTTAGAGCATTAGTGACTGACTTAAACGGTTTAAGTGTCTATTCACAATTGCTGGAAGTGCATGATGCGCTTTATGCAGCACGATGTGCAATAGATTCCGATTTCACAGATAAAAATTGGCGTCCTGTTCTTCCAGGCGATCCAATTCCAATACATGAAGCGCGTCCTATTGCTGGTGAGTTGTCAGGATTGATGTGGCCGCCTATTGCGCGTCAAGTTTTTCCTCGAGATGCTATAGCAATTGATGGCCGTACTATTCGAGTAGGCGATCGAATTTACACGCCTTTATTTATCGATTTGTTTCCTCAAGAACTCAAATCATTTATGGTCTTGTTTTCCAGAACATTGCCGACCCAAGTGCCGTGGAGGATGTCATTTTTGATTGAAAGCGGCGGCAATGCAACGATACGTTTCAAATCGATGATGGCATCGATTTTAAGTTGGACTGCAGCACAAAATAGTTTGGTACATGATGCAGCAAAATTGTTAAGAGATATTGAAACCAATACAGATGATGCTGTAGTGAAATTGCAAGTGAGTTTGGCGACGTGGGCGCCAGAAGGAAATATTCGTTTGTTGCGAACACGTGCAGCAGAATTAGCAAAAGCAGTTGAAGGTTGGGGCACATGTGAAGTATCAGAAGTCTCTGGCGATGTATTTGCTGGATATGCTTCTAGCTTGTTAGCGTTTAACGCTAATAGTGCGGCGACGCCTTCAGTTGCTCCTTTATCAGATGTTGTTTACATGCTGCCATTCACTCGACCTGCATCTGCCTGGCAATTTGGCGCAGTACTCTTACGTTCCCCAGATGGAAAACTGTGGCCATATCAACCGGGTTCCGCACAACAAACGACCTGGATTGATCTTATGTATGCGCGTCCTGGTTCCGGTAAATCAGTATTGTCTAATTCGTTAAATTTAGCTTTATGTTTGTCAGGCGGTATTCAACGATTACCACGCATTGCAATCATTGATATCGGGCCATCTAGCAGCGGTTTGATTTCGCTTTTAAAAGAGGCGTTGTCAACCAATGTAAAACATCAAGTAGCTTATCATCGTTTGCGGATGACGCCTGACTACGCGATTAATCCATTTGATACCCAACTAGGATGTCGATATCCGACAGCGCAAGAGCGCGGTTTTTTAGTTAATTTCATTACACTGTTGGCAACACCGTTGGGTGCGGAAAGACCTTATGATGGTGTATCAGATATGGCGGGATTGGTGGTAGATGAGCTTTACAAATACTTGGCAGATGATGGCAAACCCCATCTTTATACCAGTGGTTTGGAGTTATTAGTCGATGACATCATTGCTGAAATTGGATTTGTGTTGGATGATCGCACCACTTGGTGGGAAGTGACGGATGCTTTATTTCTAGCTGGTTTTCATCATGAAGCCATGTTATCGCAGCGTTATGCTATGCCGCTTTTACCCGATGCGGCTGCTATTTGCCGCACGCAGGTGATCGAAGATTTATATGGACAAGTCAAAGCACCCACGGGCGAACCATTAATTCAGGCATTTGGCCGCATGATTTCCAGCGCGGTGCGTGAATATTCTATTCTGTCTGGGGTGACCCAATTTGACATTGGTGATGCACGAGTAATTTCACTCGATTTGGATGAAGTAGCAAAAAGCGGTGGTGATAGTGCTGAGCGACAAACAGCGGTGATGTATATGTTGGCTCGTTATGTGTTGGCTCGTCATTATTATTTGACGGAAGATGCATTAAGTGATTTTCCGGATGCTTATCGAGAATATCATCGGGTGCGAATTGGCGAAATTCGTGAAGATCCCAAACGTATTGTTTATGATGAATTTCACCGCACATCCAAGGCACGTGCGGTGCGTGATCAAGTGATTCTGGATATGCGCGAAGGGCGAAAGTGGAACGTACAGATCGCACTCATATCTCAATCGCTTGAAGATTTTGATCCCGTCATGGTGGAGTTCGGCACATCCATCTTTATTATGGATGCCGGTCCTGAACAGGCTATCAAGCGTTCAACTGAAATTTTCGGCTTATCTGAAACAGCGCGTGTTGCTTTGAAAACTCGAGTGCATGGTCCGCGTGAAGGTGGTGCGACTTTTCTGGCGCAATTTGCCACAAAGTCGGGTATCAACACGCAGCTGCTTACCAGTACTTTAGGGCCTGTTGAGTTATGGGCATTCAGTACCACTGCAGAAGATGCAAGAACTCGTAATAAACTGTATGCAAAAATAGGACCTGCAGAAGCGCGTCGAGTGCTTGCAAATTTATTTCCATCCGGTTCTATCAAGTCGCTGATTGAAGCTCGCCTAGCTGCATTAAAAGAACAGAAAGGATTAATCGAGGAATCAGCAGAGCTTGGAGCGATAGATCAATTGGTGCAAGAAGTTTTGGATGCTTATTCGAAAAATCCAGACGTCAAAAATCTATCTTGAGGAGCGCTAGTGCATGCAAATATATCATTTTACCGCGACGCAAATACTTAATCTGATAAAAAAGAAAGAAATTTCTGCTGTAGAAGTGATGTCCGCGCATTTAGAACGCATTGAAAAAATCAATCCTATCATTAACGCATTCACGCAGCGTTTTTCTCCGGAAGAATGTCTTGCGCAAGCTA
>Ga0164241_10005962_pt1 | contig 11229 bp, 11 predicted proteins | sample OricomyardsoilBY_FD_108780 | JGI IMG/M metagenome (GOLD analysis project Ga0164241, IMG submission 108780) | Backyard soil microbial communities from Emeryville, California, USA - Original compost - Back yard soil (BY) | ecosystem: Environmental > Terrestrial > Soil > Unclassified | place: USA... | reverse complement strand
GTGACGCCCGGCGCGCGCATGTTCATCAGCGTGACGATCACGTTGATGGCGCCCATGATCGAGGAGATGCCCATCATGTGGATGGAGAAGATGGCCATGGGCAGCGAGCTGCCGCCCTGCACGGTCAGCGGCGGATACATCGTCCAGCCGCCGGCTGGCGAACCGCCCGGCACGAACATGGTCGACAGCAGCAGCAGGAACGCGAACGGCAGGATCCAGAAGCTGAAGTTGTTCATGCGCGGCAGCGCCATGTCGGGCGCGCCCACCTGCATGGGAATCATCCAGTTCGCCAGACCCACCCACGCCGGCATCACACCGCCGAAGATCATGAACAGCGCGTGCATGGTCGTCATCGAGTTGAAGAACTGCGGATCGACGAACTGCAGGCCGGGCTTGAACAGCTCGGCGCGGATCACCATGGCCATGGCGCCGCCGACGAAGAACATCAGGCAGGCGAACACCAGGTACATCGTGCCGATGTCCTTGTGGTTCGTGGTCTTTACCCAGCGCTGGTAGAAGCCCTTGGCGGGGCCGTGGTGATCGTGTCCAGCGTGGTCGTGAGCGGCGTGCGTTGCGTCAGCCATTTGTTTACTCGTCCGTAAAATCTTTGTCAGGTGTGATCAGCCGGCGGCGGGAGCGGCAGCCGCGGCGGCCGGCGCGGGTGGCGGCTTTTTCGAAGCCAGCCAGGCCGCGTAGTCCTCGGCGCTCTTGGCCTCGACGACGATGGGCATGAAACCATGATCGCGGCCGCACAGCTCGGCGCACTGGCCCCGATACAGGCCAACCTTGTCGGGCGTGATCTGGAACCACATCTCATTCACCACACCGGGGATGGCGTCCTTCTTCACCGCCAGCGCCGGCACCCACCAGGCGTGGATCACGTCCTGCGAAGTCAGCAGGATGCGGATCTTCTTGCCCACCGGCACCACCAGCGGGTTGTCGACATTCAGCAGGTAATGGGGGACGGTACTGGGATCGATACCCGAGTGCAGCTGGCGCGCCGCATCGCTGTCCCGGGCCAGCGTGGAAAAGTAGCTGACGCCTTCATCGAGATATTCGTACTGCCACTTCCACTGGTAGCCGGTCACCTTGATGGTGAGCTGGGTATTGGAGGCATCCTCGATCTGGATCAGGCCCTTGGCGGCCGGCACGGCCATGCCCACCAGGATGAGCACCGGCAGGACGGTCCAGATGATTTCCGCCTTGGTGCTGTGGACCATCTGCGTGTCCGGCACCGCGCCCTGCGATTTGCGGAACTTCACCAGCGAGAAAATCATCCAGCCGAACACAAACACGCCGATGATGCAGCAGATCAGGAAGACCAGCATGTGCAGCCAGTAGATCTCGCCCGACAGGGTGGTAACACCCTTGGTCATGTTCAGACCCGACCACGCAGCGTGCGCAGGGGCGGCGAGGACGGCCAGGGCTGCCGTCATGGCACCCAGGAAAGCGGATTTGCGAAGCATCGATAGCCCTTGTGAAACCTGATTCGTCAAGTCTTTTAGAAGCGCCGGTGCCCGGCGCCTTACTGACCCGGCAGTTTAACCTGTGGGCACTTGTGGCGGGAACACCAGCGCGAGATCAGGGTAGTGAAAGCCGCGGCGCCGGCAGTCGCCGCGACAGCGATTCCACGTATTCCGCCGCATCGGTGAAGCCGGGATCGATGAAATTGGCCATCCAGCCGGCCAATGGCAGCCCGGCGCGCTGAATCGCTCCGGCCGTCAGCAAGGCATGACTGATGCAGCCCAGACGGATTCCCACCACCAGCAGCACCGGCAAGCCCAGCGCGAGGGCAATGTCCTGCATGGTGGGCCCGATCATGCCCGGCCGGGGCGGGTCGCCAACCGGCGCCAGCCATCCACCGGCGCCTTCCACGATGATTACCTCAGATGACGACCTGATCAGCGCGAATGCCGCCATGATGGCTTCCAGATCGACGACGCGTCCTTCCCGGCGTGCGGCCAGATGGGGGGAAGTTGCCGACAGCAGGCAGCAGGGATTCACCCGTTCATAGGGCAGCGGTACGTTTGCGGCCGCCATCAGCGCCAGCGCGTCCTCGTTTCGCAGCCCCGCGGGTCCAGGCTCGGCCCCGGCAGCGACCGGCTTCATGGCGGCGACTCGAACTCCGGTGGCCGAGAGTGCCCGCAACAGGCGGGTGGCCACCCAGGTCTTGCCCACGCCGGTATCGGTGCCGGCGATGAACAGGCTCTGGCGCAGCGCCGGATCGAAAACGCTCATTCGCGCCGTCCCGTCCGTCGCCCACGCAATTGATCCACGCCGATGAACACTTCGCCTTGCGCACCCCTGGACGCCGGAGTTTCCTGCGGCGCCCAGGCGACGGCATACACCACCTGCCAGGTGGCGGGCAGTCCCGCCGCGGTGCGCTGCGTTTCGTAGGCGGCGTTCATGCGCGCGAAGGCCGCACGGCCGGTGAGCCCGCGCCGGCGCGCGGTGTTCACGTTGTGCGCGCCGATGGCCTTGATCTCGCGCATCAATGCGGCGGCGTCAGCGTAATGCCGCATATATCGGTCCACATCCAGCACGGGTTCGGTGAATCCCGCGCGCTGCAGCGCGCCGCCGAAATCGTGCATGTCGATGAAGTCGTTGACATGCACTTCATCGTTGGCGGCGCCCCAGGCCGCGCGCAACTCCTGCAAGGTCTGCGGACCGAAGCTGCTGGCCAGCAGCAGGCCACCGGGTTTGAGCACGCGGCGGATCTGCGCGAGCGCGGCATCCAGCGGCTGCACCCACTGCAGCATCAGGCTGGTGAATACCAGATCGAAACTGCCGGGCTCGAAGGGCAGCGCGCGGGCGTCGGCCTCGACACAGCGAATGGGGCGCCAGAAGCGGCTGCGCCGCCGCGCCATGGCGAGCATGGGCGCCGAAAAATCCGCGGCGGTGACGCGCGCGCGCGGGAAACGCCGCTTCAGCGCCAGCGCGCCCTGGCCCGTGCCGGCGCCCAGATCCAGCACGGCGGCCGGTGGCGTTCGCAGCAGGGCCACACGCGACAGCAGTTCCTCCCGCACTTCGGCCTGCAGTGTCGCCGCGGCGTCATAGCGCGTGCTCGCCGCGCCGAAACTGGCCGCCACCGCGCGCGGATCGGGCTGAAACGCGCTCACGCCAGAAAATCCCGGATGGCCGCGGCCACCTCGGCGTGATGCGAAACCAGCGGCGCATGTCCGGCGCGCGGCACTTCCACCAGTCGCGCCTGAGTCATCGCCGCGGCCAGCCAGCGCGCGGCCTCGGGTGAGGTCACGCGGTCGTTCTGTCCCGTGACGATCAATGTGGGCTGCCGGATGCGAGCGATGTCGGCGCGCAGATCCACCGAGTCGAGCAGCTGCAGTCCGCTGACCAGGGCCTGCGGCGACGGCGCGCCCTGCGCGGCCAGCGCCGTCGCCATGGTCCGCTGCGACTGCCCGGCATTGCGGCTGCCGCGCAGTTGCAGCCAGATGAAATCCTCCAGCGTCTGCTGCCAGTCCTGGTCGAGCGCCCTTTGAAACGCGCGCAGCGCGTCGCGCTTCATGCCCTGCGGCCAGTCCGGCGCCTGCATGTGCCGGGGCGTGGCCGAAATCAGCACCAGCGCTGCCACGCGTTGCGGAAAATCCGCGGCAATCGACAGCGCGAGCTTCGCGCCCAGCGACCAGCCCACCAGCACGCAGCGCGGCGGCAACACGGCCAGCACGGCATCGCGCTGGACTTCGAATTGCTCCGCCTGCGGCCACCAGGGGCTGCGACCGTGGCCGGGAAGATCGACGGCCCAGGTTTCGCGATCCGCGAGATCCTCACGCAGCAGGTCGAACACGCGCAGGTTCATGCCCCAGCCATGCACCATCACCAGCGGCAGGGAAGGCGCGGCACCCGTCGCCGCGCGGCGATCGACGAACAGTGCATGGGGCGCGGCGTTCAATTGGCCACGCCCGCTGCCGCATCGGTCGCGGCCATCGACTCCGCCAGAGCATCGAGCAGCGACTCCACATGCAGATCGCTGTGCGCGGCGGACAGCGTCACGCGCAGCCGCTCGGTGCCGGCGGGCACGGTGGGATGGCGGATGGCGCTCACCCAGAAGCCGCGTTGCCGCAGGGCTTCGCTGGCGGCCAGGCAGCGCGCGGCGCCCGGCACCAATAGGGGCTGGATGGCCGTGCTCGAGGCCATCAGCGGCAGGCCACGCGCGGCGGCGCCGGCGCGGAACTGGGCGATGCGCTGCTGCAACCGTTCGCGGCGCCAGCCTTCCTCGCGCAGGATGAGCAGCGCCGCGCGCGTGGCGGCTGCGATCGCAGGCGGCATGGCGGTGGTGTAGATGTAGCTGCGCGCGCGCTGCAGGATCAGGTCGATCACTTCGCGATCGCCGGCGACGAAGGCGCCGAAGCTGCCCGCGGCCTTGCCCAGCGTGCCCATCAGCAGCGGCACTTGCGCGGCACTGAGTCCGGCGGCCTCGAGCGAGCCACCGCCGTGCGCGCCGAGCACGCCGAAACCATGCGCGTCATCCACCAGCAGCCAGGCCGAGTGCCGTTGCGCGATATCGGCCAGCGCGGGCAGCGGCGCGACGTCGCCATCCATGCTGAACACGCCGTCGGTGGCGATCAGCGTCAGGGGCGACGCGTGTTCGGCCGCGATGCGCGCGGCCTCGCTCGCATCGCCATGCCGATAGCGCAGCAGTCGCGCATCGCACTGGCGCGCGCCGTCGATCAGCGAGGCATGATTGAGCTTGTCCTGCAGGATCACTTCGTCGCGCAGCGTAAGTGCGGTGATCACGCCCACATTGGCCATGTAGCCGGTGGAAAACAGCAGCGCGGCTTCGCGACCGGTGAAATCCGCCAGTTCGGCTTCGAGCGCGTGATGTTCGGCCGTGTGTCCGGCGACCAGATGCGCGGCGCCGGCGCCCGCTCCCCAGATCGCGGCGGCGGCGCACAGGGCCGCTGACAGGCGTTGATCACCGGCCAGGCCCAGATAATCGTTGCTGCAGAAATTCAGCAGGCGCCGCCCGTCGACCACCGGCTGCAGGATGCAGCCCGCCAGCGCCTGCGCTTCGATGCAGCGGCGCACGCGGCGCTGCGCATGCGCCGCCAGGGCAGCCAGTTCCGCGGTGACAGCCGCGGCGTCGCGTTTCATGATCGGCTGCGTCCGCGAACTAGCAGCAGCCGCGCGCGTCAGTCTGCTCCTGCGTTTCGGACTGGATCTGCAGCCGCGCCAGCAGCGCGCGATCGCGCTCCACATCCGGATTGCCCGTGGTCAGGAGCTTCTCGCCGTAGAAGATGGAGTTCGCGCCCGCCATGAAGGCCAGTGCCTGCAGCTCATCGCTCATGGCCTCGCGTCCCGCCGACAACCGCACCTGCGCGTGCGGCATCAGGATGCGCGCCACGGCAATGGTGCGCACGAACTCGAAGCCATCCACGCCCTTGCCCGCCTGCGCGGTGTTTTCGAGCGGCGTGCCCTGCACCTGCACGAGCTGGTTGATGGGCACGCTCTGCGGATGCTCGGGCAGATTGGCCAGCGTCACCAGCATGCCGGCGCGGTCGGTGCGCGTCTCGCCCATGCCGACGATGCCGCCGCTGCACACCTTCAGGTTGGCGTTGCGCACGGCTTCGAGTGTGTCGAGCCGATGCTGGTAGGTGCGCGTGGAAATGATCTGCTTGTAGAACTCTTCGGAGCTGTCGACGTTGTGGTTGTAGTAGTCGAGGCCGGCGTCTTTGAGTTCGCGCGCCTGTTCGGGCGTGAGCATGCCCAGCGTGGCGCAGGACTCCAGGCCCAGCGCCTTCACTTCGCGGATCATCGTCGCCACGCGTTCGATGTCCTTCTTTTTCGGCGAACGGAACGCGGCGCCCATGCAGAAGCGCGTGGCACCGGCCGCCTGTGCGCGGCGCGCGGCGTCGACCACCTGTTCCACCGGCAGCATGTCGTCGCGCGCCACGCCCGTCTCGTAGTGGATGCTCTGCGGGCAGTAGGCGCAGTCTTCGGGGCAGCCGCCGGTCTTGATCGACAGCAGCGTGCTCATCTGCACGCGGTTGGGGGCGTGATGCGCGCGGTGCACCTGCTGCGCGCGGAACAGCAGATCCATGAACGGCTGATCGAACAGCGCCTGCACTTCGGCCAGACGCCAGTCATGGCGCAGCCAGGTCGTGGGGCGCTCGGCCAGATGCGAGACCTCGGCATTCATGCATTTCTCCGCGAATCGAGGGGATTGAGAGCGGGCGCGGCCTTTGCGGCCGCGCGAGCCTGCCGGGATGTTCAATTTGCGATGGCGTAGTGTCAACCTGCGACTGCCTGGTTGGTTGACAATTGTGCAAAACATGACCAGCCTGCTGGCGCCGCCGGTCTGCGCGCTGTGCGGCGGGCCCGGACAGTGGCAACAGGAAGCCTGGGGCATCGACCTGTGCGCGTACTGCGAAGCGGCCTGTCCGCGCACTGCCGCCGCCTGCCCGCACTGCGCCGAACCGCTGCCCTGCGGCCGTTGTCAGCACTCGCCGCCCTCATTCGATGCCACGCTGGCCCTGTTCCGCTACGAAGATCCGGTGGACCAGATGATCACCGGCCTGAAATTCCAGGGCGAGCTGGGCTTTGGCCGCGTGCTGGGCACACTGCTGGCGCAGGCCCTGCGCGGTCGTGGCACACCCCTGCCGCAGGCGCTCGTTCCCATGCCCCTGCACCTGGCGCGGCTGCGCGAGCGCGGCTTCAACCAGTGCGAAGTCATCGCGGCACATGTGGCGCGGCGACTCGGAGTGCGCATGGACAGGCGGCTGTTATATCGCGCGCGCGCAACGCAGGCGCAGAGCGGCCTGTCGGCCACGGCGCGCGCCCGGAATCTGCGCGAAGCATTCGCGGTGCGCGCCGGTTGCGTCCCGCCGGCGCATGTCGCGTTGCTCGATGATGTGATGACCACCGGCAGCACCGCGGCGGCGGCGGCCACCGTGCTCAAGGCCGCGGGCTGCCGCCATGTGGAGATCTGGGCCTGCGCCCGCGCGCATCGACTCGATGCGGCGGACGATCGCGCCTGATCGTATACAGTGCGGCACGCGCCCAGCCGGAATCCCCGCCTTCATGACCGCATCGACCGAACCCACTGCCCGCCCCTCATCAGGCCGCGTCGCCTCGACGCTGGTGGCTGCCGGCATCTTTCTCAGCCGCATCGCCGGCCTGGTGCGCGAACGGCTGGTGGCCATGTGTTTCGGCACCGGCCTGCATGCCGATGTGTTCGGCGCGGCGCTGCGCATGCCCAATGTGCTGCAGAACCTGCTGGGCGAAGGCACGCTGAGCGCGTCCTTCATCCCGGTGTATTCCGAACTGCTCGGCAAGGGACGCACCGCGGAGGCCGGGCGCGTTGCCGGTGCGATGTTCGCGCTGCTGCTGGCGGTGGCCGGCGGCATCGCGCTGCTTGGCATCGTGTTCGCGCCCGGTCTGGTATCGCTGTTCACGCCGGGATTCGAAGGCCAGCGGCGCGAGCTGATGATCGTGCTGGTGCGCATCCTGTTTCCCATGACGGGCGTGCTGGTGCTGTCGGCCTGGTCGCTGGGCATTCTCAACAGCCACCGCCGCTTCTTCGTGCCGTACTTCGCGCCGGTGCTGTGGAATGCCGCCATCATTGCGGTGCTCATCGGCTACCGTCATGCGGCGCTCGACAAACTGCTGATGGCCGCGGCCTGGGGCGCCCTGCTGGGTGGCGTGCTGCAGTTCGCCTTCCAGCTGCCCTTCGTGCTGAAGGTGGAGCGCGGCCTGCGCATCGCAGGCATGCGCAGCGAAGCCGGATTCCGCGAGGCCGTGGGCAATGCGGGGCCGGCCATCCTCGGACGCGGCGTGGTGCAGCTCAGTGGTTACGTGGACATGGTGCTGGCCAGCCTGCTGGCCATTGGCGCGGTGGCGCGACTGCGCTACGCGCAGACACTGTATGTGCTGCCGGTCAGCCTGTTCGGCATGAGCATCGCGGCCGCGGAGCTGCCCGAACTGGCGCGCGCCGGCGGCGCGGCGGCCGAGGCGCTGCGCGATCGCCTCATCGCCGCGGTGCGGCGGGTGTCTTTCTATGTGGTGCCCAGCCTGGTGGCCTTCGTGCTGCTGGGCCAGATCCTCGTGGCCGGCGTGTACCAGTCCGGCCACTTCCACAGTGCCGATGCCACGCTGGTCTGGTACACGCTGATGGCTTACAGCCTGGGGCTGCTGGCCTCCACCAACTCGCGCGTTTACCAGTCGGCGTTCTATGCACTGCGCGACACGCGCACCACGGCGCGCATCGCCACGTTGCGCGTGCTGGTATCGGCCATCGCCGGCGCGACGCTGATGCTGCAGTTCGAGCCGGTGGACCTGGGCGCTCTGCACATCCCGGCAGGCGCATTGTCCGCGCTGCGCGCCGATGGCTTGCCCCTGGGCCCCATTGGGCTGGCCGCCGGCGCCACGCTGGGCGCCTGGTTCGAATGGACGATGCTGCGACGGGCGCTGGCGCGCCGCATCGGTGCCGTGGGCGCGGGCGGCGGCCAGTTGCTGCGCATGTTCGCTGCCGCGCTCATCGCCGGCGCCGTGGCCTTTGGTTTGAGCCGGGCCGTGCACCGGCTGGCGCCGTTGCCGATGGCGGCCTGCGTGGCGACGGTCTATGGCGCGGTCTATTTCGCCGCGGCGCGCGCGCTGGGGCTGGCCGAGGCGGTGGCGTTCTGGCGCACGCTGCTGCGCCGCCTCGGACGGCGCTGACCTCCGGCGCAACCCCCTGATCTGCTAAGCTTTGCCGCCCTCGAACCGCCTCTTCGTGCCGTGGCCCGCAGCGAAACCGAAATCCTCGCCTCCTTACCTTCCGGCCGACCCCGGCAGTACTACGAGCTGACCAAACCGCGCGTGGTGGCACTCATTGTGCTCACCGCCGTGGTGGGGTCATTGCTGGCCACGCCCGGACTGCCGCCGCTGGCGCCGCTGCTGTGGGGCAATCTGGGAATCGGCCTGGCCGCCGCCAGCGCCGCCGCGCTGAACCAGATTCTCGATCAGCGCATCGATGCGAAGATGGCGCGCACGCGCACGCGGCCGCTGCCCACGGGCGCGCTCAGCGAAAGGCAGGCAGTGATTTTCGCCCTGCTGCTGGGCGCGGCATCGATGCTGATCCTCTGGCTGCTGGTCAATCCGCTGACGGCGGTGCTCACCTTCGCCTCGCTGATCGGCTACGCGGTCATCTACACCTTGTGGCTGAAGCGCGCCACGCCGCAGAACATCGTGATCGGCGGCGCGGCCGGCGCGGCACCGCCGGTACTGGGCTGGATGGCGGTCACCAATGAAGTGCACGCACATGCGCTGCTGCTGTTCCTGATCATCTTCGCGTGGACGCCGCCGCACTTCTGGGCGCTGGCCATCGCGCGGCGCGACGACTACGCCAAGGTGAACATTCCGATGCTGCCGGTCACGCACGGCGTGGAATTCACGCGGCTGCACGTACTGCTCTACACCATCATCCTGGCCATCGTGACGCTGCTGCCCTGGCTCACCGGCATGAGCGGCTTGCTCTACCTCGCGGCGGCAGTGGTACTGAATGTCCGTTTCCTGCAGCAGGCCATCGCCCTGAAACGCTCCACCGCGCGCGAACTGCCGATGCGCGTGTTCAAGTTCTCGGTGCAGTACCTGATGTGGTTGTTCCTGGCGCTGCTGCTCGATCACTACATTCCCACGGGTGGGGTCTGATGACTGACATGAAGCGGATGGTGTTGCACGCATTGTGCCTGTTGCTGCTGCCGCTAGCCGCCTCGGCGCAGCTGCGCTGGCAGGAAGGACGCAACTACATGCTGCTGCAGCCCGCGGCGCCCGTCAGCGTGCCGGCCGGCAGGATCGAGGTAACCGAAATCTTCTCCTATGGCTGCATCTACTGCTTTCGCGCCAGGAACGAGATGCAGAAGCTGAAGGAGGGACTGCCAGCCGATGCGGTGATGACCTACGTGCACGCCTCGTTCGTCCCTTCCGAAGGCTGGCCCATGCTGCAGCGTGCGTTCTACACGGCGCAGGCGCTGGGCATTGCTGATACCACGCACGATCAGATGTTCACCGCGATCTGGGAAACCGGTGAAATGCCGCTGCTCGACGGCAAGACGGGCCGCATGCGCAATCCCCTGCCGACGCTGGCCGATGCCGCGCGGTTCTATCAGAAATATGGCTTCGTGAAGCCCGATGCCTTCCTCAAACTGGCCACCTCGAAGCAAATCGATGCGGCCGTGGCACACGCCGAGCAGCTGATCAAGCTCTACAAGGTGTCCGGCACGCCGTCGCTGGTCGTCAATGGCCGCTACCTGATCAAGAACGAAACCTTGTCGAGCTCGGTCGAGCAGCGTCAGCTGGTCGACTTTCTCATCGGCCTCGAGCGCCGACGCCTGGGCCTGCCCACACCACCGCGCCCCTGAGCCCACGCAGGCCGACGCGATGCACATCGAACGCATCTGGCCCGACACCAGCCTGCGCAACTACCACTATCTCATCGTGTGCCGGGAAACCGGCGAAGCGCTGGCGGTGGATCCCTGCGATGCGGCGCTGGTGCTGAAGACCGCGCGCACGCACGGCTGGAACATCCGCTACATCTTCAACACGCATCATCATCACGATCATGTGGGTGGCAACGAGGCGGTGCGGGCGGCTACGGGCGCCAAGGTGCTGGCGCATGCCGGCGCGGCCTCGCTGATCCAGGGCGTCGACCGGGGCCTGGCCGATGGCGACATCATCCGCGTGGGCCGCAGCGTGGAGCTGGAAAGCCTGGACACGCCGGGCCACACCTTCTCGCATGTCTGCCTGCTGGCGCACGCCGAGCAGCCCGCCCTGTTCTCCGGCGACACCTTGTTCAATGCCGGCGCCGGCAACTGCCACCAGGGCGGCGACGCCGGGGCGTTGTACGAGAGCTTCGCCAACCGCCTGTCGCGCCTGCCCGACCACACCCTGGTGCATGCCGGTCACGATTACCTGCTGAACAACCTGGGCTTCACGCTCAGCCGCGAACCGGACAACCAGGTTGCAGGCGAGCTGCACGGGGCGCTGGCCGATACGGCGGCGCTGGACATGCCGGTGATGTCGCTGGCCCAGGAGAAGCGCTACAACACCTTCTTCCGGCTGCAGAATCCGGTCATCATTGCCGGACTGCGCGAGAAATTCCCGCAGTTGCCCGAACAGCCCACGCCGCGCGAGGTGTTCATCCACCTGCGCCAGCTTCGCAACCAGTGGTGAGAGCATGAGCGATGTGACGCCGGGCACTGTGGAACGCGACCGCCGCGCGCTGCGCCGCTGGTTCAC
>Ga0164241_10005961_pt1 | contig 11230 bp, 11 predicted proteins | sample OricomyardsoilBY_FD_108780 | JGI IMG/M metagenome (GOLD analysis project Ga0164241, IMG submission 108780) | Backyard soil microbial communities from Emeryville, California, USA - Original compost - Back yard soil (BY) | ecosystem: Environmental > Terrestrial > Soil > Unclassified | place: USA... | reverse complement strand
TGCTCCCCCTCCTGCGCGACCGTGCCGCGCTGCTCGAGCTCGATGAGATGCGCCAGCACCGAACGCTCGGCGGCAGGAAACAGGCGCGGGTCGATGCCGGCATACATCTGCGTCACCATCGCCGGAATTTCGCGCGGGCCGGCGCGCAGCAGGCGCAAGATCTGGCCCTCGCGCTGCTTGCGGTGCCCCATCATGCCGCGCACCAGCCGCTGCGGCCGCTCCACCGGATCGCCATGCGCGGGGTAATAGATGCGATCGTCGCGCTGCATCAATTTGCCGAGGCTCGCCATATAGGCGGCCATGTCGCCATCGGGCGGCGAGACGATCGTGGTCGACCAGCCCATGACGTGATCGCCGCTGAACAACGCCTTCGTCTCGGGCAAGGCGAAACAGAGATGATTGGAGGTGTGGCCGGGCGTGGCGATCGCCTCCAGCGTCCAGCCGTCCCCGCCGATCGTCTCGCCCTCGCCGAGCACGCGATCCGGCACGTAATCGAAATCGAACGCGGCATCTGCGCGCGGCCCGAGATCGTCCATCGCCAGCGGGGCGCAACCGACGATCGACGCACCCGTCGCGGCCCGAAGCGCGCGGCTGGCGGGGCTGTGATCGCGGTGGTTGTGCGTGACGATGATCGCCGTGACTGGCCGGCCATCGATCGCGCGCAGCAGCGCCGCGACATGCGCCGCATCGTCCGGCCCCGGATCGATCACCGCGAGGTCGGCGGTCCCGACGAGGTGCGTCTGCGTGCCGGTATGGGTGAAGGGCGAAGGATTGTCGCACAGCACCCGCGCGACGAGCGGCTCGAGCGTTTTACGCGCGCCGGGAAGTTGCTCGGGCATGAGGGCGAGATGGCGGGTCACACGCGGGAGCGCAAGCCTCTGGCGCAAGGCGAATCGTTCGTTCCCGTCACCCCGGACTTGGTCCGGGGCCTACCAAGCGGCTATCGCAGAGTTAGAGACTATAACGTGATCCGTGAGGCGAAGTAGGCCCCGGACCAAGTCCGGGGTGACGGTTAGCGAAAAGGGCCGGCCCCGCCCATGCGGTGGCCGGCCCCCAGGCGCTCCTCCCCGAGCGTCTGTCGTCAGTCGGCCTTGGCCATGTCTTCCTGCATGTCCTTGATCGATTCATCGATCGAGGAAAGCGCGTCCTGGCGTGCCTCCTCGCTCAGCCGGGTATCGGCCTGCAGCCTGGTTCGCGCGCTGCGCAGCCCCTCGAGCGCGGAGGCATAGGCATTGCGCTCGATCTCGGCGGTGTTGACCGACGCCATCGCCTTGCGCTGCGCCGAAGCGGCGGTGTGTTCGATGCGGTTGGTGCAGATCACGATTCGCCGCTTGCCACCGTCGTCGCTGTTGATGACGAGCGGCTGGGCATCGTCGCCCGGGCACTTCCTGGAGCTCACCTCGGGCATGTTCGCCATCACGTCCTTGGTGACGTAATCGCCGTCCTTGTAGATGCGCATCTGGTGATGGCGGACGACCTTCCCGTCGACCCGCTCGACATGATCGGACGAGGACAGCACGTCGGACGGGGGCGCGGGCGGTGCCGGCGGGGCTTCGGGCGCAGACGGCGCGGGCGGCGCGGGCGGCACGTCGGGAACCTGGGCGGCCTGCGGTGCGGCGGGCATGGCCGGTACCGGCGCCACGGCTGGCACCGACGCCGCGGCCAGCATGGCGGGCGCGGGCGGCGGTGCGGGCGGCGTCACGTCGAACTTGGCGAGATCGATTCCGGTGGTCGCACGGACCTTGCTCTTCAGCGTCTCGGCCGCCCTGGTGCCCGATGCGGTCAGGCCCAGCCCGGCGAGCGTCACGACGGCGATGGCGGCGATCCCGGCCTTCATGCGGCCGCGTGATTTAGGGGTATCGGCAAGCATCCTCAGTCTCCCTTTCAAGTCGTTTATGGTGTGGAGGTGGCAAGTCGCACCGATCGTGCCGCCATGCGCGGACTTCACGATCGCGCGGCCATAGGCATGGCGCAGCGCCGGATCGCGCTGCGCGAGCACCCAGGCGTCGTTGGCCATTTCCTGATCGGCGCGGAAGGCGCGGAAGGCGCGCCAGGCGAGCGGATTGAACCAGTGCAAGGCGAGCACGGCGAGCGCGACCCAATTGGCGATCAGGTCGCCGCGCTGGTGGTGGCCGAGCTCGTGCGCCAGTGCGAGATCCTGCTCGTCGGCATCGTAGCGCGAGGCGAAATCCCGGGGAAAGGCGATGTAGCGGCGCAATATGCCGAAGGCGAGCGGACCCGAGGCCGCCGCGCTCTCGACCACGCGCACGCCGCCCGCCAGCTCGCCACTCGCCAGCGGCGTCTTCAGGATACGGCGGCAGAAGCGCGCGTGGTCGACCAGGTGCCACAGCAGGAAAGCCGCCGCGCCTGCAGCCCAGAGCAGGGCCAGGATCGGGCCCAGCGAGGGATGATGGGTAACTGGAGCGGCGGCGGTCGCGGCGCTGGCGGCGGTGCGGGCCACCGGCGCGGACGCCGGATCAATCATCAAGACCGTGACGGTCTCGCTGGCGCGCGACAAAGGCGTGGCGACGCTCTCGCGCAGACCCTGCGGCAACGGCGGCAGGAGCAGGCGCAGCACCGGCAACAACCAGAGCGCATAAGCGGCACGTGGGCCGAACGCGCGCCGCACGGGGCCGCGCAGCAGCAGCACCGCGACCATCAGCAGCGCGGAGGCGATCAGCGCCTCGATCGCCCAGCCGATCAGGCTCGCGGCGCTCACGACTTCAGGCCTTTGAGGAGCGCCTCGATCTCCGCGATGTCCTGCTGGGTCAGCGCGTCGCGCTCGGCGAGGTGCGCGACCAAAGGCGTCAGCTTGCCGCCGAATAGCCGACCGAGCAACCGGTGCGATTCCTTGTCGACATAATCGTCGCGCGCGACGACCGGGCGATAGAGGTAGCGGCGCCCGTCCTCCTCATGCGCGATCGCGTTCTTGGCGAGCAGCCGGCCGAGCAGGGTCTTCACCGTATTGGCCGACCAGTCCTTTTCGGCGGCGACGCGTTCGGCGACGTCCTGTGCGCTCAGCGGGCTTTCGTCCCACAGCACCTCCATGATCGCATGCTCGGCATCGCTGATCCGTTCCGCCACGACTCACCTCCTTCATGACCACGCCTGTAATCGCGTTTGATTACGTGTGTAGTCAAGTCCCTGAACGGCAGATGAACAGTGTGTTATGTTCGTAAGACGCTCGACAGGTCCGGCGGCGCGCGGCAAGTTCACGCCAGATCCACGAATCGGGAGAGCGGTATGCCAGAATTCACCATCGTTGCTGACGGTCTGCGCTTTCCCGAAGGTCCGGTATGGATGGCGGACGGCAGCGTGATCCTCTTGGAGATCGAGGCTGGCCGCATCACGCGCGTGCGCCCGGACGGCAGCAAGGAGACGGTCGCCACGCCCGGCGGCGGCCCCAACGGCCTCGCGATCGGCCCTGACGGGAAGCTCTATTGCTGCAACAATGGCGGCTTCCATTATGTCGAGTCGAACGGGATGCTCGCGCCGCACGGCATCGCGCCCGATTATTCGGGCGGCCGGATCGAGCGGATCGATCTCGCCACGTGTGAGGTCGAGATACTCTACAAGTCGGGCGATTTCGGCTGCGTGTTGCGGGGGCCGAACGACATCGTGTTCGACGCCCACGGCGGCTTCTGGTTCACCGATCACGGCAAGGTCGATTACGCCAAGCGCTGCCACGACATCGTCGGCATCTTCTACGCCAAGGCGGATGGCAGCCATCTCGAGGAAGTGATCTTCCCCAGTTACAATCCCAACGGCATCGGCCTCTCGCCCGACGGCAACACGCTCTATGCGGCCGAGACCTATACCTGCCGCCTCACCGCCTTCAACGTGATCGCGCCGGGCAAGGTGGACGATGCCGCCGGGCCGGGCGGCCCCGGCATCCCGCTCTACCGCCCCGCCGGGTACAAATTCTTCGATTCGCTGGGCGTCGAAGCGAACGGCAATATCTGCGTCGCGACGATCGGCGAATGCGGCATCTCGGTGATCTCGCCAGCGGGCGAACTGGTCGAGTTCGTCGCCACCGACGACATCTTCACCACGAACATCTGCTGGGGCGGAGACGACATGATGGACGCCTATATCACCTGCTCGGGCACCGGGCGGCTGGTGAAGACGCGCTGGCCGCGCCCAGGCCTCAGACTCCAGCATAACGTGTGATCAAGCGAGACACCGTCATCTTCGACTTCGGCGGGGTGATCACCTCCTCGCCGTTCGAGGCGTTCAACCGCATGGAAGCGGCGCGCGGGCTGCCGCACGATTTCGTCCGCCGCGTCAACGCGACCAATCCCGACGGCAATGCCTGGGCGCTGTTCGAGCGCGCCGAGATCGATGCGGATCGCTTCGACACCCTGTTCGCGGAAGAAGCCCGTGCGCTCGGCCATGATCTGCCCGGCCGCGACGTCCTCGCTTTGCTCTCGGGCGACATCCGCCCGCGCATGGTGGCGGCGCTCGATTGGCTCAAAGGCAATGGCTACCGCATCGGTTGCATCACCAACAACGTGCCGAGTGGCCACGGCGCGCAGATGTCCACCACCGCCGATAAGGGGGCGGCGATCACCGCGATCCTGGCGCGCTTCGATCATGTCATCGAAAGCTCGAAAGTGGGCATCCGCAAGCCCGATCCGCGCATCTATGCGATGATGTGCGAGGCACTGGACGCGCCGGCCGAGCGCTGTGTGTATCTCGATGATCTCGGCACCAACTGCAAGCCGGCCGCCGCGATGGGCATGGCTGCGATCAAGGTGACGGACGGCGATCAGGCGCTGACCGATCTCGCCGGAGTGCTGGACCTTTCCGCCACGCCCTTCTAGCTCGGTCAAAAGGGGGCGAGCATGATCCGGCATCACGAGAAGCATCTGGTCCAGCGCATCGGCTGGCTGCGCGCCGCGGTGCTCGGCGCGAACGACGGCATTCTGTCGACCGCCAGCCTGATCGTCGGTGTCGCCGCGGCCGGGAGCGATCGCGCCACGATCCTGCTCACCGGAATCGCCGGGCTGGTCGCGGGCGCGATGTCGATGGCGGCGGGCGAATATGTCTCGGTCAGCAGCCAGGCCGACACCGAGAACGCAGACCGCCACCGCGAGGCGCGCGAACTGCATGAGGAACCCGAGGCCGAGCGGCAGGAACTCGCCGCGATCTACCGCAATCGCGGTCTCGATCGCAATCTGGCGCTTCAGGTCGCCGATCAGTTGATGGCGCACGACGCGCTGGGCGCGCATCTGCGTGACGAGCTCGGCATCAACGAGGCGCTGGTCGCGCGGCCGGTGCAAGCCGCATTGGCCTCGGCGGCGAGCTTCGCCGCGGGCGCGATCCTGCCGGTGCTGACGGTGCTGCTGTTCGGCGGCTCGCGGCTGGTAGCGGCCGTGATCGCGGTGACGCTGGTGCTGCTCGCGATCCTCGGTGCGCTTGGCGCCCGCACCGGCGGCGCCAGTATCGGCCGCGGCGTGGCGCGCGTGGTATTCTGGGGTGCGCTGGCGATGGCGGTCACCTTCGGCATCGGCCACCTCTTCGGCACCAGCGTGTGATGCGGGCGAGCATCAAGGCGTTCGCTTGACCCCTCCCCTTCCCACCGCCTAAGCGCCAAGGGCGCAGTCCCTGCGAGGAGTATCCATGCAGAAGCTCTATCCCGACGCCGCAGCCGCGCTCGACGGCGTGTTGTTCGATGGCATGACGATCTGCGCCGGCGGCTTCGGCCTGTGCGGCATCCCTGAACGGCTGATCGACGCCATTCGCGACGCCGGCACGAAGGACCTGACGATCGCCAGCAACAATGCGGGCATCGACGGCGAGGGTCTCGGCAAGCTGCTGCGCACGCGCCAAGTGAAGAAGATGATCTCCTCCTATGTCGGCGAGAACAAGGAATTCGAGCGGCAATATCTGGCGGGCGAGCTGGAGGTGGAATTCTGCCCCCAGGGCACGCTCGCCGAGCGCTGCCGCGCCGGCGGAGCGGGTATTCCCGGCTTCTACACCAGGACCGGCGTCGGCACGAAGGTCGCCGAGGGCAAGGAAGCCAAGATGTTCGACGGAGAGGAATATATCCTCGAGCGCGGCATCCGCGCCGATGTGTCGATCATCAAGGGCTGGAAGGCCGACACGGCGGGAAACCTCCTGTTCCGCAAGACCACGCGCAATTTCAACCTGCCGATGGCGACCGCGGGCAAGGTCTGCGTCGCCGAAGTGGAAGAGGTGGTGCCGGTCGGCAGCCTCGATCCCGACCAGATTCACCTGCCCGGCATCTACGTGAACCGGCTGATCCTCGGCGCGCCCTACGACAAACGGATCGAGTTCCGCACCGTGCGCGAACGGGTCGCGGCATGAACACGCGCCATGCCGCGCTCGCGCTGACCCTCGCTTCGAGCCTGTTGTCGGGGTGCGTCGCCGCCGCGGTGCCGGCGCTCGCCGCGAGCGCGATCGGCGGCAAGGCGGTGTTCGGCGGCGATCACCAGCCGAACGAGACCATCGCGCCGCCCGTTGCTCCGCAGGCGCAGCCCGCCGCGGTCACAGCGCCCCGCGCGCCAACTCCGCAGCCGATCCAGCCGGTCGCGATGCAAGTGCCGCAGACGATGCAGTTCCTCTATGGTTCGGGCGAAGCCGCCGCGCTCAGCCTGCAAGCCTATGAGGGGTTGATCGACATGATGGTCGCGCGGTCGAGTGACCGCGCGGTCGGGCTGCAGGTTTTTTCGGTCGTGCTTTCGCCCGATTCGACCTTGGCGGCGCCGAAGTTCCTGCCCTGCGGCAGCAAGCCGCTCGCGGTGATGCTCGACATCGACGAGACCAGCCTGCTCAATCTCGGCTACGAGGAGCAGGATGCGGCGCATCCCGGCCCGTTCGATCCGGCACGCTGGGATCGCTGGGAAAAGACGGGCGCCAAGGCGGTCGTGGCGGCCCCGGGCCTTCTCCAGGCCGCCAATGCTGCGCGCGAGAGCAGCGTCACGCTTATCTACAACTCGAACCGGCTGGTCGAGAATGCGGCGGAAACCGCGGCCGCGCTGAGCGGCGCCGGTCTCGGTCCCATCGCGCATCTCAAGAACCTCTGGCTGCAAGGCGACGTCGCGCCCGGCCCCGGCAAGGACCCGCGCCGCTGGGCGATCGCGCAGCAATATTGCGTGATCGCGATGGTCGGCGATCAGCTCGGCGATTTCTCCGATCTGTTCAACGCGCCCGACATGACGCCCCAGCGCCGCCGCAACGCGGTCGCCGCCAAAGGCTTTCGCACGCTGTGGGGGCATGGCTGGTTCATCCTGCCCAACCCGGTCTACGGCACGTCGCTCAAGGGCGGGTTCGACGACGTGTTCCCCGCCGACAAGCGCTGGATCGATCCCGGCCCGGCCGCGCAACCCGTGCCGACGCCCGCGCCATGACCGGCAAGCCGGTCCCGATCGATCTGATCCCGTTTGCGGAGATGATCGAAGGCGCGCGCGAGTTCCTGCGCGTCTGGGCCAAGCCCGACGGTCCGGTGACCTGCTTCATGAATCCGGTGCCGATCGGCGCCGATCCCGCCGGCTATGGCATGGCGTTGGTCGATTGCATCCGCCACGGCGCCAACGCCTATGCCCGCGCACTCAACATTTCCTATGACGAAGCGCTTGCGCGCATATGGGAAGGCCTGGATGCCGAGCGCGCCAACCCGACCGACCTGAACGACGCGGCCGAACCGGCCTCGCTCCCCATCCTGGAGATTTGATTCGATGCCATGGACCCGCGACGAAATGGCGGCGCGCGCCGCGAAGGAATTGCAGGACGGCTTCTACGTCAATCTCGGCATCGGCATCCCGACGCTGGTCGCGAACCACATTCCCCATGGCGTCGAGGTGACGCTGCAATCGGAAAACGGGATGCTCGGCATCGGGCCCTTTCCCTATGACGACGAAGTCGATCCCGACCTGATCAACGCCGGCAAGCAAACCGTCAGCGAGCTCCCGCAGACCGTGTTCTTCGATTCGGCGACCAGCTTCGCGATGATCCGCGGCGGGCATATCGATCTCGCTGTGCTCGGCGCGATGGAGATCGCCGAGAATGGCGACATCGCCAACTGGATGATCCCCGGCAAGATGATCAAGGGCATGGGCGGCGCGATGGATCTGGTCGCCGGCGTGAAGAAGATCATCGTCGTGATGGAGCACAATGCGAAGAACGGCGATCCCAAGTTCATTCCCGCCTGCACTTTGCCGCTCACCGGCAAGAACGTAGTCGACATGATCATCACCGATCTCGCCGTCTTCCAGCGGCCCGATCACCAGTCGCCCTTCAGGCTGGTCGAGACCGCGCCCGGCGTCACGGCCGAAGATGTCGCGGCCAAGACGACGGCGCATTACGTGAGCTAAGGCGCCTGTCCCCCTATAAGGGGAGGGGCTGAAGCGAACGAATCCCGTCGCACTATAAAATGCCAGAGGGCCTGTAAGCCGGGTTCTGTCCTCGTGCCGAAGCACGATGGGCGACCATTCCTCTAGGCCCGCATTCGCATGCGGGCTCAAGCAACCAACCCGGGCGACTGGTGGGAACACACCAATATGCCGCCCCTATTCGATCTTGCTCCCGGTGGGGTTTGCCGTGCCGCTTCCGTTGCCGGTCGCGCGGTGCGCTCTTGCCGCACCCTTTCACCCTTACCCTTCGCCAAGCTCAGGGCGGTCTGCTCTCTGTGGCACTGTCCCTGACCCCGGCCGAAACCGGGGCCGGCGGGCGTTACCCGCCACCGTCGTTCCGCGGAGCCCGGACTTTCCTCGGCGCGCGAAATGCGCGCCGCGGCCGCCCGGCCCTCTGGCGCGCCCTTGTTAGCGCGCTCCCGCGCGCTAGGGAAGCGGCGCCGGCCCGCTCCCCGCCCAGCCACCCAACGGCAGTATCATATGGGTGGCCGGGCGGGGGAGCGGGCCGGTGCCGTCACAAGATCAATCATCCCCTTGCGGTTTGGGAAGCAGCAGCGCCAACAGGATGCAGCGGCACTCGCCGTCGATCTCGCCGTCGATCAGCTCGGGGCGGAAACGGCGCTGGAACGCGACGACCGCTGCGAGCTTGTCGGCCACGTCATAGCCGAAGCGCTCGAGCGCGAGCAGGAAGCCCGCGTCGGACCAACCCGGATCCATCAGGCTCCGCGTCGGGCGCGGCAGCGCCAGGCGCAGACGCGCGAGCTGACCCCAGGGAAAAAGCTCGCCCGGATCCTGCTTGCGGGTCGGCGCGATATCCGAATGCCCGACGATATTGCCGCGCGTGATGCCATGGCGCTGTTTGATAGCGGCGATCAGCGGGATCAGCGCCTCGATCTGCGCATCGGGAAAGGCGCGATAGCCGAATTCGTGGCCGGGATTGACGATCTCGATGCCGACGCTCGCGCTGTTGACGTCGTCGATCTCGCGCCAGTGCGATTTGCCCGCGTGCCATGCGCGTTTGGCCTCGTCGACCAGCCGCAGCACGCGCCCGTCCTCGTCCACCAAGTAATGCGCGGAAACCTTCGCCGCGGGATCGCGCAACCGCGCGATCGCCGCCTCCGCGCTCTCCATCCCGGTATAATGGAGCACGATCATCGAGACCGCGAGGCCGCGCTCGTCGAAATTGGGCGATGGCGCTTCGGTGATCGCCGGGATCATCACCTTGGCATGAAGCGCGTGGCGCTGGTTGTAAAGCTATGCCGCCGCGGAGGCGGTGCGCATCGCGGGTGGCGCGACGGGCTCGTAGAGTCCGCGATAGATGCCGCTCGGACGGAACGCCTCGGTCTGCCCGATCACGGTCTCGCCCGCGCCGAGCACGAGCAGCCCCCCGGGGCGGACCACCTGCGCCAGTCGATCGAAGATCGCACGGCGGAGCGCCGGCGACAGATAGAGCAGGACGTTGCGGCACAACACCACGTCGAACCGCCCGATCGGCATCGGATCGGCGACCAGATTCTGGCGGCGGAAGACGATGTGACGGATCAATTCGGGCTTGGCGATCCACTCCTCCCCCACCGCGTCGAACCAGTTCAACATCCGCCGGATCGGCAACCCGCGCTGGATTTCGAATTGGCTGAACTTGCCGGTCCGCGCGCGTGCCAACGCGGCCTCCGAGACATCGGTGGCGACGATCTCGGGCATCGGTCCGGGCTGCTTTTCGCAGCGTTCGGTAAACAGCATGGCAAGGCTCAAAGGTTCCTGCCCGAACGAGCAACCCGCCGACCATATGCGCAGGCGTCGCCCGCCGGCGTTCCCGCGCATCGTGTCGGTCGCGTCGGCGACCATGTCGAGCACCGCGGCATCGCGGAAAAACGAGCTTTCCTGGTTGAGCAACGCTTCCACGACCTGTTCGGCGAGCGGGCCGTCGCGCGACAGGATCACCGCACCGACCAGCTCGTCCAGCGTCTGGATCCCATGCGCGCGCATCAACGGCTTGAGCGTGGTCTCGACCCGCCATTCGCGATTGACCGCGATCTGCTGTCCGGTGCGCGATTCGAGCAGCGCGGAGATGACGTTGGTCGCGCCGCTCGGATGCGATCTCGGCGGCGGCGTCAGCATGATGGTCGCTTCCGACGCGCAACAACGCGACCGATCTCGTCGGGCGGGAGCACCGCAGCGGCAAGCCCCTCCGCGACGACGGCGCCGGGCATGCCCCAGATCACCGAGGATTCGCGATCCTGCGCGATGATGCCGCCGCCCGCCACGGCAAGCTGGCGCGCGCCGTCGCTGCCATCGCGCCCCATCCCGCTCAGCACCACGCCCAGCGCGCGTGCACCGAACGCGGTCGCCATGCTTTCGAACATCGGATCGACCGAGGGCAGGCAGCCGCTGCGCGACGGCTCGGTGGACAGCCGGATCGCCGCGCCCTCTCCGGTGGTGACGCAGCGCATATGGGCATGGCCCGGCGCGACGATCACCCGGCCCGAGCGGATGCGCATGCGATCATCGGCCACATCGCAGGGCCGCCCGGCAAGCACCGCGACCTGCGCCGCGAAATAGGGCATGAACGAAGCGGGCAGATGCTGCGTGATCAGGATCGGCAAGCGAAAGCTCGCGGGGATCGCCCGCAACAATTGCCCAAGTGCGTGAATCCCGCCGGTCGACGCTCCGATCCCGACGATGTCGAAATCGCTGGTCAGTTCGCGTGGCGGAGTCAGCGGCAGCGGCGCATCGTCGGGCTCGCTGCCGAACAGCCGTGAGAGCTTGTCGCGCAGCTGGACCGCGAAGCGCCCGGCCAATGCCCCTGCCCCCGGTTTCACCAGTGTGTCGGCCGCGCCCAGCGCCAGCGCCTGGAT
>Ga0164241_10005960_pt1 | contig 11230 bp, 6 predicted proteins | sample OricomyardsoilBY_FD_108780 | JGI IMG/M metagenome (GOLD analysis project Ga0164241, IMG submission 108780) | Backyard soil microbial communities from Emeryville, California, USA - Original compost - Back yard soil (BY) | ecosystem: Environmental > Terrestrial > Soil > Unclassified | place: USA... | reverse complement strand
GTAAACGAACAATTAAGCATGATTTTTATTTAAACAAAATAAGGTTCGTCTATATATGTATATGAGCCATTAATTATAACCTGTCTTCAGAACCCTCCTTTGGAGGGCAGGGAGGCCAAATTCAAGATTATGAAATCTATTTCTTTCTTACTTACCCTATTCTTTTTTGCAGCTTCTTCTTTTGCGCAAATGCACAAAGCGCCGGCTTATCCACTGATAACACACGATTCTTATTTCTCCATTTGGTCAATGACGGACGACCTGAACGCATCACCCACCAAACACTGGACTGGCGCGGAACAGCCGATGCTTGGGCTGATAAAAGTAGATGGAAAGACCTATCGCGTGATGGGAAATGAAAGCAAGGTTTTCGAAAGTATTTTGCCCACAAGCGATGAACAAAGTTATTCCGCGAAATATATAGAAACAATGCCTGCCGATGGATGGCAAAATACTTCGTTCAATGATGCTTCATGGAAAAGTGGTAAGGCGCCTTTCTCGGACAATAAATCTACCGCAGGAACACAATGGAAGTCGAAAGACCTTTGGGTGCGCAGAACATTTGATTTAACTAAAACTGATTTCAATAAGCTCTTTCTGAAATTAAAGCATGATGATAATATTGAAGTGTATCTGAATGGTGAAAAGGTTTATGAGAAGACCGGATGGATTGGGAAATTTGAATACCTTCCTTTGGAGCAAACAAATTTGAAAAAAGGAAAAAACGTGTTGGCCATTCATATAGCCAATACGGCCGGTGGCGCGTTCTTAGATGCAGGAATTGTAAATGAGCCGGTAGCGAAAAATGATGGCAACCTGATACAGGCACAACAAAAAGATGTAACGATAACTGCGACTCAAACGATTTATGATTTTACCTGCGGCCCGGTAGATGCCACGCTTACCTTTACTTCCCCTTTATTATTAAAAGACCTTGATCTTTTGTCAAGACCGGTTTCTTACATTACTTATTCTGTAAAGGCTAATGACGGAAAAGAACATAATGTGCAGTTGTATTTTGGCGCTTCTACTGATATTGCAACGAATGTACCAACACAAGAAGTTGTTACAAAAAAATACACCGCTTCTAATCTTAATATTTTAAAAGCGGGCACAACAGAGCAACCCGTTTTGCAGAAGAAAGGCGACGACCTTCGCATTGATTGGGGCTATATGTATGTGGCCATTCCTTCTTCGGTAAAAGCTAAACAGTATGTAAGTGTTGCATCGCAGGCGGCGCCATCTTTCGTTTCAAAAAAAGAAACTTCAACAGCAGGCACTGGTAAAAATCTTTTTCTAAATACGACTGTTGATTTGGGGAAAGTGAGCAGCACCCCAAAAGAACAATACTTTTTAATTGGCTACGATGATCTGTATTCGATTCAATATTTTCATAAAAACCTACGGCCATGGTGGAACAGGAATGGTGATCAAACAATAGAAAAGCAACTATCAATCGCTGCAAAAGATTATAAGAACGTGATGCAACAATGCGATGATTGGAACAAAAGCTTATACAACGATTTGGTTAGCGCAGGAGGTAAAACGTATGCTGACATCTGTATCATCGCCTATCGCCAGAGTATAGCAGCGCATAAATTGTTACAAAGCCCGAACGGAGAAATTTTATTTTTATCAAAAGAAAATTTCAGCAATGGTTCAATAAATACGGTTGATATTACCTATCCCTCTGCGCCTTTATATTTAGCTTACAATCCTGAATTGTTGAAGGGAATGATGAATGGTATTTTTTATTATAGCGAAAGCGGGCAATGGAAACATCCGTTTGCGGCACACGATTTGGGAACTTATCCAATCGCCAACGGACAAACCTACGGCGAGGGAATGCCGGTAGAAGAATCAGGCAATATGGTTATTCTTGCGGCGGCTATTGCGAAAGCAGAAGGTAATGCTGACTATGCAAAGAAGCATTGGAAAACATTAACCACATGGACAAATTATTTGATGAAAGAAGGCTTTGACCCCGCCAATCAACTATGCACAGATGACTTTGCAGGTCATCTTGCACGAAACGCCAATCTTTCTGTAAAAGCCATTGAAGGGATCGGAGCATACGGCATGATGGCCGGTATGTTGGGCATGAAAGATGTTGGTGCGCGCTACACAGACACTGCAAAAAACATGGCGCAACGGTGGATGGTTTACGATGAAGACGGCGATCACTATGCGTTGACCTTTGATAAGGGCGGTACCTGGAGCCAAAAGTATAATATGGTTTGGGATAAAGTGTTGGATCTTAATTTATTTCCAAAAGAAGTTCCCACAAAAGAAATAAAATTTTATCTCACCAAACAAAATGACTTTGGTTTGCCGCTTGACAGCCGTAAGACTTATACAAAGAGTGATTGGATCATGTGGACGGCAACCATGACAGACAATCAAAAAGACTTTGAATCATTGATAGCCCCATTGTATAAGTATGTAACGGAAACGCCTACACGGGTTCCGCTAAGTGACTGGCACGAAACCACCGATGGAAAACAAGTAGGTTTCCAGGCAAGAAGCGTGGTCGGCGGCTACTATATGAAGTTGCTGGATTGGAAGATGAATAAGTGAGTGCCTAATACAGCGCGTCCCCTCTCCCCCCGGGGAGAGGGGGTTGGGGGTGAGGTTTTTTCTAAATCACAAAACAACTATTCAATGATAAAGCATTCTTTAATCGCATTTCTGTTTTTCAGTAGTTCTTTACACGCGCAGAATATTAATCAGCCTGTCAAATTGGTTCAGTATGTGTTTAATGAATTCAGTCCCGGAACCGTAAAATTAAAATCGGGCGAAACCTACAAGCAGCAACTAAACTATAACATCGTTACCAATGAAATGGTATTTGAAAATAACGGAAAATTTGCCGCGATCGCCAATGCTGAAAGTGTAGATACGATTTACATAAGTGATAGAAAGTTTGTTCCATTAAACAAAAAATTTTATGAAGTGCTTGTAACTGGTCCGATGCCTTTATTAGAGGAATTTACGGCTACGGTTACTGAGCCGGGTACATCTATTGGATATGGAAGTACAACCGAGGCTGGCGCTGCATCATCCTACCAGTCTTTAATCAGAGATGGCGGTGCATACGGATTAAAGCTTCCAGACGGCTATACCGTGGTTCCCAAAAATGATTTTTTTATTTTAAAAGAGGGCAATCTGGAAAGAGCCGGAAGCCAGAAACAGTTAGCTAAAATTTTTCCTGACAAAAAGGATCAGATAAAAGATTTTGTGGAAAAGAATCATACTAATTTTTCCAAGCGTGAGGATATTATTGCATTGGTAAAAGAATTAGAATAGAATATTTATTAACAATGGTGATTCACAATAATTATTTCTAAGTTAAGACCCTTCTTAGGTTAGAAGTTGGGGGCAAGATTAAAGAACAACTTTGCAAATAAACAGACCAACATTAAAATTTTTCATCGTTGTATGCTTTCTCAATGCATGCAACAATTTGGTGTACTCGCAAACTTCTATTGATATTTATAAAGGCAGAATAGATACGCTCAATGCAAATATCTATCGTTATTTTTACGATACTTCAAAGGCACTGTACTACGAAACCAATAATATTCAACCAAAAGAAAAAAAGCATTCTTATCTATGGCCCTTATGTGCCTTGATACAGGCCGCTAATGAAGAAGAAGTTTTAAATCCTTCAAAAGATTTTATGACGCCTGTGATGAAAGCGATTCATCAATATTACAGTGATCTTCCACCCGTACCAGCTTACCAGGCCTATGTTACAAAAGAAGAAAAAGATTCCCGGTTTTATGACGATAACCAATGGATAGCCATTGCGTGTTTGGATGCTTACAACAGAACAAAGAATAAAAAATATTTGAATATCGCAGAAGGCATTTACCGTTTTATGATGACAGGTTTTGATACGTTATCTGGCGGTGGTTTGTATTGGCGGGAAGATCAAAAGACTTCTAAGAATACCTGCTCTAATGGCCCGGGAATTATTATTGCACTTGATTTATATAAAATAACGCATCAGCAAAATTATTTGGATACTGCGATGGTTTTATATAATTGGGTGAATGCCCATTTACAATCACGGGACGGATTGTTTTACGACAATATAAAAATTCCTTCTTTGAAAATTGATTCGGCAGTTTATACTTATAATACAGGAACGATGTTGCAATCAAATGTTCTCTTGTATGAAATTACAAAGGATAAAAAATATTTAAAAGAAGCGGAACGCATAGCTGCAGCAGCAAAGCAACATTTTTATAAGAATTCTAAATTGCCCGGTAACTATTGGTTTAATGCGGTGCTGTTGCGGGGTGAAATCGCATTGTATAAAGTAGATAAAAATAGAGATCACATTCAATTCTTTATAGACGACGCAAACAGGATTTGGAATGAAGGAAAGGATGAAAAAGGTTTAGTGGGAAAAAAAGATAAAAGAAAAACTTTAATTGATCAGGCGGCGATGATAGAAATTTATGCACGGCTGGCAAAACTTAGCGGAGACTAAGTCTTAAAAAGTCAGGGCCCTCTCCGAAGGAGAGGCCTGCCCGACTGAGTCATTCAGGCGGGGGTTGGGGTGAGGCTATAAAAACAATATAATATGAAAATAAAAAATCACTCATTAATTGCAGCAGCTTTCGCTATTGCCGCATTTGCATCATGCAACAGTTCATCTTCCGGAAATGAAAACAAAATGGATTCAACAAATAGTGTGGCTACTGTAAATCCAATTGATTCGGGAGGTGCATCGCTGATTCCTGGTAAGAAAAATTTTGAAACTACCATCGATGGTAAACCAACCGGCTTGTACTTTTTAAAAAATCACAATGGCATGGAAGCAGCTATTACCAATTATGGCGGGCGTTTGGTAAGCCTCTTAGTCCCAGATGAAAACGGGAAAATGACCGACGTGGTGGTGGGTTTTAATAGTGTAGAAGGTTATGAAAACTCTACTGAACCTTACTTTGGCGCAACCATTGGCCGCTACGGAAACCGTATTGCAAAAGGAAAATTTTCTTTAGACGGTAAACCCTATACGTTGTTTTTAAACAATGGCGCCAATACATTGCATGGTGGTAAAAAAGGCTACCAGTATGTAGTTTGGGATGCTGATAAATTGAACGATTCCACCTTACAACTTTCTTATTTGTCAAAAGACATGGAAGAAGGTTTTCCTGGCAATTTGAATGTAAAAGTTACGTATTCATTAACCGGCGATAACGGGTTTAAATGCGAATATGAAGCGACAACGGACAAGAAGACGGTGGTTAACTTAACCAATCATGCGTTTTTTAATTTGAATGGCGAAGGAAGTGGAACCATATTAAATCATACAGTTCAAATATATGCTGATAAATATACGCCGATAGATTCAGGATTTATACCACTCGGCCCGATTGCTACAGTGAAAGGAACACCTTTCGATTTTACAACGCCAACTACAATAGGCGCAAGGATAGACGAAGCGAATGAGCAGTTAAAAAATGGCAAGGGTTACGATCATAATTTTGTATTGAACGCAACCAAGGTAAACGGCTTAAATCATGCTGCAACAGTAACCGGGGATAAGTCGGGCATTGTGATGAATGTATATACAGAAGAACCGGGCCTGCAATTCTACAGCGGCAATTTTATGCTCAGCAAAAATATTTTCAGTGATGGAAGCAAGGATGATTTCAGAACGGCTTTTGCGATGGAAACCCAGCATTATCCTGATTCTCCGAACGAATCTTCTTATCCTTCGACAGTATTAAAACCCGGTGATGTTTATAAAACATATAGTGTTTATGATTTTTCAACAGTTAGAAAAAAATAATTCGATGCCTATTAACAGAGCGTGTCCCCTCTCTTTCGGAAATGTCCTCCTGAAATGTCCTCCTGAGCTTGTCGAAGGAGCTTGTCGAAGGAACTTGTCGAAGAAGGGACTGGGGTGAGGTTTGTATGATTTTTTAACGGTCAGATAATGTAGCTGGAAGTTTGAGATAAAACCTTTCTGTTTTGCTGCTACTAATAAAATTATCATCAAATGTATAAATTCATTTTCTTCATTATTTGTTGCTTTACTATAAGCACCGGCTTTGCCCAAAAAACCTTTACCAATCCCTTACTTCCTTCCGGCGCCGATCCGTGGGTAACTTACCGTGACGGATATTATTATTACACCAACACGACCGGCCGTAATATCACTTTATGGAAAACAAAAAATATGGGGGATCTTAAATCGGCAGAAAAAAAAATAGTATGGACGCCTCCCGCAACAGGCCCGTATTCAAAAGAAATATGGGCCCCCGAATTGCATTATCTACATGGGAAGTGGTATGCTTATTTTGCTGCTGACAGCGGTAATAATTTTGATCACCGAATGTATGTGATAGAAAATTCTGCAAAAGATCCTTTGGAAGGAAATTGGGAAATGAAAGGACAATTAAATCTACCTGAAAATAAATGGGCTATTGATGCAAGCGTGTTTGAAAATAAAGGAAAAATGTATGTGATATGGAGCGGCTGGAAAGGTGATGAAAATGGCGAACAGGATATTTTTATTGCGCAATTAAAAAACCCATGGACCGCAGAAGGTAAGCGTACACTGGTTTCTGCGCCCACTTATGCATGGGAGACGAATGGCGATTTGAATAATCCCAATGATGTAAAACATGTAAATGTGAATGAAGGCCCGGAGATATTAAAACATGGGGATAAAATATTTTTGACTTATTCGGCCAGCGGTTGCTGGACAGATTACTATGCTTTGGGCATGCTAACAGCAAGCGTAAATGCAGATTTATTAAATGCTTCTTCATGGAAAAAAACGGATCATCCTGTTTTTAAGCAGTCTCCTGAAAATCATGTTTATGCCACCGGCCATAATTCGTTTTTTAAATCACCCGATGGAAAAGAAGATTATATTTTATATCATGCCAACAGTGAACCAGGGCAGGGCTGTGGGCGCGATCGTTCTCCTCGTGCGCAAAAATTTACATGGAACGCGGATGGAACGCCCAACTTTGGAATACCCATTGCAGCAGGAGTTAATTTAAATGTTCCATCCGGAACGGATGATGTAAATGCTATAAAGAAAAACCCGGTTTTAAATATTGATTTTCCCGACCCGACTGTAATTAATGCAAATGGAACTTATTATGCTTATGCCACCAACGGGATGCATGATGGCAAAATGAATAACATACAAATTGCGTCATCAAAAGATTTATTCAACTGGAAATATGAAGGCGACGCATTGCCGCAAAAGCCAGCATGGGCAAGCCATACGCAACGTTTTTGGGCGCCTGATGTTTTATATGATGCTGCTAATAGTCAGTATGTAATGTTTTTTAGCGCACAGAACAATGATACAAGCCTGAACATGTGCATTGGGGTTGCTTTTTCAAAAAGTCCTCGCGGGCCATTTATCGATTCCGGTAAGCCATTGCTTGCAGGAAAAGGTTTTTCAAACATTGATCCGATGGCAATGATTGATCCGAAAACAGGAAAGAAAATTTTGTATTGGGGTTCCGACTTTGCGCCGATAAAAGTTCAGGAATTAAATGATGATTGGAAGAGCTTTAAAGATGGTTCTGTTGCGAAGCCTGTTCTGTTTCCCAACAAGGAAAAAGATTATACCAAATTAATTGAAGGCGCATGGGTAGATTATCATGATGGAAAATATTATCTCTATTATTCCGGCGACAATTGCTGTGGCGATAGAGCGAATTATGCAGTAATGGTGGCAAGAGCGGATGATCCTTTTGGACCCTTCGAAACACTGGGCCAATCCAACGGAACAGGAAGCAGCGTTATTCTAAAAAAAGATTCAAGCTGGTTTGCACCCGGCCATAACTCAATCGTCAAAGACAAAAAAGGAAATTCATGGATTGCTTATCATGCAATATGGCCGAACGAAGCAGAGATGTGGAGAAAGGAAGAAAAGGATAAATATGTACGTCGTGTAATGTGCATTGAGCCTGTCGTCTATAAAAATGGATGGCCTGTTGTTAACATGAAATATTAAGATGTGTGTGCGATGTTTGATGTACGATGTTTGATGTAAGATGTAAAAGAAATAAAATGCAAAAGACAAATAGCAAAAAAAAGTTCAATATTAAAAAGCTTCAAACAAGTCATGTTCCTCTCCCCGTCCGAACGGCTCGGCCGGGCGGGCTTCGGAAATGTCCTCCTGAACTTGTCGAAGGAGGAGTTGGGGTGATGTTTCTTTTTCTCATTCTTCTTTCATATAATGCTAACGCCCAAACGAAGACTAAAACCTCGCCCCCCGCAAAAACCTCTTTCCAGGAAGCCGCTCCCTGGAATGCTGCTTATGATATTCGCACCGATATTGCTATGGTTTACGGAATGGATAGCACATTCGATGAGCGTGTGGCAGGATACCGTAAACACGGCTACAATGTTCAATTTATGACAGGTATAGCATGGGGCAATTACCAGGATTATTTTACTGGTAAATGGGATGGAAAAGCACACGAAGAATCAGAAGGCCAGGTAGAACGAAATGGAAATCATATCGGCCACGGAAAAGGAATTCCTTATATAGTTCCGACAGATAATTTTATTACCTATTTTAAAACAGTCATTAAAAAAGTAATTGATGCAGGCATCACAACTATCTATCTTGAAGAACCAGAGTTCTGGGCAAGAGCTGGTTATAGCGATGCTTTCAAGGAACAGTGGCAAAAATATTATGGCTTCCCCTGGATGCCACAACACGAGTCGCCGGAAGCTACTTATCTCTCTTCCAAGCTAAAGTATCATCTCTATTTTTACGCACTTAAAGAAGTATTTCAATATGCAAAAACTTATGGTGAAAGCAAAGGCGTCGATGTGAAAACTTTTGTGCCAACTCATTCATTGCTTAATTATTCGTCCTGGCAGATTGTAAGCCCCGAAGCGAGCCTGGCAGCGCTTCCGGGTATGGATGGTTATATAGCCCAGGTGTGGACGGGCACTTCAAGAGAACCTGTTTATTTTAATGGAATAAAAAAAGAACGTGTTTTTGAAAATGCATTTTTGGAATATGGTTCCATGCTTTCCATGGTGGCGCCTACCGGACGAAAGGTATATTTTTTAACCGATCCAATAGAAGACAGGGCAAGAACATGGGATGATTATAAAATAAATTACGAAGCTACTTATACGGCGGAACTATTTTATCCAACAGTAGATAATTACGAAGTAATGCCCTGGCCACATCGGATTTATCTCGGTAAATTTAAAGTGGAAGGCAGTGATGAAAAGCAACCTATATCTCCGGCGTTTGCCACAAGAATGCAGGTGATGGTAAATGCGCTTCACGATATGCCTGTGTCAGCAAACAAGATCAATGGTTCCAAAGGCATTGGTGTTCTTGTAGGCAATTCCATGATGTTTCAACGGTTTCCCACACACGAAAATTATGAAGACCCGCAGTTGTCTGATTTTTATGGAATGGTAATGCCTTTGTTGAAACGGGGCATTCCTGTTGAAACCGTTCACATGGAAAATCTTGGCTTTGCAAATACGTTGAAAAATATAAAAGTGCTGGTGATGAGTTATGCCAACATGAAGCCTCAATCGGAGAAAGTAAATAAACAATTAGCCGGGTGGGTGAAGCAGGGTGGCGTTTTAGTCTACTATGGAAGAGATAATGATCCTTTTCAAAAAGTAAAGGAATGGTGGAATACCAATGGCAAAAATTATAAAGCGCCATCTGAAAATTTATTTCAGCAAATGCATGTTAATTTCTCCGAAAATAAAATGATGTATGCTTATGGAAAGGGAAAAATATTTATTGAAAGAGAAGATCCAAAAGAACTGGTATTAAAATCCAATGGTGATAGCGGTTTCATGAAAATTATAGCGGATGCTTATGAAAAGCAAGCAGCAGCCGGCAAGCTACAAACTAAAAATTATTTTTATCTCGAACGTGGCCCTTATGATATAGCTTCGGTAATGGATGAAAGCGTTAGTGCCGATCCATTGCATATTAAAGGGCCGGTGATTGATATGTTCGATCCGGTTTTGCCTGTTCTAAAAGAAAAAATTATTAATCCCGGTCAGCAATCTTTATTATATGATCTAAATAGGATAAAAGAAAAAAATAAACCGCAGGTTTTATGTGCTGCATCACGCGTTTATGACGAAAAGAGAAATTCGCATGATTATTCGTTTATTACAAAAAGCCCTTCAAATACGCAGAATGTGATGCGCATTTTGTTGCCTTCAAAACCTTTATCAATTGATGTAAAAGATAGTGAAGGCAATCCTGTGGAAAGTACAAATGATTGGGATGAATTGTCTCACACATGCTTGTTACAGTTCACTAATTCATCAGAGGGTAGAAGTGTTCAAATAAAATGGTAAATGCGAAATGAAAAAGTGATTTATTTACCTGCCTGCCGTCAGGCAGGTTGCTTCACTATAAATAAATTTTACAAATAATGAAATACATACTATCTGTTATTTTTATTCTTTTAAGCAGATTCAGCCAGGCGCAAACTGCCATAAATTTAAGAGACTACAGCAAAAACAGCGAGGCAAAAATTTCTGTAAGAGATCATATTCTTTCTGCCACGTGGCCAACAGGCAACAATGAATCCGGAAAATTGTTACTGGATCTTTCAAATGGTAAACCTCTTTTCAAAAGCATTCAATTGCAGAACAAAGAAATTGTTTCCGGGCTTGATCCTGCATTTATTTTAACGATTGGCAAAAGAGATTTGATTTCTCAAAACGGGTGGAATATTTTCTTTGATAAAGTGCCCTTAAAGCCTCACGAATCTTATACCGTGAATTTTGAAAAGGACAGTGCAAGTGTAATAAGTGAAGGCGCTCACACCATTATCCGGATTTCAAAAATGTATGCATCAACGTTCAGCGGTGCATTAGAAATTACATTGTATAATGGAAGCCCGCTTTTTAATGTGGCGGCGGTAATGTCTACCAATGTTGATTCTACAGCAATTTTATATGATGCCGGATTAATAAATAAAGAGAAGATATGGGATACCATCGCCTGGGGCGATACAAAAAAGCAAATGCAATATGCCGCGCCGAAAGAAGACGATACTGCAAGGAACCTCGAAGTAAAATACCGCACCGTAATCGGAGAAAGTAGTGAAGGAAGCCTTGCAATTTTCCCTGCGCCACATCAATATTTTTATCCGCTTGACGAAGCGTTTAATTTAAAGTTTACATGGTATGGAAATAATTACAGAAACTTAATGCCAGGATTTGGCATGGGCATCCG
>Ga0164241_10005959_pt1 | contig 11230 bp, 7 predicted proteins | sample OricomyardsoilBY_FD_108780 | JGI IMG/M metagenome (GOLD analysis project Ga0164241, IMG submission 108780) | Backyard soil microbial communities from Emeryville, California, USA - Original compost - Back yard soil (BY) | ecosystem: Environmental > Terrestrial > Soil > Unclassified | place: USA... | reverse complement strand
GCCATCCGCGTCGAATTTTTCGGCGACGAGGTGGACCGCATCTCGCAATTCGATCCGCTCACGGGAACCGTCACCGCCACGCTTTCGACGATCACGCTTTTTCCGGCGAAACAATTCGTGACGCCCTACGAGAAGCTGAATCGGGCCATGCGCGATATCCGCGACGAAATGGATGCGCGGATTATCGAGTTCGAGCGCGACGGTAAATTGATCGAGGCGCAGCGCATCAAAATGCGCACGGAATACGATCTCGAAATGATGCAGGAGCTCGGCTACTGCAACGGCGTCGAAAATTATTCCCGCCATCTCACGGGCCGCCCGCCGGGCTCGCGGCCTTATACGTTAATCGATTTCATGCCCAAGGATTATCTGCTCATCATGGACGAATCCCACGCCACCGTGCCGCAGGTGGGCGGCATGTATGCCGGGGATCGTTCGCGGAAATCGGTGCTCGTGAACTACGGGTTTCGCCTGCCCAGTGCGCTGGACAATCGTCCACTGAACTTCGCGGAGTTTATGGAAATGACGAATCAGATTGTCTACGTCAGTGCCACGCCCAGTCCGTTTGAATTTCGCAACAGCATCGTCGGCAACACCGCCTATCTGCCCAACCCCGAAAAGGGGGCGTTTCCGGAACCCCTCCGCAACCCGCAATCCGAAATCCGCAATACCTTTGATCCGATTACGCCTGGCTCGCCGCTCGTCGCGGAGCAGATCATTCGCCCCACCGGACTGCTCGATCCGAAAATCATTATCCGACCGTTAAAAAATCAGATCGATGAAACGATCGAACTTTGCCGGCGGCGGGTGGAAATCGGAGAACGCGTTTTAATTACCACGCTGACCAAGCGCACGGCGGAGGATTTGACTGACTATTTGCGCGATATCGGATTGAAGGTGCGTTACCTCCACAGCGACGTGGATACCATCGAGCGCGTGGAGATTCTTCGCAGCCTCCGGACGGGCGAATTCGATATTCTGGTCGGCATCAATCTGCTGCGGGAGGGCTTGGATCTGCCCGAAGTCAGCCTCGTCTGCATCCTCGATGCGGACAAGGAGGGTTATCTGCGCAGCCAGACCTCGCTCGTGCAAACGGCGGGTCGTGCGGCCCGGCACGTGAATGGTGAAGTCGTGCTTTTTGCCGATGTGATGACCAAAAGTATCCGGGGCCTGATCGAAATCTGCGAATACCGCCGCTCACGCCAGATCGCCTACAATCAGGAACACGGCATTACGCCGCAAAGCGTGAAGCGGGCCGTGCAGGAAAGTTTGCACGTGATCCTTCAAGGTCGCCAGGTGGAGGAGAATCTCGTGAAGGAAAGTGGCGCGACGTTCGATTTGAACGAGGTGCTGCGGGAACTGGAAAGTGAGATGGCCGAAGCCGCCGGGAAGCTGGAATACGAAAAAGCCGCGTTGCTGCGGGATCAGATTCTCGAACTCAAACAGGGCAATGGCCTGGACAAACTCGAAGCGAGATCCCAGCCGGTCAAATACTCCAAGTCCCGCAAGGGCCCGCCCCGGGCGAAGGCTTGATTCCCGTCACCCAAAAGGTTACGTTGCCTTTAAGTTAATGAGCGCTGCGGAAATCATTGCCGAAATCCAAGCCCTCCCCCGGGAGGAGCAGCTTCGCGTGGCCGAATACGTCTCGCGTGAATTGCTGGTCACGACGGAAGCGCCACCGAAAGCCGCGATGAGTTTTGAAGATGCCGCCGCCGAGGTTTTTACTGAATATCGCGATCTTCTTTCCCGATTGGCTAAATAACTCATGGAGCCGCCGCTCTTTCTGGGAAAAAGGGAACTATTTTATCTCCACGCAATCAGTCTGGAGCAATTCGGCGGTTCCGCCGGAATTCGGGATGAAGGCATGATCGAGTCTGCTTTGGGAGCAGCCCAAAATACTTTTTTCTACGCTGATGGCAGTCGTTACGAGATCGCCGCCTCCTACGCGTATCATCTCGCAGAAGCTCAGGCGTTTTTGGATGGCAATAAACGCACGGCCATCTCGGCGGCACTTGCTTTTTTGAAAATCAACGGAATCCCGGCCCATCCAAAGTGAGATGACCCCGATCAACTCTACGACGCCATGATCGCCATTGCGGAGAAGCGATTAACCAAAACCGGGCTTGCGGAGTTGTTTCACAAACTTTTTGATACGGCTTAAATGTCCGCCAAAACTTCCGCGAAAAGCGCCTTCCATTTTGTGACCGGCTCGGACGAAGCCGAAGTGAAGAAAGTCGCGCTGGATCTTGCCCGGAAACTGGCGCCGAACGATGATCCCTTTGCGCTGGAAACGATCGATGGGGCGGTGACCACCGGGGATGAGGCGGCGGACAAAATTTCCGAAGCGATCCAGGCGCTGTTGACCATTCCTTTTTTTGGCGGCGCCAAGCTCGTGTGGCTCAAAAGCGCCGCGTTTCTTTCCGATACCCCCGCCGGGCGCTCCGAAACCGTCGGTGCGAAATTGGAGCAATTGGGCGACGTGATCGAACAAGGCCTCTCGGAGGGAGTTCAGTTCCTGCTGAGCGCCCCGATTCCGGACAAACGGCGGGCGGGTTATAAACGATTCACCAAACTCGGTCAGACCACCCTTTGCGACAAACCGGAGTTTGGCTTCAACTCCACCGAGGAGGACGTGGAACGCTGGGTCGCAGATCGGGCCGCAGCCAATGGCGCCCGCCTGTCACCGGAAGCGATCGAGGCATTGACGGCGCGCGTCGGCGCGGAAACCCGGCAATTGGATCAGGAGCTCGAAAAACTCTCCTTGGCGTATGGCGGCGATCAACCGATCACCGCTGAGCAAGTCAGGGAGCTCGTCTCCGCTACCCGGGCGGGAGGCATTTTCGATCTCAGCAATTCCCTCGCCGCTCGGGATCTTCCCGGCTCGCTGGCCTGCCTCCGGCAATTGCTGCGACAAAAGGAAAACGCGGTGGGCATCCTGCTCGCGGCCATTATTCCCACCGTCCGAAATCTATTACTGGCGAAGGATTTGATGCAGCGCTACCGACTCCAGCCGCCGGCGCAGGCGTTTCAATTTTCCACCGCGCTCAATCGGCTGCCCGAGGAGGCAACGAGCCATTTGCCGCGGAAAAAAGATGGTGGGGTGAATGCCTACGGCGTCGGGCTGGCGGCGAAACAATCGGGCAAATTTTCGTTGGAAGAACTCCGGCAAAATCTCGCGCTGTGCCGAAAGTGCAATCTGGATTTGGTCTCGTCGCAATTGGACGAGGAAACGCTGCTGTCGCGACTGTTGATTCAAATGCTGGCCCGTCCCGGCTCAGCCTGATCATGAAAACGGATCTCGGAAAAATTGCCATCGTTGGCTCGGGGGCAATCGGCATTTACTACGGTGGCCGATTGGCGGCCGGGGGACAGGACGTCCATTTTTTACTGCGATCCGGATACGCGGAAGCAATCACGAGCGGTCTGCGCATCGTCAGCGATTCGGAAAGCGACGTGCATTTGACCGAGCCGCAAGTTTATGAAAACTCGCTGGAAATCGGACCGTGCGATTGGGTCATCGTTGCCACCAAGGCCACGGCGAATCGGGAACTGCCGGCGTTGATCGAGCCGTTGATCGGCAGGGATACCGCCATTCTCACGCTGCAAAATGGCTTGGGCAACGATGCCTTTCTCGCGGGCCATTTTGGATCCGAGCGCATCCTCGGTGGACTGTGTTTTATTTGCCTCACGCGGTCTTCTCCGGCCACCGTGCAGCATTACGGCAAGGGCAAATTGTCTCTGGGGGAATTTGAGCGGCCGCCCAGTCCCCGGCTCGAAGCGATCCAGGCGGCTTTTGTGGAGGCCGGAGTGACCGCTGGCGTCGTTCCCGACCTTGCCCTGGAGCGTTGGCGGAAGCTGGTTTGGAACATTCCGTTCAATGGCCTTTCGATTTTCGCCAACACGCCCGTCGGCGGCATTCTCGCCGATCCGGAGTTGCTGGCGGAATGCCGCGCGCTCATGCAGGAGACGATCGCAATCGCCGCCGCTTACGATCACCTGATTCCCGAATCGTTTGCGGACTATCAGATCGAACGGACCCAGCCGATGGGTGAATACAAGCCGTCGTCCTACATCGATTTTCTGGCGGGTAATGCAATCGAGGTGGAAACGATCTGGGGTGAACCGTTGCGGGCGGCAGAATCCGCGGGGGTCGCGGTGCCGCATTTGCAAAAACTTTACGACCACCTTCGGACTATCGAATCCAACCGAATTTCGTCATGAATCCCGCTTCAACCGAATTTTTCGAAATGCCGCCTTTGCTCCGATCCCAACCGGCCCGCATCGGCATTGTGCTGGGCTCGGGATTGGGATCGCTGGTGGATTCCTGTGAGATCAAGGGCAGCGTTTCCTTTGCGGAAATCCCCGGGCTGCCCGTTTCGGCGGTGCCCGGTCACGCGGGACGGTTTGTGCAGGCGGAACTGGGCGGCGTTCCGCTGTTGATCGCGCAGGGCCGGGTGCATCTTTACGAGGGCTGGACGGCGTCGCAGGTCACGGCCAATGTCCGTCTAATGGCGCAAGCTGGAGTGAGTGCATTGATTTTAACCAATGCGGCCGGCAGCCTGAATCCGGCGTTTTCCCCGGGGGAATGGATGATGCTCACCGATCATCTCAATCTCACCGGCACTTCACCGCTTCTGGGCGGCGCAAATTTTGTGGATCTGTCCGCCGCGTATTCACCCACGATTCGGGAACGTTTTCGCGAGACCGCCGCGGCACTCGGCATACCGCTGCACGAAGGCGTTTACGCCTCCACACTGGGCCCGCAATACGAAACGCCCGCCGAGATTCGGATGTTTCGCACGCTCGGAGCGGATGCCATTGGCATGTCCACCGTGCTGGAAACGATTCAGGCGCGCGCGTTGGGGCTGGAGGTCGCGGGATTTTCCTGCCTGACGAATTGGGGCGCGGGCTTGCAGCCGGGAACGCTGGATCATTCCGAAGTCACGGCCACCGGCCGGGAAGCGGCGGGGAACTTTGTTCAGCTGCTGCAGGAAACGCTCGCGACGCTGGCCTGACGCGGGATCAATTTAGGCCGGCTTGGCAACCCGGCCCTACCGTTAAAAATGCCTAAATAATACGCTCCGTCGCACCGGACTTTTCGGCGCGGGCCATGGCGGCGATGACGCGCAGGCCATCGGCAATTTGTTCCGGCGCGATTTCGTCCGCCAGCGTTTCGCCATCGAGCGCCTGTCGGAAGGTGCGCCATTGGTAACGGCCGCTGCCGTCGCCGTAATCCACGCTTGCCACCGTTGCCTTGGCTTCGCCCTGCCGGGACACCAGCGTCAGGCGGGCCTGGTTCCCGGTGAAAGCAAGTTTGCCGACGTTGCGATATACGGTGCCGTTTTCGTAATTCAGCGTCAGTGAATTGGAGTAATATTGATCATCGTTCACGCAGAACGACGCATAGATGTTGGCGAGCGCGCCATTTTCAAAACCGATTGCGAGTTGGGAGTTGTCCGGCGTTGGGCGGCCCGAGAACAATCGCGAATGCATCACCTGCACGCGTTCCGGTTTGCCGATCAATTCGATCAGGTCATTAATTAAATAAATCCCCAGTCGGAAAATGGGAGCCACGGGACAGCGGAGCGGATCGTCCAACCAGCTTCCGTCAGCGGTTTCGCGGTAGCTGACCCAGACATCGGCACGGCAACCGACCGGACGGCCGAGGTTGAATTCCTTTTCCCATTTTTGGATCTGCACGATGTCCTCCGAAGGAGTCGGGGATGGGGAATTCAGGTGGAGCACCCGGCCCATTGCGCGGGCTTCCTGGAGAACCGCCAAGGCGGCATCCGGATCCACTTCGAAGGGTTTGGTGGTCATGATGTCCTTGCCGGCGGCGAGCAGCTTGCGCAGCAGAGCGGCGCGACCGGAGGGACCCGTGAAAAGACCGATGACCGGAATGTCATCGCGGCGCAAAAGTTCATCCAGATCGGTGTAAGCGGGAACCCCGGCCTTGGCCGCCATGGCATTCGCGCGTTCGGCGTCGAGATCACACACCGCCGCCAGTTCGAAGAGTTCATTCGCGTCGCCGGGACGAAGCAGATCCTCCACGATCCACCGGCCAAAGTTTACTCCGACAATCCCAATCTTGATTCGTTTTGCTGTCATTTAAAATTGATCGATCATTTCGCTATCAGCTCAGGCTTCGTTCCTCCAAGCCATTTGCGCTCAAGCGATGGAGCTTTCCGTCGATATCGACTTCAATTTCGCCGGTCCCTTCGCTTTGCAGTCGAATGCCCGCCGCATCCTGCGTAAGCAGGGCAAAGGCCGCTTCACTGCGGAGGCGCAGACCGTTTCGACTGATTTCACCGGGCGCACCCAGCCAGAGCGTGGTGCGGTCTGGGCGTTGAATGGAGGCTCCGTAACTGCCGCGAAACTGAATCTCGGGATTGCCGAATTCGGTGCCCGCCCGATTAAAGAAGAGATAATCGGCGATTCCCTCAGCCGTGACCTTGGTTCCCATGAGGCTGACGGAATCCCGCAGGGCTTCGGCGGTGACGCGCGTGGAATTTGCCGCCGCCAACGGACGGAGCACCGCCAGATAGTTTTTGGCGGTGGTGGATCGGAGTTGCAGATGCTGCAAGCCGAAGCGATCTTCCGGCGCGCAGCGATACTCGAGCAAGGGAACGTATTCCGTCATTTCGTCCGCAAAAGTTTGGCCGGGCAAGAGCACTTGGAGGTCGACTCCGAAGCGTCCCTTGAATTCAAAGTTGCCGCCGGAACCCGTGGGCTTCTCGCCGGCGACCTGGAGGTGCCAGTGGGAGGGAATCGAAGGATCAATGTCGAGCGTATCGTGAATCACGAGGTAGTCGCTGCCGACATAGGCAAACGCCCGCACCACGGCCGGATTCGGCTTTTCGTAGCGGCGATAGCACTCTTCCACGAGTTCATGTTCGCAGCTATCGCTCAGAAAGACCGGTTTGCCGGGCCCGATGATCTCCGGGTGGATGCCTTGGACAAATTGAAACGACGGATGGCTAAAAAAACGCTCCACCCGACCTGCGGACATCGGCATGCGGACGTCGTGAAAGGACAGCGTGCTGTGCCGCCAGGTTTCCCCGGCCTCGCCGCCTTCGTAAACCAGGGGTTTGCCATCCGCGAAGAAGATGAAGCTGCCTTCGGTGCGTTGATAACGGTAACCTCCGGGCCCTTGTTTGATCAGCACGTAATCTTCCTGCGGCGTATTGATTCGGTTCCGCAGCACGGCGCCGAATCCTTCCAGCCGGCGGCTCACCGGTTCGATTGCTGGTTCAGCCGGGATGTCGCTTTCCTCGATGCTGGTGAAGAGCAGGGCGAGGTTGCCGAAGTTGGAGCTCTGCGAGGCTTCGTTGACCAGCTGTTCGCCTTCCTGGGTAACCGGATACGAATAGTTTGCCCGTAAACGTTTGGCATCGGCGTTGCTGAGGAAGTAGGCGTCCAGCAAGCGTTGGCCAAATTCCGGATCCTTCTTCATGAAGAGTTTTCCGATGAAAAAATAATGCTCCGGCAGCCAGCGCCCGACGCCCGCGTGATCGCCGACGGGAGGCACCTTGCGGATTTTCTCGGTTGAATCATATGCCGCTTCGCCGCCATCCCGCATGACCGCGTAGGACACGGGCTGCTCCGGGGTGAGCAGGACCAGGGACCAACTGAGGAATTCCTTCAATCGCGGAATCTGGGTGATATCGAGACGGCCATGGTTGGCGAGGTGATACACCAGATTCATCCGGCACTTCGACGCGTGAAGATAATAACACGCGGGATTCTCATACCATTTGCCGCTGCCCGGCGTGCAATAAACCGTCAGCGATTTATGCGTGCGCTCGATGACGTGTTCGAGAAATTTCTCCGCGCTCGGATGGCCATCAAAAACGAGGCCGATGGCAGCCACAATGTCCACGCGGTCCGCTTCAAAGTTGGCGTTCCGGCCATTAAATTTCCAGTTCATGAAGTCGGTCTCCATGAACATGTGGCCCATCAAAATAAAGAACGCGCGCAGCTGGCGTTCCTCCTCCGGAGAGAAAACTCCGCTGGCGGCGATGAGGTCATATTCCTCCGCCCACGGCGTAATGGCCCGACCGCCGACCGGCGAGTAGATGTCGCTCCAATCGCGGCCCAGCAACGTCATCCTGGCACGAATCTCGGCGATGGCGAGCAGCTCGGTTCGTTTGCGCCAGGCGATGGCCGGATCGCCTTCAATCGCGAAGACCAGCCCTTGGGCCGGTCCGGTGGCTTTGGGGTGGTGGAGCTTTTCCCAAAGTCGCGCGAATCGCGGCGAACGGCTTTTTTTGCGAAGCTCGAGCAGGTTGTCCCGCTGTAGCACGACGTGCGGACGAACGACCTGATCCGGTTCGTCCAAATGCCAATCCTTGAAATCCTGGAGGCGTGGTGAGGAATTCGCGTGCTGAATGGCCGCAAGGTCCTTGTAGGGACCATCATTTTGATCAAGCGTTGAGGCGAGCAGGCCCCACGACCGTTCGCCGTCGAACATGCCGAAGCGGAAAAAGACATCGCCGCTGGTGTCGGTATGGGCGGTGATCACCGAAATGGAGGAGCCGACCATCTCGGGATACGGCCAGTCCATTTCGCGGTTTTCCCGGCCATCGCGATCGACCGGGCCGTTGGCGATGCGCTCGAATTTCCGGTCGATCCAGTCGCCCCGACGCAGGCTGAAAACGGCGAGATAATCGGTTTCGTCCAATCCATCCGGCGTCATCGCGTAACCGAATCCCTGCGGCGGAATCCACCACGGAATTGACTCCGGTAATCGGGCGATCACCTCGTCGCTGGCCGCAAGCGTGGCCCAATGCCAGCCGCCGTTTTCGCCGTTCCAATGGAGATACCCGCGGCCGCCGGAAAATTCGCGGAGCGAAAATTCAAACGCGGCGCCCGCGATCTCGTCCGAGCATTCGTGGGCGAGCAGGTAGGGCTCGCCGGCGATGGCCGTCAATTCGAGGGAATAACGTTTTCCGCCACTCAGGGAAAATTCGATTAAGATCCGAATAAAAACCGGCCCCTGTTCCAGAATCCGGCTGGACTGGCACTCGACGGTTTCGCCATTGGCAAACACCAGGCGGCCTTTTCCGCGCCAAACCTGGTCGGCACCTTTGAGGGCGAGAATCGGGGCGAGGGTGCGGTCATTGCCATTCCCCGCGATCCGAAAACTGGCGGCACCGGTATCGATTCGCCAGACGGTGGGGCTTTCTTCGATCAACTGCAGCGGGCTGGAAAGGGTGGCAGCCTTTTCGGCCGTGAAGAGCCCGAGGCTCCGGTCGGTGCGGGCCGGCAGGTCGGTCAGGAAGACCAACTCATTGCCGGAGACTTGGCCGGTTTCCGATTGCCCGGGTTCAATGGCGACCCGGAATTGCGCGGCGGGATTCGCCCCGGCCGGAAGCGGGAAACGCAGCAGTTGGCGGCGAAATCCATAATAGAACGGATTGTGCAGCGGCCATTCCGTCAGTTTATTCCAGACGGCTCCGGCGGTTTCGAGCTGGGAGGGATGCGACGGCGCGACCGGCTGAGTGGGGGCGCTTTGCCATTCCGTAATGCGAATCTCGCCCAGATCCACGGATCCCGTTTCCGGGACTTCCAGCGAACGCAGGAGAAAGCGGGTGGGCACCGGCCAGATTTCCGGATCCAGCGTTACCGCGAGGTAGTCGTGAACTTCCGGCGGAACGGCCGAAAATTCGAAGTGACCGGTGGCATCCGTCAGCGCGGTCATTTTCTCCACCGGTCCCAACTGGGGGACGTAGTGCATGTGGTGCGTGTAATACGTCCACGGATCGACGTGTCTCAAAAGGGTGCGCAGGCCGAGGGTTACCGTGGCATGGGCGGCGGGCGAGCCATCCTCGTGGACGATGCGCCCGCGAAGCTTGGCCTTGCCCGGCGGGCGAGCGGCGACGATTTCCACGGAATCCTCGGACTTGGCGCCCTCCTTGATCGCGTTCAACTCGGCAATCTCTTCCGGCGTGCGGGCCAGTTGATCCAGCTCGGCGAATTTTTCCGCCGCCAGTCGGCGGTATTTCTCGACGTATTCGTCGATGGTATAACCCTGCCGGTTTTCGGCGGAGAGGCGGTAGTGTCCGTCGATCGTCAGCGTTCGGAAATCGCTCGCGAGTTTCAACCCAAACCGGAAGCGCTCCTCCGGAAATTGCGCTTCGTAGGCTTCCAGTAATTCCCGGGCGGAATGAAAGTCGGCGAGGAGCACCAGCGCATCATGCAGCCCGAACACATTTTCCACCGTGACCTGGGCGGGATCCTGCAGGCGTTGTTGGCCAATGCGGCGGGCGGTTTCGAATCGCTTTTCGGCGAGGGTGGCGTCGATCGATTGAGGGGACACGGTAGTGAGGGGTTAAAATTATTTTCCGGCGCTGCCGACGCTTTCGATGCGCAGGTTTGCCTTCGGGTCAGCGCCTTCAAAAATGGGTTCGATTTTCAGCGTGTGTTCGCCATCCGCGAGGCCCTTGGCCAGCACGATCCAGGAGAAGAGAATTCCCGATCCCGCCTTGGGCGGCGAGAATCGCACGGTGGAGGTATCCCAAACGTAATTCGGCGGCAGCGGGGCCTCATCCTTCTTGGGCTTGGGCGCCGGAACCGCGACGGGGTTGCCATCGATCCAGGCCTTGAAGGGCACGCTAATGGAATCGCGCTCACCGAAGAGGCCGACGGTTGAGCCCTTGAATTTAACTTCCAATGGCTCCGGGATCACGCCATCCACGACCTTTGCTTCGGCGACGTCGCCCATCCATCGGCTGGCCAATCCGTCGAACCACAGCGCGGTCCGGCGGGTCTTCTCGCGGCTCCAGCCCTTTGGCAGGGTGCCATCGACCAAAATCTGCCGTTCCACTTTCGGATAAAGGTCTTCAAAAACCGATTCGGCGGGGAGTTTGGTCTTCACCCCGGAGGCGATATTTTTTTCGAATTGATCGCGCACTGCGTTGAAAAAGAGGGTGTATCCAGGATCGTCGGGATGGGCGCCATCAAAAGGCCACAGCACCGCGATCTCCGCTTGTTTGGCCTGCACGGCGTCGAAGATCGCCTGATGAATGTTGGCCGCCGGTGCGCCATACGCTTCCGCGAGTTTCAGGTGCTCGTCGATCAACGGAAGCTTGGGTGCCTCCGGTTTATCCACGAAGAACTTAAAGGTCGTGATCACCGGCTGCAGGGCGCTGCCGCTTTGGACGATGCTTCGAACGAGGTGTTCATAACTCGCGAGTTTGTCCTTGGTGGCGGAGTCCGGCCCATCGTTCAT
>Ga0164241_10005958_pt1 | contig 11231 bp, 8 predicted proteins | sample OricomyardsoilBY_FD_108780 | JGI IMG/M metagenome (GOLD analysis project Ga0164241, IMG submission 108780) | Backyard soil microbial communities from Emeryville, California, USA - Original compost - Back yard soil (BY) | ecosystem: Environmental > Terrestrial > Soil > Unclassified | place: USA... | reverse complement strand
TCTTTATCATGTTCATCGCCATCAGGTACTGCACGTAGCATCATAATTTTTACATTATCTGCTACACCATCCATTCCTACACCATTATTTCTTGCTGCAGCAATAATACCGGAAACGTGCGTACCATGTAAGGCAGCTTTATTGCTCACCATTACATTGTTATTACCATAAAACTTATCATTGAAATCATCGTAATTGTCTTTTACAATTTCATCACGATAGGGGGTAGGAGCTTTCTCAGCAGCTTCAAGTTTACTTTCTTCACTTTGGATATATTCACCCAATCCTTCAATGAGTTCATCGTTACTCGCATCCAAAGCATCATTTGCCTGGAAAAGATTTAATAAAGAAAGTTTTGCTTTTTTGGCAGCACTTTCTGTTGGTTCAAAAGCTTCCAGTTCTTTACCAGTATACTTTACTTTACCAATAGCTTTTTGTATAAGGCTATCGCTTGAAATCAGCATGGCATAAGACCTCTTGATGAATAAAATTTCAACAGCATCCATCTTCTCTTCTCCGCCTGTTACTTCTGATTCTGAACGTTTCCACATTTCATAGTTAGCTCTTTCTTCTTTTGACAGTGTAGAAACATCGACTGTTTTTCCAGCCCATTTGCTTTTATACTTATGGTATACTCTTGCAGCTTCGTATGAATCCTGCTCTACATTTCTACCATCTTTGCCACCTAAAAAATTCCAGCCATACACATCGTCAACATAGCCGTTTTTGTCATCGTCTATTCCATTGCCCGGAATTTCTTTTGGGTTTTTCCAAAGAACAGATTTCAGGTCTTCATGTGTAGTATCTACACCTGAATCAATGACTGCTACGATGACCGGAGTACTTTTTAAATTTTTAGATTTCACAAACTGATAAGCCTTGTCAAGGCTTATTCCATAATAGCCATTATCGTTTAAGTCTAGTAAATGCCAACCCTTGGGTACTTCATTCTGAGCAAACAATGTGAGGCTAAATAAACTGGTTAAACCTACCAGTAACTTGCGCTTCAAAAAACTATTCATTTGTATTTATTGTTTTGTAATCCGTAAAATTGCACAAAGCGGTAAAATTAGTTATTACCATTCATACATTTTAGCAAAGAAAAACCCTGTCTTTTGTAAGAGCAGGGTTTTTAGTTATGTATGGGATGAAGCTTTCTTCTTATTGGTTGCTTACTTTCAGTTCTACGCGACGATTTTTAGCTTTTTCTTCCGCTGTTTTCCCATTTGTCAGCGGTTTGTCAGGACCGTAGCCAATAGCTGTTAAACGGTTCGCGTCAATTCCTTTTGATATAATATATTTTTTAACATTATCTGCTCTATCCTGTGAAAGTTTAATATTTATTTCTCTCGTACCATCGCTGCTGGTATGCCCTTCTATACTGAGTTTCAGTTCTGGATTTTGTTTCAGAATATCTGCTACTTCATTAAGAATAGTAAATGATTCGGGTGAAATAGTAGCCTTGCTGAACTCGAATTGAATTCTCTTAGCTGCATAGTTTACTTTTTCAATGATCTCTTGTTTTACTACTACAGGGCAGCCATTGTCAGTACCTTTTTCATTCGGGCATTTATCTACCTCATCATTAAATCCATCTCCATCCGTATCAGGGATAGGGCAACCATTATATTTTGCTATGCCTGCTACAGTTGGGCATTTGTCATCTTTATCAGGTATGCCGTCTTTATCTGTATCTACAGGAGGGCAGCCATTATTTTCTTTTATACCGGCAACGGTTGGGCATTTATCATCTTTATCCAATACACCATCACCATCTCTGTCCTGATATGGGCAACCTTTATTTTCTGCCGGCCCCCAAGTTTGCGGGCAGCCATCTTCCTGGTCGGGTGTGCCATCGCTGTCCTGGTCAGGGCAACCATTTAATAGAGCAGAGCCTTTTACTTCGGGGCATTTGTCTATTTTATCTGGTACACCATCGCCATCGCTATCCTTGCCAGCAAACTTAACCGATTTGCCAATAAACACTCCTAATGTAGCACCCATTACCTGGTGTTTAAACCTGCCATCGTAAGTAGCGGCCTGGTAAAAATTATTCAACCCGCGGCTGTAGTTGGCTGTAAGAAATACACGCCCGAATTCAAAACCTGCTAAGGCATTTAATCCGAAATCGAATGTTGTGTATTTGCCGGGGCCATCACCTACTTCAGGGTTGTTTATTTCATTAGCGCTATATACGCCCTGCTTGGAGATGGTTTCAGTTTTTAAATTTCCATTATAGAAGAATGAAAGATAAGTGCCCCCGCCTGCAATGAATTTTACTTTTTTACCAAGCTTCATTTTTGCAACAAGGTTAAAAGGAACTTCAATGTAATTGATAAATTCAGTTGAATTTAACTGGGCAGTATCATGAATATTCGTATCAAAGCTTTGTGAATATTTTCTCCCTTTTGTATTAAAAATTACAGAGGGTTGAAAACAAAAATTTGCGCTTTTGCCAAAAGGTAAATCTGCAAGAAAACCAAAATGGCCGCCGGTACGGGGAGAGTAATTGTCTTTGATGGAACTCCAGCCGGGAAGATTATTTGTTTCAAGTACATCAGCCTGGTGTGCACCACCTAATATACCTACACGTAACTGGCTGAAAGAAGAAAGGGAAATAACGCTGATAACAGTTAGTATGATAATCCGTTTCATGGATAACATATTGGTTTTTATGGATATTGTTTCGACGCGAATTTAAATAATATGAGAACAAAGCAGTTAGCATAAATGCTATCCTTCTCTGACTATGAACGAATTAATTATGGTTTTAGTATTTATACGCCCAACTTTATGCATGGGGTAAGGGTATGTCAGTATTGCGATGAAATAAGATTTTAGTATTGTTCCTGTTCGTTGGGGAAACTGCTGTCTTTTACATCTTTAATATACTGGCTTACTGCTGCTGATGCCTGCTCATGTATATTGAGGTATTGACGAAGAAAGCGGGGTTTAAATTCGGTATTAATGCCTAACATATCATGCATTACCAGAACCTGCCCGTCGCAATCATTCCCGGCGCCGATACCGATTGTAGGAATATGTAAACTTTGTGAAACTTCTTTTGCTAACGAAGCCGGAATTTTTTCTAATACAATTCCAAAACAGCCCGCCTGTTCAAGAAGTTTTGCATCACTACGTAGTTTATCTGCTTCTGCTTCTTCTTTTGCACGTACTGCGTAAGTACCAAATTTATAAATGGATTGTGGTGTTAATCCCAAATGCCCCATAACGGGAATACCAGCAGAAACTATTTTTTTAATTGAGTCCAATACTTCTTCCCCACCTTCTAATTTGATTGCATGGGCACCTGTTTCTTTCATAATACGGATGGCAGAAGCTAAAGCAATATCAGAGTTGGATTGATAAGAACCGAAGGGTAAATCAACTACTACCAGGCAACGTTCCGCACCTCTTATCACAGAGCTTGCATGATAGATCATCTGATCAAGCGTGATTGGTAAAGTAGTTTCGTGGCCGGCCATTACATTGCTTGCGGAATCACCTACAAGTATTACATCAATTCCCGAATGGTCTATCATGCGGGCAAAAGAATAATCGTATGCTGTAAGCATAGCGATTTTTTCGCCTGCTTCTTTCATCTTCTGTAATGTATTTGTTGTGATCCTCTTTGTTTCTTTTGCAGCTGACATTGCCTGTGTTTTGAATGGAGATTAAAGATAAAAGAAATATCAGGCTTGCGGTTCTTTATTCTTCAGGTCATGGTAAAGCATATTGATAAGCCCGTCTGCCAGTCCTATTTTAGGTACATATATTTCTTCTGCATCTGCCCATCGCATCACATTAATATAAATGAGTAGGGCAGGGACAATTACATCTGCACGGTCTTCGCGTAACTTATACAATCGCATACGTTGCGGCAATGACATTGAATTAAATTCTTTGTAATAATCCCGTAATAAATCAAGTTGCAAGGGTTTGCCTTCTTTACGTTTGGAGATTGAAAATATTTTATTAATGTTTCCACCCGAACCAATAGCGGTTACATGATGATGGCCTTTTGTTTTTGATTTAATGCATTCTTTTAATTCATCCCAGGCAGATTCAGGCACCTGGTTTTTTAATAAACGGATGGTGCCGATATTAAACGATTCTTTAAACACAAGTTTACCATCGCTAAAAAAAGTAAGTTCTGTACTGCCACCGCCAACATCAATGTAGAGATACGATTCTTCGGCGGTCATATTTTCAGCCACATGATTTTCATAGATCATTGAAGCTTCAACCTGGCCGCTGATTATTTCGATAGAGATACCTGTAATGTCTTTTACCTTTTCAATAATTTCCGGGCCGTTGGCAGCATCGCGCATAGCAGAAGTGGCGCAGGCTTTCAAATGCTTAACACCATATACATCCAGCAGAAGCTTATACGACTGGATGGTTTTTATGAGCATATCTGTTCTTGCTTCAGAGATTTTTCCCTGGTCAAAAACATCAAATCCTAAACGAAGGGGAACGCGTACAAGAGCGATCTTGATAAACTCTGCCGTTTTCTGAGGAGAAAGCAAAGTGTCGGTTATCAATAATCGGGCTGCATTACTTCCAATATCAATAGCTGCCAGTCTCACTTTGGGTTAGTGTTTTTCTATGCAGGTAATAATAAATTTCCACTTGTGACCGGATTTTTCGCTTACTGTTTCGCACATAATCATTATTCAACTCATTATTCAGCCACCGGGCTTTTACATTATCCTGCAATTGTATGTTCAAAATATCTTTTAATTCCTGCTTGATTCTTTCATCAAAAACCGGGCAGGTTGCTTCTACACGATGTTCGAGGTTACGCAACATCCAGTCTGCCGAAGATATATAAACTTTTTCTTTGCCCTTATTGTGAAATACCCACACCCGTGCATGTTCGAGGTATTCATCAATAATGCTGATAGCGTTTATCTGAATTTTGAATTTTTTATTTTCAGTCAGCATACAAAATATTCCCCTTACAATGAGGTTGACAGGTACTCCATGCCTTGCTGCTTCATATAGTTTTTCAATCATTGCTTCATCAGACAGCGAATTCATTTTTAAAGTAATGCCGGAGGGTTTATTCTTTTTCGCCTGTTTTATTTCCTCATCAATAAGGCGCAGCATTTCTTTTTTTACAATATGCGGGCTGGGTAAAATAGACGTACAGGTTTTCAGAGAGTGGCTGCCGGAACGATAATGTTCGAGGTAATTAAAAACCTTACTGATATCCGTCATTATCTTCGGATTGGAAGTCAGCAGGCAATGATCGGCATATACCCGGGCTGTTTTTTCGTTAAGATTGCCTGTGCTTACAAAACCATAGAGAATATTTTTATTATTTATTTTTTTACGGATCATGCAGATTTTTGCATGCACTTTCATCTCCGGTAAGCCTACTAATACTTTTACTCCCTCTTCTTCCAGTCTTGCTTTCCATTCCAGGTTTGCTTCTTCATCAAAGCGGGCACGCAACTCCAGTACTACCGTAACAGATTTTCCATTACGTGCGGCATTGATCAATGCATTAATGATACGCGATTGTGAAGCCAGCCGGTAGCATGTAATTTTTATAGCACTCACATCAGGATCGATGGCTGCCTCACGAATAATATCAATTAGTGGAATAAATGAATGATAGGGAAGATGCAGCATGATATCGTTTTCTAAAACTACATCTGATACCCTTCGCTCTGTAAGCAGGGGATGGTCAAAGGGTTTATTCCTTGTTTTTTTTATGTTGAAAACCTGGTCAGGAAAATCCATAAAATGCCGGAAATTGTGAATACGCCCACCGGGTATAAGGTTATCTTTTTTAGAAATATTTAAACGGCGTATCAGGTATTCGAGTAAGCCCGGATCCATTTCCTTATCGTATACAAAACGAACGGGTTTTCCTTTCCGCCGGTTCTTTAATCCCTTTTCAATTTTTTGAATAATGTTTGTTGAAATATCATTGTCAATATCAAGCTCTGCGTCCCTGGTTACTTTAAATACATATGAGCTATATTGGTCATACCCGAAGTAAGAAAAAATATCAGGCAGGTTAAAACGGATTACATCTTCCAATAAAATAATAGAATGCTTTCCTTCATCCGATGAAGGCAAGATGACAAATCTGCCTAATGCACGGCTCGGTACTTCGATAAGCGCATATTTTTTTTTCAAAGCACTTTCTTTCTTCCACATTACTACACCCAAAAACAATGATTTATCGCGCAGGTCGGGTAGTACAGGTATATTTTCAATCATCAACGGAATAATATTAGGGCTTACTTCCGCTTCAAAATGATCTCTTACAAATTGTTGTTGTTCGTTATTTAATTCATGTTCTGTTACAAGAAAGATTTTTTGTTCTTTCATTTCCTGTTGCACATTTTCCCAGATACGTGCAAACTCTGTTTGCTGATTCAATACCATCATTTGTATATCATCAAGTATCTGCTGTGGATTTGTTTCAAGATGCATATTGGCTTTATTGCCAAACTGTATCATTCTGCGCAGGGTAGCAACCCGCACACGGAAAAACTCATCGAGGTTATTAGAAAAAATGCCGAGAAATCTTATTCTTTCGCGTAGCGGCACAGTTTCATCCGCAGCTTCCTGCAATACTCTGCCATTGAATGAAAGCCAGCTTATATCTCTTACGATCGTTTTCGGTTTGTCCGGTGCCATACTATATAGAAATTATACCTTATAACATTCTAAAGGTAATTAACGGATAAAAGCAGCTATGTTAAGTTTTTATTGTATGTTCAGCGAAGAAGAAGCTGAAAGCTTTTTTTTATTATATATGGGAAGCAAAACCAGGCTTAAAAGGCCTCCGATTAATATAACAACAGTTTGCGCTATCCATAATATCCATCCGAAAGCAACAGCGATTGTCTGGTTTAATCCATATAGCTGCATAGTAGACTCAATAAGATAAGCATATGCGCCAATACCACCCGGTGTAACAATCATGCCAATACTACCTGCTGATAAAATGGTAAATGCCTCTTTAATGCCATATTGTTCTGTTTCCTGAAAAGCGTAAAAGCCAATGTACCCACCGCAGAGATAAATAGACCATAATAAAATAGTCAATGCAATAAACTGGCTTCTTTTTTTCAGGTGTTGTACAGCACTTAGCCCCTGCCATACTCTTTGTAAAATATTTTGAAGTAGTTGTTTTACATCAGTAATACTTTTCTTTTTTACCCACATCCAGATAGCAACAATAACAGCAATAATAAAAATACCTATCAGCGCAACAACATACCCGGGAATTGTTTTTTCTTTTTCACCAGATGATGCAATAAAGACTTCGTTAACAAGCTGGCTATACAATCCTGGTTGAATGAGCAATGTAATAGCAAAAACAAGTAACAGGCAAATGGCATCAATTATTCTTTCTAATATGATAGTTCCTATTAATTTTTCTGTGGGAATTTTTTCGAACCGCGAAAGCATTGTGCATTTCATAATTTCACCAAGCCTTGGCACAGCCATATTGGTGAGGTATCCTATCAATACTGAAAAAAAAGTATTCATTGTTGCCGGGCGGTAACCTAAAGGTTCGATTAGTAAACGCCAGCGAAGGGCCCTTACATAATGGCTGGAAACTAAGACTATGAAAACAGGAACAATCAGGAAAAGCCTTGCATTGCGTAATGCATCTTTTATTTGAAGCCAGCTGTTCGCATCAATATCTTTTATTGACCACCATACCAGAAAAATGCCCAGCCCAAAAAAGAATAAGTATTGTAATATAGTGCTGGTTCTTTTTTTCATGTGCCTCAAGATAGCTGTGATAAATGAAAATTACAATAACAGCTACTACTACAATTTATTGCCTTGTTTGGGAAATACGATCCAGGGTTTGAAAGATTTTGCTTTTTCAAAATCCATTGTTGCGTAAGAAATGATAATTACAATATCGCCAACAGCGCCTTTGCGGGCTGCGGGGCCGTTCAGGCAGCAGATACCTGAACCTCTCTTTCCTTTAATAACGTATGTTTCGAGCCTTTCTCCGTTGTTCACATTTACTACCTGCACTTTTTCATTCTCAATCAGGTTAGCAGCTTCTATGAGGTCTTCGTCAATAGTAATGCTTCCAATATAGCTCAGGTCGGCTTCGGTAATAACGGCGCGGTGTATTTTCGATTTTAATACTTCAATCTCCATGCTGCAAAAGTATGTTTAGAAGAGGGTAAAAATTATTGTTCGTTCAATAAAATATTATCGATTAATCTTACTTCATTTAAAAAAGCCGCTACAAGCGCTACCAGTTTTTCTTTACCATCCCATGTATGCACAGGCAAAAGGTTCCGGGCATTTGCGATTTCGACATAATCTACTTTAAAGCTATTTGTACTGAGTTGGCTGATTGCTTTTTCTTTTAAATAATTAATATCTCCGGGTTTTATATTTTCCCGGATATACAACAACGTTTGCCATAGTAAAGTTGCCTGTTGTTTTTCATTTGCCGACAGGCGCATATTACGGCTGCTCATCGCCAGCCCACTTTCTTCGCGCAGGGTAGGGCAGATATGTACTTTAATTTCATCCGCTTTGCCCATGATCGCAATCAATTTTGTAATTACCATACATTGCTGATAATCTTTTTGCCCGATATATAAATCATCGGGATTTACAATCCGGAGCAACCGGTCTACCACAGTGCACACACCTTGAAAATGCCCGGGCCGGTATTCCCCTTCCAATAATTGTTCAAGATAGCCCAGGTCGTATTCTTTTTTTATTGCAGTTCCCTCGGGGTACATTTCCTGTACGGAAGGGAGAAAAAGTATATCGCATCCGAAAGTTTCCAATAAAAGAATATCGTTATCAATAGTAACGGGGTATTTATTATAGTCAGATGGATTATTAAACTGGGTAGGGTTCACGAAAATACTTGCTAAAGTCAGGGTATTATCTTTTTTAGCGCTTTGTATCAATGAAATATGACCCGTATGAAGCGCACCCATCGTTGGAACAAACCCAATTTTTTTGCCCTTTTGAGCTTGTTTCTGTAAAAAATCTGAAAGGCCATTTGCCTTTTTAAATATGATCATAAAATCCTGAATTTGTGCAAAATCGCTGCAACTTAGTTATTCCCTTCAAAAAATAGTACCTTTGCACACGTTTTTCAAAAACTTATCTAAACGGGACAACATGTCAGAAAAGAAAAGAATACTGTTTATAGCCAACGAGATGTCTCCATACCTGGAACTCACAGAGTTTTCAGAAGTTGTGAACAAGCTGGCTATAAAAGCAAATGACAGCGGATTTGAAGTACGCTGTATAATGCCTCGTTTTGGAACAATTAACGAGCGCCGCCATCGCCTTCATGAGGTAGTACGCTTATCTGGTATTAATGTATCAGTGGATAATGATGATATGCCATTGCAGATTAAAGTAGCGTCTTTGCCCAGTGCCCGCCTGCAGGTGTATTTTTTGGAAAATGAAGAACTGTTCAAGCGGAAGTTTATATTTCATGATGAACAGGAAAAATGGTTTGATGATAATGGCTTGCGTACGATTTTCTTTTGCAAAGGCGCACTGGAAACTGTAAAAAAATTCGGATGGCCTCCGGATATTATTCATTGCAGTGGATGGATGACGGGCTTAATACCTTTCTATCTGAAAACACTCTATAAAAAAGAACCTGTTTTTTCGCACAGCAAAATTATTTATACTATCGGCCAGAATACTTTTAAAGAAAAGCTTGGTGCCGGCTTTGTAAAAAAAGCAATGATCCATCCTTCTTTGAAAGAGAAAGACCTTGAAGTATTTAAAGATGCTAATAATGTCGCATTAATGCGTGGTGGCGCTACGTTTGCTGATGCGATTACCTTTGGCTCAGATAAAATAGATAAAAAACTGGCGGAGGAATTCACTAAAGTAAGAGGGAAGAAAACATTATTGTATAATGAAGATTCCGATTTAACAGAGTATTTACAACTCTATGGCGATCTTGCGAATAAGTAATACTAACCTGGTCTAAATTTTTTTTGTGAAGAATAAGCATCTGCCTCTTTTATCCGGCCTCATTCTTTTAAGCCTTTTCGTTTCACTTTTTTCGTGCCGAAAAATTAATGAAGCTACTACATTGGGTACGGGGCTTATTCCTGCAGTAGATAATATTACCACTTTTGACACTACGTTGGAAGTAGAAGTGTATAATGATTCTTTTACAGTTGTAACAGATTCGGCGCTTTCACTTCCTTATTTTACACATTATCTTGGACAGATTAATGGTGATCCTTTTTTTGGTAAAACAAATACGCAACTATCACTCGAGTTGAAGCCATCAGCGTTTCCTTATGTTTTTGCAAACAAACCTGATAGCCTTCATATCGATTCTGTTGTACTTGTTTTAGATTATGTAGGGACATATGGCGATACCACTGTAGCCCAAACGGTCAATGTGTATGAACTAGCTTCATCTGCCCGCATGGATACTACTTACAGGTTCAGAGAGCCATTTTTACCCACAAGTGGTTTGCTAGGTTCCAGAACGTTTCTTCCTTCTGTTTTAAACGATTCTATAAAAGCAAGAGAAGATACGACAGCTAACCAGCTTCGTATTCGTTTAAATAATTCATTTGGCGACAGGCTATTGAATTATGATACAACCTCTTCGTTACTAACAGGTGCATATACAAGCGATTCAGCTTTCAAAACCTTTTTTAAAGGCTTTGCACTTGAATCAGTAAGTGGTGGAAACGCGCTTATGGGTTTTAACTTAATCGGGGAGAATACCAAACTTGCTATTTATTACCGGGACGATAACGGTGATTCTCCTGTTGAAGATACTTTGGTGGAATATTTTACATTTACTTCCACCTCAGGTAGTGCCAATATTGTGCAAAGGAATTATACAGGAACTCCTTTTGCAGCAACAGTAGGCGGTGCACAAGATAATTATGCATTTGTACAAGTAACTCCCGGAAGTTTTACTACCATTAAAGTACCGGGCCTTGCTGCATTAAGTAACAGAATTGTTCATCGTGCCGAATTGATTATGGAAGAGGCTTATGATTTATCAGACTCTTTATTTCCTGCACCTGACTTGCTCTACCTTGATGCATATAATCCTGCTAACTCAAAATACGCGGCTATTCCTTTCGATTTTATTTATGATATTAATACTGGTTCTTCTAATGCTGGTCAAATGGGCGGAGTGCCTTTTCAATCAACAGATGGATCAGGTAATAACATTAAAATATGGCGCTTTAATGTATCAAGATATGTGCAGCATG
>Ga0164241_10005957_pt1 | contig 11231 bp, 8 predicted proteins | sample OricomyardsoilBY_FD_108780 | JGI IMG/M metagenome (GOLD analysis project Ga0164241, IMG submission 108780) | Backyard soil microbial communities from Emeryville, California, USA - Original compost - Back yard soil (BY) | ecosystem: Environmental > Terrestrial > Soil > Unclassified | place: USA... | reverse complement strand
TATTCTTTCTCCAGCGGTGAAAGGATTTCTTAATTCAAAACTTTTGTCCGAGCTTCCCACAGCAATTATCAACTCATCTACCTTATCGCTGCACCATTTGAGCGAATATAAATGCCCTTTATGAAATGGTTGAAATCTTCCAATGTACAATCCTCTTTTCAATAATTTTTTTATATTCTTTTTGATTAAAAGTATATCTAAACTACCTGTATACTTGTAGACCGATATTGTATTACCTTATCGATTAAAAAGTTATTATAATTTAACTGCTAAAAGATTCTAGTTTTGTCTTATAGTAGTTTTGGACGCGAAGCAGAATATGCTGCGGGATCATGTCTTACTAACTATGGTTGGGCCGTATTTTTTTCAAAGGGTAGTAGAGGACCAGCTGACATAGTAGCCCGTAGGGACGATATCCTCTTATTGATCCAAGTAAAATCTAGCACAAAAATACCAAAGATTCGTGGAGCTGAAATACAGAACCTTATACAAATGTCTGAAAAAATAAGTAACAGCTATCCATTGCTCTCGTTTGTTCATCCTCATATAGAATGTAATGTCAACAACAATTCAATTATTTTTGGAAACTATTTGATAAATTTCTTTATTTTACCTCAATGGGAAAGCGTTGATTTTCTAAAATAAAAATAAAATGGTTAACACTTTCAACTTTTGATTAACAAGTTAGCATGAACGTGACGGAACTCATTTATTACTAAAGCTTTTCCAAAACTCTTTGACCATTTTTTCATTCATTCTGATAGAAGTTATTGTAAACTCCTTCCAAAATTCAATTAAATTAGAGATATAATTTTGCCATGGATTTTCAAATTGACCTAGATCTGTTTGGACTTTTTCCCCTAGATGCTGAGACCCTGATTCATTTTGAATACCTGTTACATTGTTTGAAACCAATTTTGTTATCTCTTTATTACTGATCGCGTTATCGATTCCGAAAATGACTGTTTCTTCGCCCAGAGGCAAATTATATAATTTCATTTTGTCATATTCAAATATTACAGACTCCAAATTTCCCAAGTCCGTAAACCTTTTTCCAGCTTCCAATATAATGGGCGTCTGAGTCATACTTAGTTTAACATCATTCTCATCAATTTTGTTATTTTGGCTGAAACTTATATCTTGATTACCATTTTTTAATATCCCTATAAATTTTATTCTTGAATCACGTTGTAAAATTACATTAGAGTCTTCTCTCACGCTCATTGCTTTATTTTTTTTTACAATTAGGACTATATTTAGATTCTTTTATTGAATGAATTATTGTTGGATAAGATTGGGGAATTTATCAATTCATATCAATTCCTCAATTTTTCCTGCTAATATTATATCATTTTTACTTACACTGTTTATATCATGCGTTGTTAGGTCAATATGAACACTATTATATGATATTGTAATGTCTGGATGATGATTCATCTTTTCAGATATTAACGCAATCCTTGTAACAAAACTGAAAGCTTCAATAAAATCTTTAAATTTAAAGTCCTTTTTCAGTTTATTTTCTACTTTCTCCCATCCTGCTAAATCCTTTATCTCTTTTTCAAAGTCTTCCATGAAACTTTAAGAGTGTAAAAATTATTAAACATTGTTGAGCCATGAACTTTGAACCCTGGTATTTCTATATTTAATTCGGAATTAATCAATTAAATAGATCAGTAATAACCTGTATAATTACCTTTGATTCACGGAGTGAGGTACTTAATAATACTATTTGTTGAGACGAAAGTAAGAATAACAAGTAGATAATTCTTCAATTCTTTCAGTCAATTTGTCAACCAATTCTATTCACTGACAACTAATTTAATATTAAACTTCACAACACTCTTGTACGATTATGGTAAGGGTTTCGATAGTCCAAATGAAGTCGTCACCAGACAAAGAGGAAAATCTGGCTTTCTCTTTGAAACAGATTGAGCAATCTGCAAAAAAAGAAGCAAAGATTATTTGCTTCCCCGAATTCCAGATGTCTTTTTCTCCCCCATCACAATCTAGCAAAGAATTGTTTTCAATTTCCGAATCCCTGAATGGTAATTTTGTTAAGCAATTGAAGAAAAGTGCCAAAGAAAACAATATCTTTATTGTTGGTTCCATTTATGAACATACAAATCTAATATCAACCAATATGAAGCAGGAAAAGGAGAATCAAATAAACAAAAATTCTTACCGTGTTTATGATACAGTGGTATTAATAAATGAACGGGGAAAATTAATCTCTTATTATAGGAAGCTACATCTTTATGATGCACTTGGTTTTAAGGAATCCACCAAGTTATTGGCTGGAAGTAAACTATTTTCCCCTATTATTTCTCCTTTGGGTAAACTTGGGACTTTGGTTTGTTATGATTTGAGGTTCCCAGAACTTTCTCGAATCCTTGCTATTAAGGGATCTAATGCATTGATAGCTCCGTCTGGTTGGGTACAGGGAACAATGAAAGAAGATCATTGGTTAATAATGTGCAGAGCTAGAGCAATAGAGAACGGAGTTTATCTGATTGCTCCCAATCAAATTGGCAATATTTTCTGTGGTCGCAGTTTAGTTGTTGATCCTTTTGGCGTTGTCGTCGTCGATATGGGTAATTCAGAAGGATTTGAGATTATAGATTTGGATCTATCTAGGATTGACGTGATTAGAAAAAGCCTTCCCTTGTTAAAGAATAGGCGGAGGGATTTGTACCACATACACTAGATAGTAATTGAATTTGACAGTGTCAGAGACTTTCTGAATTAGGATTTATTGCATCAAGTGTTACTGAACTTGATTTACATAATTTTCTCTTTTTGAGTTGCATGCAATTAAATATGTTACCAAAAAATGTCTCTATGAGGGCGTTTCCGTTTATTACATATATACTGTTCAATTAAAAACAAAAGCAGAATCAATAATATTGAGATTTTATGCACTCACTTTACATTTTTATTATGCTAAAGCCATTCTAAGATATATGGGTGAAAAGGTCTATGTACTTGGTGCTGGCAGTACAAAGTATGGCAAATTACATGAGAGTATTATTGAGATAGCCTTGAATGCTTCAAGAGATGCCATTGAATCAGCTGGTATAACTCCAAGAGACGTGAAAGCTGGATACATTTCGAACGTCTTTGGTGTGGCTGATAAACAGGTTCACATGGCTCCGGTAATTATGAGTAACCTTGGGATCCCTGATGTACCTGGACTTACCATTGAATCTGCATGTGGTTCTGGCTCTGTTATGTTTAGAGAAGCTTTTGCAAATGTATCTGCTGGATTTTATGATTGTGTTTTAGCACTGGGAGTTGAAAAAGTAACTCATACCAGTACTGTTGAAAGCACAACACTCTTTTCCTATTGTTCTGATTTTTTTTATGAGGGGGGTAACGGAGCATCGTTTCCCGGTCTTTTTGGTTCGATGGCTAGAGCCTATCTGGCTACTTATAAAGCGACAGAGGAAGATCTGGCCCGAGTGGCTGTTAAAAATCATGAAAATGGATTTCTTAATCCAAAAGCCCATGTAAGGAAGAAAATTACTATAGATGATGTGTTAAAATCTCCTGTGGTTGCCTCTCCACTAAAGTTATATGATTGCTGCCCTTTCTCTGACGGTGCCTCAGCTGTGATATTATGTAATGAGGAATTCGCAAAAAAAAGCGGAAATCCATATATGGAAGTAGTGGGCTCAGGCAGGGGTGCATCACCTGCTTCAGTCCAATCTAGAAAAGATATAACCACTATTCCAAGTACCGTTGAAGCGGCCCGTCAAGCTTATAAAATGGCAAATCTATCTCCAAAAGATATTGATTTTGTTGAAGTGCACGATTGTTTTACCATAGCCGAATTAATAGATATCGAAGATTTAGGATTCTATCCAAAGGGTTCTGCTGCTCAGGCTGTTAGAGAGGGGCGGACCAGATTAAATAGCGATATTACTGTTAACCCTTCAGGCGGTTTGAAATCTAAAGGCCATCCAATAGGAGCCACCGGTGTTGGTCAAGTTGTAGAAGTATTTGAGCAATTTACAAATAAAGCTGGAGAGCGAACGGTTAAAGATGCTGAGATAGCCATGACTCATAATTTTGGAGCTACCGGGGCTAGCGCAGCAGTACATATATTCAAGAAAATAAAATAGACAGTGATATTGTAATTGACCCAATCAAAGCCAAAGAATCAAAGCTCCCGGGATCGGTTCATCGAATTTGCAAAGAATGGGAACATAATTCTTAATCAATGCAATAAATGCAATAATATTATACTAGAAACTGTATATTATTGCGATAAATGTTTTTCTAGCTCTTTTAAACAAATATCATATATCGGTAAGGGCACAGTTGTAACATATACAATTCAAGCAGTCGCTCCAGAAGGATTCGAAGATGTCAATTCGTATGCTTGGGTTATTTTTAAATTAGATGATTGTAACATAAATGTTTCCGGGTTTCTACCTGGAATATCTTCACCTTCTGATCTACCATTGGGTTCTAAAATCAAAGTGGTTGATTTCCACGAAAAACATGGTTTAATATTGCAAAAATATCAGTAGTCTAATGTCGCATCACCCTAGCTAAATTTAATCCTCCTTTTTGTTTACAGAGTTTAACATTTGTTTTTAACAAATGTACTGATTACTGATGATTTGATGGAAAAAAGTGGCCAGTTCTATTATGATGTTAACAGCGCTATCTCTGTGATAAATACGCAAATCTCGCAACTCAAACTAATGGATAAAAAATTTTCTAATATTGATGCTAACTTTAGCTCCAAAATAACTCAAAATATAAAATCAGGAAATAATGCACGTGCAAATATCATTGCAAATGAGTTATCTGCTATGAGAAGACTTAGAAAGAACACTCACAATGCAACAACGGCTTTAGAAGTGGTTGCAATCCGATTCACTACAATAACCGAATTCTCAACTATTATGGATACAATTAACCCGACAGTAGAAATGCTCCAAGATATTCAGAAAGATCTTTCAAAGGCTGTTCCGTCTGCAACCGATGTTTTGAATGACATTCATACACTAACTGGCGATGTATTAATTAATTCTAATATTAACACCGATGATGGTAAAATAGCATCTGTTATCGACAAAGATGCTTTGGCCATATTAAGTGATGTTCAAAATAGTTTGGAAGACGAGGCAAAAGAAAAACTACCCGAAGTTCCAGTGTCTGTCATTTCAAAGAGACCCAGTATTAATTTAAAGGATGATATACTTAATAGCGGACAGGTATTGTTAGAAAGCTAGTTTTCATCAAACTAGAGCATCTTATCCTTATTCTGATTGATAGTTTTATTTATATACTAATAATAAGACTGCTCTTTGTAGTTGAGGTATACATATTTGCCCCCATCCGAAACTAAACGCGGAGTTTTGGAATCCACATCCAAACGAGTAAGAATGATTTTTTCAGTAATGGCCAGTCCTAATCGAATTGATATCTTACGCATTCTTAATAATAAAGGACCTCTAACCTACTCTGAACTAAAATCACTAGCAGGATTTAAATCAAAGAAAGAATCTGGGAAATTTGCATATCATTTAAGAAAACTATTGAGACAATCCTTAGTAGGTCTAAATAAGGGAGAAAGGCGGTATACCATTACTAATCTGGGTAAATTGGTATTAAACTTGGCTAGACAGATAGAAGAAAAATCTATAGTTGAAAGTGGAAAGATGTATGTTAGAACCAGCCATCAGACCATCGAAGAATTCAATCCACACAAAATAATTCAATCCTTGGTTAGAGAAGCAAATATGTCATTAGAACAAGCTACAAAAATTACTGAAGAAGTGGAAAATAAAATATATAAACTCTCAACCTCTTACCTGACATCTAGGCTAATAAGAGATTGTGTAAACAATGTATTGTTAGAACATGGTTTAGAGGAACAAATGAATAAGTTAATCAGAATCGGAGTTCCCATTTTTGACTTAAATAAAAAATTCCTCCATAATGATAATGCATTAAGAAATGGCATAAGTGACCTGATTACAGATATTTCGGAAAAAGTCTTTTCTGATTATTTTGCAAATAATTTCCAAAAAGATATTATGGATATGCATTATAGTGGTGAGATTCATTTAGATGCACTAGGTCATTGGGGTATTGGCGCTGATACTATTTTTGTTGATATCGAACAAGTAAACAAGAACTTGAAACTTAAAAGCCATTTTCTTTTTTTACCTAGGACTACACATGCTCATAAAATAAATATCACATTACCCATCATGGTTTCACTACTTCAAAGAGAGGTTTCCAGAGAGATTGTCATAGAAAATATCGATAAAATTTTTGATGATTATGCTATTGATAAAATATCTGAATATTTTTCACTTTCACTGATTTCATCTTCTATTTCAATGCGATATGCAGGAACTCCCTTTATAACACTAGTTTTGAGTGGAAATGAAAATAACGAACGTTTGTTTCAAATGCTAAGCGGATATTTGTATTATATAGAGCAAGTATCTCTACCCAATTTTGGACTTTTTATAACTTTTGCAAATTCCTTATCTAATGACTTGTTGTCACTTCTTACAAAGATCATAAAGCTAGGAGGTAGAATATCTCTCTCGCAAAAATCGGTTCGTAGTAGTAGAGGTATTCATAAGATGCATCAAGATATGGGGTTGCCGATCATCGTACTACATTCACTTTCTATAAATCTGCCACGTCTAGCTTATCAGTCAAATAAAGATGAAACCTATTTTAGGACTAAATTAGCCTTGTTAATGAGGCCCTCAGTGAGTACTTTATTACTAAAGAAGGAAATATTATTAGAAAACATTCGACAAGATATATTACCCGCTATATCCCATACCATGGGCTTTCCACAATTGGGTTCTACTTCTATAATCGTTAACTTGACTGGATTAAATGAGTCTATTCATGATATTTTGGGATTTTCTAAAGAGATGGGATTTGATATTGTAAAGAAAGTGGTTAAAACGGCTAACGACGTACTACATGATTTCGGCCAGAATAACACAGACAAATTTGGCGTTTCCATTATAAATGATTCTAGTTCAACAAGATTTGTTAACCTTGATTCTGAGAAATTTGGTAAATTGACTCATGATTTTGGATCATATTCACAAGGACTAGTTATTACCAAAAAAATGCTTGATGATGAAGAATCATTATCTAAAAATCTGATCGAATTGGATAATCTTATGACTGGTGGTTTGCACGTAAAACTATTCACTAGCGATGTTTCTCCTCAGGAAATGGTGGAATTGCTACAAAAATCCATTCATGTTGTTCCATACTTTGATATATTTGAGGAGAATCGTATATGTTCCATATGCGGAGCTCGGGTGGCTAGTAGCGATGTTTGTTCTATATGTGGATCTCGAAATATTTTCACATTTAAATAATATCTATTACCCAGTACCCGTGGAATAATCTATCTATTTTAGAATCCTTCAGTTATTTTTTTGTATATATATTATATATAATTATTTGAAACTGGATACATGATAATACAAGAGTCTATTACGTACGGTATAGTTCCAGCCTGAATGTAAGCTCTTATTTGAAACTCGTTAATTTATAAAATAAGCTATCGAAATTAATATAAACGATCTATAAATAATATATAAATGTTATATGGCTGAAACTGATCTTCATGATTCAAAAAATAAAACCATTGTACATATAAAAAAAAGAAATAGTACAATAGTGGATTTTGAGCAATCAAAAATATCAAATGCAATTTACAAAGCATTGGTTGCAGCTGGTAAACCCGATCATAAATTGGCTGAATTACTTGCATCAAAATTGGTAAATAAAATTATTAAGAATGGATACTTGGAGTCCATTCATAAAGATCATGTTTTGAGCGTCGAAGATGTTCAAGATATGGTTGAATCAATTTTAATTGAAGAAGGTTTGGCTGAGACAGCTAAGGCCTACATCCTATATCGTCATGAAAGAAGAAAATTGAGAGAAATGAAAATGAAGATCTTAAATAAAAAGGATCTTGACGAAGTGGATAAAACATTAGATGTCAATTCTCTGCGTGTTCTTTCTTCAAGATACTTATTGAGGGATAATAGTGGTGAAATTATCGAAGGTCCAAAGCAATTATTTGAACGAGTCGCAATATTGGTTGCTATATCGGACATTATTCATGACTCTCGAGTATATGATTTTCATGATAATCATTCACAGAATTTATCTGAAGCAGAATTATATTATAAAAAATTAGATGATTTCGATAGCAAGTTAAAAATTGGAAGTTATTATTTTAATAAATATCATTTTGAAGCATTAATCAGATCATATATCGATGAGGCCAAACTGGGAAGAATGAAGTTAAGCTTTAAAGAACTTTTACGATTGATTGCAGAAGGAAAAATGAGCAATTATGGCAACAAAATAACTGAATATTATAATTTGATGGTTTCTAATGAATTTCTTCCTAATACCCCAACTCTAATGAATGCGGGTGCCCGATTGGGACAACTATCTGCCTGTTTTGTTCTTGATATGCCCGATGATATGTATTCTATTATGAAATCATCCACTGATGCGGCAATGATTTTTAAATCTGGAGGAGGTGTTGGAATAAATTATTCTGACTTAAGACCGGAAGGGGATATAGTTGCATCTACTAGTGGTGTTGCATCTGGACCAACTTCTTTTATGCAAATTATAGATTCAATTACAGACGTAGTTAAACAAGGCGGAAAAAGACGTGGTGCAAACATGGGTATTTTAGAATCTTGGCATCCCGATATTGAAAAATTCATTACAATGAAAACTAAACCAGGGATGTATGAAAATTTTAACGTAAGTGTAGGGATCTGGTCGGATTTTTGGAAATCATTAGTAAATAAAGAAGATCATAAATATTCTCTTAAAAATCCAAGAACCAAGGTTAATGTGAAAAATATCGATTCTCATCAATTAATGGAGCTAATAGCTTTGAGTGCATGGAAAAGTGCTGAACCTGGTGTCATATTTTTTGATAATATAAATAAATACAATCCTTGTATGAATGCCAAAGGGGGACCACTTAGAGCAACTAATCCATGTGGTGAACAGTCCTTGTATCCATGCGAGTCCTGTAATCTCGGCTCTATTAATTTATCCAAATTTGTAAAACGAAAAGCAGATGGAATGTATGAATTTGATTGGCCAAAATATGAACAATCCATTAGAACTGCTACACGATTTTTGGATAATATTATTGACGTCAATAAATATCCTGTAGAGGAAATTGATATCAATACAAAACTAACCAGGCGGATAGGATTAGGGATTATGGGCATAGCAGACTTGTTATTTATGTTACAGATCCCCTATGATTCAAAGGAAGGATATGAATTCATGAGTAAACTGGCTGAAACTTTGTCGTATTTTAGTATGGATGAAAGTGTCGTCATTTCAAAATCTCGGGGTGCTTTCCCGTTATTTGATCAGACTGAGTATAAAAATGGAGATATTCCACTGTCAGGTTATCATGAGATCCCTAAGGATTCACATTATTATGATTGGGACTCTTTAATAGAAAAAATTAAAAACTATGGGATCAGAAATTCATGGACCACTACTATTGCACCTACTGGTACTTTATCAATGATTTCGGATGTATCTAATGGTGTTGAGCCTGTTTTTGCTTTGGTATTTGAAAAACGTGTTACTGTTGGCAGGTTTTTTTATACTAACAAGATTTTTGAGAATGTATTGAAGGAACATGGATTATACACTGATGAAATTTTGATAAAAATTGCAAATAATTACGGATCCGTTCGTGGCATAAATGAAATACCTGAATGGATACAAAAGCTGTTTGTTACGGCCATAGATATTCATTGGACCGATCATATAATGGCTCAAGCTGTGTGGCAAAAATGGATCAGTAACGCGATTGCAAAAACAATCAATATGCCTGGAGATGTTACGGTTGAGGATGTAAAGTGTGCATATCTACTTGCCCATGAATTTGGATTAAAAGGGGTAACTATTTATAGAGATGGTTCTAGGAATGAACAAGTTTTACACATCACTGGTAATGATCGTGAAAAAAGATTCCAAGTTAAACCAAGTATGTATTTGCATGATTATATTCTAGCAAACATACATGAACCTTACGTTCTTGATCAGGTAAATCCAATTTTTAAGGATTATGAGTCAAGTGATCAATATGCAGTAACAACTAATACATTCGATAACCAACTAGAACCTAATAGTTTTGAATCTAACACTGTATCAATTAATGCCAAACCTGACTCATACGCTCTTACTAGAACAGAGAATGATAAAGAAGCATGCCCAGTTTGTAAAAATTACTTAATTATTACGGAAGGTTGTAACATGTGTATTGAATGTGGATTTAGTAGCTGTGGCTCTGGATGATTTTTTATCCTTGCTGTCTACTGAATGATGGCATATTTTAACAAGTATTAATTACATGGTTATTCATGATTAAAAATAGATTTTTCAATCGCAATATAGTGTCCATCCGTGATTTCAATATAGATGATTTTACCTTTCTCTTTGGTATTACTGATAAAATAAGAACTTTGAAATCAAGAGAGCGTGGGGAAATCGCAAAAGGCTTAATTCTCGGATATATTTTTTATGAATATAGTACTAGAACCCGGTTAAGTTTTGAATCTGCTATGTCCTCCATTGGAGGCAGATCTTTGGGAATATCGGATGTGGATTCTTCATCTATCATGAAAGGTGAAAGTTATGCTGATACCATTAAGACCATCTCATTATACTCAGATATTATATTGATACGTCATCCTTCTGATGGTTCTAGTAGATATGCTTGTGAAATATCAGAAAAACCTGTGATAAATGGGGGTAGCGGAAGCGAAGAGCATCCTACTCAAGCTATGTTAGACATTTACACCATATTCAAAGAAAAAAAAAGAATCGATGGTTTATCTATTGGAATAATAGGGGATCTAAAGTATGGCCGTACGGTATATTCTCTAATCTATGCCCTGTCTAATTATAAAGTCGAAATTCATCTTGTTTCGCCGTCTATACTACGAGTTCGAAGTGAATCGATATACGATGTCTCCACGAAGGTAAAAATGTATCATCATATTGAATTATCTGATGACTTGTTAGACAAATTAGACGTTATATATGTAACACGTATTCAAAGAGAACGATTTCCGGATCTTCAAGAATATAAAAAAATTCAAGGATTGTATACTATTGATGAAAATATCTTGAAAAAGTCAAAACCTGATGTTTCTATTTTA
>Ga0164241_10005956_pt1 | contig 11232 bp, 10 predicted proteins | sample OricomyardsoilBY_FD_108780 | JGI IMG/M metagenome (GOLD analysis project Ga0164241, IMG submission 108780) | Backyard soil microbial communities from Emeryville, California, USA - Original compost - Back yard soil (BY) | ecosystem: Environmental > Terrestrial > Soil > Unclassified | place: USA... | reverse complement strand
GGCGCAGCTCTGGGCGAGCGGGGAGAATCCGGACAAGCGCGTCGATGGCCCGCGCGCGCTCAAATATTCGGCGATGGGATGCGAATGGGGGCATGGCGAATCCTGCGGCATGGCCTCCTATCTCACCCGCGGCGAACTCGGCGCGGCGCGCGATCAGGCCGCGTCGGACCGCTATGCGGCGATCGGGTGCAATGCCGGCCATTTCGGCGGCTGCATGAACCTGGGCTATTCGGCGTCGCTGCGGAAGGACTGGACCACGGCGCAGCGCTGGTACGCGCGGGCGTGCCAGCTCAAGGACGAGCAGGGCAGCTGCAAGGCGAAGCGCGACATCGACGAGTATCTGGCGGACACCGCCAAATACCGCGCCGAGCGCGAGCGCTGGGACGCCGCCCAGCGCCAAGGCGCGGCCGAAGTCACGCGGCTGCTGGCCGCCAGCGATTTCGAAGGTGCGATCAAGCAGGCCTCATACGACATGGGCAGCATCGATCAGGTCAACCGCGTGCTGATCGCGGCACAGGATGCGGGCCGGCTGAGCGAGATTCCCGATATCTATTTCGTCTCGTTCGAAACCTGGGCGCTCAATCCGCGCGCAAGGAGCATCGTCCAGACGGAGGGCCGGGCGCGGATCGTGGCGCAGCGGCGGCAGTCGCAGGTTAGCTTCGTGCCCAATTTCGGCAGCAGCGGCGGGTCGAGTTGGGTGCCTTCGACCTCGTCCGTCCCGGCGCAGACCTATGCGGCGATCCCGCGGATCAGCGAAAGCGAAATCTACCGCAACGCCCAGCAGAACACCCGCAACTCCTATTGCAACGCGGGCTGGGGCTGCCGCTGACGTGATCGGTCGAGGAGCCGGCGGGTGCCGGCTCCTGGACCGTGACAATTACCGAGTCAGTATCGGGCGGACATGCTTGTCGAGCAGCGCGAGTAGATCTTCGCGGAAGTACACCGTGTTGTGGCCGGCGCCGGGGATCGTCTCGCACGCCTTGGCGGGGGCCTTGATGCGGCGGCAATAATCCATCGCCATGCTGGCCGGCGTGTTGATGTCCTCCGCCCCCTGGAAGATGAAGACGGGCATCTTGAAGCGAAGGCCGAGCTTTTCGGCTTCCCAGGTCAACTGCTCCTGATAGATGCCGCTCCAGGTCTGGACGAAGACGCCGAACCAGTCGAAGCTTGGCATGCCCGCCGCCACATAATGGGCGCCCGGTGGCGGCGGCGCCGTGGCGATGCCCATATACACAGCGGCCTTGGGCGGCTCGAGCGAGGCGGGCCCCATCGCATATTGCTGGCGCACCAGATAGGGCTGGAGCGAGGTGTAGGGCGGGGGACCGGCGGCTTCGAGCGCGCCGACTGCGGCGGCGTCGCCGCGCTTGCGCGCCGCTTCCAGCGCCATCCGATAGCCGAGCAGCGTGCCGCGCGGGCCGCTGACCACTTGCGCCGAGCCGATATAGGCCGAGAACAGCTCCGGACGGCGCTGGACCATCTCGACGCCGAGCAAGGTGCCCCAGGAGAAGCCCATCACTGCGATCTTGTCCTTGCCAAGATGGGTGCGGAGGAATTCGGTGACGGCGATCCCGTCCTTCGCATAGCGGTCGATGGTGATCGGGCCGACGCCGTTCGCCATGTTCTTCGCATAGGTCGCGCCGCCGCCGGGCTGGTCCCATTGGACGATCGTGTAGTGCTTTTCCCAATCGGCAAAGAAGGGCGCGGCGCCGCTCATCCCCATGCCGGGGCCGCCATGCAGCATCAGGATCACCGGATTGCGCCGGTCGCTGCCGCGAATGGTGATCCATTGCTCGACGCCGTTGATGGTGACGAACATGCCTTCGTCGATCGGCTTGGCTTCGGCGGATTCAGCCGCGGGCGCGGCGGCGGCGGGTGCCGCAGCGAGCGGCGCGACGGCAGCCAAAGCGAGCGCGGCGGCAAGCCGCAAAAAGGGGTTCCGGCGCGGCGCGCTGCTCGCGCGCCGGCCAGCGGCGGTGACTTCAGACATTCGCATTCCTCCGTTGTGCAGCGGGCGCATCACCCTGTGCAATACATACTGTATGGCACACACTATGCGTCGTCAAGTGTGTATCGCACAGGGTAGCGGATGCGGTAGCTTCACCGCACAAGCCATCGGACCCGCGTGGAGATTTCGATGACGCTGACGCTCTATTCGCACCCCTTCTCGTCCTACTGCCAGAAGGTGCTGACCGCGCTGTGGGAGCGCGATGTGGCGTTCACCTACCGGCATCTGGAGGATGAAGGCGCGGGGGAGGAACTGGGCAAGCTCTGGCCGATCGGAAAGTTTCCGGTGCTGGTGGACGGTGGCAGGACGGTGATCGAAACCTCGATCATCATCGAATATCTCGACCTGCATCATGGCGATGCCCCGCCCATGGTTCCCCGCGATCCCGAGACGGCGCTGGAGGTGCGGTTCCTCGATCGCTTCTTCGACCAATACGTGATGACCGCGATGCAGGGGCCGGTGAACGAGGCGATCCGCGCGATGCGGGGCGGGCAGGCGGACCGGCAGGAAGAAGCGATGGCAGCGGCGCGGACCGCGCTCGACACGGCCTATGGCTGGCTGGAGGCGCGGCTCGCGGGGCGGACCTGGGCGGCGGGGGAGAACTTCTCGATGGCTGATTGCGCGGCGGCCCCGTCGCTCTTCTACGCCGATTGGGTGCATCCGATCGGCGAGCAATTCCCCATTGTCCGCGCCTACCGCGCGCGGCTGCTCGCACGGCCCTCATTCGCGCGGGCAGTGGAGGAGGGGCGCAAATACCGCCACTATTTCCCGCTGGGCGCGCCTGATCGGGATTAACCTGCTCCGGGGAACGTTTCGCCGCCGCAACTCGTTGGCTGGGAAACAATCCCAAGGAGATTCAGATGCTCTGGACCGTAGTCGTCATCCTGCTCATTCTCTGGGTGTTGGGTTTTACCCTGCACATCGGCGCCGGGCTGATCCATTTGCTGCTGGTGGTCGCGCTAGTCGTCGGGCTGATTCAGCTCTTCACCGGCCGCAAGGTCGTCTAGGACCCCAATCGCGGGCGATTGCCGGAGGCGGCAAGCGATCATAGGTTCGGGTTTCCTATAAGGAGCTCATGATGATCGCTGTCGCGCTGGCGCTTGCTCTATCGCCATGTCCCGCCTTGCCCGGTGCCGAGGCACTGTGGGCAACGCCCAGGCGCTGGATCGTCGTCGGCGAAAGCCACGGCACGGCGGAGGCTCCGGCGGCCTTTGGCGATCTCGTCTGTCGTGCCGGGTCGCGGCGTCCGGTGGTCGCGGCGGTCGAACAACCGGCGAGCGATCAGCCGTTGATCGATGCGTTCATGACCTCGGACGGCGGCGAGGCGGCACGGGCGGCACTGCTCAAGGCGGATATGTGGACCTCGCGCGACGGACGGTCGAGCCAGGCCTATCTCGCGCTGTTCGAGCGGCTGCGGCTGATGGTTCGCGAAGGCATGGTGCGCCGGGTAGTGGCATTCCAGCCGATGTGGCAGGGGCCATCCTTCGACGCCGCGGCTTATGAAGCCGCGATGGCGAAGCTGCTGCGCGACGCCTCGCCCGATGCGGAGACCCGCGTCGTGGCGCTGGTCGGCAATGTCCATGCGATGCTGCGTGAAGTGCATTTCGGGAACAAGGCCTATATGCCCGCCGCCGCGCTGCTGCCCAGGGGCGAGACGCTGACGCTCAACGTGTCGGGCAATGGCGGGTCGGCGTGGAACTGCACCGAGGCGGGGTGCGGCGCGCATGATTTGGGGCCTCAACCGCAAAGCTACCCGCGCGGGATCGTGCTGGGCGGGGACATGCCGTGGTCGGGCGTCTTCCACCTCGGCACGGCGACGACGGCGTCGTTGCCGGTGATGCCGAATTGATGCCGCCTCCCCGGCGAAAGCCGGGGCCCAGTTGCGAGCCTGTTTCGATGGCGGGATGCCGTCGATGGTCCGCTGATACTGGGCCCCTGCCTTCGCCGGTGAGGCGTGTCATTATTGGCGGATCGCCACCACCGCGATTGATTTCGCGGGCAACGTCAGCACCAGTTTGCCGCCCGATCCGCGCGCTTCGATCGCACGCGGGATAACGGCGTTCGGGGCGTCGAACGTGTTGATCGCATCCACCTTCGGCGCGGTCAGCACCTCGCCCCGAGCCGAGCGTCCGGGGAAGCTGACTTCGACCGGATGGTTGGGATCGACATTGGTCACCGCGAGCCACAGCGTGCCGTCCTTGCCGCGCGCGGCGAAGGCGTCGAGGCGGGGCATCGTCACCTTGCCGTGCGTGTAGGCGCCGCCGTCGAAGCTCACCGGCACCGCGGTCGCATCCTGGAACGGCACGTAGAGCCGGAACACATGATAGGTGGGCGTCAGCACCATGCGCGGCCCGTCGGTCAGCACCATCGCCTGAAGGACATTCGCCATCTGGGCGATGTTGGCGACATGCACGCGATCGGCGTGGCGCATGAAGATGTTGATGTTGAGCGCCGCCAGGATCGCATCCCGCAGCGAGTTCTGCTGTTGGAGGAAGCCGGGGTTCGAGCCCGGGGTGGGGGCCAGCCACGCCCCCCATTCGTCGACCGCGAGGAACAGCTTCTTCTCGGGATCGTAGCGGTCCATGATCGCGGTCTGCTTGGCGATCAGCGTCTCCATGCGCAGCGTCTCGCCGAGCATCAGCGCATAATCGTCCTCGCCGAAATTGGTGCTGGGCCGGCTGGGCGGCCAGCCGCCGCCGACGGTGTAATTGTGGAGTGAAATGCCTTCGATGTCCCAGCTCCACACCTTGGACTTCCACGCCTTCATCACGGCTTCGGTATAGTCGCTGTCGCCGCTGTCCCAGCCCACCGCGACGCGCTTCATCGCGTCGGCGCCGGTCTGCGCGGGATTCAGGTTGCGCGTGTAGTGCGCGAAACGCTTCATTTCCTCGACATAATGATCGGCGGTCATTGCCCCGCCACAGCCCCAATTCTCATTGCCGAGGCCCAGATATTTGACCCTCCACGGTGCCGCGCGACCATTGGCGGCGCGTTCCTTTTGCAGCGTGGTCGGCTTGTCGGCGGTCATATATTCGAGCCAGTCGGCGGCCTCTTCGACTGTGCCCGATCCGATATTGACCGACAGGAAAATCTCGGCGCCGATCTGGTCCGCGAAGTCCATGAATTCGTGCGTGCCGAAGCTGTTGGGCTCGATCACGCCGCCCCAGCTGGCGTTGAGCGTCGCGGGGCGAAGCGCAGGCGCGCCGATGCCCTTTCGCCAATGATATTCGTCGGCGAAGCAGCCGCCCGGCCAGCGGACATTGGGGACGCGGAGCGCGCGGAGCGCCGCGACCACGTCGCTGCGGATGCCGCGGACATTGGGGATGGGCGAGTCCGGCCCGACCCAGACGCCGCCATAGATGCCGGTGCCGAGATGTTCGGCGAACTGGCTGAAGATATCGCGGTTGATCGCCGGACCGCTGGTGGCGCCGATGGCGATCGGAACGGGGTCGGCCTGCGCGGGCGTGGCGGCCAGCGCGAGTGCAGCGAGAAGCGCGCGCATCAGCGGGCTACCGAGAAGGAGAAGGTCATGACGTTCCTGTAGGTCTGGCCGGGATCGAGCCGCGCGGAGCCGAACTCGGGCCGATTGGGGGTATCGGGGAAGATCTGCGGCTCCAGCGCGATGCCGTCGCCCTGGCGATAGACCGTCGGACCCTTGCCGCTGACGGTGCCGTCGAGGAAATTGCCGGTATAGACCTGCACCCCGGGCTGGTTCGACGTGATCGTCATCACGCGGCCGCTCGCCGGGTCTTCGAGACGGGCGAGGAGGCGGGGGGTCGCGGAAACGTCGCGCGCGACCACGTAATTATGATCATAGCCCCGGCCGATCACGATCTGCGGATCGCGCGCGTCGCGGATGCGGGCGCCGATCCGCGTCGCCTTGCGGAAATCGAACGGGGTGCCCGCGACCGGCTCGAACGCGCCGGTGGGGATCCAGCCGGCATCGACCGGATTGAAGGTTTCCGCCGGGATGGTGAGCAGATGATCGTCGACCGTCACGCCCGAGGCCTCGCCCGCGAGGTTCCACAGCGCGTGGTTGGTGAGGTTGACGATGGTCGGCTTGTCGGTGGTCGCCTTGTATTCGACGGTCAGGTTGCTGGCCTCGTCGAGCGAATAAGTGGCGGTGACGGTCAGCGTGCCGGGATAGCCTTCCTCGGCATCGGGGCTGACATAGCCGAAGGTGACGTGCGCGGTGGCGCCGCTCTGCACCTCCAGCACATTCCACAGGCGCTTGTCGAAGCCCTGCACGCCGCCATGGAGCGCGTTGACGGTGTTGTTGGTGGCGAGCTGATAGTCCTTGCCGTCGAGCGTGAAGCTGCCGAGGCGGATGCGGTTGGCATAACGGCCGACCGATGCGCCGAAATAGTTCGGATGGTCGAGATAACCCGAGATATCGGGATAGCCGAGCGTGACATCGGCGGCATGGCCCTTGCGATCGGGTACTTCGACCGATTGCAGCGTCGCACCATAGCTGATGATGCGGACGCGCATCCCGTGCGAATTGGCGAGCGTGACCGCCTCGACCGGGGTACCGTCCTTGAGTGTGCCGAAGGGCGCGCGGCTCGCCTCGGTGGCATGCGCGGCGACGGGAAGCGTCAGTGCGGCCGCAAGGACTGCGAACGGGACGGCGATGCGCATCGTGATTCTCCCCAAACGCCCGCTTCGGGGCCTGAGGTGAGAAATAAATACTCAGACCGTTTCGTCAAGCGCCGGAGCCGCGCGGGCTTTACTTGCAGCACGCCCCCCGCTGCGCCTAAGAGGCGGGACACACCGGAGCGCCCGAATTGAACATCAGCCCGACCGATTTCGCCAGCCTGCTCTGTTCGCGGCTTTGCCACGATTTGTTGAGCCCCGTGGGTGCGCTCAACAACGGGCTGGAGCTGCTCGCCGACGAGCATGATCCCGAGATGCGCCAGCGCTGCCTCGAACTGCTCAACGAGAGTGCGAGAGCGAGCGCGAACAAGCTCAAATTCTTCCGGCTGGCGTTCGGCGCGGCGGGCGGTTTTGGCGAGACCGTCGACACGCGCGAGGCGCATGCCGCGATCGAGGGGCTGTTCGGCGATAATCACCGCGTCAATGTCGGCTGGATGGTCGACGATCCGGTGCTGCCGAAGCAGGCGATCAAGGTGCTGCTCAACCTCGCGCTGATCGCGGGCGACGCGCTGATCCGCGGCGGCCAGCTCGATATCGGCGCGGAGATGCACGCTGGGCAGATCGAGATCGTGGTGCGCGCCGACGGCACCCGCATCGTGCTCGATCCGGAACTGCGCAGCGCGCTGGCCGGGGGCAAGGACGAAGTGCCGATCACGCCGCGCGCGGCGGCGGCCTATCTGGTCCATGCGCTGGTGACGCAGGGGGGCGGGGAACTGCAAGTAAGCCCACCCGATGCCGAAGTGCTGCTGTTCGGAGCGAGCTTCAAGGCGGCGTGATGGCGTCGGTCCGGCTCAATGGATTCCTCCCGCCCGATTATGCCGGCGGCGCGGTGTCCGGGCCGGTCGGTGGGGCGCAGCCGTTGATGGCGAGCGACATGGTCGAGATCGGCGATGCCCGCGCGCTCCAGGCGGGTTCCGCGTCCGAAGCGGCGTGCTTTGCCGAACATGGCTTCGTGCTGCTCCCGCACGCGAGCGCGGTGCGTGATTGGGACGCGGACGTCCCGCTCTACAATGAAGAGATCGGCGCGGTGATCCGTGACCGGCTGTTCCCCGGCCGCCGCATCGAGATCCAGGCGGGCGGGCCGCCGCTCAGGCGCGGGCGTGGCACGCCGGTGCCCTTCTATGCCGAGGGCGTCCATTCGGATGGCGGTGCGGGCGTCGAGGATTATGCGCACAACATCGCCGCGTTCGCTGGCGCGGCGGCGGGGGAATGGTGGCGCACCGGGTATGACCGCGACGAGGTCGATGGGCTGGTGTGGCTCGATTTCTGGCGGACCACCAACATGGCCGGGCCGCTGGAGCATATGCCGCTCGCCTTGCTCGACGTCGCCACGCTGGACTCGGCCGATTGCGTGTCCACCAGCCTGACCGGCATCGCGCCCGAAGGCCGTGAGACGCGCCATCTGTCGCTGCGCTTCAACCCCGCCCAGCGCTGGTACAGCTATCCGCATATGACGGTAGATGAGGTGCTCGTCTTCAAGCTGATGGCGTTTTGGAAGGATTTGCAGCCGCCGCAGAATTGCTTCCATTCGGCCTTCCGTCATCCCGACGCCCCCGCCGACGCCGAGGAGCGGCAGAGCTGCGAGCATCGCGTGGGCGTCGTCGTATTGCGGGACTGAACGGGCTCCGATCCTAACCCGGAATTAACCCTCCAAACCCCATGGTGGCCCTGCAAATTTGCCTGGGGCACCAATGGACGACCTGCTGCAAGAATTCATCGCGGAGACGCGCGAGACGCTGGAGGCGCTCTCGGGGGAGATCGTCGCCTGGGAATCCTCGCCCGAGGATCGGGCGCGGCTCGACGCGATCTTCCGATTCGTCCATACCGTGAAGGGGAGCTGCGGCTTTCTAGACCTGCCCCGGCTGGGCCGCCTCAGCCATGCCGCCGAGGACGTGCTGGCGCAGGCCCGCACCGGCGACCGGACCCCGGATCGTGCGCTGGTCAACGCCGTACTGGCGATCGTCGATCGGATCGGCGAGCTGGTCGAGGCGATCGATTCGGGCGCTTCGCTGCCTGACAGCGGCGACGAATTGCTGATCGCGGCGCTGGAGGAAGGCGCCGAGGAAGTCGTCAGCGTCAATCTCCCGGGTATCCAGCGCGCGGCGTCGCGCAGCGTGCGGCTGAACGTCGAGCTACTCGACCGGATGATGAGCGGCATGTCCGACATGGTGCTTGCGCGCAACGAGCTGGCGCGGCGGCTAAGGCACGGCGAGATCGACCCGACGGTCGAGGCGGCGCTCGAGCGGCTTTCGCTTACCGTCGGCGAGATGCGCGATACCGTCACCCGCACCCGCATGCAGAAGATCGATGCGCTCTTCTCCGCGCTGCCGCGCATGGTGCGCGATACCGCCGCGGGGCTGGGCAAATCGGTGTCGCTGCACATCGAGGGCGCGGATGTCGAGCTCGACCGCGAGATGATCGAAGTGATGCGCGATCCGCTGGTCCACATCATCCGCAATTCGATCGATCACGGCATCGAGGCGCCGGGCGACCGCCGCCGCGACGGCAAGCGCGAAAATGGCCGGCTGATCGTTTCGGCGCGTCAGTCGGGCAACCAGATCATCATCGAAATCGCCGATGACGGCCGCGGGATCGATATCGAGCGGCTGATCAGGAAACTCGTCGCCAACGGCCGCAACGAGCGCGACCTGCGTGCCATGTCCGACCGGCAGAAGCTGGAGCTGGTGTTCGAGCCTGGCCTGTCGAGCAAGGACGAAGTGACCGACGTGTCGGGCCGCGGCGTCGGCATGGACGTGGTCAAATCGTCGATCGAACAGATCGGCGGCCGCGTCGAACTCGACAACGCCCCGGGCAAGGGGCTGCGCATCGCGATCCATGTCCCGCTGACGCTGTCGATCATCTCGGCGATCGTCGTCGGTGTGGGCAAGCAGCGCTTCGCGGTCAGCCGCCAGGCCATCGAGGAAATCGTCACCGAGCGCAGCGAGGCGATCCGCATCGACACGATCGGCGGCGCCCAGGTCGTGACCGTGCGCGACCGCCGCCTGCCGATGATCGACCTGGGCGAACTGCTCGGCGTTCCGCGCGCGGAAATGGAAACGGGGCAGATGCTGGCGATCGTCAGCGTCAGCGACGGAAGCTATGCGCTGAGCGTCGATACCGTGCTCGACAATGAGGAACTGGTGATCAAGCCGGCGTCGCCCGCGGTGATGTCGACCGGCCTCTATGCCGGGCAGACGCTGCCTGACTCGGGTCTTCCGATGCTGCTGCTCGATTGCGCGGGCATGGCGCATGCCGCGCATCTCGATTTCACCCGCAACGTCTCGCACGCCTATGACGAAGTCGAGGCCGAAGCCGCCACGCCGGGAACCCCGGCCTTGCTGTTCTGCGACCTCGACGGCGTACGCCGCGCGGTGCCGCTGGGGATCGTCGACCGCGTCGAGCAAGTCGATGCCGGGTCGGTTCGCCACAGCGGCGGCCAGCTGCGCATCACGATCGAGAACCGCATCCTGCCGCTGGTCGTGCAGGGCGAATATAACCTGGCCAAGCGCCTCAACGTGCTGCGCCTCAAGGATGGCGAGAGCGAAGTCGCCTATGTCATCGACGAGGCGATGGACATCGTCATGCTGCCCGACGAGATCGTTCCGGCCAAGGCGGCGGGGCCGGTCGCGGGGGTGGTGCTGCTCGACGGCGATCAGGTCGAGCTGCTGGACGCCTATTGGGTATTCGGCGAATATGCCGGCGATGAGGGCGAGGAAGTGCAGCCGGTCTGCCTGCTCGCCGACGATCATGATGGCTGGATGACCGCATTCGTGCAGCCGCTGCTGGAGGGCGCGGGCTATCGCGTCGTGACCGAGCTGGCGTCGGGCGAGACCGCGTCGGTCGTGCTCTCGGCGGAGAGCGGCGGGGCGGCTCCCGGAGTCGCCGCGCCTCTGGTCCGCTTGCGTCGCCGCAAGGCCGCCAAGGCCGGCGACGACAGCATCTATCGCTATGACCGCGAGGGGCTCCTCTCCGCGCTCGAAGACCGCATCGCTGCGAATGGGGGCCGATAATGGCGCATCTCTATCTTATCGCCCAGATCGCCGGCCGCGCGGTCGCGATCGATTCGGACCAGGTCGAATCGGTGGTCGATATCGGCGAAGTCACTGCGATCCCGCGCGCCGCCGAGCATGTCCGCGGGCTCGCCGCGCTGCGCAGCCGCGTCGTCACGGTGGTCGATACGCAATCCGCACTCGGGCTCGAAGCATCGGGCAATGAAGCGTGCCGCGCAGTGATCACGCATGTCGATGGGCACCATTACGCCTTGCTGGTCGATGCGCTGGAGGATGTGGCGCCGTTCGACCTGCTCCCGCTCGCGGGCGGCTTCGCGCTCGACAGCGCCTGGCGGAGCGCGGGCAGGGGCATCGTTGAGCGCGATGGCGAGCCGATCCTGGTGATCGACCTGTCCAGCCTCGTCCCCGGACATGCGGTCGCGGCGGAATAACGGACACCAACCGCCGCAATTAACCCGTCGCTTACAGGTTTCGGGCAAAAGAGGGCGTCAGGATCGCCCCAACAGGGAAATGGGTTTTATGAAGACTTGCCTCGTCGTCGACGACTCCAAGGTCATCCGCAAG
>Ga0164241_10005955_pt1 | contig 11232 bp, 16 predicted proteins | sample OricomyardsoilBY_FD_108780 | JGI IMG/M metagenome (GOLD analysis project Ga0164241, IMG submission 108780) | Backyard soil microbial communities from Emeryville, California, USA - Original compost - Back yard soil (BY) | ecosystem: Environmental > Terrestrial > Soil > Unclassified | place: USA... | reverse complement strand
GATAATAATTCAATCTTGTTTTTAATAATAGCCAATGGAGTTTGTATCTCGTGCGATGCGTTTCCCGTAAAGCTTTTCAGCGATTCATAATCATTCTGCACTTTTTGTGTCAGTGACATTGCAGTATTGTTCAATTCTATAAACTCATCTACATTGGTGGATTCAAGCGTAATCTCAGTTTTAGACGAAAGATTAAATTGTTTTAGCTGACCGAGCGTGTGATTAAATGGCGTCCACAATTTATTCAAAAGAAACCTGTTGGTAATAAACAAGACTAATAATAAAACAGCAATCACCGAAAAAGTTATCGTCAAAATAAGACGTACAATATCTTCTGTTTCCTGTTCTGACTTTTTTACAGTGGCGATGTAGTTAGTTCCGTTTTGAATTACAAGGAAATCAATTCTTCTAAAAGGTTCTTTCTCATCTTCTTTTTTACTATAGTCTGATTCGGTGTAAAGTTTTTCCTTAAAGTGGGTGAGATTTGTTCGTTGAAATGCAATCTGCTGATCTTTATAATTGGAAGTTTCCGGCAGTGAGCCATTTACTTCAATGTGATGAATGATTTCTTGTTGTTCTATTCGCAGGTCTTTATCAACTTGCCGCAGCAAAACATAATGAAGAATAAAATAGTAGGCAATGCTGCTTATCAAAAGCACGGCAATAGTGATGGGAATATTTACCCTGTTGTATTTGGCAATTAATTTCATTTGCTGGTAAATTTATATCCCATTCCATAGACAGATTTAATATAATCCGCATCACCCGCATCCATTAGCTTTTTACGAAGATTTTTTATGTGTGTATAAATAAAATCGAAGCCGCCATTCAACTCATTACCCCAGAGATGCTCTGCTATGGCCTCTTTAGAGATGAGCCTTTTTTTATTGGCAACAAAATACAAGAGCAGTTCGTATTCTTTCTTCGTCAGGTCTACCGGATTTTTTTCAACAGCTACCGATTTTTTTTGAGTGTCTATGCAAAGATTTTCGAACTGAATTATGCTGTTCCCATCAAAGTTTTTCCTACGGATAATCGCAGCGATGCGCGCGTTCAATTCAGACAGATGAAACGGTTTCGATAAATAATCATCCGCCCCAAGGTCAAGCCCTTTTATTTTATCGTCCAAAGAATTTTTTGCAGAAATAATAAGTACGCCGTCCGTTTTTTTATCTGCCTTTAATTGTTCCAGTATTTTCAAACCATCACCGTCGGGAAGTGTAATGTCGAGTAGGATGCAATCATAATCGATGTAGTCAATTTTTGCAATCGCGTCATGAAAGTTGCCGGCAATATCGCAATGGTATTCTTGTTTCGACAAGTATTCTGTAATGCTTTCGCTTAGCGCAGTTTCGTCTTCTACGATTAGAATTTTCAAATTTTTAATTTTTTGAAAAAGTACGAAATGATTCTGAAGAAATGCTGAAGAGCTACTCAGGCCCGGGAAGGTCAGAAAAGTTCTTCAATAAATTATTTATCAATTCCAGCAAAGCAACCTGCCGACAAAAGCAGGTAAAATTCTGCAATTTTCATTTCGATGAAATTAGAAAATGAAAGCTATTGTCAAATCATTTTAACCGAGATTCAACATTGTCAGCATATTTTTTTGGATAATGTTGTTTTGAATAAGTAAATTCAGCCGATGAAAATGAAACTACTTATACTCCTGGTGATGCTTTTGCCATATATGGCGACTATCGCACAACAAAAAAGAGAATGGACACAACTTTTCAATGGCAAAAACTTAGATGGATGGACGGTAAAGATCAAGGGCCACGAACTGAATGATAATTTTGGAAATACCTTTCGGGTGGTAGATGGGAAAATGGTGGTGTCTTACGATCAGTACGACTCATTTCGTCAGCAGTATGGGCATATTTTTTATAAAAAGCCGTACTCCCATTATTTATTTGCAGTGGAATATCGTTTTGTAGGTACTCAGGCAAAAGGAGGCGAAGGCTGGGCTTATAAAAACAGTGGCATCATGCTGCATTGTCAGCCACCCGGCACTATGTTGAAAGACCAGGACTTTCCTATTTCTATTGAGGACCAGTTGTTAGGTGGCGACTCTACGGGAAAGAGGCATAACTGCAACGTGTGCACGCCCGGTACGAATATCGTAATGGGTGATAGCCTAATAACTACTCATTGCATTAATTCCACCTCAAGAACATTTCGAAATGAAGAATGGGTGAGAGCCGAAGTGTTGGTTCTGGGCGATTCCATCATTAAGCAAATTGTAGATGGTGACACCGTAATGGTGTATGAAAAACCTCAGATGGGCGGTGGTGCGGTGAATAACTATGATCCTAAAGTAAAAAAAGACGGTATGTTGCTGAGCAGCGGTTATATCTCGTTGCAAAGTGAAAGTCATCCCATTGAATTCAGGAAAGTGGAAATCATTGACCTTGAAGACGAATATAAAAATGAGAAATAGTAATTCCCGGTTGCCCTGAGTCGCAAACTCTGTACAGGACCTGTATCTCCGAAAATAAAGATCGGAGATATTTTTTACTGCAAACTCACAATATTGCCCTTGCGAATCCATGCTGGATTCCTGATGATAGGTCTATTCCAAAACGCTAAAATTTTTTCTACAGATTCCCCACAGAATCATTCTTCAACTTGCAGAAAAATATTACTATGCAAGTGAAGTACTTTTTGCCGATCGTTGTTTTAATATTAGCTCAAAACACAATCGAGGCTCAAAATAAAATAGATTATAAAGTGGTAAAAACATTCCACATTGCGAGCGCGGGCGGCTGGGATTATATCGCGGTAAATAACAACAAAGTCTATGTATCTCACGGTACACAAGTAAATATTCTTGATGAAAATACGGGAGATTCGATAGGCGTGATACCCAACACAACTGGCGTACATGGAATCGCTTTCGATAATGAATTGGATAAGGGCTATACCAGCAACGGAAGGTTAAATAACGTTACTGTATTCGATTTAAAAACAAATGCGATTGTCACGCAAGTAGCGACTACCGGAGAAAACCCTGACGCTATCATGTATGAGCCATTTACCAAAACAATTATTACCAATAATGGCCGCGGTAAAAGTCTCTCTTTTATTGATCCTAAAAAAAATACGGTGATTCAAACTGTTGAATTAGGTGGAAAACCGGAAGAAGGCGTTTCAGACGGCAAAGGAAAATTATTTGTAAACCTGGAAGACAAAAGTGAGATAGCCGTTGTGGATTTAAAAACATTTAAGGTGATAGCAACGTGGCCTCTGGCGCCTGGCGAAGGGCCATCAGGATTGGCTATTGACAAAAAAAACAACAGGTTATTTTCCACTTGCTCCGATAGCAAACTATTAATCGTAATGGATGCCACCGACGGAAAAATTGTTGCAAAGCTTCCAATGGGCAATGGAGTTGATGGGGCGGCTTTTGATGAAAATAAAAAAATAATTTTTGCTCCTGACGGGCGCTCCGGCACTATGGCTGCCTATAAAGTAACGTCTGCTAATGAATTCGAAAACCTGGGAACGATTATAACAAAACCGGGAGCCAGAACAATTGCGATTGATCAACATACAGGGATGTTATTTTTACCCACAGCAGAATTTGAGCCGGCTGACCCAAAAAATCCGCAGGAAAGGCCTAAGATGATACCTGGTACTTTCCAGGTTTTGAAGGTTGGAAAATAGGAATGGGTTTCTTATAAAATGGAGAAGATGCACATCGAAATTCTAAGCCATAAAAGATAGAAAATAAGAATTCATGCTTTTTGTTGCTTTACTATTGGAAGGTAGTAAAACAGGATACGCCGATGCGACTATAAAAATTCAAGAAAAGTTTCGGCCTATCGCTATTGCATGCCGGACGACTCACAATTCATCTTGCGGAATAGCATCATTATCAGCTCCGAGGCTATAATCGTTATTTTCTTCGTCTTCCTCCCCGATGGCTTCATCCGCATCATTTAATGTCGCACCGGGAATATCCAGGTCCGTTGCACTGATGTTCTTTTTAAAACTTCCTTCGTTCAATGGAGTTCCTTCATCGTCCGTATTGTCAAGAGCGGCTTCACGTAGATTTTCGTCGTCACCCGGCATATCGTTTGCGGCTTTTCTCAAATCCTCTTTTTCGATTTTGGAAACATTTGAATCGGGATTGTTTTTGATATCTTCATCAATATTGTCATCGAATAAATTATCTTCTTCTTCATCTGAAGATGAAATAGTAGCACCTGATAACTGGCCAACCGGAGCCGGTATAAAGTTTTCCTGACCGGGAATTTCGCTTACATCGGGAATTTTCACTTCAATTATTTCTTCTTTCATCTCCTGGCGATCATGGAGTGAGTCAATTTCGTCTGATAATCGATCGCGGTTTGATTTATTTTCGTTTTTCATCTTATACAATTTATTTTTTTTTTGCAGAAAATATAGTGCCAGTAATGACTTTGAATTTTTTTAAGAAAGAAAGAACAATTTTTTTTGTTATTTAACTCATACGACCTACTTTTGCACTCCCAAAATAAATTTGGAAAAAAAAAGTTCTTTAAAATGTCTCAGAGAATAAGGATAAAACTTCAATCTTACGATCATAATCTGGTTGATAAGTCAGCAGAAAAAATCGTAAAGACAGTACGTAGTACAGGAGCAGTAGTTACCGGGCCAATTCCGTTACCTACTCACAAAAAAATATTTACTGTATTACGTTCTCCTCACGTAAATAAAAAAGCGCGTGAGCAGTTCCAACTGTGTACGCACAAACGTTTATTGGATATCTACACCAGTAGCTCCAGAACCGTAGATGCGCTATCAAAACTGGATTTACCATCTGGTGTTGATGTTGAGATTAAAGCATAAAGGCCCCTTCCCGGCCTTCCTTCCTGAACTTGTGGAAGGAGGAAAGAGAAGAAAGTTCTTATATAAAATTGTAACACTCATCTACGGTACGACCGGAGCGCTGGGTATAATAAAATAGAAATGAAAAGTATTATTGGAAAAAAAGTTGGCATGACCAGCATTTTCGATAGTAATGGCAGGCAGACAGCCGTGACCATTATTGAAGCGGGCCCGTGTGTGGTTACCCAGAAAAAAACTGTAGAAACCGACGGTTACAATGCAGTTCAGATTGCTTTTGGAGATAAAAAAGAAAAGCATACCCTCCTCTCAGAAAAAAATCACTTTGCCAAAGCAAACACTCCGGCAAAAAAAATCGTAAAAGAAATACGCGATAGCGAAACAGATAAGAATGTTGGTGACACCATTAACGTTGACATATTTGCCGAAGGCGATAAAATAACTGTCGTTGGTACCACCAAAGGAAAAGGTTTCCAGGGTGTGGTAAAGCGCCATGGTTTCCATGGGGTGGGCGAGCAGTCTCACGGACAGCACGACCGGTCAAGAGCTCCCGGATCTGTCGGCGGATCTTCTTATCCTTCAAGGGTATTTAAAGGAATGCGCATGGCTGGAAGAATGGGTAATGATAAAGTGCAGATGAAAGGCCTGAAGGTGGTAAAAATATTTCCCGAAAAAAATTATTTATTAATCAGCGGTTCGGTTCCCGGCCACAACGGTTCAATCGTTTTAATCCAGAAATAATATGCAAGTAGATATAAAAAATATAGAGGGCAAGAAAACTGGCAGAACTATTGAATTGCCGGATGAAATCTTTGCAACAGAACCTAACAGCCACGTAATTTGGCTTGCGGTAAAGCAATACCTTTCGGCACAGCGCCAGGGTACTCATAAAGTAAAGACCCGTGCTGAAGCTCAGGGTTCTTCAAAAAAGCTTCACAAACAAAAAGGAACCGGTGGTGCACGTAAAGGTAATCTTCGCAACCCTTTGTATAAAGGCGGTGGTACTGTTTTTGGACCCAAACCTCATGGCTATGATATAAAGCTGAACCGTAAAGTAAAAGATCTCGCAAAGATTGGTGCTTTAAGTGCCAAAGCCAAGGATAATAAGATCATCATCGTGGAAGATGCTTCGGTTAATATTGAAACACCCGGCACTAAAAAATTTAACCAGATATTTCTTAATATCAACGAAGGAAGCAGAAAGTCATTGTTTATAATGCCTGAGTATAATGAAAATGTTTATAAGAGTTTCCGCAATGTGCCTTCAATATGCGGTACGCTAATAAATGATATTAACACTTATGACATTGTAAATGCAGAGACTGTAATCTTTACAGAAAGTGCAGTAAAAATGCTTGTTATTGAAGACCATAGAGAAGATGCTAAGCCTGAGCCGGTTGCTAAAAAAACAAAGTCTGAGGATTCGGAAGATCACAAAGAAACCGGGGAAGCTTAATAAATAAATAAATAAAGATTATGAAATCGTCAGAAGTTTTAATAAAGCCTGTTTTGTCCGAGAAAGTGAATCGCTTGACAGAAAAATTTAATCGGTATACTTTCATAGTAAACAGAAAGGCAAATAAGCTTGAGATCAAAAAAGCAGTTGAAGAATTTTATGGTATCAGCGTAGAAGAAGTAAACACGTTGAACATGCCATCTAAACTGAAACAACGCAATACAAAGGCCGGACTGCTCGTTGGTCGTAAACCTGCGAAAAAGAAAGCAATCGTAACAGTTGCGGAGGGTGATTCGATTGACTTATATGGTAATGTTTAGGCAGAAAGCATGAGGCTAAAAGCGAAAAGCAAAACCTTGTAGGTTTGAAAAGTGGGAGAATAAAATAAAGAATTTTTTGGAATGTAGTTCGCGTAATTCGAAAACATTCGTGTAATAAAAATAAAAATAAAAATCATGGCTTTAAGAAAATACAAACCGACTACCGCAGGAACCAGATGGAGAATAGGTAATGCCTATGCTGAGGTGACAACCAATGTTCCTGAAAAAAGCCTGGTAGAAATGGTACATCATACTGCAGGCCGCAACAAGCAGGGGCGCAGAAGCATGCGTTACCTGGGCGGAGGCCATAAGAAAATGTATCGTATCATAGATTTTAAGAGAGATAAAAAGGATATTCCTGGAACGGTGAAAACGATTGAATACGATCCAAATCGTAGTGCGTTTATTGCTTTGGTAGTCTTTGTGGATGGTGAAAAAAGATACATAATAGCCCCGCAAGGTTTGCAGGTAGGCGCTACCATTCTCAGCGGAGACTCTGTGGCGCCGGAACTTGGCAACGCTTTGCAGCTTAAAAATATGCCTTTAGGAACTGTGGTTCACAATATAGAAATGCAGCCAGGACAGGGTGGAAAATTAGCAAGAAGTGCCGGATCGTCTGCGCAGCTTGCCAATAAGGAAGAGAAGTACGCAGTATTAAAAATGCCAAGTGGCGAATTGAGAAAGATTTTAATTAATTGTTATGCTACAGTTGGAGTAGCATCTAATAGCGACCATAGTCTTGAGAGCAAAGGCAAGGCCGGCAGAAACAGGTGGAAAGGCATCAGGCCGAGAACGAGAGGTGTAGCAATGAACCCGGTAGATCACCCGATGGGTGGTGGTGAAGGAAAAGCTTCGGGCGGACATCCACGCAGCAGGACTGGTAAATATGCAAAGGGAGAAATTACCCGTACTCGCGGAAAGGGATCTGATAAGATGATTATTCAGAGAAGAAATGGTAAGAAATTACCTAATAAATAGGCTGAAAGCAGAAGGCTTAATGCTGAATGCAAAAAAAATATAAATAGAGTTTTTAAATCGTACATCGTACATCTAAAATCGAACATAAACAATGGCTCGTTCAATTAAAAAAGGTCCTTACGTAGAAGCAAAACTTGAAGAAAAAGTTCTTGCAATAAACGAAGGAACTACCAAAAAAGGTGTGTTAAAGACATGGTCGCGCAGATCGACGATTACACCTGACTTCGTAGGGCACACATTTGCCGTACATAATGGTAATAAATTTATCCCGGTTTATGTAACAGAATTTATGGTAGGCCATAAATTAGGTGAATTCGCACCGACCAGGAATTTTAGAGGACATTCAAGTAAAAAGATCGCTTAAATACCGGTAGCGGCTTCGATAACAATCGGAGTTGGTATCATGTAGCAAGAAATAAAATAAATATGGAAGCAGTAGCAAAACTTAATAATTATCCCACATCACCACGCAAAATGCGTTTGTTGGCTGATTTGATTCGCGGCATGGAAGTAGAAAAAGCTTTGGGAATTTTACAATTCAATCCGAAGCACCCTGCAGTTCCGATGTATAAATTATTAAAGAGCGCCATCAATAACTGGGAACAAAAAAATGGTGATGAAAAGGTAGAAGACGCCGGCCTGGTTGTAAAAACAATTATGGTTGATTGTGGAAGAGTGATAAGAAGAATGCGTCCTGCACCGCAGGGTCGTGGTTACCGCATTAGAAAGCGCAGCAATCATGTTACTATAATTGTTGACAGTGCACAGGGTCATGAAGCGCTTCCTAAAAAGAAGGCAGTGAAGGCGGAAGCTGCATCGGTTCCTGAAAATGCATCTACAGAAAAAGCAACTGAGGCTAAGCCAAAGAAGGCAGCTACGAAAAAAGCAACGGCTAAAGCAGCCCCGGCTGAGGCACCGGCAAAGAAGACAAAAACAACAACAGAAAAAAAATCAACAAAATAAAAACCAAATAATGGGTCAAAAAACAAATCCGATTGGAGCAAGGTTAGGGATCATCCGTGGTTGGGATAGCAACTGGTTTGCTCATCCAAAAGATTATGGTAAAAAATTGATTGAAGATGATAAGATCCGGACTTACCTGAATGCACGTATCAATAAGGGTGGGATAGCAAAAATAGTTATTGAACGTACACTTAATAAACTGATCGTAACCATCCATACTTCTAAACCTGGAATCATTATCGGAAAGGGTGGAGGAGAAGTGGACCGTATTAAAGAAGAGTTGAAGAAACTTACCGGCAAAGAAGATGTTCAAATAAATATTCTTGAAATACGCCGGCCGGAATTGGATGCCGCAATCGTAGCAGACACCATAGCAAAGCAAATTGAAAATCGTATTAATTATAAGAGAGCCATTAAGATGTCTATAGCCTCGGCACTAAGAATGGGGGCAGAAGGAATAAAAGTGAGAGTGGGCGGCCGTTTGGGCGGTGCAGAAATTGCTCGCAGCGAAGAAATTAAACAAGGCCGCACTCCATTACACACATTCCGTATGGATATTGATTATGCAAGCATTTTCGCACAAACTGTTTATGGAAAAATCGGGATCAAGGTATGGATTTGCAAAGGTGAGGTATTGGCGAAAAGAGATCTGAATCCGAACATCATTGCAGGTGGAAAGAGTGAGCATGAAGGTCACGGCGAAAGAAGAGGTGGTTTCGCAGACAGAAGAGGTGGAGATAGAGGAGACAGAAGAGGCGGCGATAGAGGAGATAGAAGAGGTGGTGACAGAGGTGGCGAAAGAAGAGGCGGCGTAAGAAGATAAGAGTAAATTAAGAATATTAAATATTTAAGCAAGAGTTTAAAGCGCAAATAGTAGTTGCAGTAAACGAATAAATAATAAGAATTATGTTACAGCCAAAAAGAACGAAGCACAGAAAGATGCAGAAAGGCCGGATGAAGGGCGACACAAAGAGAGGTGATACCATCGCATTTGGAACCTTTGCTTTGAAATCGCTGGATTCCGTATGGTTGACCAACAGGCAGATAGAATCCGCCAGGCAGGCACTAACCCGCCACATGAAGCGTGAAGGAAATGTGTGGATCAGAATTTTTCCGGATAAGGCCATCACAAAAAAGCCAGCTGAAGTCAGGATGGGTAAGGGTAAAGGTAATCCTGAATACTTTGCTGCGGTTGTTCAGCCCGGAAGAATCATATTTGAAGCAGATGGCGTTTCTCTTCAGGTAGCGAAAGAAGCTTTTGAACTTGCTGCACAGAAACTTCCTGTTCAAACAAAATTTGTAGTCAGCAGGGATTACGTAGGCTAATTAGCTATAATTAAATAAAAAAAGAACAATGTCAAACAGAAACGATTTCGTTAATAGCCTGAAAAGCATGAACGAGCAGGATCTTAAAGCAAGGATCGGGGAAGACGAACTGAGGATAAAGAAATTGAAATTCGCCCACGCGGTTTCTCCACTGGAAAATCCCATGTCAATACGGGATGTACGGAAAGACCTGGCGCGTGCAAAAACTGAATTAAGAAAAAAACAATTAGGCGCTAAATCCTAAAAAATAAAAAAATGTCCGAAAGAAATTTAAGAAAAGTAAGGGTTGGTGTAGTTTCCAGCAACAAGATGGATAAGTCAATCACAGTAAAAGTAGAAAGGAGAGTAAAACATCCTTTGTACGGGAAATTTGTGAAAAAGACTACTGGCTTTCATGCCCACGATGAAAAGAACGAATGCAATATCGGCGATCTTGTAAAAATAATGGAAACAAAGCCGTTGAGTAAAACAAAGCGCTGGAGATTAGTGGAGATTGTTGAAAAAGTAAAATAGTTGTCACCACTGAACTTCCGGGAGCTTTAGGAATAGCCCTGAGCTAAACTGGCGGAAGGCTCTTACAGTTCACGGATAAAAACATAATTAAATACAATTGCTCATAGCTCAAAGCTAAGAGCTCAAAGCTAAAAGAAAATGATACAGCAAGAAAGCAGGCTAAATGTAGCAGACAACAGCGGTGCAAAAGAGGTGCTATGTATAAGAGTTCTGGGAAACTCCGGACAGGATTATGCACACGTTGGCGATAAAATAGTGGTAACCGTAAAGGATGCCATTCCTGCCGGCGGTATAAAAAAAGGAACAGTGAGTAAAGCGGTAATTGTACGTACTAAAAATAAGCTTCGTCGTAAGGATGGTTCCTATATCCGGTTTGACGACAATGCGGTGGTGCTTTTGAACGCCGCGGATGAACCAAGAGGCACCAGGATTTTTGGCCCGGTGGCCCGCGAATTACGCGATAAGGGGTATATGAAAATCATTTCACTTGCTCCCGAAGTATTGTAATTATAAATTGTATCTTTGCACCCCTAAAAAAATAGGGTATTTTATAAGTAATTAATCAAGACAAATATTTGTCAAAAATGAAGACCAGATTTAAACCAAAGTTCAACATAAAAAAAGGCGATTCCGTTGTAATTATTGCAGGGGACGACAAGAATCTTAAGAAGCCACGTAAGGTGTTGGAAATAATAACTGAAAAGAATCGCGTGTTGGTGGAAGGGGCTAATATCGTTACCAAACATACCAAGCCTTCTGCTCAAAACACAAAAGGTGGTATCATGAAAGTGGAAGCGCCGATTGCTATTTCTAATGTAATGCTTTGGGATGCTAAATCTCACTCTCATT
>Ga0164241_10005954_pt1 | contig 11235 bp, 14 predicted proteins | sample OricomyardsoilBY_FD_108780 | JGI IMG/M metagenome (GOLD analysis project Ga0164241, IMG submission 108780) | Backyard soil microbial communities from Emeryville, California, USA - Original compost - Back yard soil (BY) | ecosystem: Environmental > Terrestrial > Soil > Unclassified | place: USA... | reverse complement strand
ATATCCTTTTTGAATTCTTCAGTGTACTTGCGCTGCTTTTTGATTGCTTGGATATGCTGTTTCATAAGATTGACTTTGTGGTCAACCTATTTCAGGGACGTACACAGCCAAACATTTACCAACAACGGCGGAGAATACAAGAAAAATTAATATCGAACTTTGTTGTTGGTGTGTTTTTGTTGTGTATTAACGTACCAGTATAGTAATTCGGTATCTTCTATTCATCGGATGAATGTTTGAACAGACATGTTGCGTTGGAATTTCTAAACTCTTTATAGTAGTTATTCATCCGATGAATAGCCTAATGAAAAAACAAACGATTAAACCGTAGCGTTCACCACTTCTTCAGCTAAGCCGAAACTTAATGTCATACCTGCGCCGCTAAGGCCGTTAATAATGGTTACACCACTTTCAGGGGTAGCTACAAATTCAGTTTTGCCTTTTAGTTTAGCATAAGTACCATTCCATGTTTGGGCAATTTCTAAATCCTGTACATTGCTGAATTTATGCAGGTAGTGCATTATAAGCTGGTTAATATCATCGCGGTCGAAAGGGTCGTGTACTAATCCATATTCGTGCGAATCGCCTATTGTAATTTCGCTTAATCCGTTTTGCGAAATCATAACGTGTATGCCCCACTTTACGTAATCGGGCATAGTGCGCTCAACACGTTCGTTTAATGCAGCTAACGATTTGCACTCGGCAAATGCGCCGTAATGGGTAAGCGTTAAGCCACCGCATAATGCAGGGCCTATTTGCCAGTTATCATCTTGCGGTACGGTGCGCAACATTTGTAGCTTGCATTTAGTAATACCGCTGGCGGTAAATGTTTCGGGGTACAGGGTTTCAAAATCGGCACCGCTGCATACAAAAATCAAATCGGCCTCGTGTACTTCTTTACCTGTATGTACCTTGGGGTGTTCAATGCGTGTTACCGCTTTATTAAAATGAAATTCGATACCGTATTTATTACCCAAGTATGCAGGTAGTTTCCAAATTGCTTCGCGTGGGTCAACAATAATTTCGGTGGGGCTCCATAAACTTGCCTTTAACCCTTTAGGATTGGTAGCCGCCGATTTTGCAACCGTTTGCTCGGGTGTAAGTATGGCTACTTCGCGGTAGTCTTTATTTAGTTCGGCAAATTCTTCAATTACGCGCAGCTCATCCTCTTCATACACATTTAGTAACGATCCAACTTCGTTATGCCAAATATTGCCTTCGGTGCAGCTTTGCCGCCATATTGCACGGGCACGCATAGCACGCTCGTATAAGGTACCTTTGGGTTGCCCTATGGGCCATACCATACCAAAGTTGCGGATAGATGCCCCAACGCATTTTTCGTTGCGCTCAAATACTTTTACTGCATAACCTTTTTCGGCTAATGCACGGGCAGTGGCCATGCCTACAATACCTGCCCCTATTACTATTGCTGACTTCATATATGATTACACCGATTAAATAGATTTCACAGATTAGAATGATGACACAGATGAAAGTGTTTATACAGTTTTCTCCGATTCGGGAGTGTGGTTTTCTCTGTTTATTTTACCGTTAAAGTATATTAATGAAAATAAGCTAAGTATAACGCCTGCTACGCTTGCTATGTATAAGGCATTAATAAAAAAGTTGCCGTAGCTCATTTGCGCTTTACCAAAGTTTTTAAACATTAAAACCCCAATGCTGCCTAAGTACCCAAACGAATCGGCTATGTATATTAAAAAGCCAACGTTGGCAGGCTTGCGTGCGGCAGCAATTAAGCGCTCGAAGAATACTACGTTAAACGGTATATAGCCTAAGTATAAGCCCAAGCCGTTTAGTATCATCCACTCCACCGCATTTAACACTTGGTGTGTATATGCAAAGGTTGAAATACCTGTTATTAAAAAACCTGCTATAACCATGTAGTGGTTAAACTGTAGCGCTTTAAAGTTGTTGCGTACTATCATCAACAAACTCATTAAGGCCAATACCGCAAACGATATGGGTGTTTCGGTTTTGGTGAATATAGAGGCATCGTTATTGCCTAACTCTTTCCAAATATCGGCTACAAAGTTATCGCGGAAATCGCGGATAATAGATAGCAGCACATATACCAATACCAATACAATAATACCGGGTAAAAAGTGGGTTATAAATTCGCGGCGCTCCTTTTTGGTCATGGGCAAGCGCTCGGTGCGGTGTTCTTTATCGTCTTTACTTGGTGCGGGTATTTGTTCAAGCATAAAAACAAAAAACAACATGGGCAGTAAAAATATACCTGCCGTAGCTGCGGGCATCCAAAACTCGCCAACATGTTGCGTACTCATTAGCCACTTACCTATACTTTTTACAAACCCCGATGAAAAGATAAAGCTAATGGCCAACACACTGCCCATAAACTCGGTACTGCGCCTACCTTCAATGTAAGAAAACACCAAACCCCACACCATACCTAATGGTATGCCGTTTAAAAAAATGAATATAACGTTGTAAGGGGTAGGTGCCAATGCAAACAGTACCAACATTAAGCCCGCAAAAGTTATAAGCCCGATAATGGAAAGCGCGCGGTGGTGGTGTTTCATTTCGCTTACCAACCGTATGCCCATAAACTTACTAAGGGTGTACCCTATTAGTTGCGATATAACAAACAGTATTTTTAAATCGATACCGGCAAAACTAAGCCCGTCGAAGGTGGCAGCAGTAAAAGGTTTACGAAAGGCATACATGCAACTGTAAGTGCAAAAAGTAGCCAATGCGGCAAAAATTGAAATAACTGCCGAAGGGCTTTTTTCAAGCCTGGCCTTTAATGGCGAGGGTAAGTTCATGTAGTATAATGTTTAGCTGTGTGCTTTTACCTTAATTGGTTTCGGTTACTATATCAACTACTTTCAGCAAATCATTTATTAAGTGCGTGTGTGCTTCTTTTTCTAACTCGGCGCGGGTAAATGCACCAGTGGTAATACCAATTACATACTTGCATTTAGCTGCCATACCTTCTTGCATATCGCTGGCAGTGTCGCCTACTTTGGCTACTTCATCGGCATCAATTATATTCAGGTCTTTCATCGCTTTTAAAATCATATCGGGGTAAGGCCTGCCGTTGTTTACTTCGTCGCTGGTTATGCTGTGGTCAATTACGCCTGTACCTTTCCAGTTCAACCGCTCCAATATGGTATCGGTAATATCGCGCGAAAAGCCCGTGTCTAAACAAACCTTTATGCCTTTTTCTTTCAAAGCAGCAAAAGTAACTTCGGCATTTTTTTTAGCTTTTACCGAAGGGTCGGTTTTGTAAAAGTCAATCATGTACTGCAAAAATACGGTGTGTATTTTGGTAACCAGTTCGCCTGTGTTCTCCTTTATTTTAAATTTTTCTTCCAGTAATTGGCGTATGGCTACCGGTTTGGGTATGCCCATTACGCTGTTGGCATCGGCTAATGTTATGGGGTAACTGTATGTTTCAAAGCCCTTTATCAATGCATCGTGCACATTGTTATTGTCCTCAACGGTGGTACCTGCCATATCAAAAACTACTAATCGTATTGCCATCAGTTAGTGGGGTTTACATGTGTTAACAAAGCAAAATGTTAAGGCCTAAATGCTTAACTGCGAATGCAAATGAAATTACTTTTAGATAAACTTATGTTATTACTTTATTAAGATTTGCCCGAAATCCTATTTTTACGTTCCTAACTAAAATGGAGGCAGCATGAATTTTTTGGATTTTGAACAACCCATACGCGAAATGACCGAGCGTTTAGATGCCTTAAAGGCATTGAATGGGGAAGGCAATGCAGAGGCTGCAAAACAAATTGAATTGTTGCAGGGGCAGATAAAAGATAAACAGCGCGAAATATACGCCAACCTAAGTGTGTGGGAACGCATACAGGTAAGCCGCCACCCCGACCGCCCCTATACCAAGTATTACATTGAGCAGATGTGCGAAAACTTTATTGAGCAGTTTGGCGATAGAAACTTTAAGGACGATAAAGCCATAGTAGGCGGCTTTGGCAGCATTGATGGTAAAACATACATGATAATAGGCCACCAAAAAGGGCTAAACACTAAAATGCGCCAACTGCGCAACTTTGGTATGCCACACCCCGAGGGTTACCGCAAGGCCCTGCGTTTAATGAAGCTGGCCGAAAAATTTAACAAGCCTATTATTACTTTAATCGACACCCCCGGCGCTTACCCCGGCGAAGGTGCCGAACAACGCGGACAGGCCGAGGCTATAGCGCATAACCTGTACATGATGAGTGCGTTGAAAGTACCCGTGCTATGTATAGTAATTGGCGAAGGTGCCAGTGGCGGTGCATTGGGTATTGGTGTTGGCGATAGGTTGTTGATGTTGGAAAATACTTGGTACTCGGTTATTTCGCCCGAATCGTGCTCAACTATATTATGGCGTACGGTTGAATTTAAAGAGAAAGCCGCCGAGCAGTTGAAACCAACCGCACAGGACCTATTTGAGTTTAAGTTGATTGATGGTATTGTAGAAGAACCCGCAGGCGGTGCACATGCCAACCCTGCCGAAATGGTGCGTACTTTGCGCGGCACTATTATTAGAAATATTGCTGAATTAGAAACTATGACACCAGATCAGAGAATTGAGGCACGTATAAACAAGTATTCGAACATGGGCGTGTATGAAACGCTGACTGAAAATATGCAGTAATGAAATTTTGGGATGACCTGAGGAATTATTTCTATCAAAATAAGTTGAACGAAGCTATACGCAACGTAAAAACAATACATAAAGTAACTAACCTAACCGATGCCAAAACCATAGGCATAGTATACGATAGTACTAAGCCCGATAATGATATTGTTATTGCCAAATTTGCCGAGCAAATGCGCGCCAACGGAAAAAGCGTTGAGCTTTTGGGGTACATTAACGACCCTAAAGTGGATAGCAAAGCCGATGTAACTATATTTAATAAAAAAGCCCTTAGCTGGACAGGCGTACCCAACAGCGATAAAGTAAAAGCCTTTACCGATAAAAAATTCGATTTGCTTTTAGCGCCTTTTATTACTAATAATGCACCGCTTGAATTTGTTGCTGCTACATCAAAAGCTAAGTGGCGTTTGGGTGTATATACAAAGGGTAAAACCGATTTGTATGATATGATGGTAATGATGGACGGCAAAACCGACTTGCAATATTTCTTAAATCAATCCATATATTTTTTAAACGAAATTAAATATGATTCAAACTAAACTTAGGGGCACAGGGGTAGCATTAGTAACACCATTTACCAAAAGCGGCGATGTAGATTACCAGGGTCTTGAAAACGTAATTAACCACAGCATTAACGGCAGGGTTGAATACTTAGTAAGCTTAGGTACTACCGGCGAAAGCGTAACCTTAAGTAAGGATGAGAAGTTGGACATATTAAATTTTACTATTGAAAAAGCTGCTGAACGTGTACCCGTAGTTGCGGGCTTTGGCGGCAATAGTACCGATGAAGTTATACGCGATATTGAAAAATTCCATTTTAAAGGAGTTGATGCTATTTTATCGGTAAGCCCGTATTATAACAAACCAACACAAGAAGGTATATACCAGCATTATAAAGCTATTGCGGCAGTAAGCCCTAAGCCGGTAATATTATACAATGTGCCTGCACGTACAGGTAGCAATATGTTAGCCGCCACCACTTTGCGCTTAGCTAATGAAGTAGAAAATATTGCAGGTATGAAAGAAGCCAGCGGCGATTTTGGACAGTGCATGCAAATTGCTAAAAACAAACCGAAAGACTTTTTATTGGTAAGCGGCGATGATAACATTACCCTTGGCTTATTGGCTTATGGTTTCGATGGCGTTATATCGGTAGTAGGGCAGGCGTTTCCTAAAATATTTACCGAAATGGTAAGGATGGGACTAAAAGGCGATTTTGAAAAAGCACGCCAACTGCACTTTCAGTTAAACGATATTACCGACATGCTTTTTGTAGAGGGCAACCCTGCAGGCGTTAAGTGCGCTTTAGCATTACAAGATGTGTGCGATGAGTTTGTACGCTTACCATTAGTAGGCGCAAGCGATGCCCTACGCGCTAAAATGAAAGCAGCTGTTGAGAGCTTGGGGTAGTGCTGTTTTTTCGTTATATTTGATATTATGGCAACGCAGAAAAAAAAATTAAAAAAAATAACTACACATCCAAAGGTTTATCTAACTAAAAGGTTAGTAATTAGACAAGCAACTGCTGCGGTAAAACGTGCAGCGAATAGGGCTATGCAGACTGCCGGTTACGTTATTAAGGTTAAGGATGGCTATATAGTGCGCGAAAATGCTGATGGTACCTATAAGCAAATTAAAAAAATAGCAACTGTAAATCGCCCTGCACACATTGTCCTCGACTAAAGCAAACAATAATTTACGACTTCGCATTTTTGCAGGGCCTAATGGCTCAGGCAAAAGCACCATAATAAATGCCGTAAAAAATCATGAAGAAAAAGGCATACCTGTTGATTTTGGTATTTATGTAAATGCCGATGATATAGCTTTAGCTTTAAGAAAAGACAAGTTTACTTTTGAAAAATACAAGGTTAAAGTTGATGCAAATGAGTTTGAAGATGTTGCCATAAAGACAGGGCTTATTAATAAAAATTTCAATGCTAAAACATTTGCAGGTACATTTACACTTACTAATAATGCAATACGTTTAGCCAACCCTGTTTATGATGAGCACCTTGCCCAAATAATTGCCGATTTTCTACGTAAAAAGCTTTTACTGGAAAAGAAGAAGTTTTCATTCGAAACGGTTTTTTCGCATCCATCAAAACTGGAAATAATTGAGAAAGCAGTAGCTAATGGCTATAAAGTATATCTATATTTTGTTTCAACCGAGTCGGCTGAAATTAATAAGTACCGTGTAAAGGTTAGAACACTTGAAGGAGGGCACGATGTTGACCCTCTTAAAATAGAAAGCAGATATTATAGGGCGTTGGACTTAATGTATAGTGCTTCGCAATTAGTATATCAAGCCTATTTTTTCGATAACTCAAGAGATGGGAGCGTTTTAGAATGTTTGCCCATTTTAAGAAGGGTGCCGATGGACGTAAAAAGTGGGATGCCATAGAAGATGAATCTATAGTTCCAAACTGGTTTATTAAGTACTACTCAAATAAAATAAAGCGCGGCTAATCTTAAACTACCACCGCCCCATCCCTAAACTCAAAATTGTAATCGCCTTCTATAATAAAATCGGCAGGTTGTGCATTTATATCAGTGGGAAACCACTGCTTAGTGTGGCTGTCAACAATAATAAAAAGGCCGCATTCATCTCCCGCGGCACAAAATTTTTCAAAGTTGCCGTCGTAAATAGGTAACTGTTTCATTTGGTTAAGGGCATTGTAAGTAGTTTCAATGCTTTCAACAGCCATGCCTATTTCGCTAATACTTAAAAGCTCTGTTCCGTTAAATGCTAAGTTGCTATAGGTTTGCAAATTAGCACGTGTTATTAGCTCTACAATATTTTGCTCCTTATCTAAAAAATAAATACTTCGCGCATTCCAATCGGTAAAGTCAATCAAATCGCTGTTGTTATACATTAGTAGTGGCGTAAGCGCCCTTAACCACTGTAATGCTTCTACCGCTTTGTTGCTGGGTATGTTTATAGCAAAATGGTAGGGCACATGGGGGCTATTACGTTGTTCAAACCGTAGTACCGAAGTACCAATATCTAACTCAAACCAATTATTAGTGCTATTTATTACCGGAAAACCAAGTGTATTTTTATAAAAGTGTAGTTGCCGTGGCAGTTCGGCAGTGTAAAGTACTAATTTTTTAATTTCCATTTATTTGAAAGTCAACTGTTTAAAATAAAGGTAGTTAATATCTGTAAATATTAATCCCGTTAATGAAACCTAAAAGGCTTTTGCCCGTTAAAGATATATACATAGTGCTTAAGTTTAGTAAAGAGTTGGGAGGTCAGGGGCCCGACTCTTTCTTTTTTATACCTGCCCCCAATGCACTACTAATCAAGCATCTGAAAATAAAAATGAATTTTTTTAAGCTAAAACGTAACCTTATTAAAGCGTTGGCGTTAAAGATATATACATAGTGCTTAAGTTAGTAAAGAGTTGGGAGGTCAGGGGCCCAACTCTTTCTTTTTTATACCTACTCTTCACCTCATTTTCAGGTATGTACCCAAAAAAGCTAAAATAAATTGTTGTTTCGGCGTTAAAGCATAGTTTGATTTCCTTCACAACAGTAAAAATCTATCTTTGCCTGCCTTTTTATGAAACAATACATGGTTTACAGTTCGTTGCAAAGCACAATTACCAAAATATCATCGTTTGCCTACAGGCTTATACCTGTGCTGGCTATTACGGCTTTGTTGTTTGTTTCATCGTGCGAAACACCTGAAAAGGTGCTTAAAAGCAATGATATAGAATACAAAAAAGCAAAGGCCATACAGTGGTACAATAAGAAAGAATACTTTAAGTGCATACCTGTATTTGAAGAGCTGATTGGCTTAATGAAGGGCCGCCAAAGTGTTGAAGACCTGTACTATATGTATTGCATGGCTAATTATAAGCAAGGCGATTATATGATATCGGCATACCACTTTAAAAACTTTTACGACCAATATAACAGTAACGAAAAAGCCGAGGAGTGCCTGTTTATGTACGCCAAAAGCTACCAGCAGCTTTCGCCTAAGCCCGAGTTAGACCAAACATACACCTATAAAGCGCTGGATGCATACCAGTTTTTTTTGAATATGTATCCGCAAAGCAATTTTGTGTACGAAAGCAATGTAAATATTGGGGTGTTGCGTAAAAAGCTGGAAAAGAAGGCCTTTAATACCGCCGAACTTTATTACAGAACAAACAATTACAGGGCTGCTGCTACTTGCTACGAAAACCTTTTAAGGGATTTTCCGGATATTGACGAAGCAGAAAAAATTAGCTATTTAATAGTAAAATCGAATTATAAATACGCCGATAACTCGATACCGCAGAAAAAAGCAGAACGTTACAACCACGTAATTGAAGCCGTTAAGGATTTTAAATACAAGTACCCTGAAAGTAAAAATATAGCTGATGCGGCTAAAAGTGAAGCCCAATCGCATTATTACGCCGTACGCGGCGCTTTTGAATGGGCTGAGGCTGCGCCGCTTGAAGAAAGGGAAAATGCTTTTAACCTGGCTTTTGCCGAGGCTAAAAAACAAGCCCCTTTTATTAGTGCCGAAAACCAGAAAAATTATATAGCGCAACGTATTGAAAAAGGGCATTTTCTGATAATAAAAGGTAATTACCAGCTTAGCGAATACCGAAAAGAGAGCCAAAAACTAAGCGCATTGCAGAAAACTGTCAAAACTTATTATAACTTTGTCGACCTTTTTCCAAAGAGTCATTACTTAAAAGAGGCGGAAAAGATTTTCAACAACACCAACGATCAAATTAAAAAACTGAAAGGCAATGGATAAATTGAAGAAAGTAAAAATTACCCAAATTAACCCGGTGCTTGAAACCCAAAACTTGCTTGAAATAGGCAAAAAAACGGGCAATGCATACGAGTCGATATATGTAATTGCGCGCAGGGCTAACCAAATAGGCAGAGAAATGAAGGAAGAACTTCACTCTAAATTAGAGGATTTTGCTTCGCATACCGATAGCCTTGAGGAAATACACGAAAACCGCGAGCAAATTGAAATATCGAAGTTTTACGAAAAACTTCCTCACCCTACAATTATTGCCACTAAGGAATTTTTGAACGATGAGTTATCTTTCCGTATGGAGGAACCAACTGTAGAGGAAGCAGAATAAAACAAGCTCGGTATGAGCAACCTTAGAAATAAAAAAATTGTATTAGGGGTTTGCGGTTCCATTGCAGCGTATAAGTCGGCTATGTTAACGCGCCTTTTAATAAAAGCCGGAGCAGAAGTTAAAATAATAATGACTGCTTCGGCTTCGCAGTTTATTACGCCCCTTACGTTAACGGTACTTAGTCAAAATAAAGTGTTTAACCACTTGAACGATGATGCCGGTACCTGGAACAACCACGTTGAATTAGGCCTGTGGGCCGATGCCTTTGTAATAGCCCCTGTAAGCGCCAACACCCTTGGCAAAATGGCCAATGGCATTTGCGATAACATGCTTTTGGCTACTTATTTATCGGCCAAATGCCCTGTGTTTTTTGCCCCCGCCATGGATTTAGATATGTGGAAACACAAATCGGTAAAACGCAATATTGAATTGCTGCACAGCTACGGCAACATACTTATACCTGTTGAGCATGGCGAATTGGCCAGTGGCTTAGTAGGCGATGGCCGCATGGCTGAACCCGAGCATATAATGGACCATTTAGACACCTACTTTTCGTAGCCTTTACCTCTCAAAATTATAGTCCATCTCTTTCTTATCTTGATGTAGTTTCATTTAATCTGCACATTATCATATTATCTGTTGTAAAACAACTTGTATTTTTCGCACATTTGCCATTACCGTATACCATGAAAATATTAATTACAGCAGGCCCCACGCAGGAACCTATTGACCCTGTGCGTTATATCAGCAACCACTCGTCGGGTAAAATGGGTGTAGCTATAGCCGAGCAGTTTGCCGCTATGGGTAACCAGGTAATACTTGTTAAAGGCCCCATAGCTATTAAAACCGATAACCCGCTTATTACCGAAGTACCCGTGGTTACAGCTGCCCAGATGTACAATGCCTGCACACAATATTTTAATACCTGCGATGTTATAGTGTTTGCCGCTGCCGTAGCCGATTACACACCCAAGCAGGTAAGCGATACTAAGATAAAGAAGAAGGAAGACGAGTTTGTAATAGAATTGGTAAAAACCAAGGATATAGCGGCTGAGTTGGGCAAGCAAAAAAAAGCAAGCCAGGTTATAGTTGGCTTTGCGTTGGAAACTGACCATGAAATGGAAAATGCCCAACAAAAACTAAGTAAAAAGAACCTTGATTTTGTGGTGCTTAACAGCATGCAGGATCCCGGCGCAGGCTTTAAACACAACACTAATAAAATAACCATTATTGATAAAGATGGAAATGTGCTTAAATTTGAATTGAAACCGAAGAACGAAGTAGCCAAAGATATTGTTGACTACGTTTACCAAACACTTGATAAAAGTAAATGAGCTTGAAAAATTTGAAATACATACTGTTGTTATTTGCCGGCCTTACTACTGTAATTGTAAACGCGCAGGAACTGCGTTGCCAGTTAACCGTTAATGGCCAAAAAATTAATGGTGTCGATCCATCTATTTTTCAAACCATGCAAACGCAGTT
>Ga0164241_10005953_pt1 | contig 11235 bp, 10 predicted proteins | sample OricomyardsoilBY_FD_108780 | JGI IMG/M metagenome (GOLD analysis project Ga0164241, IMG submission 108780) | Backyard soil microbial communities from Emeryville, California, USA - Original compost - Back yard soil (BY) | ecosystem: Environmental > Terrestrial > Soil > Unclassified | place: USA... | reverse complement strand
GGGCGATCGCGTGCTGGTCATCGGCGCAGGCCCGATTGGTCTGGCATCGGCGTACTGGGCGCGACGGCTGGGCGCGGGTCGCATCGCGGTGACGGCCGGTTCCACACGCCGCGCGGCACTGGCGCTGGCCATGGGCGCCGATGTTTTTCTCGATCCGGCCGATGCCTCCCCTGAAGCGGCCATCCGCGCGCTGGGCGGCGCGCCGGATGTAGTCTACGAGTGCGTGGGCGTGCCCGGCATGATCGCCCGCGGTATCGACTATGTGCGGCCGCGCGGCACGGTAGTGGTGCTGGGGCTGTGCACGCGTGAAGATCATTTCATGCCATTCACGCTGGTGGCCAAGGAAGTGCGCCTGCAGGCCTTGGCCTTCTACGACCGGCGCGATTTTGAAGTCTGCGCCGATGCGCTCGACAAGGATGCCGCGACACCGCGCGCCATGGTGACCGATGTGATCCACCTGGAAGACATGCCGCCCGTGTTCGAAGCGCTGCGAACGCGCACCACGCAGTGCAAGGTGCTGGTGGATCCCCGGCCGGGTAAGCGCTGATGTCGCTGCCCGCGTTTCAGCTGTCTGAACCCGAGCGGCTCTACATCGGCGGACGATGGGTGCTGCCCAGGGGCGGCGGCCGCATCAGCGTGACTTCGCCGCACAACGAACGCGACGTCATCAGCGTGGCCGAAGCCGGCGAGGCCGATGTGGATGCCGCCGTCATCGCGGCGCGGCGCGCCTTTGATGAAGGCCCCTGGCCGCGCCTGACCCATGCCGAACGTGCCGCGGCCGTGCGCCGGCTTTCCGCGGCGATCGAGCCCCGGCTGCCCGAACTGGCGCGAGCCTGGGTGGACCAGATCGGCGCGCTGGCGGTGGCCGCGCCGTTTGTCATCGGCGGCGGCAAGTTCTGGCTCGACTATTACGCGGATCTGGCCGCCGACTACGACTGGGAAGCAGAACGCGTATTGCACTCTGGTCCCGGTCGAGGGCTGGTGGTGCGCGAACCAGTCGGTGTCGTGGCCGCGATCGCGCCCTGGAATAATCCCTTTGGCATCATGACCAGCAAGCTGGCACCGGCGATGATCGCCGGATGCAGCGTCATCATGAAGCCAGCGCCCGAGACACCCGTCGAGGCTTACATCCTGGCCGAGGCGGCGGAAAAGGCCGGCATCCCCGAAGGCGTCATCAACCTGCTGCCCGCGCAGCGCGATGTCGCGGATTACCTGGTGCGCCATCGTGGCGTAGACAAGGTCAGCTTCACCGGCTCGGTGGCGGCCGGCTCGCGCATTGCCTCGGTATGCGGCGAGCGCATCGCGCGCTGCACGCTGGAACTGGGCGGCAAGTCCGCGGCGATTGTGCTGGAGGATTACGACATCGAAGCGGCCGCGCAGGCCATCGCGCAGACCATCACGCTGTCTGCCGGCCAGGTGTGCGCCACGCTCAGCCGCGCCGTGGTGCCGCGGGCGCTGCAATCGCGTTTTGTCGAAGCCGTGGCCGCCACCATGCGCGGCATTCGCGTGGGAGATCCTTTTGATCCCGCCACGCAGATGGGGCCGGTGGCCATGAAGCGGCAGCTGGATCGCGTGCTGGGCTACATCGATGTGGCGCAGCGCGAAGGCGCGCGACTGGTGCTGGGCGGTGGCCGCCCGAAACACATGGAGGTGGGCTATTACGTCGAACCCACGCTGTTCACCGACGTGGGACGCGGCATGCGCATCGCGCAGGAAGAAGTCTTCGGTCCGGTGCTCAGCGTGCTGGCCTACGACACCGAAGCCGAAGCGCTGGCCATCGCCAACGATTCGAACTTCGGCCTGTTCGGGGCGGTGTTCACCAACGATGCTGCGGCGGCCTATCGCGTCGCGCGCGGCGTGCGCACCGGCACGATCAGCCAGAACGCCTTTCGTTTCGATACCTCGCTGCCATTCGGCGGCTTCAAGCAGTCGGGCCTGGGCCGCGAGGGCGGCCGTGAGGGAATGGGCACCTACACCGAACTCAAGGCGATCATTCTGCAATGAGCACGAGCCGCAAAGCACTGATGATTGGCGCCTCAAGGGGCCTGGGTCTTGGCCTGACGGCCGAATTGCTGACCCGTGGCTGGAACGTGGTGGCCACTGCGCGCGATCCGGCCAGCGCCGATGGCCTGAAGCAACTCGCCGCGCGCAGCGGCGAGAAACTTCAGGTCGAGCGCATGGACGTGGACCGGTCCGCGGACCTGGATGCGCTGGTGTCGCGGCTTGCCGGCAGGTTCGATCTGCTGTTCGTCAATGCGGGCATTTCCGGGCCGCCGGATGAAACCGCGCTCAACGCCACGCGCGAGGGCCTGGCGCAGATCATGTGGACCAATTCGCTGGCGCCGATCCGCATCGCCCAACGCCTGCTGCCGCACATCGTGGATGGCGGCACCGTGGCGTTCATGTCATCGATCCTGGGCTCCATCGGCGAGAACACCTCGGGCGGCTACGATCTGTATCGCATCAGCAAGGCATCGCTGAACATGCTGGCCCGCGGCTTCGCGGCCACCAGCGCACGGGATCGCAAGCTCACCGTGCTGAACCTGCATCCAGGCTGGGTGCGCACCGACATGGGCGGGCCTTCGGCGCCGCTGGGCATTGAAGAGAGCGTCCGTGGCCTGGTCAATGTGCTGGAAACGCAGCATGGCGCCAAGCATCTGTATCTGGATTACAAGGGTCGCGAGATTCCCTGGTAGTTGCGGTCCGCGGTTCAGGGCCCGCCACCCCGCTATCGACGCGGGCCCGCCGAAAGGGTTTATGATCCGTCGGGAATAGATACGACAAACGGCGTGCTCGCGCCGTTGGGGCTGAAGAACATGCCAAGCCTGCCGCTACCAACGCCGCGACGGGTTCCAACAGGGGGAAAATACATGAAGATCCGGTTCTATCTCAGCCTGGCGGCCCTGAGCTGCCTGTGCGCAACGGCCGTTGCGCAAAACGCGGCGCCAGCCGCGGCACCGCCGCCAGGTCGCACAGCCGGCGGTGGCCTCACCGGATCGCGCTTCGATGAACTGGCGCAGAAACATCCGGAATTCCCGGGCGCTCTGGCCCCGCAGAACTTGAACAAGAAGCGCCCCAAGCCACCTTTCGACCTGACCGGCACGTGGTTCGTGGACCTGACCCGCTCGTTTGCGGATTTCCGCTTCGGGCCGCCATACCCCGAATTCTTCGAGCCGGGCCAGACGGCGATGAAGGAGGCCGAAGAGGCCCGCAAGAAGGGACAGCCCTATCGCGACACCATCGGTCGCTGCTTCCCGGCCGGCATGCCCATGATCATGACGCGTGTGTGGCCCACCAGCATGGTGCAGCTGCCCACCATCATCTACCAGCTGTTCAGCTTCACCAGCAGCATGCGCTTCATCTATCTGGATGGCCGCAACTTCACCGATCCGGACGTGGTCTCGTACACCTACAACGGTGAGTCCATCGGCAAGTGGGAGGGTAATGCGCTGGTGGTGAAGACCAAGTACATCGAACCCAAGGAACACTACATCGACTCGGGCATTCCCATCAGCGATCAGTTCGAGATCACCGAACGCTACACGCTGTCGAAGGATGGCACGGTGCTGAGCGTGGACTACACCATGACCGATCCGAAGATGTGGAAGGGCGAGTGGAAGAGCCACAAGAACTTCCTACGCCAGGATTACAGCGACATTCCCGAGGCGGAATGCCTGCCGAACCTGAACGAGAATCTGCCCAGCACGCCGGAAGGGCAGAAGGCCATCGAGGAACGCGCCAAGGCCGCGAAATAGCCTGGCGGATCGGGCCGCCGGACGGGCGGCCCGATTTCAACGCTTACCGGGCTGCGGGCTGCGCGGCCGGTGCGGCGTAGGCGTCGTTCTGACCTGGCGCGCTGCCGGTGAGTTTCTTGCCGTCGGGCAGCACGATCGAAACGAACGAGCCACCCGGCTTGCCATCGCGCAGCGGATGCACCACCACCGTGACCTTGTCGCCGTTCTTGATGGTGGTGCGCTTCCAGCCCGCGTGCACCAGGTTGTTCGGGCCGTTCATTTCCACGGCCCAGACTTCTTCCTTGCCATCGGCGCCCGGCACGCTGACCTTGAAGGAGGAGTGCGGGTTGGTCCAGTTGAATTCGGTGATCGTGCCGACCAGCGTCTGCTCTTTGACTGGATCGAACATGGCGCCGGAGTGATGCACGAAGGCCGGACCCGAAGCCGTGAGCAGGACGGCGGTGAAAGCGATGTGCTGCAATTTTTTCATGATGACACCCGGATTACTTGGCGGGAGGTAACGACGGCACATTCACGGGGCCGCCGCCGGCAAAAGCTGCTTCGCTGAGCACCGTTCCATCGGCCAGCGTCAACTTGATGAACAGACCACCCTTGTGGTCGGACATGTCGCGCAGCGGATTGGCGATCAGCGTGATCTTGTCGCCCACCTTCACGCTGCTGGACTTCCATCCCTGGCGCTTGAGGTTGTTGGGGCTGTTCAGCTCGATCTGCCACAACTCGCTGCGTCCATCGGCAGCCGGCACATCCACATGGATGAAGGCGTGCGGATTGGTCCACTGGAATTCGGTGACCGTGCCCTTGAGGGTGACCCGCTGGGACTGATCGAACATCGCAAACGAATGGTGCGCCTGCACAGCCATGGCCGTGACCGATAGCATCAGCGCTGCGACTAACCCTCGTTTCATTCCGCCCCCAGGAGTAATAATTGTGCGACGATTGCCTCATTATACGCGGCAACCGGCGATTCGGCCGGGCATGCGGGGGAATCATGAGGACGACCGGGTTAAGTCTGACCGTCTGCTTCGTTATGGCCACAGTGGCCATGTCTGCCGTGGCCGCCGATTCGCCGGCAAAGCCGGGCACCGGAGCGGCCCATCCCAAAGGCCATTACGCTGCGCTGGATCGCCTGCCCGACTGGGGCGGTGTATGGGTGCTGACCCGTGGCCGGCCGACCCCCGGGGCGCCGCCTCCCGAGCAGCCCAAGTTCAAGGGCGAATTCCTGGCGCGCTATACGGCCTGGCAGAACGAAGTGCGCAACAACAATGGCCAGGTGCGCAAGGAAGTCTCCAATTGCATGCCCCCTGGCATGCCCAACATGATGGGTACGGGGCAGTATCCGGTGGAGTTCCTGTTCACGCCCGGTCGCGTCAGCACGCATCACGAGGCCTGGATGCAGACCCGCACCATCTTCACCGACGGCAGGGGCCACCCCGATGATCTGGAGGCCGGCATCTTTGGCCACTCCATTGGCCATTGGGAGGGCGACACTCTGGTGGTGGACACCATCGGCATCAAGACGATCACCGAACTGGGTGCCGGCATGAAGCACAGCGATCAGCTGCACATCACCGAGCGCATCCACCTGGCCAAGGACGACGCCGATCAGCTCATCGACGAGATGACCCTGGAAGATCCCCTTGCCCTGGAAGCGCCGTATCACCGTACGTTCACGTTCAAGCGCGAACGTGACTGGAATCTGATGGAGTTCGTCTGCGCGGAGAATGACCGCAATCCGGTCGGTGCCGACGGCAAGACGCAGTTCAAGTAGGAGGCGCCATGCGCCGCAGTCGATTGACGCTCTGGTGTATGACGGTGGCCGTCGCGACGGCCACATCCCTGGCGATGGCCCATCATTCGCTCAGCGGGCAGTTCGACGTGTCCAAGAGCTTCGAGATCACCGGCGTGGTGTCGCGCGTCGAATGGGTCAATCCGCACACACAGCTGTTCGTGGATGTGAAGCAGCCCAACGGCTCGATGCTGACCTACAAGTTCGAATCCCTGCCGGTGGCGATGATGCGCAAGGCCGGACTGAGCAAGGGCGAGCTGATCGGCGATGGGCGGCCCGTGGTGATCACGGCCTATCCCTCGCGCAGCGGCGTGCCCACGCTGGGCTACCTGCTGCACCTGAAGCTGGCCGATGGGCGTGAAATCCAGTTTTCCCGCGTGCCGGGAGCGGAGCAACCATGAACGCGCGACGCCTTGCCTGTTTTGCGGCCACATTGTGCGGTGCCGGAGTGCTGCTGGCCGCCGCGCCGGCCCCCATGCCCCGTATGCCCGATGGCAAGCCCGATCTGAACGGCGTCTGGGACAACGGCGGCGGCATCGATTTCCTCAAGCCGCAAACCAAGGCTGATGGTTCGGTGTGCGTGACGGGCTGTGCGCCGGCGCCGGGCACGGCTGCCGCACCGGCCGCCGCGCCCGCAGCGGCACCCGTGGGAACAGCCCGGCCGAAATACCGGCCAGAACTCGCCGCCAAGGTGGATGACCTGAAGAAGCGCCAGCAGAAAGAAGATCCCGTATTGCGCTGCCAGCCGCCAGGGCTGCCGCGCATCGGTCCGCCCGACAAGATCGTGCAGAACGCGCGCGAAATCATCTTCCTCTATGAAGATGTCTCCGGTCCGTTCTTTCGCATCGTGCCGTTGCGGGCCGGCGTCAAGCGCGCCGATGACAGCGAAAGCTACCTGGGCGACGCACAGGGGCATTGGGAAGGTGACACGCTGGTGGTCGAGACGCGCAACTTCAACGATCTGACCTGGCTGACCGATGACGGCGCATTTCACAGCACCGCTCTGAAAGTCACCGAACGGCTGACGCGACGGGGCGAACAGATCGAGTGGCTGGCCCGGGCCGATGATCCGAAGGTGCTGGCTGAGCCGTGGCAGCTGCGGCCGCGCATGATGCAGCGCAGTGATGTGGAGATGGCCGAACCGGCGCCCTGTGTAGAGCAGGACCTCGGACATATGGTCGATGACTCCTATCACGCCAACCCGCGCTAGGACAGAAATGTTTCGCGTCACATCGGGCCGGGGCGAAAATCCTGCCCCGACGGGGGTTTACCCACGGCCCGACAGGGCCTAGAATCCGGCTCCCGCTTGGAGGGTCAGGCGGGCAACGTGTTTCGGTGACAGAGGGCCCCCGCGTGGGGCCTTTTGTTTGGATAAGGGCCGGTTCGGGCCCTTTTTTGTTTCGGGCGCCTTTGTGGCGGGGAGGGCAACTGCATGGTGCGCGAGCAAGTGCTGGCACTGGCAGAGTCCCTGGTCCAACGGCTGGGTTACGAGCTGGTGGATGTGGAGTACGCGGCGACCCGCTCGGAAGCGACGCTGCGTGTCTACATCGACTGGCCAGAAGGCAAAATGAGCGAGGCGGCAGCGGCGGCCGGCGATGACGGCACGCGCGCCTTCGACGGAATCGGTGTGGAGGATTGCGAGCGGGTCAGCCGCGAGCTGTCGGCGCTGCTCGATGTCGAGGATCCGATAGCGGTGCCCTACCAGCTGGAGGTGTCCTCACCGGGCATGGATCGCATCCTGCGCACGCCGGCGCATTACCAGCGCTTCGTCGGAGAACGGACGCACGTGGAACTGGAGGCCGCGCGCGATGGGCGGCGGCGCTATACCGGCGTGCTGGTGCACGCGGGTGAAGAGGATTTTGACGTGAGTGTGGATGGTTCGGTAGTGACGATCCGATACGCGGAGGTGGGCAAGACCCGTCTCGCACCGGACTTGTCGCGCCAGAAACCGCGAGGAAAGAAGTGATGAACAAGGAAATCCTGATGGTCGTCGATGCCGTCTCGAACGAGAAAGGCGTCGACAAGGAAATCATCTTCGAAGCGCTGGAGGCAGCGCTGGCCGCGGCCACGCGCAAGAAGCATGGCGAGGAATGGGATGTGCGGGTGGCCATCAACCGCAAGACCGGTGACTACGACACCTTCCGTCGCTGGAAGGTGTTTGCTGATGATTCCACCGAGCTGGAAACTCCCGATCGCGAGCTGCGTCTCGACGACGCGCTGGATCTGTCCAAGGATGCCGAGCCGGGCGGCTTCGTCGAAGAGTCGATGGAATCGGTGGCCTTCGGCCGCATCGCCGCCATGCAGGCCAAGCAGGTCATGGTGCAGAAGGTGCGCGAGGCCGAGCGCGCGCAGGTGGTCGACCTGTTCAAGGACCGCGTCAACACGCTGGTGTCCGGCGTGGTCAAGCGCGTGGACCGCAACGGCATCTTCGTCGACCTGGGCAACAACGCCGAGGGCTTCATCTCGCGCAGCGACATGATCCCGCGCGAGGCGCTGAAGCCGCAGGATCGCGTCAAGGCCTTCCTGAAGGATGTTCGCTCGGAACTGCGCGGACCGCAGCTGTTCCTGTCGCGCACCGCACCGGAATTCCTCATCGAACTGTTCAAGCTGGAAGTGCCCGAGGTGGGCCAGGGCACCATCGAGATCCTGGGTGCCGCCCGTGATCCGGGCGTGCGCGCCAAGATCGCCGTGCGCAGCCACGAGCCGCGTATCGATCCGGTCGGCGCCTGCGTGGGCATGCGCGGTTCGCGCGTGCAGGCGGTGTCGAACGAGATCGCCGGCGAACGCGTGGACATCATCCCCTTCGACGAAAATCCCGCGCAGTTCGTCATCAACGCGATGTCGCCGGCCGAAGTGCAGTCCATCGTGGTGGACGAGGACTCGCACAGCATGGATATCGCGGTGGCCGAAGAGAAGCTCTCGCAGGCCATCGGTCGCGGCGGGCAGAACATCCGCCTGGCCAGCCAGCTCACCGGCTGGGAACTGAACGTGATGACCGAGTCGGACGCCGAGGCCAAGAGCGAGTCCGAATCCCAGAAGCTGGTGCAGATGTTCATGAAGTCCCTGGATGTGGACCAGGACGTCGCCGGCATCCTGGCGCAGGAAGGCTTCTCGACCATTGAAGAGCTGGCCTATGTGCCGGTCAGCGAACTGGCCAACATCGCCGAGTTCGACGAGGAAATGGTCAAGGAGCTGCGCAACCGTGCCCGCGACGTGTTGCTGACGCAGGCCATCGCCAGCGAAGAGAGCCTGGAGAGCACCATGCCGGCAGACGATCTGCTGCAGCTCACCGGCATGAATCCGGATCTGGCGCTGGCACTGGCCTCGCGCGGCGTGCGCACGCGCGAACAACTGGCCGAACAGGCGGTGGACGATCTGGCGGATATCGATGGCCTGGATGAAACCGCGGCTGGCGCGCTGATCATGAAGGCGCGCGAGCACTGGTTCCAGGCGCAGAAGTAAACTCAAGGGTTAACAACGAACATGGCAGACGTCACCGTTGCACAATTTGCTGACGTGCTGAAAGTGCCCGTCGACCGGCTGCTGGTGCAGCTGGAACAGGCCGGCATCACCGTGGCCGGCCCCGAGGACATGATCAGCGACGAGGCAAAGATGGAGCTGCTGTCGCACCTGCGGCGCAGCCACGGCACCGGCGCGGAGTCCGCCGCGCCGCGCAAGATCACGCTCAAGCGCAAGACTCAGACCGAGTTGAAGCTGGCCAGTACGCAGGGCCGGGCGCGCACCGTCAACGTCGAAGTGCGCATGAAGCGCACCTACGTGAAGCGCGACGTGTTCGAGGAACAGAACCGCGCGCAGCAGGAACAGGCCGACCAGAAGGTCAAGGAGATGGAGGCCGCGCAGCAGGAACAGGCCGAGAAGGCCGAGGCCGAGCGCCGCGAGCAGGAGCGCCTGGACCAGGAAAACCGCCGCCGCGTGGAAGAAGAGCAGAATCGCAGCCGCCAGCTCGAAGAGGCCCGTCGCGCCCAGGAGCAGCGCGAGCGCGAGGAGGCCGAGCGCGAGCGCACGCGTCGCACCACCGAGCCGCAGCGTCCGGCCGAACCGGCGCGTCCCGAGCACAAGAAGGTCGAGCGTCCCGCCGCCGGGCCGCAGGATCGCAGCGCGGCCGCCACGCGTTATGGCCGCCAGGAATTGCACGTCGCCGGCGATGCCAGCGCACGCTTCAAGAAGAAGAAGACCAGGATGCGTGGCCGTCCGGTCACGCCGGAAGGCGGGCAGAGGCACGGCTTTGAAATGCCTACCGCGCCGATGAAGCGCGAAGTGGCCGTCAGCGAAACCATCACCGTGGCGGAGCTGGCGCAGCGCATGGCCGTGAAGGCCACCGAAGTGATCAAGGCGCTGATGGGGCTGGGCGTAATGGCCACCATCAACCAGTCCATCGATCAGGACACCGCCATCCTCGTCATCGAGGAAATGGGCCATGAGCCCCGGCTGGTGAAGGAAAACGAAATCGAGGAAGACATCCAGGGCGTCACGGACTCCAGCGTCGAGGAGCTGCCGCGTCCACCGGTGGTCACCGTCATGGGCCACGTGGACCACGGCAAGACATCACTGCTGGACTACATCCGCCGCACCAAGGTGGCCGCGGGCGAGGCGGGCGGCATCACGCAGCACATCGGCGCCTATCACGTGGAAACCCCGCGCGGCATGGTGACCTTCCTCGATACGCCGGGCCACGCGGCCTTCACCGCCATGCGTGCGCGCGGCGCCAAGGCCACCGACGTGGTGGTGCTGGTGGTGGCCGCCGATGACGGCGTCATGCCGCAGACCATCGAGGCCGTGCAGCATGCGCGCGCCGCGGGCGTGCCGATTGTCGTGGCGGTCAACAAGATCGACAAGCCAGACGCGGATCCCGAGCGCGTTCGCACCGAACTCTCGAAGCAGGAAGTCATCTCCGAAGAGTGGGGCGGCAGCGACATGTTCCGGCATGTGTCCGCCAAGACGGGTCAGGGCATCGACGAGCTGCTCGAAGCCATCCTGCTGCAGGCCGAAGTGCTGGAGCTCACGGCGCCGCGCAACGGCCTGGCCTCGGGCATCGTGGTCGAATCCAGTGTCGAGAAGGGTCGCGGCGCGGTTGCCACCGTGCTGGTCAAGCGCGGCACACTGAAGCTGGGTGATCCCATCCTCGCCGGACAGCAGTTTGGCCGCGTGCGAGCCATGTTCGATGAGGCCGGCCAGCCGGTCGAAGAGGCGCTGCCGTCGATGCCGGTGGTGGTGCTCGGCCTGCAGGGTCCGCCCAATGCGGGCGATGAGTTGCTGGCCGTCGAGAGCGATCGCAAGGCGCGCGAGGTCGCGCAGCATCGCCAGGCGCGGCATCGGGATACCCGAGTCGCCGGCCGCATGTCCAGCACTGCCGAGGACGTGTTCTCGCAGATGGAAGAGGCCAAGGCGAGCAGCATCGCGCTGCTGGTCAAGACCGACGTGCAGGGCAGTGCCGAGGCGCTGCGCGATGCGCTGACGAAGCTGTCCACCGACGAAGTGCAGGTCAAGGTGCTGGCGGCCAACGTGGGCGGCATCACCGCCTCGGACATCCAGCTGGCCGCGGCATCCAAGGCACAGGTCATCGGCTTCAACGTGCGCGCCGACGCCAGCGCGCGCGAGGCGATGAAGGAAACCGGGGTGGAGGTGCGTTACTACAGCATCATCTACGAGGCCATCGACGACGTGAAAGCCATC
>Ga0164241_10005952_pt1 | contig 11238 bp, 10 predicted proteins | sample OricomyardsoilBY_FD_108780 | JGI IMG/M metagenome (GOLD analysis project Ga0164241, IMG submission 108780) | Backyard soil microbial communities from Emeryville, California, USA - Original compost - Back yard soil (BY) | ecosystem: Environmental > Terrestrial > Soil > Unclassified | place: USA... | reverse complement strand
GCTGAATTCACCTTGTTAGCCAGCCACGGCAGCGCACGGCGCGGCCGCCTGCAACTGGCGCACGGCACGGTGGAGACACCGGCCTTCATGCCGGTCGGAACCTACGGCACGGTCAAGGCGATGACGCCCGAAGAGCTCGAGGGACTGGGCGCGGAGATCGTGCTCGGAAATACCTTCCATCTGATGCTCCGTCCGGGCAACGACATCATGCGTGCGCACGGCGGCCTGCATGGGTTCATGCACTGGCGGCGGCCGATCCTCACGGACTCCGGCGGCTTCCAGGTGTTCAGCCTCGAGAGCCTGCGCAAGATCACCGAGGAGGGCGTGAACTTCCGCTCGCCCATCGACGGCGCGGCGGTGCGCCTGGCGCCCGAGGATTCCATGGACGTGCAGCTCGCGCTGGGCTCGGACATCGCCATGGCGCTGGACGACTGCACGCCGTACCCGGCCACGGAGAAAGAAGCGCGCGAGTCCATGGAGCGGTCGATGCGCTGGGCGGTGCGCAGCCACACTCACTACTACCGTTCGCAAGATGGGGCCGAACCTCCCGGCGAGTTGTTCGGCATCGTCCAGGGCGGCATGCACCTGAACCTGCGCCTGGCTTCGCTCGAAGCGCTGGACAAACTACCCTTCAAGGGCCTGGCCGTCGGCGGCCTGGCCGTGGGTGAGCCCGAAGAAGACCGCCTGCGCGTGCTCGAGGGTCTGATGCCGCACATGCCGGCAAACAAGCCGCGTTACCTCATGGGAGTGGGCCGCCCGCAGGACATCATCCAGGCGGTGTTGCGTGGCATCGACATGTTCGACTGCGTGATGCCCACGCGCCATGCGCGCAACGGCCACCTGTTCACCTCGCAAGGCGTGGTGAACATCCGCAATTCGGCCCACCAGTCCGACACCGGTCCGCTGGATCCTGCCTGCGCCTGCTACACCTGCCGCAACTTCTCGCGCGCCTATCTGCGCCACCTCGATCGCTGCAACGAGATCCTGGGCAGCCGGCTCAACACCATCCACAACCTGCATTACTACCTGGAGATGATGCGGCGCCTGCGGGCCGGCATCGAGGCGGGATCGCTGGACTCGGTCCTGCGGGACTATGTTTCCCAGGGCGACGGACGGGAACCGGCCACCTCCGCACAAGTCTCTGTGGCATAAATTTCGTTTTCCGCCAAAATACGCGCCCGCGCCGTGGCCCCTGCAGGCGCGGTTTGTTCGTCACCCGTGAGATAACACCATGAATTCATTGATCCCCGATGCGATGGCGCAGGCCGCCGGAGGCGCCCCCGCCGGTGGCGGACTGACCCCGTTCATCATGATGGCGGTATTCGTCGTCATCTTTTACTTCCTGCTGATCCGTCCCCAGCAGAAGAAACAGAAAGAACACCAGGCCATGCTGAGCAAGATCGCCACCGGGGACGAAGTCGTCACCTCCGGCGGCATCCTGGGTCGCGTCGTGGAAACCGGCGACCAGTTCCTCACCATCGAGATCGCCGACAACGTGCGCATCAAGGTGCAGCGCTTCCAGGTCACGTCGCTGGTGCCGAAAGGCACGCTCAAGGGCGCCTGAGGTCTCTACATGCTCGAGTACGCGCGCTGGAAATACTGGCTGGTCGCGATCGTCCTGCTGGTCTCGCTGATCTTCGCATTGCCGAACGTGTTCGGTGACGAGCGGGCCCTGCAGATCGCACGCAAGGACCGCGCGGCCATGGATGCCGCGCAGCTCAGCCACATCGAGGACGTCCTGAAGCAGCACGGCGTGGCCTTCAAGAGCGCCGCGCTCGAGAAGGGCAACGCCATCGTGCGCTTCGACAACGACGCCGAGCAGCTCAAGGCGCGCGACGTCGCCAAGGACGAGACCGCGGGTCTCGCCAAGGACTACGTCAACGCGATGATGTATGCCTCGCGTTCACCGTCCTGGCTGCAGGCGCTCGGCCTGCGCGCCATGCCGCTGGGCCTCGACCTGCGCGGCGGCCTCTATCTTCTCTACCAGGTGGACGTCGACGGCGCGGTCGCCAAGCTGCTCGACAGCTACGACCAGGACGTGCGGCGCGCGCTGCGCACCGACAATCTGACGTTCACCGACATCAACACGCTGAGCGAAAACTCGGACATCCCGAACGGCATCCGCGTGTTGCTGCCGCCGAACACCGACCAGGCGCTGGTGCGCGCGTCCATCAAGAAAGTGCAGTCCGACCTGGCCTGCCGCGACGCGAACGTGGCGCAGGGCAAGGCGGTGGATTGCGTGCTCACGCCGCAGCAGGTGCGCGAGCGGCGTGACTTCGCCATCACTTCCAACATCACCACGCTGCGCAACCGCGTGAACGCGCTCGGCGTTTCCGAACCCATCGTGCAGCGCCAGGGCCTGGACCGCATCCTGGTGCAGTTGCCCGGCGTGCAGAACTCGGCCGAGGTGAAAGACCTGCTCGGCAAGGTGGCGACGCTCGAATACCGAATGGTCGATCCGCGCCCCGTGCCGCCCAACAACCGCGCGCCCATCGGCGCGAAGCTCTACGACCGCTACGACCGCGGGCAATTCGTCGGCAAGATCCTGCTGAAGCGCGACGTCATCGTCACCGGCGATCAGCTCACCGACGCCCGCTCCAGCAGCGGCCAGCAGGGACCCGAAGTGAGCGTCACGCTCAACAGCGCCGGCGGCGACGAGATGCTGCGCAATACGCGCGCCAATCTCGGCAAGCCCATGGCGGTGGTGTTCATCGAGCAGCGCAGCGAGACCGTCAACGGTCCCGATGGCAAGCCGATGGTCGACGAGCAGGGCAAGGCCATCACCCGCATCATCAAGGACGAGAAGGTGGTCAGCGTCGCCACCATCAACGGCGTGTTCGCCAATCGCTTCCAGACCACCGGTCTCACGATGAACGAAGCCAAGGACCTGTCGCAGCTGCTGCGCGGCGGCGCCTTGACCGCGCCGATCTCCATCGCCAACGAAAAGACCATCACCGCGACGCTGGGTGAGGAGAACATCGACAAGGGCGTGATGGCGCTGGTCATCGGCATGTCCGCGCTGTTCGTGTTCATGATCATCTACTACCAGCTGTTCGGCGTGATCGCGGACCTGGTGCTGCTGGCGAACGTGATCGTGCTGACCGCGCTGCTGTCGATGCTGAGCGTGGCGCTGTCGCTGCCCGGCATCGCCGGCATCATCCTCACGGTCGGCATGGCCGTGGACGCCAACGTGCTGATCTATGAGCGCATCCGCGAGGAACTGCGCAACGGCGTCTCGCCGCAGGCGGCGATCCGCGCCGGCTTCGACAAGGCGTTCTCGGCCATCGCGGATTCGAACGTCACCACGTTCATCGCGGGCGTGGTGCTGTTCGTGTTCGGCACCGGCGCGATCAAGGGCTTCGCCATCGTGCTGTCGCTCGGCATCCTCACCTCGATGTTCACTTCACTGATGGGTTCGCGCGCCTTGCTCACGCTGCTGTACGGCGGCAGGCGCAAGGTCGCGAAGCTGGCGATTGGTTAGGACGTAGGGCAAAACGATGGAATTTTTCCACAAGAAAACCACCTTCCCGTTCATGGCCACGCGCAAGGTGTGGTACACGCTGTCGGCCATCCTGATGATCGGCTCGTTCGTGTCGTTCTACGTGTACGGCCTGAACTTCGCGATCGACTTCACCGGCGGCATCTCGGTCGAAACCAACTTCCCCAAGCAGGTGCAGATCGAGACCGTGCGCAAGGCGGTTCTGGCCGCCGGCTTCCACGACCCGCAGGTGAGCTACCTCGGCAGCACCCGCGACGTGACCATCGGCCTGCAGTACACCGGCCAGAGCGCCGACCAGGTGCGGCCGCTGTTCCAGCAGGCGCTCACCAGCATCGATCCGGCCGCGAAAATCTCGGCGCTCGAAATCGTCGGTCCGCAGGTCGGTGACGAGCTGCGCAACGCGGCCATCCAGTCGATGGCGGCGACGCTGTTCCTGATCGGCATCTACATCTGGTTCCGTTTCCACACCTGGCGGCTGTCGCTGGGCGCCATCTTCGCCGTGTTGCACGACCCGATCCTGGTGCTCGGCGTGTTCTCGTTCACGCAGACCAAGTTCGACCTCGCGGTGGTCGCGGCCATCCTCGCGGTGATTGGTTACTCGCTGAACGACACCGTCATCGTGTTCGACCGCATCCGCGAGAACTTCGAGAAGAACCGCCGGCTGGCTTCCGACCTGACGCTGGACAACGCCATCAACCAGACGCTGTCGCGCACCATCATGACCAAGGTGACCACCAGCATCGTGATCGTGGCGCTGCTGTTGCTCGGCGGTGAAGCGCTGCGTGGATTCTCCGAAGCGCTGCTGATCGGCATCGTCGCCGGCACCTATTCCTCGATCTGGATTTCCAGTGCCGTCGCGTTGTCCTGCGGCCTGAAGGCGGAACACCTGTTCCCGACGGTTCATAAAGACCCCATCGACCAGCTACCTTGATCGAACTGCTCTCCGATCCCCATGCGTGGATAGCGTTCATCACGCTGTCGGCGCTGGAGATCGTGCTCGGCATCGACAACATCATCTTCATCTCGATCCTGGTCAGCCGGCTGCCGCCGGAGCGGCGCGAGTCGGCGCGCATCACCGGCCTGGCGCTGGCGATGCTGACGCGCATCGCCTTGCTGTTCTCGATCGTGTGGCTGACGCGGTTGACGAAGCCACTGGTGACGGTGCCGTTCTTCGATTTCGAATTCTCCGGCCGCGACATCATCCTCTTGTTAGGCGGCCTGTTCCTGCTGGCCAAGAGTGTCACCGAGATCCACGAGACGCTCGAGGGCGCGGAGAACGAACGTCACACGCGCATGTTCGCGAACTTCGCCGCCATCGTGGTGCAGATCGCGGTCATCGACATCGTGTTTTCGCTGGACTCGGTATTCACGGCCGTGGGCCTCGCCAAACCCGACCAGTTGCCCATCATGGTCGGCGCCATCGTGCTCGCCATCCTGGTCATGATGTGGGTGTCGGGTTCGATCAGCGCCTTCATCGAACGGCATCCCACCATCAAGATCCTGGCGCTGGCGTTCCTCATTCTCGTCGGCGTCGTGCTGATCGCCGACTCCTTCCACTTCGACGTGCCGAAGGGCTACCTGTACTTCGCCATGGCGTTCTCGGTCGGCGTCGAAATGGTGAATATCCGGCTGCGGCGCCTCATCGACTCGCGCCGGAACAAGAAGGACGAGAGCGAGGGCGGCTGATTTTTCAAGACGCCGCATCCTCTCTGGCCTTTTGCACGTACCTATCCCATGATCCCGCCATCACGAAACCTTCTGGAGTTGCGATGAACTTACGCACCAAGCCGCTGGACATGATCCTGGCAGCGGCGGAGAAGAAAGGTCTGAAACGCCAGCTCGGCTGGTTCGAACTGACCATGCTCGGAATCGGCGCCGTCATCGGCACCGGCATCTTCGTACTCACCGCGGTGGCCGCCAACAAGGCGGGGCCCGGCATGATGATTTCCTTCGTGATCGCCGGCGCCGTCTGCGTGCTCACCGCGCTCATCTATGCCGAAATCGCGTCGATGGTGCCGGTCTCCGGTTCCGCCTATACCTATTCCTACGCCGTGCTCGGCGAGGTGATTGCCTGGTGCGTGGGCTGGGCGCTCATCCTCGAATACGCCATCGCGGCGGGCGCGGTGTCCGTCGGCTGGGCGGGCTACGTCAACGGTTATCTCAATTCCGTGGGCTGGGGATTGCCGCTGGCACTGCAGGCGGGTCCGGCCGATACGATCACGCTGGCGGATGGCACGGTGGCGCATGGCGGCTTCAACCTGTTCGCCTGCCTGATCGCACTGTTCGTCACCTTCATGCTGGTGATCGGCACTTCGCGCAGCGCCAAGTTCACCTCGGTGCTGGTGATCGTGAAAATCATCGCGCTCACGGTTTTCGTGGTGCTGGGTTGGAGCGCGGTCGACCACGCGAATTTCGAGCCCATGTTGCCCAACGGCTGGGGCCAGCCGCTCGGCGGCGTGGGCGTGCTCGGCGCCGCGGCCTCGATCTTCTTCGCCTACGTGGGCTTCGACGCCGTATCCACCGCGGCCGAGGAAACCAAGAACCCACAGAAGAACATTCCGATCGGCCTGATCCTTTCGCTGGTGATCTGCACGGTGTTCTATCTGTTGGTCGCCTACGTCGCCATCGGTGCGATGGGCGCGCAGCCGGGAGGCGAACTGTCCAAGTCGAAGGAACCCCTGGCCTTCGTCATGCGGCACCTCGGACACCCGTGGATCGGCAACGCCGTGGCTGCCTCCGCGGTCATTGCATTGCCCTCGGTCATCCTGATGATGATGTTCGGCCAGACGCGAGTGCTGTTCACCATGTCGCGTGATGGCCTGATGCCCAAATTGTTCTCCACCGTGCATCCGAAATTCTTCACGCCGCACGTGGTGACCATCATCACGGGTGTATTCGTCGCCGCGTTCGCGGCGTGTTTCCCCGTCGATCTGCTGGCGGACGTGTCGAACGCCGGCACCTTGTTCGCCTTCCTGGTGGTCGCGATCGGCGTGATGATCCTGCGCAAGACCGAACCGGGTCGTCAGCGCGCGTTCAAGACGCCGCTGCTCTGGTTGGTGGGTCCGCTGGCCGTGGCGGGTTGCCTGCTGTTGTTCGTCAGCCTCGGCGCCTACACGGTGAAGGTGTTCTTCATCTGGGCGGCGATCGGCCTGGTGGTCTATTTCAGCTACGCGCGCAGCCGCAGCCACTTTGCCAATCCGGCTGCGGCGGCGGCCGCGGCCTCTAACGAATAGCGTCCGTCACGTGCGGTGAAATCGCGGCGACCAGCGCCGCGAACACCTTCGGCGTACCGCCGACGATGTGGCCACCCTGCTTGTAGTCGTCGCCGGTGAGCGTGCCTACGCGCCCACCGGCCTCGGTGATCAGCAGCGTGCCGGCGGCCGTGTCCCAGGGCTTGAGGCCGATTTCCCAGAAGCCATCGACGCGGCCCGCGGCGACATACGCGAGATCGATGGCCGCGGCGCCGGGGCGCCGCAATCCCGCCGCCTTGGTCATCACCGCCTTCAGCATGGCGAGGTATTCGTCCAGCCACGGCGAGTCCGAGCGATACGGGAAGCCGGTGGCGATCAGCGCGCCCTCGAGCGTGGCCTGCTTGCTGACGCGGATCTTGCGGCCGTCGAGCTGCGCACCTTCGCCGCGCGAGGCGGTGAATAATTCCTGGCGCATGACATCGAAGACCACCGCGTGTTCCATCCGGCCGCGGATCTGGCAGCCGATGGACACGGCGAAGGTCGGGAAGCCGTGCATGAAATTCGTGGTGCCATCGAGCGGATCGATGATCCAGACCACGTCGCCCGAGCCCGACGATCCGCTTTCTTCGGCGAGGAAGGCGTGATCCGGGTACAGGCGGCGGACGGTTTCGATGATGTCGGCCTCGGCGGCGCGGTCCACCTCGGTGACGTAGTCGTTGCGCCCCTTGCTGTGGATCTCGATGGATTCGAGGCGCGGCATGGCGCGCACGATGATGTCGCCGGCGCGGCGCGCCGCTTTGACGGCGAGATTGAGTAGGGGCTGCATCGGTGGAGTGGGTCGGCCGAAAAGGGCCGCTATGATACAGGCCGTGCCGCTCGAAGCCATTCGCATCGTGCTCGTGGAGCCCTCGCATCCCGGAAACATCGGGGCGGTGGCGCGCGCCATGAAAAACATGGCCCTGACCGAGCTGGTGCTGGTGCGGCCCAAGGCCTTTCCGCACCCCGAGGCCACGGCGCGCGCCTCGGGAGCCGACGACCTGCTGGCACGCGCGCGCGTGGTGGAGAGCGTCACCGAGGCGGTGGCCGACGTGGGGTTCGTCGCGGCCACCACCTCGCGGTCGCGCGACCAGAATTTCCGCGCGCTGGACCTGCACGACGCCGCGGTGCGCATCCACGAGATGAGTGCGCGCGGGCCCGCCGCGGTGTTGTTCGGTGCCGAGCGCACCGGCCTCACCAACGAGGAACTGGCGCTGGCGCACCTGCTGATCCGCATCCCGGCCAATCCTGACTACCCGTCGCTGAACCTCGCCATGGCGGTGCAGCTCACGACCTACGAGCTGTTCCGCGCCGCGGGTTCGCCCGCGAGCACGCGGCCGTTGTCCGAACTCACCGTGCCGCTGGCGCCGGGCGCGGACATGGAGCGCTTCTACGCGCACCTGCAGCAGGTCATGGACGAGGTCGATTTCAAGGACCGCACCGTCGGCGGCACCAACCTCATGACGCGCATCCGCCGCCTGTTCCAGCGCTGCGAGATGGACCAGAACGAGGTCAACATCCTGCGCGGCATCCTCACTGCCGTTCAGCACAAGCGCCGCCGCGCCTCTGGCGCGCAGGAAAAATAGGGGCGGGCGGGTGACTATCTACCTGGACTACGCCGCCACCACGCCGGTGGATCCGCGCGTCGCCGCCGCCATGGCCGAATGCCTCGCGAACCCCGCGGCGCAGGCCAACCCGGCGTCGGCCACGCACGGGCTGGGGCTCGCGGCGCAGGAGCGCGTCGCGGCGGCGCGCGTCGAGGTCGCGGCGCTGATCAACTCGCGTCCGGCCGAGATCATCTTCACCTCCGGCGCCACCGAGGCCAACAACCTGGCGCTGGCCGGCGTGGTGCGCGCGTCGAAACGTGGCAAGGACATGCGCGCGCACCTGGTTTCCGCGCGCACCGAGCACAAGTCGGTGCTCGACGTGCTCAAGCAGCTCGAGACGGAGGGCTGCGCGGTGACACTGGTGGAGCCGGATGAGACCGGTCGCGTGCCGCCCGAGGCCATCGCCACGGCGCTGCGCCCCGACACGCTGCTGGTGTCGCTGATGCTGGCCAACAACGAGACCGGCGTGCTCAACGACCTGGCCACCGTGGCGGCACTGGCATCATCTCGCGGCATCCTCGTGCACACCGATGCCTCGCAAGCCGTGGGCAAACTACCGGTGGACGTCGCGAAACTCGGCGTCGATTTCCTGGCGCTGACGGCGCACAAGTTCTACGGTCCCAAGGGCGCGGGTGCGCTGTACGTGCGCGAGAGCGCGCGGCCGCGGATCGCGCCCGTGCAGCTCGGCGGCGGCCACGAACGCGGGCTGCGCTCGGGCACGCTGCCCACGCACCAGCTCGTCGGCCTCGGGGCCGCCGCGGCCCTGGTGCGCGCGCAAGGCGCGCAGGACGCGGCGCATGCACGCGACCTTGCCAACCGGCTCAAGCGCGAACTCGAGGCAATACCGGGGGTGACATTCAACGACCGTCACCCGGACGGCGTGCCGGGGCTCGTCAATGCCTCGTTCGAAGACGTCGAAGGCGAGAGCCTGGTCACCGGACTGCCCGAAATCGCCGTGTCCACGGGATCGGCCTGCAGCTCCGCCACGCGCGAGCCGAGCTACGTGCTGCGCGCGCTGGGACGGAGTACCGAGCTGGCCCAGAGCTCCTTGCGGCTGTCCCTGGGCCGGTTCACCGCCGCCGCCGACGTCGATGCGGCGGCCACCGCGATCCGTGCCGAGGTCGCCCGTCTGCGCGCGCTGGGCGGGCGCGGCCCGGCGGGTACCGGCCAGCATGTCGACCCGGATTCGCCGTTGGCCACGGGCAACAGCCTGCTGGGGCGCGCATTGAGTCCGTTGGCGCGGCGGTATTTCCTGGCGCCGGCGCGTCCGCCCGAGTTCCCGGACGGGGCACCGTCCCCCGACATCCTCCAGGGGCGGGCCGGTCGCGAATCCGAAGGCACCCGGGTTTTCTTCGAGCTGAAAATTGGCGGCGGGATTGTGAAAAGTGCCCGTTTCAGCGTGTACGGATGCCCCCATACTGTGGCGGTGACTGCCTGGTTATGTGAGACGCTGGAGGGCGCACCGCTGAATGGTGTGACGCTCGGGACGCCCGCCAACTGGGCCGGAAAATTCGCAGTCCCCGCCGAGAAACTTGGCCGGCTGCTGGTCGTCGAAGATGCATTGCGCGCGGCATTGACGCCGGCGCGCCAGGTTTGAAACACATGTCCATTTCGCTCACACAAGCGGCTGCCGAACGGGTCAAGACCTTCATCGCCTCGCGTGGCAAGGGCCTGGGGCTGCGGCTCGGCGTGCGCAAGACCGGCTGCTCAGGGTTTGCCTACGTGGTGAATTACGCTGATGACGCGGTCGCCAGCGACCTGGTGTTCGAGGACCGGGGCGTCAAGGTTTACGTCGATCCGGATAGCCTGCCGCTGATCCAGGGCACCACCGTCGACTTCGTCAAACAGGGCCTGAACGAGGCCTTCCGCTTCCACAACCCGAACATCAAGGGCGAATGTGGCTGCGGCGAGTCTTTCAACATCTGAACTTGCCGGGCGCTCACGCGCCACTTCGGCCCTCTTCGAAAGAACTGGGGCGTCGAATCGACGCCGTCCATGAACACTTAAATTTCAGCGGGTTATTAGCGATTCGAGGCCCCTCCCGGTACAATCGCGCCCACTTTTTGGTCCCCCAAAGGAATCGATCCCATGGCGCTCGAGCGCACCTTCTCCATCGTCAAGCCCGACGGCGTCGCCCGTAACCTCATCGGCCAGGTCCTGAGCCGCTTCGAAAAGGCCGGCCTGCGCGTGGTCGCGGCCCGCATGCAGCACCTGTCACAGCGTGATGCCGAGGGTTTCTACGCGGTGCATGCCGCCCGTCCGTTCTTCAAGGACCTGGTGAAGTACATGACCTCGGGTCCGGTGCTGCTGCAGGTGCTCGAGGGTGAGAACGCCATCGCGAAGAACCGCGAGATCATGGGCGCCACGGATCCGAAGAAGGCCGCCCCGGGCACCATCCGCGCGGATTTCGCCGAGAGCATCGAGGCCAACACCGTGCACGGTTCCGACGCCCCGGAAACGGCGGCCAGCGAAATCGCGTATTTCTTCCGCACCACGGAGATCTGCCCGCGCGGGTGATCTTCATGGAAGCGGCCATTCCCAACGAACGCGTCAACCTGCTGGGTCTTTCCAAGGCCGAGCTGGAAGCGTTCGTCGGGAGCTTAAGTAGCAAGCCGTTCCGCGCGCGCCAGCTGATGAACTGGCTGTACAAGCGCGGCGAGAGCGACATCGCGTCCATGACCGATCTCGCCAAGGACTTCCGCGCGCAGCTCCTGGAGCGCGCCGAGGTCAAACTACCCGAGATCGTGAAGACGCAGGTGGCCTCGGACGGCACGCGCAAGTGGCTGCTGTCCGGCGGCAATGGCCAGGCCTTCGAGACGGTGTTCATCCCGGAAGAAGACCGCGGCACCCTGTGCATCTCCTCGCAGGTGGGCTGCGTGCTCGACTGCTCGTTCTGCTCGACGGC
>Ga0164241_10005951_pt1 | contig 11242 bp, 10 predicted proteins | sample OricomyardsoilBY_FD_108780 | JGI IMG/M metagenome (GOLD analysis project Ga0164241, IMG submission 108780) | Backyard soil microbial communities from Emeryville, California, USA - Original compost - Back yard soil (BY) | ecosystem: Environmental > Terrestrial > Soil > Unclassified | place: USA... | reverse complement strand
TAAATCATCCAGGGAGTAAAGCTGGCATGCATGAGCAGAACGAATCAGCGCGCGCCATCGTCTTCGCCGCCAACACTGTTTGTCATGGTTGGTCTCCCCGCATCCGGTAAGACGACGCTGGCCAAAGAATTGGAAGTCCAACACAGTGCGCTGCGGCTGACAAAAGACGACTGGATGATGCCGCTGTTCGGGTGGGGCGAATTCGAGGACAAACGAGAACGCGTTGAGGCTCTTCTGTGGGGCATGGGGGCACGAGCGTTGCAACTGGGCGTGAATGTCGTACTTGACTACGGGCTGTGGGCGCGAGCCGAGCGCGACGACTACCGCGCCAAAGCCGAAGCCCTCGGCGCGCGCGTGGACTTCCGCTTTCTCGACGTACCGGAAGACGAGCTCATGCGCCGGATCGAGGCCAGGAACAGCCATCCCGGCGCCAACGACGTACCCATCACCGTTGAGCAACTGCAGCAGTATTTTCGCCAGTTTCAGCGGCCGACAGACGACGAAGTCGCCGCCTGGGGCGCGCATCCGCTCTGATGCCCCCGCCCCTATCGCTGAGTTGCGCCAAATGACCCTTCCCGCACACATTTAAGGGTCATTTGACGCAACTCAGCGATAGGGGGTGTCAGTGTCAGGGGCGGGCGAGGCCCATCGTCGCCAAGCACGCCAGCGCATGGGCGCGCGCCTGCGACTGCGTCACGGCCGGCAGCAGCCCAAGCAGACGCTTGCGGTGGTCCTCACCGACGAGCAACGTGAACAAATCGGATGCGCGCGTCGCCAGCTCCGCGCCCCGCTCAGCCTCGATGTGCGCGGCGATGCGCTCGATGTGCAGCGCTTCACCGTTGTCATGCAAGGCCACGGCAAGCTCAGGGAACCGCGTCGACTCCCCGATGACCAGCCGGTGCAGGCCGATCAGCTCCGCCGAATCGAGCCGAAACACGATGCGGGCGGTGAGCGCTTCGAGCGTCTCATTGTCGGGAGCATGGTCACTCACCGTCGTCGCCAGGCTGCGCACCATTTCGGTGAAGACACCATCCTTGTCGCCGAAATAGCTGTAAATCGTGCGCTTGGTGACGCGCCCGGCCGCGGCAAGCTGCTCGACCGTCGTGTTGCCGAAACCGCTGTCCAAGAACACCGGAAGCGCGGCATCCAGAATCTGCGCCCGCCGCTCAACCCGCTCATCCGCAGTCGGGCGACCGCGTTTACGACCGGCAGCGGTCGCGGTAATCGCGCCCATACTGACCCCTCTCAACGCGACGGATCGGAGGATGCGCAGAAGCGCTTTCTCGCGATACAATGATACGCGATAGTGTCATTATTTATCGGAGCAACGTACCGACTTTTCCGTGCTACAGCAGCGGACTGACACAATAAGCAAGTAAGACGTCACCAGCACGTTCGACCCCAGAAGGGTCGATCGAAGGGAGTCCCCCATGGCCGCCGCCACGCGGACGACACGGAAGACCACAACTCGAAAGAGCGCCAGCAACACCACGACAGGTCGTTCGGCGAAATCGAGTAAAGCAACACCCGCGAAGAACAACGATCAACTCATCGAGTTCTACCGCGAGATGATGCTCATCCGCCGCTTCGAAGAGCGCGCGGCACGGGCATACACCCAGGCGCTGGTTGGCGGATACTGCCACCTGAACCTCGGCGAAGAGGCCGCGGTCGTCGGGCTGATGAGCGCCATGCACCCCACCGACTACCTGTTCACCAACTACCGCGAACACGGATACGCGATCACCCGCGGCATCGATCCCAAGCGCGTGATGGCTGAGCTCTACGGCCGCATCGATGGTGTCTCCAAAGGCTGGGGCGGGTCGATGCACATGTTTGACCTCACGCAGCGACTGCTGGGCGGATACGGCATCGTCGGCGGGCAGTTGCCGCTGGCCACCGGCGCAGCTCTGGCGATTGACTACCGCGAGCAGGACGAGATCGTGCTGTGCACCATGGGCGACGGCACGACGAACATCGGCGCATTCCACGAGTCGCTGAACATCGCGGCGATCTGGAACCTCCCGATCGTGTTCGTCATCATCAACAACGGCCTCGGGATGGGCACGACGGTTGCAGCGGCATCCGGTGAGCCCGAACTGTACAAGCGTGCCAGCGCATACCGCATGGCGTCGGAGCGCGTCGACGGCCTTGACCCCGTCGAGGTGTACGAGGCAGCCCAGCGGGCCATCGCATCCGCTCGCAGTGGCAAGCCGTTCCTGCTTGAGGTGATGACCGAGCGCCTCAAAGGGCACTCCGTGGTCGACCCGGCCAAGTACCGCTCGGCCGAAGAGGTCGAGAAACTCAAGGAGAACGACCCGGTGCACACCTTCGCGGCGAAGCTGCTAGCCGACGGTGTTCTCGACGAAGAACTCTTGAAGAAGATCGACGAAGAGGCAACGGCACGCACCGTTGAAGCCGCCGACTTCGCCGACGCCAGTCCGTTCCCCGACGTGTCGACGCTGTTCGACTACACGTACGCGACGCCGGTGCCCAACGACTCGCGCCGTTTGCCTGGAGAGCCGCTGTTCCCTGCGGCGCCTCGCCCCGATGCCGACAATTCCGGCACCTCGGCGAAGGGGGCACGTTCATGAGCATCATGACCTACCGCCAGGCGTTGCACGACACTCTGCGTGCCGAGATGCTGCGCGATGACGACGTGTTCCTCATCGGTGAAGAGATCGGCATCTTCGAGGGCTCATACAAGATCACCGCAGGCATGCTGAAGGAGTTCGGCGAGAAGCGGGTGCGCGACGCCCCGATCGCCGAAGAGGGCTTCACGGGCGCCGCGATCGGCGCGGCGATGCTGGGCCTGCGTCCGGTCGTCGAGATCATGACCATCAACTTCTCGCTGCTCGCTCTCGACCAGATCGTGAACCACGCAGCGAAGATCTACGGCATGTTCGGCGGTCAGTCGCAAGTGCCGATGGTGATCCGCACTCCCGGTGGCGGTGGGCAGCAGCTCGGCGCCACTCACTCGCAGAACATCGAGCTGTACTACGCGTTCGTGCCGGGCATGAAGGTCGTCGCGCCGTCGACGCCCGCCGACGCGAAGGCGCTGCTGCTGGCATCCATTCGGGATAACGACCCCGTGCTGTTCCTCGAGAACCTTGCCCTGTACAACACGAAGGGTGAGGTGCCGGATGACGACACTCCCGCCGAGATCGGCAAGGCTGCTGTCACCCGCGAGGGCAAGGACATCACGCTGATCGGCTACTCCCGGATGGCCCACGTCGCCAGCCAGGTCGCCGAGCAGCTGGCCGAATCAGACGGTCTCGACATCGAGGTCATCGACCTGCGCAGCTTGCGCCCGCTTGACCGCGAGACGGTCATCGAATCGGTGAAGAAGACGCACTCCGCTGTGATCCTCGAAGACGACTGGCTGACATACGGCATCGGCGCGGAGGTTGCAGCGTCGATCTCGGATGGCGCATTCGACTATCTGGATGCGCCCGTGCGGCGCGTGGCAATGGCCGAGGTGCCCCTCCCTTACTCGAAACCACTGGAGACGGCCGCGTTGCCGTCGGCGGACGACGTGATCGGCGCCATCCGCCAGACCCTCGACGCAGTCGGACACCGCAGGTAGAACGGGCTGAATCATGATCGAAATCACCATGCCGCGCCTCTCGGACACCATGGAAGAGGGCTCCATCCTCGCCTGGCACAAGCAGCCGGGCGACACCGTCGCAGTCGGCGATGTTCTCGTCGAGATCGAGACCGACAAGGCCACGATGGAGTACGAGGCGTACGAGGCCGGCACCATGTCGAAGCAGCTCGTGCCCGAGGGCGATCTCGTGTCGATCGGTACGCCGATCGCGCTGATCGATGACGGTAAGGGCGCGGAGGCCGCACCCGCCGCCGAGCCTGCCCCGGCCGCTGAGGAGGCACCTGCGGAAGTCGCTCCTGCCGCCGAGGCCGCTCCTGCGGAAGTCGCTCCTGCCGCCGAGGCCGCACCTGCGGAAGTCACCTCTACAGAAGTCGCCTCTACTGAAGTCGCTCCTGCCGAAGCCGAGACCCCCGCGACCGACACCGCCTCCGGCGAGCGCCAGTTCGCTTCACCGCTCGTGCGTAAGCTGGCCCGCGAGCACAACCTCGACCTGTCGACCGTGTCCGGTACGGGTCCTGGCGGCCGCATCATCCGTGCCGACATCGACAGCCTGCTCGAGGGCGGCCAGAACGTCACGACCGCCGAGCCGGCCGCGGCGCCCGCTGCCCCGGCACCGGCCGCCGCCCCAGCTGCAAGTTCTGCTCCGGCATCCACGACCGACGACAGGCGCGCATCCGAGTCCGTTGCGATGACTCAGACGCGTCGCGTGATTGCGCGGCGACTCGGCGAGAGCGCTCGCTCGATTCCGCACTTCTACGTCACCGCGGCGGCAGATGCCGAAGCACTGATGAAGCTGCGCGGCGAGTTGAACGAGCAGTTGGTCGCGGGCAACCGTCCGAAGGTCAGTGTGAATGATCTGCTCATCCGGGCCAGCGCGATTGCGTTGCGCGAGCATCCGCTCGTCAATGCGTCCTACATCGACGACGATTCCAAGACCATGCTCGTGCATCACCGCATCAACGTGGGCGTTGCGGTCGCATCCGAGAACGGCTTGGTCGTTCCGGTGATCGACGATGCCGACACAAAGACGGTCACGCAGCTGGGCGTTGAGACAAAGGAACTGGTCTCACTCGCGAACGCCAAGAAGCTGACGCCCGCGCAGATGTCGGGCGGAACGTTCACGATCTCAAACCTCGGCATGTTCGGCGTCGAAGAGTTCACGGCCATCATCAACCCGCCCGAGGGCGCGATTCTCGCGGTCGGCGGCACGAAACGCGAACCGACCGTCGTCGGAGACGAGATTCTGCCGCACTACCGGATGCGGTACACGCTGTCGGCGGATCACCGCGTGATCGATGGGGCGCTGGCCGCGCAGTTCTTGCAGACGCTCACCCGGCTGATCGAGAACCCTTGGACGATCATCGCCTGACGCCGTTCGCGGCGCTCAGCGGGGTCTCGGCGGTCAAGAGGCCAGACGCAGCTCGTGCATCCAGTGCGCAAGAAACTCGGCTCCGGCATCGTCATGGATGGCGTCGCCCATCACGATGACCGGATAAGGGCGCTCAAGCACTCCGTCGGCGGGTCGCACATCCACGTGCGCGACCTCATACCCCTGCGCGTGCAGGTAATCGGCCATGAGGTAGTCGCTGCGCGAATCGCCGATCGAACGCCACCGCCGCGGGAGCGCGCCCAGTGACGCGAAGTACTCCAGCGCACGCCGTGCACCGCGATCCTTGTCGAGCTTCACCGACTCGATATCGGTTGAGATGATGGTCGGATCGATCCGGAACGGCACCTCGCCGGCAGCGTCGGGCGAGCTCGCTTCGCCGTAACGCAACCCCAGACCGCCCTGTTTTATGAGCTCGAACGCCGCGTCGTTGAACCGCGTTTGCGCTGACCGATACTGTTCGTGCGACACATCGGTGCGCTGCTCGACCGAGATCATCGCCTTCTTCGTCTCGTCAAAGAACATCGTGTCGGCGAAGTCGCGCGCCACAAGCTCGCGCACGCCGTCGACGATCCCGGGCGGCAACGCGACCGACTGATCGACCGTGACCTCGCCCATGCCGCCGACGGTGATCGGCGCCCACGACCCGCCCTTCTCGAACACGCCGAACAGCCGAGCCCCCTCCGCGCCGAGTGCGTCTCCGAGACCGGCATCCATCAGCGGTGCGACAACTCGCGTGCGGATGAAATCGTCCGACCGGCCGGTGATGAATGCGATGGGGATGCCAGCGCCGGCGAGCGCGACGAGATCGGTGAGGATGCTGCCGATCGCGATCGTTCGTGTCGTCGGGCTGGCCAGGGGGCCGTCGACGTCAAACAGGAGTCCGAGGTTGTGCACACCCTATTGTGTCGGAATCTCGCCCACTGAACGAGTTCGGTTACGCCTCGGCGGGAGCCTGGGTTCGCGCACCGAGAGCGTGACGAACGAGCCAGTTCGAGATCGCAGCGGCGATCTCCTCCGGACGATCCTCCGCGGCATGATGGCCCGCCGCACCACACGGTTCCGTCTCAAGGTTGGATATCGTCTCCCTGCACCACTTGATCACCGGATCGGTGATCAACAGGGTGGGCGAACCCTCGAATGTCAGCAGCAGTTTGGGGACGAGCGCACTCGACGCGAGCCATTCATCGTAGGCCCGAATGGTTGCGATGACCTCTGCCGGTTCACCGTCGACGGGAAGCTGACGCGCCCACGCAAGCAGCGGTCGCCGACTTTCCGAACTCGGATAAGGCTCAAGATAGCCCTGCATCACATCATCGGCAACCGGGGTGAATACACCGCCGGTGTATGCCTGACGCACGAAGGTGTCGTGTTCCAGGACCAACTCTTCACCGGAGCCGGGTGTGCGGATCAACGCGGTACGGGCGCGAGCTTGCTCGGAGAAGTCGGCTCCGTCGATCGGCTTGATCACGCTTTCGAAGAAGGCGATCCCGAGTACGCGATCCGGATGCCGGCGAGCCCAATCCATTGCGAGGGCCCCACCCCAGTCGTGCCCGACCAGCACGACGTTGTCCAATCCGAGCGCGTCGAACCAGGCATCGAGGTACCGAGCGTGGTCCTCGAAGAGGTAGGCGATGTCTGGCTTACCTGAGCGACCCATGCCGATCAAATCCGGTGCGATCAGGCGACCCGCCTCGACACGGGGCAGGATGTTGCGCCACATTCGCGATGAGCCGGGGTTGCCGTGAAGGAAGACGATAGGCGTTCCTTCGCCGGAAGCCTCGTAGTGCATGGTGGAGTCGAGTACCGATACCTCTGGCATGATCAGATCCTTTCGGTTGGGCCCGTTCAGCGCGGGGCCGGGAGTTGCGAATTGAGCAGGGTGCGCAGGTCGTTCACGAATACCCGCGAGCGATCGCTGTCTGGGCCCCCGATGGGCGCAAGCAGCATGTCGGCCAGATCCTTGATGGCGGCCATCGCCGGTTGAGCGATCTCGCGGCCGCGTTCCGTGAGCGTCAGACGCACCGTGCGCGTGTCTCGTTCGTCACGATTGCGTTCAACGAGGCCCGCGGTCTCGAGAGATCGCACGAGCCGGGAAAGGTAAAGCGCCTCAAGGCCTGCGTGATCCGCTAATTGGCGCTGGCTTGGATGGCGCTCCGCCCCGATCGCGCCGCTGTGCATTCCGTACAGTGTGGACAAAACGACGTACTGCGCGTGCGTCAGGCCGTGCGGCGCGAGCGCGCGATCGGCGGCAAGCCGCCAGGTACCGGCGAGTTTCCAGACCAGATAACCAGGTGTCGGGCTGTGTCGCTGTTGAGCCATGATTTTAGTATACATAGACATGATGTCTATAGATATTATTTACTTGCCGTTCGGCCGGCGACTGCAGTTCAAACTTTCGTTCGATGTCTTCTCAGTCCCGGTACGAGACCATGGGGTGTGACCATTTCAACTCCCGACTCCACGATCACCCCAACCCGCAGCAACGGCGTGACCCCACGCAGCTTTTACCGCGCGATCGCCGTCGCCGAATCCATCACCTGGACGCTGCTGATCATCGGCATGCTGCTCAAGTACGTCGCCGGCCTCGGCAGCCTGCCCGTTCTGATCGGCGGCTCCATCCACGGCTTCGTGTTCATCACGTACGCGCTCAGCGCCGTGCTCATCGGCGTGAACCAACGGTGGAGCATCCCACGCATCGTGTTCGCTGTTGTCACGGCCATCGTGCCGTACGCGACGATCCCGTTCGACATCTGGCTCGACCGCCGCGGACAGCTCGAAGGCGACTGGCATCGGGATGCGACGGATGACCCGCGCGATCAGACCTGGGTTCGTCGCCTGTTGCGCTGGTTCATCGCGCATCCTGCCGTGCTCATCGCCGTCTTCGTGGCCGGCGTGATCGTGATCATGACCGCCCTGCTGCTGGTCGGCCCGCCCGGAGGATGGAGCAACTAGCCACAACCGGCCCCGTATGAGGGGTACGGAATCCGTTACGTCGCCCACCGCGCAAGCTATAGTGATTTTCTGGGGTGGGTGGAGTTCATTATGTCGCGATGGTGGCGCCGCTTCATCACCGTGCTCGGCTGCATCGCGGTGGCCGCCGTCGGCGTGCTGACCGCACCATCTGACGGACCGCTTGCGCCGGTCGACAGCAGCCTGCAACGCCTGGAACACATGTCTGCCAATCAGCGCGCGACGTTCTTGAAAACACACCCGTCAGCGACCGTCGAGTATTTGAACGCAACGCCGGATCTCACGGCCGACTGGTGGAATACGCAGCGCACATGGAAGCGGCGCGACGCGGTGCAAGTGCTGCCGAAATACGTGGGCAATCTCGAGGGAATCGATTACGAGTCCCGCGACATCGCCAACCGTAAGCATCTGAACAAAGCGCTCGTTGCCGCGAAGAAGCAGGCCACAGCGCATCCGAATGACGCGATGGCGCAGAAGGTGTTGCGCAGCTACACCGCGATCAAGTCGGCAGCGAACGTCGGCAGGCGCACCTCGCCGCGGCGCTTCCTCATTCTGCTGACCGACGACAAGCCTCCGTTGGCCGCCATCGCCGTCGGCGACCTCGACACGGCTCGGCAAGTGACATTCAACGTGCCAGGTATGGGCACGTTCACCGACGACATGCAGGCGTGGACGCAATCTGCCCAAAACGTGTGGGAAGCCCAGGGCAGGGTCGGTGGATCGAAACAGCGGGCCGTGGTGGCGTGGATCGGCTACGTCACACCGCCGGTGGGCATCGATGCCGCGCTCGGCCAATATGCGGCTCGCGGAGCCGCGAAGCTGATCTCTGCCCTGAACGGATTCCGCGCCGCGAGGGACAGCAATGTGCCCATCACCTTGAACGTGGTCGCGCACTCATACGGCACGACCACGGCGGCGGATGCTCTCGCCGACGTTGATCTGGACGTCTATTCGTTCGTCATGCTCGGCTCTGCCGGCGTAGAGAACCGCATCCCCACCGCAGCGGCGCTGCACGCCAAGCATGTGTACGCCGGCGAAGCCGCACTGGATCAGGAGGCTCGCTGGGGTCGCGTGACCCGACACGACCCACGCTCCCCCGCGTTCGGTGCGCGCGTGCTCAGTGTCGACGGCGATGTAGCCCTGGGACTGAAGCCGGTCACCGGGCACGCCCCGGTGATCCACTCGAAATGGAACGACAACCCGCTCTCGCCGATCTGGACGCGCATCAAGAACTATGCGGAATTCCTGCGCGAGTTCGCACAGCACGAGAGCACGTTCGGGTACCTCGACAACGGCACGGAGTCGCTGGAAAACACGGCGATTGCGACGACGCTGCACCCCAACCGCAAGATGACCGACGGCGAGTAGCACGCTGGAGGCGCCGGCGCGGCTACCCGGCGAACAGCGACCAGGGCGCTCGATACACTTAAGAGGTCCGGCGCCCACTCTTGCCCTCCCGTCACGGCGCCCATGAGTCAAGGAGTCCTACCGCGTGACCGCTGGTACTGAACCCCGTCAAAGTGAGCCAACCGCTTCCGCATCGCCCGCTTCCGCATCGGAACACGTTCCCGAAACCGCGGTTCCAGACAGTGTCGAGAATGCGATCGCAACGCCGGAGAAAGAGCAACCGTACGCCGCGCTCGGGTTGAAACCCGATGAGTATCAGGCGATCCGTGACATCCTGGGCCGGCGCCCCACCAGCGGTGAACTCGCCATGTACTCGGTAATGTGGAGCGAACACTGCTCGTACAAGAGCTCCAAGAAGTACCTGCGCCAGTTCGGGCAGAAGGTCACGCCCGCCATGAAGAAGAACCTGATGGTCGGCATGGGTGAGAACGCCGGGGTGGTGGATGTCGGCGAAGGCTGGGCGGTGACGTTCAAGGTTGAGAGCCACAATCATCCGTCGTACATCGAACCGTTCCAGGGCGCGGCGACCGGCGTCGGCGGCATCGTGCGCGACATCATCTCGATGGGCGCGCGACCGGTTGCCGTGATGGATCAACTGCGGTTCGGGGCGATCGACGAGGCTGACACCGCGCGCGTCGTACATGGGGTCGTGTCCGGCATCTCGTTCTACGGCAACTGTCTCGGCTTGCCGAACATCGGCGGCGAGACCTACTTCGACCCGGTGTATCAGGGCAATCCGTTGGTCAATGCGCTGTCGGTCGGCGTTCTGCGCCACGAAGACCTGCACCTGGCGAACGCGAGCGGCGTCGGCAACAAGATCGTGCTGTTCGGCGCCCGCACCGGAGGCGACGGCATCGGCGGAGCATCCATTCTGGCCTCGGACACGTTCGCGTCGGGCGGCCCGACCAAGCGTCCGGCCGTGCAGGTCGGCGACCCGTTCGCCGAGAAGGTGCTCATCGAGTGCTGCCTCGAGCTGTTCCGGGATCGTGTTGTTGAGGGCATCCAAGACCTCGGTGCCGCCGGCATCTCGTGCGCGACCAGCGAACTCGCGGCCAACGGCGACGGCGGCATGTTCGTCGAGCTCGACTCCGTGCTGCTGCGCGACCCGACGCTGACCGCCGAAGAGATTCTCATGTCGGAGTCACAAGAGCGCATGATGGCGGTCGTCACACCTGAGAAGCTCGAGGCGTTCTTGGCGATCACCGCGAAGTGGGATGTCGAAACCAGCGTTCTCGGCGAAGTCACCGACACCGGTCGGCTCGTCATCAACTGGCGCGGCGTCGAGATCGTCAACGTCGACCCGAGCACGGTCGCCGTCGACGGGCCTGTGTACGACCGACCCGTGGCGCATCCGACCTGGATCGACGCGCTGCAAGCCGACACAGCATCCACCCTGGCTCGACCAGCCAACGACGACACGGATGCGCTGCGCGAACAGTTCCTGGCACTGCTGGGCAGCCCGAACCTGGCCGACAAAAGCTGGGTGACCAACCAGTACGACTATTACGTCGGCGGCAACACGGCGTTGGCTTTCCCCGATGACGGCGGGATGATCCGTGTCGACGAGGCATCCGGACTCGGTTTCGCCATCGCGACGGATGCGAACGGCCGCTACTGCCAGCTCGACCCGCGGCAGGGGGCGCGCCTTGCCCTCGCCGAGGCATACCGCAACGTTGCCGTCACCGGTGCCGTGCCTGCCGCCGTCACCGACTGCCTCAACTTCGGTAGCCCGGAGAACCCTGAGGTGATGTGGCAGTTCAGCGAGGGCGTCGAAGGGCTCTCGGATGGCTGCCTCGAGCTGGAGATTCCGGTCACCGGCGGCAACGTGTCGTTCTACAACCAGACCGGCAGCACTCCGATCTTCCCGACTC
>Ga0164241_10005950_pt1 | contig 11243 bp, 10 predicted proteins | sample OricomyardsoilBY_FD_108780 | JGI IMG/M metagenome (GOLD analysis project Ga0164241, IMG submission 108780) | Backyard soil microbial communities from Emeryville, California, USA - Original compost - Back yard soil (BY) | ecosystem: Environmental > Terrestrial > Soil > Unclassified | place: USA... | reverse complement strand
TTGCGTCGACTTTCGCGGCAAGTCCATTGATCTGGGTTGCGACGGGCTCACCCTGGACGACCTCATGGACCGCCAACGCGCTTCTCGCTGCGGCGTGGCTCGCCGGCGTCTTCTATCGCCGCTGGCTCGATCCGGAGCGTCCGATCGCGCGACCAAGCTGGTGGTTTGTAAGCACGGTCTTCGCCGCGACGTTAGCGCTCGTCGCCGCGCATGCCATTCCGCGCTGGCCGGCCTTCGCCATCGCCCCGTTCTGGATGTACTGGCCCACGCGGGTCATCCGCCCTGTTGCGACCAACGCGGTGCGGACCGAAGAGAGGCTGCATGGCTGACGCAGCAACCAACCGCGCGATTCCTCCGCGCGCTGAACGCCTCGTCCGCTGGTCGCTCGCGCCGTGGGAACGCGCGGCGATTCTCGGCGACCTCCACGAAGAAGCGCGCGCGATCGCGGAAACGCAGGGCGAGCAAGCGGCGCAGCGCTGGTATTGGCGCCAGGCCGTCATCTCCGTGTGGCCGAACTTGGTGCGCAGGCTCAAGGGCGACGAGCGGCGGATGGAGGCGTTTCGCGCGGGCCTGGGAAACTTCGCGATCTGCGTATTCGTGGTCGTTGTCTCCCTTGGTGATCACAGGGCACCACCACCATGGACCCTGCTGGGGTTGTTGGCATTCGTGATGTCTGCCGGCGCTGCGTTGTTCGCCAAACGGATGCGGCAACCGGTGCCGAAGTCAGGGCCCAGACGCGTAGCCTTCTACGTTGCGTCCGCCGTGGTTCTGGTGGCTTCTGTTGCCGCATTCGTACTCGGCCCGGCGTGGGTACTCATACCCGTCGTGCTGCTGGGCCGCATCATTTTGGACGCGATCCGTCCGCAGGACATCGCGCAACCCGTAGCCTTCGTCGTCGGCCATGGCACGCTGAACGAGCCGGACCGCGATCGCTACCTGACGTGGCGTGTGCCCAACGAGGTCGCGGGTCTCAGTGATCTCGTTCTCTGCCGGGTCTTGCCTGGCTCGGAGCTCGCCGGGACGCCAGCAGATGCACCGACCATTCAACGGAAGTTTTCTCCCGTGGGATCGCTACACATCTGCAGTGCCGTCAACTTGTCGAGCGGCGCGCCGCGCGCGACCGTTGCTGTCGTCGACGGCAGCGGACAAACCGTCCGCACGCTTCCCGTAGAGATCACCCGGGGCAAACTCGTCGAAATTCCCGATTCCTGGGATGAGCTTGCGGATAGAGATGCCGTCACGCATTTCGGGGAAATCGACGCCGTCGTGAGCCTCGAGGGCCTGGCACCCGGGCGCTACACCTTGCGTCTCACCGCCACCGCCACCACCAACAGGCACAGCGCCAGCCGCGAGGATGAGATAGAAATTACCGCGTGACTGCTCGGTTCCATCCGCGGGCGGCCTGGATCGCCGCCGCGCTTCTGGCCCTGTTCTTCGTCAATCCTCCAACGGCCGTCGCGCAGACACGCGCGCGCGGGGCGACCATCTCCGGGCGGGTCGCCGACCGCTTTCTGCGAGCCACGCCGGGCGTCCTCGTCGCTCTTCTCGGACGAGACGAAACGCCGCCCGATCGCATCCGTCCCGTCGGCGGCATGAGCGCAACGACCAACACACTCGGCCGTTACTCATTCACGAACGTCCCGCCCGGCGACTACTACCTCGTCGTCCTCCCGAACAACGCGCAGTTCATCGCCGACAATTGGCCCGCCCGCGCAGGATTTGGCATCACGTACTTTCCGTCGGCAAAGACGCTGGATGCAGCCAAGGCGATCAAAGTCGCGGGCCGCCTGCCGGTCGTCGCGAACGTGACGATGACGACGGCGGCGCTGTCTGTGATTTCCGGCCGCGTCACGAACGCCGCGGGCAAGCCAGCCGCGGGTGCGGCGTTGGAGATCGCACTGGGAGGTCCACTCACCGGGCTGCGCGAACTCCGAGCGACCGTGTCGGAAGACGGCCGCTTCGGCCTCGCCGGCTTCGCACCGGGCACATACACATTTCGCGCGCCCGAATATCCCTGGCCCGCGCCTCCGGACGTCTCTCCCAAAGTCTCCGCTGCGACCGTCGTCGTCAACGGCCTCGATCAGAGCATTCGCGTAGACCCCGTGCGACTCGTCACCGTGCGTGGCCGCGTGACAGCCGAAGGCGAGTTCGTGCGCGGCGCGCTGACGCAGTCACCCGTGTTCGTCAACGCGGAACCCGTGAACATCGACGAGGTCTTCGGGCCGCCAGGTCAGAGTGTGATTCGCGAGGATCTCTCGTTCGAGTTCCTCACCTGGCCCGGTCGTGTGCTATTCACCGCGTCGCCGTCGGTGTGGCGCGTGAAAGCCGTGCGCTGGAAGGGGAAAGACGTGACGACGACCTTGGATCTGCCGCCCGGTGAAACCGTGGAGGACCTCGAGATCGAGCTGACGCCGGACTAGTTGGCCGAGCTGAAGCTCGGCCCTACGAATCGAAAGAGAGGTCGGCCTTGCGAATCGAGCGAGAGCCCGTCTCTACCGTACCGTGAACACGGCGGTGCGCTCCGCCCGTTCTTTGCCTGCTTGCGCGACCATCGTGAGGAGATAGCGTCCGGCGGGCATCGACGACACCGGCACATACATCTCGTGATCCACGCTGTGTGTTTTCGCGAAAGCAGAGGCGTCGATATTGCGGATGCCTTGGACGCTCTGACCAGCCGCGTCGGTGATGCGCGCCGTCAACGTCGTCGCCACCGGCGTGCGCGACTGTCCCTGATAGATCTTCACGAGCGCGCTCACCTGATCGGCCTTGCCAAAGACGCGCCGCGCGGTCGGTGTGTCGGGAATCACGTCTTTCAATCCGTCTTTCGGCGCGCTCTTTGCCTCCGGCGTCACCAGCATGAACACGCCGGAGAGCGAGACAGGCGCTTTCGCGAAGTCCGGCACGTCGATCGGCGCGTAGACGCTGCCGACGCGACCGCCGCCGGCGCGAACGCCGACGCGCAATGAATGGGATCCGGCCGGTATCGCCAGGCGCGCGGTGGTCTCGTAGTACACCTCTTTCGACGCTGAAGGATTGATGACGATCTTCAGCGACTGCTGGCGCGACACCACGTTGTTGCCCGACATGCCGAAGACGCCTTCGACGACCTCCACGTCCTGCGTGCGCGGTGCACCGGCCGCGCCGACATCGTTTGGCTCCGTGATGCCGAGGACGACCGCGACTTCCGGCTTGCCGTTCGATCCGCGGAAGGGCAGCGCGCTCAGCGCGACGGGCAATTCAGTAACCGGCAGGGCACCGGCAATCGCGGCGGCCGGTGATCCGGCCGGTGCGTTCTTCTTCGCCGCCGCCTTCTGTTCCTTCTCCGTCGGCGCGTAGAAGCTCGAGCGAGCGAGGACCTCGACATCCGGGCGGTTCACGCGCACCTTCAGCGAGTGCAGCCGGCCGTCGGCTGGCGGCGCGCCTGATTCGAATCCCAGTAGATAGTACGACCCGCTTTCCTCCAGCACCGCGGGCACGAAGTGCTCCGGCGCGTTGCTGTTGACGAGGGCGCGGCCGCCGGTGGTTTCGGCGACCGTGCGCAGAAACTCCGTGCGCAGGCCACCTTGGCTGCCATTGCCGCCCACCATCGGCCCGCGCGGGTCGAACGCGTGGATCGTGACGTTGTTCTGCTGCGTCGCGCGGAAGACGTTCTGCATCTGAATGCCGCGTCGCGTGGGGCAACTCGCATTCAACGTGGCGAAGGCGGGCGGCACTTCCCCGGGGGTGATGTACTCGGCTTCGTTGGGCTGCGCCGGAATGCCCGCGCTGATGAAGATTAGCGTCTTGCGCTCCTGTTTCAGCCCGCCGAGTGACGTCGCGACGCGCTCGAGCGTCTCGAGGGAACACAGGCCGCAGTAACACGCGCCGCGGATGCCGCCCTCCGCGCGGTTGGCGCCGTCGGGTGTCTGTGCCGAGTTCGAGAGATAGGGCGCCGCGAGCGACGCCTTGTCGATCGCTCTGAGTAACCGGCCGTGATCCTTGGTGAAGTCTTCGGTGTTGAACTGGCTCTCCGTGTAGACGATCGCCGCCAGATCCTCGGGGCCCAGCTCGTTGATGACGCCTTTCGCGGCGTCGCGCACTTTGTTGATCGCGAACACGTCCATGATCTGCGCGCTGCCTTCGGTCTCCAGCGGCTGAAAGCTCCCGTCGTCGATCACGATCACGACGACTCGCCCCGCCGGCCGGGTGTTTGTCGTGACGTCAGCCGGCGTGTCGCGGATCCATTGCGCTTCGGATGTCACGACGGGTGGCGCGATCACTTCCTTGAGTGTCGCCACCGGTCGCGGCTTGCCGTCTTCGAGAATCGTGAAGTCCGCGGCCGTGAGTCCCTTCACCGGATGCCGATCCTTGTCGAGCACCGTGACGTCGAGCTGCACGAGTTCGATGCCACTTTTGAAGGTGGCCTGCGGGGGAGTCTGACGCGCCGCGACGACCGTCGCGAAGACAAGGGCACACACGACGGCTGCGGCGGGGGACTTCATAGTGGGCAGGGACAGAGTACAGGGGGCAGGGCCCAAAGCCCAAAGCCGAGAGCCTAAAGACTGATCAACGAGTGCGCGACGAAGAAGCCGTAGAACAGCGACATCGCGACAAGAACGACGCGTCGCCAGCGTGACGGGCGGATCGCTTCGGGCAGAAACGTCGTGTTGATGTAGAGCAGGTGCAATGTCGCGACGACGAAGACGAAGGCCGCGACGTTGGCGGCGATCTGCAGCAGGATGATCGGCTGCGCGAGTCGTAGCGCGAAGATGCCCCAGCACGCGGCGATCGCGAGCACTGTGTAGTAGACCGCGCGCACGTCGCCGCCGCGCCAGGCCCTCACGCGCGCGCTGCCGGTCCACAGCACGTCGGTCGTCGCGCGGACGAGGGCTTCGGTGAGATCGAGTTGTGTCTTGAACAGCAGCCACGCGCCGAGCACGGCGACCGTGAATCCGATCGCCGCGCCGCCGCGCGCGCCGATCGCGCTGGCAAGGGCCGCGCTGATCCCCAGTCCCTGGATGTTCTCGCCGGCGGGAAGGAACGTGACGTACAGCACCGCCGGCAGCACCATGCCGACGATGGCGCCGACGAAGAAGATGCCCCACTGGTCGGCGCGGACGACCCGCCACCAGCCGCGCCACCGCGCCATGGATTCGGCCGTCGGTGTGAACATGAAACCGGTGTGTGCGAGCGAAACGCGTTCGCCTCCGACAGCCGCGGGAATGTAGCCAACGCGCTGTCCCATCCCGTAGCCCTTGTCGCGCGCCCAGTTCGACAACGTGATGTTCAGCATGCCGCCGCATCCGGAATAGGCGACAAAGGCCGCGAGCAGGAAGAAGTCCGCCTCGGCGGGCATGTAGCTGAACACACCGTGCCGCATGTCGTAGCCGGCGAGGCCTGAGAGCGCGGCGAGCCACGTCGGCAACGGCACGAACCACAGCGCGAGCAGCAGGAAGCCGCCGAGCGTGCACGTGACGAGGATCCAGTTCAGCAACTCGAGCGTGCGCTCGATGCGCCGGCCGGACAGCAAGAGCGTGACGCACAGCAGGAACGTGCCGACGCCGATGTAGTAGACGTTCGTGACGTCTGCCGGTCCGGGGAGCCGGTGTGTGAAGAGAAAGAAGATCGCACCCGATGCGACGCCCGCCGATGCCGGCCATCCGACCTGGAGGAAGAAGAGCAGCGCGTAGAACCAGGCCCAGAGCGTCGGCCTCGGACGCGTGCGCATGAAGCCGGTGAGCACCGGTTCTCCCGTCGCCAGGGTGTAACGCATGAGCTCGGTGTTGAACACCGTCTGAAAGAAGACCGCCACCATCGTCGCCCACAGCAACGACAGGCCGTGCCGCACGAACACGGTCGGGCCGAGCAGGAACTCGCCGCCGCCGATCGATGCGCCGAGCACGATCACGCCGGGACCGACCACCGAAATCCAGCCGAGGCCGCGCGGATTCGGCGCAGGCGGAAGTTCGGCCGGCTCCCAAGCCGGGAGGCCGGAACGCGACTCGGGTGCGGTCATGCGCGGGAGAGCATATGCCATTAAACTGTCTCCCCATGCGCAACATGATCGCCATCGCCCTTGTGGCGGCAGCACTACCGCTGGCCGCTCAGTCTTCGACACCCGCTCAGGCTCCGGCCGCCCCTGCGGCTCCGGCTCAGCCCGCACCGCCGATTCCGCGTTACGAGATCAAGCGCGCGACCACACCCATCAACGTCGACGGCAAGCTCGACGATGCGGCGTGGGCCGCGGCGTCGGCACCCGCCACGCTCTCGTTCTTCTGGGAGTCGCAGACCGGCGCGAAGCAGAACACGCGCGCCAAGATGCTGTGGGATGACCAGGCGCTCTATCTCGGATTCGACGCCGACGACGCCGACATCACCGGTGTACTGACCGAGCGCGACTCGCCCGTGTACAACGACGATGCGATGGAACTCTTCATCAATCCCAATCCGAGGCAGGAAGTCGTGTACTACGGCTTCGAGATGAACGTGCGCGGCGCGCTCTACGACTACCTGAACTACAACGAGCGCACCTTCTTCAAGCGTTACGACGCGACGAACATGAAGATTGCGACGTCGGTCCGTGGCACGTTGAACGTACGCACGGACACCGACGAGGGCTGGAGCCTCGAAGTGTCCATTCCGTGGGCGAATTTCGAGGAACTGTCCCGTCGCCCCGCCGTTGGCGCCGTCTGGAAGGCCAACATCAATCGCTGGGACGGCGTACAGCCGGCTCGCCGCATGAGCGAGTGGTCCGATCCGATGCAGCGTACGGCGTGGCCGCACGGCGCGGCGCGGTTCGGCGAGCTCGTCTTCGTGAACTGACCGCGCGCCCGCCTCGTCGTCATCAAGGAGCTTGTATGTCAGGACTGTTGAAGAACTTTCGGCTAGGACCACTCGCTGCCGGCCTCGTCACCATTGGCGCCGTCGGACTCGCGGCGCAGGCGCCGCAGGCACCTGCAACTCCGGCCGCAGCCGCGGCCGCGCCGGCCGGAAAGGTCGTGGAGTTGAGTAACGAGACGCGGTTCCAGATGGACTACAAGGTGCCGGACGCCGCGCTCGCGGCGCTGATGCCGGCGGGTCTCACGTCGAGCCCCGCGACGACGGGCCCCGCGAAGGATTGCAACCTTCGCGTGATCTTCATCGATCGCGTCACCATCAACAGTCCTACCGGTCCCACGCTTGGCCGAGGCTCCAGCCGCCTGATCTATCTCGAGGCGCCCGCGAAGGATGCTTCCGGCGCCAACGTGCGCGTGGTCATCGGCGGCCTCACCGACGATCCCGCTGACGCGCCCGGCCCGTTCGGCAACTACATCCTCGCGACGACCCGCAACGTGCAGAAGACCTCGATCGCGACCGGCACCGGTCCGGTCCTTGACGTGCAGGACTGGTCGATGACCGCCGCAACCGGCGAGCACATCGAAATGCACGTGAAGTACGAGCGCGGGGGCGCCAACCGCGCCGCCGCGCCGCAGACGCTCCGCATCTACTCGGCGAAGAATCCGACGTTCTTCCAGATCTCCAGCCAGGAGCAGGTGCTCGACATCCTGCGCAATACGACGACCAATCCGGCGGATCGCGTGAAGGAGTATTCGTTCAAGGCCGGCGGCGGGAGCTACGCGAAGCTGTTCGATGGGACCGAGACGGCGTTGAGCTGGGACAACGTGCTCTGGCTCAATCGGACCGTCATGTTGCCGCAGTAGATAGGCTCTGGACTCTGGATCCGTCCTGGGTCCAGAGTCCATTGTCCTCGGTTCGTCCGGTCCCTCCGTCCGACGTCCGTCCGCGGTTTTGTCCCGTCCTGCGTGCGGGCCGACGTCCCGTCCTTCGTCCGGCGTCCGTTCTATGGCTTTGCGGCGGGACGGGTGCCGAGAATCTGGATGCGCGCCAGTGCCGCACGATCCTCTGCAAGCGCGCTCTTCCCGGCGGGAAATTCATTGGCGCTGAGGATGTACGCCATCACCTCCGTGTATTGCTTGACGGTGAGCGACCTGGGGTTGTCGGGCGGCATCGCCTGGATCGTGTCCATCAGTCGCTGAAGCGTGGCCTTGTTCCACTTCTCGAGAAACGGCGCGCCCGCAAGCGCGGGAGCCTGTTCGCGGCCCGCGAGATCCTCTCCATGGCACTCGAGGCAATAGCTCTTGTAGCCGGACTCTCCGGCCACGGCCTGCACATTCGTGTACACGCCGTCCCACACGGTTGATGCCGTCGGAGGAGCAGGCGTGGGAACTTGAGCCGTGCCTTGGGTTGGCGCAGGAACCGGAACGGGCGCTTGGGGAGGAGCCGCGGTCGGACCCGGAGTCTGCGCCCTCATGGCCATCGTCAACATGAGGGCCATCGAGATGGCGAGAGAAACAACACGAAATCGACGATTCACGTTGAGCACCGGTACCTCCATCGCTGCAGAGGGCTGGTACTAGCACTCTACCTGATCCGTGGAGTGGGCGGATTGCGATACCGCTTGAAGAGCGCGATCACGATCTCGGAGATCGGCTGCATGCCCTTCACCTCGTCCTCGTCGGTGCCGTTGGTCAGCACCACGGCGCCAACGTTCGCTTGCGGGCTGAACCACAGCAGCGTGCGGCCACGCGCGTAGTAGCCCCAATGCTGCACGTTGATCCAGCGGCCATCCGCATCCGCGCGACCTTCGTTGAAGAAGCCGGCGGCCGCGACTTGCATGGCAGGCGGCAGGTCGGATGGTGGCGTGTGATGCAGTCGCCGAAACGTCTCCGACTTCAGCGCGCCTTCGAGGCCGAGATCGCCGCGAAGGTGGAACCGGCCGTACGTCGCGACATCGACGACCGACATGCTGACGCCGGCGCCGTATGGCGTCGCGAACGGCACGCCGTCGTACCCGCGTGGATCCGGATCGTACGGGACAAACCGTTCGCCCTGCTGCACGTGTCCCCACGGCTGGTCCAGCGAGCGATCGCTCGACGGTTCCTCAAAGATGAGCGACGGCAGCCCTAGCGGGCTCTGCACGTCGTCACCCACCAGATCTTCGAACGCGCGATTGGTGATTTGTTCGCAGATGTTTCCAAGAATGAGATACGCGTCGTTGGTGTACGCCTCGCGTGTCCGCGGCGGGAACTCTGGTGGATGCGCGAGGATGTACTTGACCGCTTCGTGCCGCCGCTCTCGATTCGATGCGCGAGGGTACTGACGCACCCACGACTTGACCATGTCGTCGTTGCGCATCCAACGCGGCAGGCCTGCTCGATGGCGAAGGAGATCGTCGACCGTCACGTCGCGGAACACGGGCAGCATGGTGCTGGCGTACTCCGGATAGATCTCGCCGAGCGTTGTCGTCCACGACAGGCGGCCTCGATCGATGAGGGTTGCCACGATCGTGGCGGTGATCGTCTTGGCGATGGACGCGATCTGCAGGCGGTCGGTATGGATGATCGGGACACCGGAGCCCACTTTTCGCGTGCCGGCCGCGCCCACGGCGCGAAGGCCGTCCTTGTCGAAGACGGCCGCGACGATGCCCGGCAGGGCGTGGCGCGCGCGCACGTCTTCGAGGAAGGTGTTCAGGTCGTCAACGCCGGCCGGGACGGCGGGAACGACGACGTGCGGTGGCGGCGCATCGCTGCTGCAACCGCACGTGAGCACAGCGGCGGCGAGAACGCTCGAGATCCAGCGCAGCATGGCCGGGATGCGCGCTCCGCTCACCTGCGCTGGGACACGCGCGCTATCGCACCACGCGTGCGCAATCGGGCGGGTTGCCTTGTCCGCCGATGGTGCCGAAGTCCCAGTGCTCATCGGCCTTGCCGTCCACGAAGCGCCACATGTCGAACCACGTCGTCGTGTACGTCTTGCCTGGCGTGCGCGGGTCGCCGCATTCGCGCGCGATGGCCACGGTGACGTAGTCACCCTCGGCGACGACGGAGACGACCTTGGTAGTCCACGCGTTCGGGGCGGGAATCGGCCGCGCGTTGCCGCGGCCGCCGAAGAACGTCATCACCGTTTGCCGGCCGTTCGCGCAGCACGGATTGTGCTGAATGTAGCGCTCGGTCAGCCACTTCGGCGCCTCGTCCCAATGCCCGGCTTCGAGCAGGTCGCGCATGATGTGCATTGCGGCCTGCTTGTTCGTGTGGAGTTTGGGATCCGAACTCGTGAAGAGCGCTTCAGGCGTCGGCGAGCCGACGACGGGATCCTGAGCCGAGAGGCTGGCGAATCCGAGCATCAGAAACAACGCGCACGCCATTCCCTGCGCCGCGCGCGTCGCCTTCGACATGGTGATCTGCATGGGCGAAGCGTAAGACGGATAACAGGCAACAGGCAACAGGGGGCTGGGGAGCGGGTGCGCGCCCATCACCGTACGTACGAATCCGGTGTTGCTGACCGGATCGGCCGACGATAGAGTCAAACACTTGAACATCACTCAGAACGGAGAATGAGCAATGAGCTACGTTGATGGATTCGTGATTCCGATCTCGAAGAGGAAGGTCGCGGCGTATCGGAAGATGGCTCAACTGGGCAAGCGTGAATGGATGAAACACGGAGCCCTCGAGTACTTCGAATGCGTCGCCGATGACCTCGCCTCCGTGCCGGGCGCGACGAGTTTCAAGCAGATGACGAAGCTCAAGGCGGGGGAGACGATCTTCTTCTCGTTCATCGTGTATCGCAGCAAGGCGCACCGGGACGCGGTGAACAAGAAGGTGATGGCGTCCATGCCATCGATGCCGAAGGAGATGCCCTTCGATATGAAGCGCATTGCGTTCGGCGGCTTCCGCACCCTCGTCGAAGGCCGACGCTGAACGTCATCTGGCGACGCGGCCTTCGCGCGCCTTCTACGTAAAACAAACCCGACATTCCGTACCAAGAAAAGAGCCAGGTCACGCGGACCTGGCTCTCTGTCGTGCGTGTGACGGCTACGAGGTTTTGCTCAGAACGAATACTTCAGCCCGAACTGAATCTGCCGCATCGGGAGTGCCGTTGAGGTGATCACGCCGAAGCCCTGGTGCGCCGCGTTCTCAGGGGCGCCCGGGAATGCCGCGCCCGCCAGAATGTTGCCGTTGGGTGCGCCCCATACGGGAATGTTGAACACGTTGAAGGCTTCGATCCTGGCCTGAATGCGGTGGCCGCGCGGCAGCAGGAAGGTCTTCGCGAGCGACATGTCGATCTGCTGGAGATGCGGCGTGGTCATCGAGTTGCGCCCGACGTTTCCGAACTCGCCCTCGGGAGCGAGGATGAACGACGCGGGGTCGTACCAGCGCGTCCGTGAGCGGTCGGCCGCATAGCCATTACCGACGCCCGAGTAGCTC
>Ga0164241_10005949_pt1 | contig 11243 bp, 4 predicted proteins | sample OricomyardsoilBY_FD_108780 | JGI IMG/M metagenome (GOLD analysis project Ga0164241, IMG submission 108780) | Backyard soil microbial communities from Emeryville, California, USA - Original compost - Back yard soil (BY) | ecosystem: Environmental > Terrestrial > Soil > Unclassified | place: USA... | reverse complement strand
CTCCGTGCTCATCGACGATGTCTCGATCGGATACGTGCTCGAGGGCGTGCCGTTCAGCTTCACGTACGGCTCTGGCGACACGGGCGTATCGTTCACCAACATGGTCATCGATGACCTAGGATTGCCATTCAACCTCGGCGATGCCATCGTCGTGCAGTTCAATGCCAACGAGACGGTCACCACCAACATCCCGCTCAACACCGATTACAACTACGGCGAGCTTGGATGTGAGGGCTGCATCGCGATCACCCACGAGGACGAGATCGTCGTCACCTCGTCGACACGCAAGAGCCCGACCTACACGTTCACGCCATCCATAGTCAAGAAGTACAAGGGACTGTGCCAGCTCTTCACGAACCTACTCCGCTTCAATTTCATCGACGAGGACATGTCCGGCGTCATCATGGCATACCGCGGCTGGGACGTCAAGATGATCCACCGGCTCGGATCCCTCATCAGGCCTGACTCGCTGAATATCGAGGTGACCTCCGGCCTCCTTCCAGCATCGGCATACCGACTGATGCTGAAGCGCTCCGTCAAGACGGACAGCAAGTGGTTCACCGGCCTCCGTGTCCAGGTGGTCCAGGTTGGCAGCGCGATCAACCGCAATGGCGCGTACATTCCGAATGGTGCGGCCAGCGACTGGATATTCCGCGTCGAGGGCTACAACCTCAACAATCTCGTGGTCGACTACGACACGTACGGATCCAAGTACAATGGCTTCAAGGCCCTCAGCGGCGAGACGACCGACCTCGAGTGGAAGCGCCCGGTGGAGCCGACCGGCACGACCACTGCCGTGCTGCCGATGACCATCACCGGTCTGCAGAACGTCATCAACTTCGTGTTCGGCTATGCGGATCAGCTCGCCGAGCTCGGCTTCAAGCCGAATGCCATCGACTCCGCAACGATCGACGTTTCGACCGGCCGCAACATCGACTGGCAGCTCGAGGTGGAGAAGCTCATCGACTCGATCTACCAGGGCACCCTCGCTGGGGCCGGCGTCATCCTCAACCCGTACCTCAACAAGCTGTACCTGGCCACGCCGTTTGGCATCATGGGCCGGTACGACAAGGCGAAGTCCGTCGACATCACGTCCGTCCAGGCGTGCTTCGACATCGATGGCCAGATGATCCCGGTTACCTCACTGGGCATCATCAGGAATGACGACTACTCGATCACCGTGTGCGACACGCCGATCTTCTCGGCCCACCTGTTCACGGACACCTTCGAGCACGCGCTGGTGTTCAACTCGAGGTTCACCAACGACCCGACGTCGCCTGCGATGTTCGATCTGTTCCTCGGCCAGCACGTCACGACGGCGTACCTCTCGTACCGCCGCCAGGCGCAGGTAGACGGCAAGCCGAGGCTCGACGGCTTCTTCCTGAGTGGCAACGATGCCATCAGGAACCCGGTGTCCAACATCGACTCCCTGAACCAGGTGTACGACCCGACCCTGACTTTCGATAACCCGCTGATGGCCAAACACGCGCTGTCGCTGGTCGGCTTCAAGTCGAAGGACTACTTCGATGACCTCGGCATCACCGAGAACGTCCAGCTCAACTTCTGGCAGGGCATGATCAATGCCAAGGGCACCGACCTAAGCATCAACACCTTCATCAACTATAAGACGTTTGTGTCGGCCGGCATCGACGAGTTCTGGGCATACAAGGTCGCCGACTATGGCGATGCCCGCGAGAAGAGCATGCCAGAGCTGAAGATCGAGCCGAAGGATTGCTCGAACAAGTTCACTTCCATCAAGACGTACGAGGAGGGCGACACGCTCGTTCCTAAGATCGTCAACGTCGAGATCAACGACCCGAATCGCTGGTACTCCATCGACGACCTCGGCACCTCACTCACGTTCGAGGCAGTGTCGATCTCTGAGGAAGTTGAAGTGCAGCCCGGTGAGTACAAGAAGCTAAAGAACGTCTACCACCGCGATGCGACGGTAGCCCCGACGTCCAGCGACAGCAGCAAGGCCATCGTGGTCGGCGCCGACCTCGTCAAGGGTGTCGCCGGCGGGACGGTAACGGTAACCGGATGGACGTGGATCAACCGCACGAACATCTCGCCGGTCAAGCTATACAACTACGTCGACAAGGATCTCGTCGCCGACATCGGCATGTGGCACCCGGCTGCGAATGTCCACGCCCTCGAGCCGCTCAGCATCGTTGACGTCATCGTCAAGTCTGACCCGGCGAACTACAACCACACCACGCAGACCGTCGACAATCCGAACTTCCTGCACCTCAAGCCGTGGGGCAAGGAAGAGGTTGGACGCACATGGTGGGACACGAGCACGCGCTCGTACATGCCGTACTACGACGGAAGCGTATTCCAGACCAGCGCGGATCGCCAGATCCGCTGGGGCGCGTTGAACGAGTTCGCCAGCGTGGACCTCTACGAGTGGATCGAGTCACCAGTGCACCCGAGCGAGTACAATGCGCTTGCGGCCGAGCAGGAGGGCGATGCCAGCATTACTCAGAACCAGAGGCTGTCCGGCACCGTGGGATTCACGAACCTATACAGGTCCGACCGCACGGTGTCCGTCAGGCCGATCGCCTGGTCGCAGAAGAGCACCGGAAATGCATCTCACCCGGACTGGGAGGGATGGGCGACATTCAATCAGATATTCAATGCCGGTGAGTCCGACGAGTACTTCCTGATCATCGGCTCCGGCCGAGCGGTGGATCTCGGCATGACGGCGGGTCGACACTTCAGCAGCATGGAGGACGAGACCACGCCCCTGTCGGAGGTCGTGCTCAACGGCACGCTGCGCTACGTTGTCGGAACCGCAGCAAACCCGACGGCAGACGGTGCCGCGGCACCGACGCCTTCTATGGGCATACTTGACTTCTGGTTGCAGGAGACTGCCGGCAGCTCGCAGTTCGGAACCATCATCGGTGAGATCATGCTCAGCGACAGCAGCTACCAGCTGCCTTCTGACGTAAACACAAACTATCGCCTCAGACTCTCAGACTCCAATGGATTCTTTGAGGACGTGCTGATCGGTGACTGGGCTGGCGACAATGAGAAGATGGTGGTTAAGTTTGAGAAGTTCGGCCTCGAATTAGTGCTGGTTCAGGACGGCGTCACGGATCCGATCACGGCAACCAACATCATTTCTGCAATCGTGCTGCCCGCCAATGACTTCTTCGTACGCGAGGCCGTTGACTATACTCCAATCGTTGCGATCGGTGATCTCGTCGACCCGGACGAGATCGAGGGTTGGGTCGTGTTCGACGTGCCGTCACAGGCCGACCTCGACGACGACCTGCGCTCGCCGAACAACAAGTGGCTGCCGTATCTTGGTGCGCCGGTCGCCGTCGCAATTACTCCCGAGATAGCGAAGGAGATGAACGCGGCTACGAACACCCTGACGACCTCGAACGGCGTGAGCGTGAGCCGCTACACCTCCACGTGGAGCGACTGGGGCAAGCTCGTCGACACCGTCGTCGACCTCTACGTCGGGTCCGACGAGTCGTGGAACTTCAGCCGCGACCTGACCGCTGAGTTGACTGAGATCGGTGAGACCGAGCTCGATACGACCAGGCTGTCGGTATACGCCAACGGCATCCAGCAGCCGCCGATCGGCCTCGACGTAGTTGGTAACGTGGTGTCGCTGATCAACCCGCTGCCGGTGCTCGCCGGCGCCGGCGTGTACAGGATCCACATCCTCTACAGGAAGTACCAGCCGAAGGACGACGAGCTCGCGTTCGACCCGGACGTCGAGGAGGACTACAAGATCCAGGTCAAGTACAAGGAGGACTACCAGTACACCGAGATCAAGTCTCGCGATGCATCCGGCAGTCAGGTGTCGTCAAAGTACTACTTCTGGGCCAAGGACAAGAAGATCCCTAGAATCAACAAGAGCATGTCGCTCGTCGACGCTGAGCGCTACCTCTCCAGGGGCATGGATCAATACATGATCCTGGACGGGATAAATATCGTATGAGTAATCCATGGGTAGATCCATTCGAGGCTGTGTTCGGTTCAGGCGGCGCCTGGGACCCATCCGTGCCCACTGGAACGCTCATCGAGATGGGCGGCTTCACCGACCTCCTCAAGGTAGAGGCCCAGATCTACGGTGAGATGTACTTCTATTCTCAGGAGCTGCACGATGCGATCGAAGCCGATCCAGCGTCATTCGTGTTCGAGTTCTCCCTCACGGGATACGGCACGACAACGCGGACCGGTGCGGATGCCATCCTCGGCACCGGCTACGTCCAGTTCTACCTGAGCGAGTGGTACGGTTCGAAGGCCAACCAGACGCTCACGATGAACAGTGTCGTCACTGCACCGCAGACTGCCACGTTCACCATCGCGAGCATAGCCGGACTTAACAACCTGGTCAACATGTCCAGCACGTTCAAACTGCGGTTCCTGAAGGACTACACGCTTCGTGACGATCCGCAGGAGATCGACCTGAAGAACACGCACAAGGAGTGGCAGCTGATTCGCAAGTTGCAGAACAGGAGGATTCCCGTCCAGCTGTGGAACAAGCTCACTGACGCATTGTGCGGCCAGGACATCGCCGGCAACCCGCTGCCGTCGCTCGCCAGGACCTCGTACGACGAGGTGTACGGCACGAGGACGAGGTATGGATTCGAGGACGGGCAGATACTCGTCAACACCGAGCAGGGAAATGCCTCGTTCGTAAACTCCGTGATCAACACCGACGTGACCATCGTCATCAACAACAAGGAGGTCCCGGCGTACATCACCGCTCTCGGGATCGACGCGTCGACGACCGAGGAAGAGTTCATCGAAGAGCACTTCTCGACCGTAGAGCAGAAGAGGGCGACGATGAACACGATATACAACGATGCGTCGGTGCAACAGGTCAACAGCCTGTTCTTCGCAGTGCTTGAGGATATCGTGGAGAACAACTACGAGCTAACCGACCTATTCAAGACATCGATGTTCATGGTCAACGCACTGAGATTCGTTGACCAGAAGATATCCGCGGAGCAGTCTGATGACATCTTCTAACAACTCGATCGCGACCCGCGCTGGCATCTCCACGAACAGCCTGATTAAGTACGTGCTTGACGTCAAGCCGTACCGTTCCAAGCTCGGCGTCCCGCGCGGCGGCTTCGACTCCGGCGTGACCGAGAACTACCTGTTCAATGACACGTTCCGCATCAACGCGACCGATGCCAACACCATCAGGACGTACCTCGGCCCGGACCTACTGCCGAAGTCGTTCACCGAGGTCGGCGTCCGCACGAGGCAGAATTTCTCGTGGGCCCAGGACCTCGTGTCCAACGGCGTCCGTCGGTCGTGGAAGCTGCCGACGTTCAGCGTGCCTAAGTACGACAGCCAGTCCAGGAGCGACGCGTTCACGGATGAGAACAATCTCATCGATGTAGTCCGCTACAACCCATTCGACACCGACGAGCTTGAGCCGATCCTCGGCGTGATCCCTGGTATGGGCGTTCCCGGTGCGGTCGGCGAGCTCGCAGACAGCCACACGCGGGTGTTCAGCTATCGCATCACCGAAGATCAGAAGATTACCCGCGCCAGCAAGAATGCCGTGCATCAGCAGGAGACGGTCGATTACTTCCTGTCTCGTGGCGTGTTCTCATTCCACACCCAGGATACGACCTGGAAGCCGACTAACCTCGCGGCCGTCAATACGCAGCCATGGTTCGTCGCCCAGCTGTACTTCCTGCCGGAGGTGTACAACCGCGGCGGTACGCTTAACGGCATCTCGTGCAATCACTATCGCGAGTACAAGGTCGTCTGCATCATCGGCGTGGACAACGCCATCTGGAACGACAGGCAGGGTCTGGCGATCGACGGCTTCCCGGTCTCACCGCTGGTCAATGACCTGTGGTACATGACGGATGAGAATGCCGTCTATCAATTCGACGGTTCCATCTGGGTCGTGGTAACCGACAGCAACGGGACGGCCGTAGACAGCAACCATCAGACGCTGCTGTCCGTGCACACTTCGGACGACGACTTCGGCGTGTCGCTCGGCACTGTCACGATCGGCAACCTATTCTACGAGGACACGTACGACTCGTCCGCACTGCTTTTCACGTACACATATCCGAAGGATCTCATGGACCCTGTCCCGCCGTACGACACGGTCGAGGAGATGGCGATGGACGGCAGCGGCGGATCGCCGCAGACCGTGTGGTACATCTCGCCGGGCTCCAGGATAACCATTCACGCCGATGCCGAGCCTGAGGTCTGGTCGATCATCAAGACTAACCCGACGGTGCTCGCCGGTAAGCCAGTATTCACCGCAGGCGGCGCTCACTCTGAGGATCCATTCATCGAGGTGTACCCGGCCGACTGCGAGCGCGCGCCGATTTCCGATTGGACGCTAATGTTCAACGGCGACGGCACCTATCAGCTCATATCCGATCAGGTTGCCGGCTACGAGGGTCCGCTCGGAAAGACCGTCGATCTCATCGACGGCTGCTCGTACAAGGACGAGAACGTAGCGTTCACGATCGGCCCAAGCAAAGAGGGCTGGTACATCGGCGAGAGCTTCACGTGGTCATTCGTCGGCGACATCGACAGGACCAATTTCCAGGTCTACGGCAGCAAGTCTGGGTGGACATACAATCTCATCGATGGCCGCGCAGCAAAGTACGACAAGTGGTTCTTCAACGGCAAAATCGGCTTCAAGATCCCGAGCCTACACTACTTCTACAATACGAATCAGTTCTTCGAGATAGATGTCGGCGATGACCCTGGCGAGTTCGCCGAGGTGACGAACACGCTTAACGGCAATATCCAGACCACACTCAACGGCGATCCGATCGTGCCGGAGCTAGTGTTCACCAAGCCAGTCACCAGCATCGCAGTGCCTAGCACGTACGTCGTCGAGTTCACGGTAGCGACCGGTGTCGGCGAGCCAGGCAAGGCCACGGTGTACAGCTCGCTGAGCGGGTACCTCGGCACACTGACGCCTGGCGTGGAGTGGGAGGACAAGTTCGTCGCATTCAAGATCATGGACGTCGCGCTCGACGATGACGACAACCTGATCGGCACGTACGAGTTCGCCGTGGGCGACAAGATCGTATTCCACGTTGCCACGCCCAACACGTCGACTAGGAACGAGGGATACAATTCCAACGCCTTCGACTTTGAGCCGTACAGCTACGACCAGGAGAACGACGACTGGACTCGCCCGCTCGTCATCGGCCACGACCTGTTCGAACCGTTCTTCGGCCACGACCTCGTGATATTCCCTGGAACGTCCGCCGATGACACCTTCATCATCGACAAGGTATTCAGGGACAGGGTCCAGCTGCTGATAGACGACGGCGGCGTCATGAAGACGCTGCTGCTCGAGATGACGTACAGCGATCGCGCGGACTTCACGGATCCGGTCGGCGAGGGCACCTCACCGTCTGAATTCTCAGACCTCAGCACGTTCGCCGAGGCACGCCTCATGGGCACCACGCAGCGCGCCTTCACAATCAAGTCGCCGCGCTACAAGAAGACCGATCGCCACGCCTCGTCCATCCTCACGTTCGACGAGGACTTCTTCGCCGAGTTCCTTCCGCTCGGCACAAAGTACTCGATCGTGGTGCGACCTAAGAGCATATTCGGAGAGGTCGCCCGCGTGAAGCTGACAGAGGGCGCGATCATCTACTCGGTACCTTCTGCCAAGACGTTCTACGTCGACCTTGCCACGTCCGTGGCGATTGACCTCGCCGACCTAAAGACCGGCTACGCGCTTCCCGACGGCCTCGGCACCGTGCTGCTGGCCGGGCACCGCGTCCTCGTGAAGGACCAGGCAGACCAGGCCGACAACGGAATCTACGTCATTGACGACAACAGCATCGGCCAGCCATCCGATGCGACGGAGAAGTCCACGGAGACCAACTTCGACTTCTCCGGCGCCATTGTGTACGTGATCGGTCGCGCCGATCCCGGCTCCCAGACCACGATCTTCGGCTACCCGAACGCCGGCAGCTGGGTCAACATTAACACCATCAACATGTATCCGCCGCGTCTGATCCAGGACGAGTTCGACTTCGAGCGATTCTCGGACGAGGACGATTACGGCGGCAGACTTGGTTATCACATAGACCGCCACTCGTCATGGGATCTCGTTACCTCGACTGAGGGATTTGACCTGCTGCCGTGGGACTGGAAGCGTTGGGACGCAATGGATACCAATGCGGCCGTCCTCGGCATCTCGATCATTCTCCCGCCGCCTGAAACCACCGTCAGTCTGTACTTTACGATCATGTTCGTGGACGACGGATCCGGCGAGCCGATCGGCCCAGAGGGCGAGGAGCCGGATCCGATCCCTGGTCCGCCATCGCCGGTTCCCGCCGGAAAATACAGGTCCGGCCAGGGCAAGGACTACGTCGACGGAATCTACTTCGACATCCCGTTGCTGGGCGACTGGGTGTACTCCACGGCCACGATACGCATCGTTGGGGGCGTGGCCACCAACGTGTGGATCTACCTGCTCCCGGAATCGGCGACGAACAAGACGTCGTTCATCGACAATGACTCGGACACGCTGGTCATCGACAACGACGCCCTGGCAGACATGATTGCCGCGGATCCGGTCAAATATGCCGGCTACGACGGCCTTTTCGCCGGCACGGGGTTTGAGGTCCAGATCGGGGTCGAGGGGTATTCGATCCTATGAAAACGATAAATATAAGGTAATCTGGAGTTTCAATGGAACATCTGCCTATCAAAATCAAGGGCCACGTGCTCATCAAGGACAAGGATACCGGCGAGATCCTCCTCGATCAGGACAATGCTGTTCACCCGCGCAACGCGGCCATCGCGCTTGCCAGATTACTTGCCGCTGAGAACAACGGTGCGGTATACGTGCTCGCCCTCGGAAACGGCGGCTCGAACGTCACCGCCACCGACGTGGTAGAGTACAATGACCCGTTCGACAACGACTACACCGAGACGGCCAGGCTGTACAACACCACGTACTGGGAAGTCGTCGACGACTCCACCAGCGCGCCGGATGGAAACAGCGTGTCCTTCAATAATACAATGGACGGCGACAATGCGATCGTCACCGTCACCCTGGAGCTGAGTGCGGGTGAGCCGACTGGCCAGGACGTCTCCGACTCTGGGGACTTCAACAACGTCTACGCGTTCGATGAGCTCGGCCTGTTCACTGACGCGCAGCCGACGCCGTGGCCGACGTGGGTAGATCCTCAGCCTGCCATTCCGGAGAAGGCGCTGATGCTGACGCACATCGTGTTCTCGCCGATCCTGAAGACGACCAACCGCGCAATCATCATCACGTACACGCTGACAATTGCACTAGATGCATCCTAAGGGTGCATCATGAGACTTACCATAAGGCAAGGCATAGTAAGTTACGACGTGAGCCAGAACGCCGCGCCGATCCTATCCAAGGCCGACGGCAAGATCAACCTGAACGTCGGCACGAACGTTAACAGCCCGTCGCCGATCATCATCACCTTCGCGTACAAGAACTCCAACTACGTATTCGAGGAGCGCGAGAGCATCGTTGCCGCGTGGGGCGGTTCCGGCATCTCCACCTTCAATGGTCCATTCCCGGCCAACACCAAGTGCTGGCTGTTCTGGGACATAGACCCATCCACCGGTGCTATCTCGCGCGGATGGACTGTCGTTCCGCCCGTGACATCCGCCACAGCGCCGCTCAGCCCACAGCCCGATCTGCACTGGTTCGACACGTCTAAGACGACGATGCGAGTCAGGGTCGGCTCAGCGTGGATAGAGAAGAATCGCGTGTTCGCCGGCACGTACAACACGTCTGGCGCGGTGCTCACGGTGAATCCGCCCGGATCTCAGGTCGGCCTGACCGGCAAGTTCCGCGGCGGCAACGTCCTGCTAGGCACGGGCAACTACCCGCTGCGCCAGAACGACGGCGCGTTCCTGACCACCGCCGACCAGCTGATCGTCGCGAACACCAGCGGCCTCAACGTGCGTGTCGAGGGCATCCAGGAGTACGGCACTGCCGTGCAGAACCTGGCCGCGTTCTCCTTCGTGTCCGTGAGCTCCGCATCGACGAAGTACCAGAAGCAGTTCCAGCTCGCCAAGAGCACCGACGTAGACGTCGAGGACTTTGCCGTCGGCATGGTCGTCGACGACCTGTCCGTCTCCGAGGTTGGAAACCTCGTGACGAGTGGATACGTGACGAATCAGGATTGGTTCTGGGACATCACCAAGGTCAACAAGCCAGTGTTCCTCAGTGACATGGGCACCGCGACCGACGTGCCGCCGACCACCGGCGTGCTCCAGCGCGTGGGCACGATCTACGACGTCCACACCATCCTGCTGCGCATAGATCCGCCGGTGAGGTTGCTGTCATGACAATGCCAACCAATCCGTTACGTCTAACATCCGATGGTATCATGGGCGTATTGCCCAGCGACTCCATCCTTGCCATCGCCGGAATCGTAAGCCCATCGTTCACTGTCAATGGTCAGGGCGTCGTTCTCGCGGACGGCACGTCGTCCAGCGGCGGCCAGTCGATCGTACTGCAGGACACGTACAATAACGTGTCCGGCAACGAGGCGGCCATCGTCCTGCAGCCGGGCAAGGACTTCGCCATCAAGGTGCCAGGCGTACCGGCTCAGTTCAGGATCAACAGCGTAACCGGCAAGGTCACGATCTGGGGTGACCTCGAGGTCATCGGTGGCAACACCATTATCAACAGCATCATCCAGGACAGCGACCACTGGCTGATCTCCCCTACCGCAGGCACCACGCCCGCGCTGATGATCAAGCCGGATCCGGGCGTCGTGTTCACGGAGGACCTGGTACGGTTCCACCTCGACAACGCCGGCCCATCGATATTCAAGATCACGAGCACCGGCGACACGGTTCTCGCCAACCACCTCACGGTCGGTGGATTGATCAACGGTGTCGATCTCAGCGCTCTCGCCACCAAGATCGACTCCCACATTGCCGGCACGGCGCATAAGCACCATGCCACCGCGATCGACATTTCGCCGCTCATCGCCTTCCCGTCTGCGACCAACGTGCAGCAGGCGCTCGAGGCGCTCAGCACGTCGCCTGGCAGCGGCACGGTCACGTCGGTAAACCTGAACTCGACCTCGCTCATCATCAGTGGCGGTCCGGTCACGAGCGCCGGCTCGATCACGGTCAACCTCGCGCCGGCCACGCAGACGTCCCTCGGCAAGGCTGACACGGCGCTGCAGCCGGCTGCACTTGCGGCTTACACCCCGACGTCAGGCCTTGGCTCGCTGGCCTTCGTCACGCCCACCGGCACGCCGAACGGT
>Ga0164241_10005948_pt1 | contig 11243 bp, 9 predicted proteins | sample OricomyardsoilBY_FD_108780 | JGI IMG/M metagenome (GOLD analysis project Ga0164241, IMG submission 108780) | Backyard soil microbial communities from Emeryville, California, USA - Original compost - Back yard soil (BY) | ecosystem: Environmental > Terrestrial > Soil > Unclassified | place: USA... | reverse complement strand
CCGAGGTGATGCCGCGCGCATTGCCGAGATTCTTCACATATGCCTCAAGTTCGAATCGCCCGAAATTCACGCCGGCGCGCAGGTCGATCGTCTCATAAGCCGGCACGCGCGCGAAATGCCCATAGGTCGCGAGGTAGGTCGGATCATAGTCGCCCGCCTGCTTCGAGAGCGCCCGGATCGAGCCGCCGATGAACGCCTTGGCGGTGTCCGACACGGCCCAGTCGTAATCGGCGTTCACGCTGACCACCACCTTGGGCGAGAAGGGCAGTTGATCGCCCTTCTTCGCGCCCAACGTCAGCGGATCGGTGTCCCCGGTCAGGTGCGCATCGGTATAGGCGAAGTTGACCGAGGTGACGAAGCCCGCAATCGGCCGCAAGGTCGCGGTCACCTCGGCGCCGTTGCTCTCCGCCCCCTGGCCGTTGATGTTGACGCCGAAATTGTTGATGTAGGCGATCAGCTGAATGTCGTTCCAGTCGATGTGATAGGCCGAGGCGTCGAACCCGAAGCTGTGATCGCGCGTCTCCAGCTTGATGCCGCCTTCATAGCTGGTCGTCGTGTCCGGCCGGAAGGTGAGCGGCGTGCCGGCCGGGGCGTTGGGCGCAATCGCGTTGGGGCCGCCCGGACGATAGCCCTTCGCCACGCGCAGATAGAGCGTGGTCCGATCGTTGATCTTGAACTTCGGCGCGACCGAATAGGTGAACACGTCGTCGGAGGAGCGCAGGTCGCTGTTGATCGGCACGTTGCCCGCCAGGATGCCGGCCGCATCCTGCGCCGCGGTCTGGCGATTGTGGCTGTAGCGCCCGCCGAAATCGAGATCGAAGTGCGGGCCGAAATGGAGCGTGGCGTTGGCGAAGCCGGCAACCTCCTCGTAATCCGAATGGAGGTGCACGGTGGCGAGATCATAAGGGTAGCTGATCGGCGTCAGCGTGCCCGGCTGGACCGGGACATATTGCTGGAAGATCGTCGCTTTCTCGTTGTTGTAATAGCCGCCCAGCAGCCATTCGAACGTGTCGTTCTTGGCCGAGGCGAGGCGCACCTCCTCGGTCCATTTCCGGTTGTTCACGTCTTCGGTGAGATACAGATCGTTGGCCGGGAAGGTCGGCAAGCCGAGTTGGGGCAAAACCGCGACCAGGAAATCGCTCAGGTTCGCGGTCGAATCGTCGCGGCGCGCCTGGCGTTGGGTGCTGTAGCTGGTCGACGATGTGAGGGTCGCAAAGCCCAGGTCGTAATTGATCAGCCCGCTGTACAGCCGATAATGCACGTCGCTGAATGACGGGACGTATTGCGACAGCGTTGGCCCGCCGTACAATTGCTTCAGCGTGGCGGGATCGGCCTCGACCTCGGTCGCCGCGTCGACGTCGAGATTTTGCAGGAGTGCGCTCAGGCGGATGTTCAACGCTGGCGTCGGCGTCCACAGCAGCGAGGCGCGGCCGCTATAATTGCGATAGCCGTTGATGTCCTTCTGAACGTCGGACCCGCCGGTCCCGATCGAATCGATGAACCCGCCTTGTTTGCGATAGGAACCCGACGCGCGGAAAGCGAGCGTAGGGCCGAGCGGCACGTTGAGCATCGTCGCGCCCTTGTACGACATCGCGCCGCCGTCGGTGCCCTCGACCACGCCCTGCACGCGCGCTTCGAACTTGGTCGGATCGGGCGCATTGGTCACATATTTCAGCAAGCCGCCGAGCGAGCTGGCGCCATACAGCGTGCCCTGCGGCCCGCGCAGCACTTCGACCCGGGCCACGTCGAAGGTCTCGAAATCGCCGGCGAGCACCGCGCCGTTGGCGAGCGCGGTGCTCGATCCGAACGGCGTCTCGTCGACATAGACGGCAACGGTCGAGGCGACGCCGCCGGTATTGAGGCCGCGCAGCACCAGGCGCCCCTGCCCCGGCGTCGCCTGGACCAGCTGCAAGCTGGGCACGTTCTTCATGAGATCGGTGAAGTTGTTGGCCTGCTGCTTGGCGAGATCGGCCGCGGAGATCACCGAAATCGACTGCGGCACATCGAGCAGGGTCTGCTCGCGCTTCTGCGCGGTGACGACGATGTCGTCGCCAAGACCGTTAGTAGTCTGACCATCGCTCGCACCGTTTGCGCCGTCGCTGGATGGCGCCGATTGTGCGGCGGCCGGCGCGGCCGCGAGCAACGCGATGACAGCGCTGGTGGTCGTCAGACAGCTGCGAAAGGACATCATCCCAATCTCCCCTAGCCCGTGAGATGACGCCGGACGAAGAATCGTCGCTCGGCGTCTCTCATCCTATTTGAGACATTATTGTCCTATTTAGAAAATTGTCAAAGGGATTCGGCTTGCCTGTCGCGATCGTGTTCGAGCCGTTCGGTGGGGCCGCTGAGCAGGCGCAGCAATATCGCCGCCGCCACGCCGAATCCCGCCGCGAGCAGGAAGAAGGCCCCCGCCCCCATCCGCGTCCACAGCACGCCGACCAGCCCCGCGCTCAGGCTGCCGCTGAAGATCGTCAGGAACCACGCCGCCACCGTCGTCGCGCCTAGGCCTTCGGGTGCCAGTCGCGCGAAGAGGCCCAGGCCGACCGGCAGGATGTAAAGCTCGCCGAGGGTGAAGCAGAGGAAGAACAGGACCAGCCAGATCCAGTGCGCGCGCTGCCCGCCGTCGAGCCATTCGATCGCGCTCAGCGCCAGGAAGCAGGCGGCGACGATCAGTGCGCCGGTCGCCATCTTGCGCACGTCCGATTGCTCGCGCCCCTTCTCGGCGCGACGGCGCCAGAAGGCGAGGAGCGGTGGCGTCAGCAGCATCACGAACAGCGGATTGAGCGACTGGAACCAGGTCATCGGAATGGCGAAACTGCCGAAATGGCGGTCCACGCCGGTGTCGGTCCACAAGACGAGGGTATTGCCCGATTGCTCGTAGGCGGCGCGGAAGACCGTGACCGACAAGGCGACGCCGACGAGGATCAGCACCGTGCGCAGATCGAACCGTCCGCGCGCGGCGCCTTCGGCCTGCGCGAGACGGGGTTTGACGTTCTGCTCGGGAAGATATTTCTGTCCCGAAAGGTAGATGACCAGCCCCGCCAGCATGCCGATCCCGGCCGCGCCGAAGCCCCAATGCCAGCCATACATCTCGCCCAGCGTGCCGCACAGCAAGGGCGCCAGGAAACCGCCGATGTTCACGCCGACATAATAGACGTTGAACGCCCAGCCGCGGCGTGGATCATCCGGATGATAGAGATCGCCGACCTGGCTCGGCAGGCTGGGCAGGAACAGGCCGTTGCCGATCGCGATCGTCGCCAGCGCGACATAGAACAGCGGCACGAAGGTCATCATGAAATGCCCCGCCGCCATGATGCTGCCACCGATGATGATCGCGCGGCGCTTGCCGAGATAGCGGTCGGCGATCACGCCACCCAGGATCGGCGTGAAATAGGCGGTCGCGGTGTAGGCGCCGTAGATGAAGGAGGAATAGCCCTGGCTCAGCAGGAGCTGCTTGGTCATGTAATAGACCAGCAGCGCACGCATCCCGTAATAGGAGAACTGCTCCCACATGTTGGTGAGGAACAGGATGGTGAGGCCGCGCGGCTGGCCGAACCAGGCGCGCTCGTCGCTCATGCCGCGACCGCCTGTGCCGAGCCCCAAACCTCAGGGCCGATCGCGATCAGCCCGTCGCGATAGGCCGCGCCCGGCACGCGATCCGCGGCGAGGAAAGTCGGCCCGTCGAGATCGACGATGTCGCACAGCTGCCCGAGGATATAGGCCGGCGCCATCGCCAGGCTGGTCCCGATCATGTTGCCGACCATCACGCCCATGCCGAGACGGCGCGCCTCGGCCGCCATCATCAACCCCTCGGTCAGCCCGCCGCATTTGTCGAGCTTGATATTGACCACGTCGAACCGGCCGGCCGCCGGCGCGACATCGGCGAGCGTGACGATGCTCTCGTCGCCGGCGATCGGAATCGGCGAGGCGAAGCCGTCGAGATCGGCTTCCCGCCCGCGCGCCAGCGGCTGTTCCAAGAGCGAAACGCCGAATTCGTGTAACCCCGCCCCCAACGCATCGAGCTGGCCGATCACGAAGCCCTGATTGCCATCCACGCCCAGCCACACATCGGGCCGCGCCGCGCGGATCGCGCGCACGCGGGCCAGATCGAGATCGAGGTCGCCGGTCAGCTTTATCTTGATCGACAACGCATCGGCATAACGCCGCGCGCCTTCGGCCATGCGCTCGGGCGTGTCGGCACCGAGCGTGAAGGTGGTGCGCAGCGGCTGCGGCGCGCGTTCGCCGGCCAGCCGCCACGCCGGCAGCGCCGCGCGTGCCGCCTCTAGGTCCCACAAGGCGCAATCGACCGCGTTGCGGCCGCCGCCCGCGGGCATGATCGCCCGCAATTCCTCGCACGTCGGCCCCGCCTCGATCGCGGACCGGGCGCTCTCGATCGCACCGAGCATGTGAGCGACATCGTCGCCGAGATAGAACACCCCGCCGCCCTCGCCGCGTCCGACATGCTCGCCGTCGGACAGCGTGACGACCACCACGTCCGAATGCTCGAAGACGTGCCCCGAAATCCGGAACGGTTGCGCCAGCCGCAACCGCTCCGTCATCACTTCGATCGCGAGCGGCATCAATATTGAACCGTCATCGCGATCAGACCGAACTGCGCGGCGAGATAGAGCATCAGCAGCGCCGCGAGCGCGACAAGCACACTCCACAGCTTCGCGGTCCAGCGGCGGCCGTCGGTCCAGGTCAGCCACAGGTTCCAGACGGTGATCGGCACCGCGCCGATGAAGATGATCGCGCCGAGGCCCTGCAGCAGCCACAGCCACGGATCGGACGCGCGCGTGCCCATTTCGAGGTTGCCGAGCAAGGCCATGACGAAGGCGACCCAGCCGCCGAGCACCGCCAGATCGAGCCCGGCCATGATGCGGGTCGCGCGATAGGCCTGCCGTGCCCGCCCGGCGACGCGCAAGTCTGCCTTGTAGCGGCGGCGGACGAACCACGAGACCGGCCAGAACAGGAAGGTCAGCAGCAGGATCGCGAGGCTGGCATAGAGCGCCGGCATGATCCACGCCGCGGATTTGGCGAACGGCACGCGATCGAACACCTCGAACGGCGCGAACAAGTCCATGCTCCAGCGCACCACCTTGCCGTCGATCACCTTGGCGGCGATCCGGTCGTGGCTCTGAGTGTCGCGCCAGACGAACGGCGCGATCTCGGTCCATACGCGCGGCCGGCCGTTCAGCCCGAGGAAGCTCGGGATCACCAGATCCCCCTTGGGGCCGACCGCCACCTTGGTCTCGCCGAGCAACGCGACGAGCCCGAGGAAATTGGTCTGCGAACGCCGGCTGCCCCACCAGGTGCCCGCCATCATCTGCGCGTGCTGCGCGGCGGTCTTGGCGTCCACCTTGCCGTCGGCCGGGCCAACATTGGGCAGATAGCGGTCGGCGAAATTCTGGAACAAGGCGATGCGCAGCGGCTGCACCGCACCGTCGCGCCCCGGGCTGTTGAAGGACACGTAGAAGCCGACGCCTTCCTTCATGAACAGATGCAGCGAGGTGTGGAACGCATTGGTGTCGCCGAGATGCCCGATCACCTCGCGGCCGTTGATGTTGGTCTCGAAGAAGCCCAACTCCATCCGGTTGAGCGGCGGAATCAGTGACATCGGATCGACCTTATCGGTCGGGCTGTTGTGCATCTCCGCGGCGACTTCGGGCGACAGGATGCGATTCCCACCCAGCGTCCCACCGTTGATCTGCGCGACCATGAAGCGTGCCATGTCGAGACCCGACGCGGAGAGCGAGCCGGCGGGCGCCGGTCCGACGATCTCGAACGGCATGGCCTGACCGGGCTTGGGATAGCCGGTCGCGACGAGCGGCGCGAGATTGGCGGGTAGCGGCTGACGGAAGCTCGCCGTGTTCATCGCCAGCGGCTGGAAGATGTGGCGCTCGACATAGGAATCGAAATCCTCGCCCGAGACGCGTTGCACGATATAGCCGACCAGCGCGCAGCCCCAGTTGGAATAAGCGGGCGTCGAGCCGGCCGGATAGATGCGCGTCGGCACCCAGTCCTTGAGGTAGGCCTCGAGCGTCGGCGTCTTCTTGGCGTCGTAGAAGATGATGCCCTTGGCGCGTTCCTCGAAGCCGGCGGTGTGCGTCATCAGCTGGCGGATCGTGATGGGCTTGCCGCCGCGCGGCGGGATCTTGAAATCGAGGTAGCTGTTCACGTCCGCATCGAGATCGACCTTATGCTGGTCGACGAGCTGCATGATCGCCGTCCAGGTGACGAGCTTGGAAACCGAGCCGGGGCGGAACAGGGTGCGCGCCGGATCGACCGGGGTGCGCTTGGCGGCATCGGCAAAGCCGTAGCCGCGCGCGGTAACGATCTGGCCGTCCTTGACGACCGCGACGACCGCGCCCGGAATGTCCGCCTGCTGCAGCGCATAGGGCATGTAGCCGTCGAGCCAGGCGTCCACGTCCTGCCGCGTCAGCGTCGCCGGCGCCTCGGGCGTGGCGGGCAAGGAAGGCAGCGCCGATGCCGGAGCCTTCGCCGCCGGCGGTGCCAGGCTCGGCCCGAGCGACGGCGCGTTCTGCGCGACCGCGGCGCCTCCCAGAAGCGCCAGCATGCCGGCCGCGATCATCTTCCACGAAATCATCGCCTCTCCCCTTCTCTCCACGCACGGGATTGCTCTAACCGGCCCCACGCAATAGGATTGCCCGATAGTCTGATTGGGACAATGTTATCCTAATCGGAAAATTCGTCAAGGAGCGCGCGCTTGCCCTCAGATGCCCCTACGCTCGGCAAGGTCTTGCGCGACCTGCGCGCGCGCGAAGGTTGGACGTTGAAGGAGATGAGCGCGCAGAGCGGCATCCCGGTGTCGACCTTGTCCAAGGTCGAGCATGACCGCCTCACGCTGACCTACGACAAGTTGCAGCAGCTCAGCCGCCGGCTCGGCATGCGCATGGCGGACCTGTTCGCGGAAGACGAAGCGGAAGCGCCCGTCGCGGTGACGGCGCGGCGCAGCTTCGGGGAGATCGACCGCGCCATTCGCGTCGAGACGCCCAATTACGATTATTATTATCTGTGCACCGAACTGCGCCGCAAGCGGATGATCCCGGTGGTCACCAAGATCCGCGCCAAGACCTCGAAGCAGTTCGGCGATCTGGTCCGCCATTCGGGCGAGGAATTCATCTATGTGCTCAAGGGCCGGATCGTCGTGAAGAGCGAGTTCTACGATCCGGTGGTGCTGGAGGAAGGCCAGTCGATCTACATCGATTCGACGATGGGCCACGCCTATCTGGTGGCGGAGGGTTGCGACGAGGCCGAAGTGCTGGGCGTGATGTCGAGCAATGACGAAGAGCTGATGCAGTCGCTCATGTCGCTGCACGGGGAAGACGCGGAACGCTAGGCCAAGGCCAGGGCAAAACGCTCGCCGCGCACGAGCATCCCACGCTCGAAGCTTGCGACGTCACCGACCTCGTCGCGCTGTCGCCAATCTGGCGCGCTTATTTTGCCTTGGGTTTCGGTGGCGGAGCAGCCACGGTCGCTATGTGGACGGGATCAAGGTGGATGGCCCTAGACGCGGGGGCGGGTTTGGCGGCCGGGTGCGATGCCTTCATCCCTTGCCACATGAACTCGGTATGCTGACCCCTGATGAGCTTGATACCAGGTGTCGCGGTGGGGCCTGGCTTGGCCGCTGGTGTCGATCGCTTCGTGTTCCGCTGCTGCTGTTGTTGTTTGTCGGTCACCGTGAGCGCGGCCGGGGAGGCCGGCACGGATTTCTTCGCGCCGTCCCACGCAAACGCCGCGCTCCCCATCGGCATGGAACCGGCGATCAGCACCGCGATGGCGGCGCGTTCACAGAATGAAGTTCCTCGCATGATAGTCCTCCACAGGCAGGGTTGACGATCGATACTGGCGCATCAACGGCGCGCATGGCTTCCCTGCCTAGGCTAACATGAACCGTTGCTGGATCGCAACGAACGCGAAGCGGAGGCGGCGACGGACGTTGGTCCTCGGGAAGCGGCCGCCATCCGGATGGCTCGGCCCGGCTGTTCCTCGCGTGTTTCACCGAAGCGGTACTCGACGGGTGTCCGAAAGCGACGTCCAACCGCAACGACTGGCGATACCAGCGCGAGACCAAAATCATCGCGCTGGGTGCGAAGTGGCGGCACGAGAAATAAAAAAGCCCGCAGTTACGCGGGCTTGGGGAGGGTTGGTGGAGCCGAGGGGGATCGAACCCCTGACCTCTGCAATGCCATTGCAGCGCTCTCCCAGCTGAGCTACGGCCCCCTACCCTGGCGGGGTTTTCCCTGGGTTCCCTTGCGGGAAGGCGACGCCCCTAGCGGGGCGCCGCGTGCTTGGCAAGCGGCGCGTAGGCCGCGCCGCCCGCCGTCACGCGATCAATTGTCGTCGTCTTCGTTCGAGGTCTCGACGCCGAGATCGTCATCGCCGCCCAGATCGACCTCGTCGTCGGCCGAGGGCTCCTCGTCCTCGTCGGGCGCCATATCCTCGTCGTCGCCGGCGAGATCCTCGTCCTTCTTGGGCTCGGGCTTGGGCGCGTCGAACGGCAGCGGCTGTTTCGACTTCAGAATCGGCTCCGGCGCCCACGCCGCGCCGCAATTGATGCAGGTGACCGGGTCGTCCTCGCCCAGATCATAGAAACGCGTTCCGCATTTCGGGCACGAGCGCTTCGTGCCCCATTCCGGCTTGACCATGCCGCCTGTTACCTTTCGATTTTCGTGCGATTTCGGGGTTGTCCCCGGCAAAGTGGGGCGCGCCTTGCCATAGCGCAAGCGCACTGTCAAAGCGCCCGCCATCATGCCTCACGCCGTACCACGATCGCAGGAAATCGCGCCCGCCACGCGCTTGGCGGGGCGGCTGACGGTGCCCGGCGACAAATCGATCAGCCATCGCGCGCTGATGTTCGCGGGGCTCGCCGTCGGCGAGAGCCGGATCGAAGGGCTGCTCGAAGGCGAGGACGTGCTGGCGACGGCCGCGGCGATGCGCGCGATGGGCTGCGCGATCGCGCGCGGCGCGGACGGCGTATGGCACGTCCACGGCGTCGGGGTCGGCGGGCTGCTGCAACCCGAAACCGCGCTCGACATGGGCAATTCGGGCACCTCGACGCGGCTGCTGATGGGGCTGGTCGCGAGCCATCCGATCACCGCGACCTTCGTCGGCGACGCCTCGCTCTCGAAACGGCCGATGGCGCGCGTGATCGGGCCGCTCGCGCAGATGGGCGCGGATTTCACTGCCAGCCCCGGCGATCGTTTGCCGCTCACCATGAGGGGCCTCTGCCCAGCGGTGCCGATCGCATACACCCTTCCGGTCGCTTCGGCGCAGGTGAAGTCGGCGATTTTGCTCGCCGGGCTCAATACGCCGGGCATCACGCGGGTGATCGAGCCGGTGGCGACGCGCGACCATAGCGAGCGGATGCTCAAGGGCTTCGGTGCGACGCTGAGCGTCGAGGAGAGTCCGGCGGGGCGAGTGATCTCCATCACCGGCGAAGCCGAACTGACGCCGCAGCATATCGTGGTGCCGGGCGACCCTTCCTCGGCGGCGTTCTGGGCGGTCGCCGCGTCGATCGTGCCGGGGTCGGATGTGACGATCGCCAATGTCGGGCTCAACCCGACGCGCGCCGGCATCTTCGCCGCGCTGAGGATGATGGGCGCGGACATCGCGGAGCTGGATGCGCGGATCGTCGGCGGCGAGCCGGTCGCCGACCTGCGCGTGCGCCATGCGCCGCTCACGGCGATCGAGGTGCCGCCCGAGCTCGCGCCGCGCATGATCGATGAATATCCGGCCTTGTTCGTCGCCGCCGCCTTCGCCGAAGGACGGACGGTGGCGCGCGGCGCGCACGAATTGCGCGTCAAGGAATCGGACCGCATCACCGCGATGGCCGAGGCGCTCGGCGCGATCGGCGCCGAGGTCAGCGAGTTCGAGGACGGGCTGGCGATCGGCGGTACAAGCGGCGAGCCGCTTGCCGGCGGCGCTCGGATCGCCTCGAAACTCGATCATCGCATCGCCATGAGCATGGCGATGGCTGGACTTCGCTGCGCCGCTCCGCTCAGCATCGACGACGTGGCGCCGGTGGCGACGAGCTATCCGGCCTTTTTCGAAACCCTGGACACTTTGCGTGGTTAGCGTTCCATGATCATCGCCGTCGACGGACCCGCCGCGAGCGGCAAGGGCACCATCGCCCGCGCGCTGGCGCGGCAATACAAGCTGCCGCATCTCGATACCGGGCTGCTGTATCGCGCGGTAGCGGCGAACGTGCTCCGGCTCGAACTCGACCCCGAGAAGGAGGCCGATGCGGTCGCCGCGTGCGACTTCGACGAGCTGATGCTGGCCGACGAGGCATTGCGCACCGACGAGGTGGGCAAGATCGCCTCGGTCGTCTCGGCGCATCCTTTGGTGCGCGCGGCTTTGTTGCATCGCCAGCGCCGCTTCGCGCACCAGGCCGGCGGCGCGGTGCTCGACGGGCGCGACATCGGCACGGTGATCGCGCCCGATGCCGACGCCAAGCTGTTCGTCAAGGCGACGCCGCAGATTCGCGCACGCCGCCGCCACCAGGAACTGAAGGCGCGCGGATCGACCGTCAGCCTCGATCGGGTGCTCGCCGATATCCGCGCGCGCGACCAGCGCGACACGATGCGCAGCGAAGCGCCGCTGATCCCCGCGCCCGACGCGGCGATGCTCGACACCAGCTTCCTGTCGATCGAGGCCGCGGTGAAGCGCGCGATCGAGCTGGTCGAGCGCCAGATCAAGCTGAAGGCCGAAGCGGCGGGTTGAGGTTTTTTAGATTCGCTCACGCGGGCCGGCGCCGCAACGTTCAGCGAGCGCTGAACCAAAAAAAAGCGTGTCAAAAGCGGACGGTGGTTAACCACGCTTAATGATGGCCGAAATCGTAAACGGCGCGTTAACTTCGCGCCATGTCCAACCTCTCTCTCGCAGCGCCGTCCGCAGGCCATCCGTTCCGCCGCGCGGTGATCCGTGACGCGAAGCTCCGCGCGGCGCGGGCCGAGGAGCAGGACTGGAAGCTCTTCGTGCTGAGCTTCACCGCCTTCTTCATCTGCTTCTATACCTTCATCGCCTGAGCGCGATCCCGCGCGATCGGTCTAATCGCAGGCGAGGTGCAGCCTTTGCGCCAGCCACGCGGCGATCAGGCACATCGCGGCGACCAGGAACAGCATGTTCTCCGGCGTCACGCCCAGGCTGGTGAGACCGATCACCGCCAGCGCGCCGATCACCATCGCGAACGAATTGACGACGTTGTTCGCCGCCACGGT
>Ga0164241_10005947_pt1 | contig 11244 bp, 7 predicted proteins | sample OricomyardsoilBY_FD_108780 | JGI IMG/M metagenome (GOLD analysis project Ga0164241, IMG submission 108780) | Backyard soil microbial communities from Emeryville, California, USA - Original compost - Back yard soil (BY) | ecosystem: Environmental > Terrestrial > Soil > Unclassified | place: USA... | reverse complement strand
GGAGACGAGGTGATCACCCCGTCGCTGACGTTCGTGGCCGTCGCGAACACGATCAGGCATGTCGGAGCGACCCCGGTCTTCTGCGATGTCCTCGGTCCGGGCGACCTCAACCTGGATCCCGCCGACGTCGAAGCGGCGATCACCCCGCGAACGAAGGCGATCGTGGTCTTGCACTACGGCGGCTTCCCCTGTGCGATCGAGTCCGTCCTGGAGCTCGCCGCCACGCGCGGGATCATGGTCGTCGAGGACGCAGCTCATGCCGTCGGCGCGACGGTGCGCGGCAAGGCGTGCGGGACACTCGGCTCGCTCGGGTGCTTCAGCTTCTTCTCTAACAAGAACCTGCCGATCGGCGAGGGCGGCATGGTGGTCACGGACGACGACGAGTTCGCGCGGCGCCTGCGGCTGCACCGTTCGCACGGTATGACGACGCTCACCTGGGACCGTCATCGAGGACACGCCAGCTCCTACGACGTTCTCCTACCTGGCCACAACTACCGGCTCGACGATATTCGCGCGGCGATGGCTCTCGTCCAGCTCCGTCGCCTTCCCGCGTGGAACGCCGCCCGCCGACGGCTTGCGGACGGCTACGTGCGACGTCTGCACGACGAGCAGGGCCTGACGATCGCGTTCGCAGAGCGTGACGATCGCGATGCTGCGTCCCACCACCTCGCGGTCGCGGTGCTCCCCCACGGCGCCGACCGGGACGGGATCCGTGAGGCGCTCGCCGCCGCGCGCGTCCAGACGAGCGTCCACTACCCACCGATCCACCGCTTTGCCGCCTACGAGGGCTTCCGCGACCGCGCGCTTCCGCGGACCGATGCCCTGGCCGACAGGCTGCTCACCCTTCCCCTCTATCCGGACCTCTCGGAAGGACAACTCGAGTCCGTCGCGCAGGCGCTCCTCGGCGCCCTTGCAACAGGCTCGCGCAGCGGCGCCTCCCCGAAGCCGGATGACGCGCTCGTCCGTGCGCGCTCCGATTCGGGAGCCTGAGCTCCGTCTCACACCGGGGATGAACGTGGGGATCCTCACCCAGTTCTACCTGCCCGAGGCGGGGGCCCCTCAGGCGCGCCTGTCCGATCTCGCGGCCAGGCTGCGCGACCGCGGCCACAGCGTGACGATCCTCACGGCGATGCCGAACTACCCCGCCGGCCGGGTGTTCGAGGGCTACGGCGGCATCGTCCGACGGGAACGCATCGAGGAGATCGACGTCGTCCGAACGTGGATCTGGCCGTCGCGCAGCCCGCGGTTCCTCCCGCGCACGCTGTCGTACCTCTCGTTCACCTCGAGCTCCGCCGCCGTCGGGGCGTTCCTCTTCCCTCGACTCGACGTCCTGATCACGGAGAGCCCACCGCTGTCGCTCGGTCTGTCGGGCCTCGTCCTGAGCCGACTGCGCCGCGCGCGCTGGGTCTTCAACGTCTCCGATCTCTGGCCCGAGAGCGCCATCGTGCTCGGTGTGCTCAGCGAGGGGCGGGCCGCCCGGCTTGCGTACCGCCTCGAGGCGATGTGCTATCGGCGCGCCTGGCGCGTGTCGGCGCAGACGCGAGAGATCCGCGCCGACATCGAACGGCGCTTTCCCGACGTGCGCACCCTGGATTTCTCCGGAGGAGCGGACACCGAGCTCTTCAACCCGGCTCGTCGGGACGACGATCTGCGGAGGCGCCTGTTCGGCGACGCTCAGGTCGTCGCCGTGTACGCCGGGCTGCACGGCATCGCGCAGGGTTTGGACGTGCTGCTCGATGCGGCGGAGCGGCTTCGCCACCGGCCCGATCTGACCATCGCCTTCGTCGGAGACGGGCCGGTGCGCCATGAGCTCGAGGCGTCGCGCGCACGGCGCGGCCTGGAGAACGTCCGCTTCGCCGGGCCGCAGCCGCGCAAGGTGATGCCGGCGTTGTTGGCGTCGTCCGACATCGCGATCGTCTCGGTTCGCCAGGGGATCCAGGCGTTTCCCTCGAAGCTCTACGAGGCGATGGCCAGCGGAACGCCGATTGTCCTCGTCGCCGAAGGCGAGGTCGTCGACATGGTCGAGTCGACGGGCTCCGGCGTCACGGTCGCGCCGGGTGACGGAGAGGGGACCGCAAGGGCGCTCGAGGCGCTCGCGGACGCGCCTGAAGAACGGGCCCGGCTCGGGGCGTCCGCACGGCGAACCGCGGTCGAGCGCTACGACCGGACGGCCATCTGCGACCGCTTCATCGACGCGCTCGAAGGCGCCGCCAGCGGCTGAGGCCGCCTCTAAGGAGGCGCCGGGGCAGGGGGCGTCAAACCGAAACAACGTTACTAGAGTCCGAGCATGTCGCTCTTCTCCGAGCATTGGTGGCTCGACGCCGTCGCGCCCGGCCGCTGGGGCGAGGCCACGGTTCGGAGCGACGGTGAGGTCACCGCGCGACTTCCCTGGGCGCGAGAGCGCATGCCGGTACGGGGGCTGCACCTCACCCGGCTCGGGTCGCCGCGCCTGACGCCGTTCCTGGCGCCGGTGCTCGAGCTCGGATCGGGGAAGCAGGTGACTCGTCTCGCGCGCGAGCACCGGCTGCTCGAAGCGCTGCTCGACGACCTTCCTCCGTTCGACTACCTGAGCTACACGTTCCACCCCTCGTTCACCAACTGGCTGCCGTTCTACTGGAAGGGCCTCAACGGCTCGCTCCGGGCGACGTACGTGCTCGACGACGTCACCGATCTCGACGCGGTGTGGCACGGCATGAGCGACACGACGCGGCGCGTCATCCGTACGGCCGAGCCGATGCTCCAGGTCAACGAGGATCACGACACCGAGCGGCTCGCCGACGCGCTCACCTCGACGTTCGCGCGGCAGGGCCGCCCGATGCCCTTCCCGCTCGAGATGCTCGCCGCGCTGCACCGTGCCGTCCGCGAGCACGACGCGGGCACGGTCCTCAGCGCAACCGACGAACTGGACCGCACCCACGGTGCCCTGATGCTCGTCTGGGACGAGGGCAGGGCCTACTACCTCACCGGAGGCGGGATCACCGAGCGTCGCCGGAGCGGCGCCCAGAGCCTGCTGATGTGGCACGCGATCCGACTCGCTGCGGAGCGCGTACCGGTATTCGACTTCGAAGGCTCGATGATCGAGGGAGTCGCGCGCTTCTTCCGTGGCTTCGGCAGTCGACCGTGCCCATATCTCCATGTCACCGGAACCAGCAGGAGGATGCGCATCGGGCTGGCTGCACGCGATCTTGGAAAGGCGCTGCTCGCCCGCACATGAACGACCGGCCGTCTGTCGCACTTCGAATCGACAAGCGAGTGGAGCGCGTTGTCGCCCCGCGCATCGAGTGGGCGTTCGGCCTGTACTGCGTCGTCGCCGGTCTTCGCGTACTCGCGCCTGCCCGAGCCGACCTCGTCGTCCGCTACGGGGGCGAGCCCCAGGACGGCGAGGTCCCGGTGCCCGCCACCTATCGCGCACGGCCGGCCGGCACCGCCGCCCCTGCGCCGGTGATCACGACTCCGCTCGCGCGCGACGGCTCGCTCCGCTCGCTCCCGTGCTTCCATCCGGTCGCCGCAACGGGCCCCGACCTCCTCGGAGAGATTTTCGAGTGGGTGTCTGCTGACCACGAGCGCTCGATTACGGCGTCCGACGCGGTCGGGAGAATTCCTTTCGCGGAGACCCTCCAGGGTCGCTACGGGTTGTCGCCCTCCGTTCCGTGGGCGACGGAGGCGATGCGCTGGCTGCATGCGCTCCTCGCGGCCGCCTGGGACCGCTCCCCGAACTGGCCCGGGACGCTCGCCGGTCCGCTGGGGCGACCAGTCGTCGCGGCGACGCACGACCTCGATTTTCTCCCCGGTCGTGCCTGGCAGACGGGGGTTCGGTACGCGAAGAACCTCGCGTTCGCCGTCGCCCGCGAGAGGTCGATCGTTCCGCAGGTCGTGGCGGCCGGCGCCTCGACTGTGCTGGGGCGTCACCCGCTCGATCGCCTCGAATGGATGGTCGGGAGGGAGCAGGAGCTCGGGATTCGCTCCTCGGTGAACGTCCTCTGCCGCAGGGCGCATCGCCGCGACGCGAACTACGCGCTCTCGGAGGCGAGGACGCAACGACGGCTCCGATGGCTCGTCGACCACGGTATCGAGGTCGGTCTGCACGGGAGCTACACGAGCCTCGAGGGCCCAGGCCGGCTCGCGCGGGAATATGCGGCGCTTCGCAAAGTCGGGCTCGACGCCCACGGCGGCCGGCAGCACTGGCTCCGCTATCGAGACACTCGCCTCTTCGCCGAGCTCGAGCAGGCCGGGGCGCTCTATGACAGCTCGGCAGGCTTCGCCGAGCAGCCCGGCTTTCGCCACGGGGCGTCCTTTCCTTTTCCCCCCTGGGACTTCGAGCGCGAGCAGCCGTTCCCGCTCCTGGAGATCCCGCTGGCGGTGATGGAGGCCGCACTCGGGGGACACGACGCGCCCGCTCTCGCGCACACCGTGCTCAAAAATGCGGTCGCGAACGACTGGGGCGCCGTGGCCGTCCTCTGGCACGACCCGGTGTTCGGGGGAACGCAATGCGACCGTCGAGTTGCAGACCTCTATTGGGAGCTCAAGCGACCCGGCCAAGATTGGCTCTCCCCCCTCGAGCTGGCGCTCGCCGTTTGGCCCGCGTACACGGATTGCGGACTGCTTCCGGCGCCCGACGAGTCGTCGGCGCTGAGGCCGGCCCCAGCCGTTTCAGCGGCGTTCGAGCCGTCGCGTGGCAATGAACTGGCCGAGCTTTGAGAGCTTGAAATCACCCCGCCACCGGGTGTCGTTCCGATAAATGCCCACCCGAGGAATTGCGAACACGTCGAAGGGCTGATAATCGGCAAACGCGGCGGAATATCCCGCGTCGCGTGCGGCTGCGCGAACGCGGGCGTCCTGGTCACCGAATGGGTAAACGAGGAATGCACAGCGCCTCTGCAGTTCGTCCTCGAGTTGCTCCTTGGACACGCGAAGCTCGACGCGAAGCTCCGCGTCGGAGAGCTCCGTCAGTCGTGGGTGGCTGATCGTGTGCGAGCCGACCTCGACGCCCATGGCGACGACGTCGCGCAACTCGTCCCACGTCATCGTCCTGCGGTGGTGGTCGCCGTCCGTGGACGACAGCCGCTCGACGTCGAGCGGACGCCCGTCGTCCGCATAGCCCGTGCACGCGTAGACGGACGCCGAAACCCCAAACGACACGAGTCGTTCGAGTGCAGCTCGGATGTTCGCGAAGGCATCGTCGAACGTCACGTGGAAGGCCTTGCCGTACGTTGTCGCCACGTCGTCCGCCGGAATAGGTGCGTAGCCGCGGCGAAGCATCGCCCGGATCTGCCGCTCGAGGGCTGCATGCGTCACCGCGAGCGCGTCCTCCCAGGCGTCGGAGACACCGTGGTAGCAGAGAACCGTGGGGCGGTGGGGCACGCTCGCGACGGCTTCAGGCCGGGTCTCGAGTGAGCGGCCGATCGCCCGAAGGGCGCGGGGCGTCGCGTCGTGGGACGGCTCCCAGCCGCTCCAGCAGCGCGTCCCACTGGTGGCCGACGGTTTCCGGGGCATGCCTTTCCCGGACGTACGCGAGGAGTCGCCGCGAGAGCTCGTCGCGCTCCAAACGCCCCTCCCACAGCTCGCGCGCGCCGTCGACAAAGCGCTCCCACGAGCCTCCGGCCGCCACTCCGAGCGCGTTCTCGCGGACGGCGTCGTCCGGATCGAAGGACAGCGTCAGTACCGGGACGCCGAGGCTCCATGCCTCGAGGAACGTGTTCGGCATCCCCTCGTACACGGATGTGTTGACGACGGCGACCGCTCGTCCAAGCCTGCCCATCAGCGCGGCGTGCGGCAGCGACGACTCCACCACGAGGTTCGGTGCGCGCGCGGCCGCGGACTCGAGCTGCTTGAGCAGGTCCGACTGTTCCGCCGTCAGCTCCGGAGGGAGCAGCGGGATCACCACGAACCGCGCCTCGGGTGCGGCGGCGGCCAGATCCGCGTACAGAAGCGGTCGCTTGTAGTCGATCAGGCGCCCGACCCAGAAGAACTCGGTGGGAGTGCCGTCGACGGGACGGGGGAGATCGCCTGCGAAGCTCGGGATCCGCACGAACCGGGAGGCGGAGACCGTCGGAAACGCCTGGCGGGCGAGCTCGAGCTGTCGCCTCGACTGCACGACCACCGCGTCGGCCCGCCGCACGCCGAATCGGTAGAGCCGCAGCCGTGTCCCGCTGAGCTCGGCGCGACCGAGGAAGTCGAAGTCGTTGGCGCTCGAGAACACGAGCTTTCTCCGCCAGAGCATGCAGTACGCGGCGACCACGCCGACGACCGACTTCCCTCCCCGCACGACGACGACGCGCGGGTTCGCGCGAACCAGCGCGCGGATGACGCGGACGGCCTCGACCGCTGTGCCCTTCGCACCGCTGCCTGCGTGTGTCCCACGCTCGACGAGGGTGAGCCGACCGTCGACCTCGGGCCTCGGGTCGGGCACGGGGTACACGACGACCGCCACGCTGCGGCCGCGGTTCGCGAGCTCCGACGCCAGCAGGGCCATCTGCCGCTCGGCGCCGCCGGTCCGACCCCGGCTGCGTCGGAAGAGGTTGCCGGTGGGCGGCGAATAGACGGCGACGTCGTGCTCGGGCACGCGACGAGAGTAGCCACCTGCGTGAACGGTTGTGCCATCCCCGCGGGCCTCGCATCCGCTCCAGACGCGGCTAGAGTCTGTCAAGGATGCGCTCGGCCGCCCCCCCTGGAAGGCTCTCGTGGCGGCACCGACGGTAGGGCCGATCGCGCTCGACGTCCGGCGGACGGGGTCGCTTCCGAGGCTCGGCAGAGATGGGCTTCTCCGCGCCGCGGCCGTCGTCACCGTTGCGGCGTTCTTCGGGCTGCTCGCCGGTCTCGACCCGATCCTCGCGCTCGGCCTCATAGTCGGGCTGGGGGTGCTGGCGCTCCTGCTGACGAACGTCACGGCGGGACTGATGGTCTTCACCGTCGTCGCGTTTCTCGAGTCCCTGCCCTCCGTCTCCGGCGCGCCTTCCATCGCGAAGATCGTCGGCTTGTTCCTCGTCCTCGGGTGGGCCGGCACGGTGGCCTTCAGCCGCTCCGAAGGCGCGAGTCTCGACTTCGCCGCTCGATTTCCTGCGCTCGTCTGGATCCTCGCGTTGTTCCTCACCTGGGTCCTCCTGAGCCTCCTCTGGGCCGAAGACGTGGCTGTCGCGCGGCAGACGTTCTTCCGCTACGCGCTGAACCTCGTGCTGTTCCCGATCGTGTTCACCGCAATCCGCGAGACGCGTCACGTCTCCTGGCTCTACGCCGTTTTCATCGCCGGCGGGCTGGTCGGGGGTCTCGTCGGCCTCCAGACGGTCCAATCGAGCGGCATCCCGGACGAGCGACTCGGCGGCGCGGGGCTGAACCCGAACGAGCTTGGCGCGCTGCTCGCCGTGGCCGCGGTGCTGGCGACCTGCCTCGCCGCGAACCGCGCCTCGGGCGCCGGCGCACGCCTGATCGCGCTCGCGGCGGCATTGCTCAGCACGCTGCTCGTGATCATGACCGAGTCTCGCGGAGCGATGCTAGGTCTCACAGCCGCGGTGTTGGTCACGCCCTTCGCGGCGGGACGCGGCCGGCGCGCCGCCGCAGTCGCCGTGGCGCTCGCCGCGGCCCTGTCCGTGATCGTCTGGGTTACCACGGCGGCGCCCGCCCAGACACGCGAACGACTCACCCAGCCGACGTCGAGCGGATCGGGTCGCGTGGATCTCTGGACGGTCGGTCTGCGTATGGCCGAGGACAAGCCGATCACAGGGGTTGGCGCCGGGAACTTCCCGATCTCGTCCGTCCACTACCTGCTCCAGCCGGGCGCGATCGCACGCGACGAGTTCATCGTCGATCACCCCAAGGTGACGCACAACATCTACCTGCAGGTGCTGTCCGAGCTCGGCGTCATCGGCCTCGGCCTGTTCCTCGCGTTGATCGCCACTTGCCTCGGATGCGTGCTGCGCGCAGCCCGGACGTTCAGGCGGCAGGGAGTGGCAACGATGGAGTTGTTGTCACGAGGGCTCTTCATCGCGCTCGCAGCGCTGCTCGTCGCGGATTTCTTCTCGTCGGCGCTCTATAGCAAGCAGCTGTACCTGCTGCTCGCAATGGGGCCGGCCCTTCTCGCCATGGCCAGCCCGAGGCGTGCGTCATCCGCGTAGTCCGGCCCGCGAGGCGACCATGTCCCGCTGGTTGAGCAAGGCCCACGACGGCGCGCCCGCGTGCTCGACCGGTCGGCCGAGATGACGCAGCGGCGCGCGCTCCACCCGGAGCAGAGCATCTCGCGAAACACCGTGTTCGCGCTCCTCGTCCAGGCGACGACGATGGTGTTCACCGCCGCGACCACGCTGTACCTGATCCGGAAGCTCGGGACGGAGAGCTTCGGCACCTTCGCGCTCGCCCTCGGGATCAGCGGGATCGCGGGTCTCTTCGCCCGGTGCGGTATTCCCACGTCGCTCTCGCGGTTCGTGGCCGAGAACAGGGACGATCCGGTCGGGAGCGCCGCTCTCCTGCGCGACGCCCTCGGGCTGATCATCGTCACCGCGGCACTCGCATCGGGTGCGCTCTTCCTCGCGGCCGATCCCATCGCGAGGGCCTACCACGATCCCGGGCTCGCCTGGCCGATCCGAGGGATCGCAATCTCCTTGTTCGCGGAGAGCCTGCTCGCGCTCTATCTCAGCCTGTTCATCGCCCTTGCGCGGATCGCGGTCAACCTGCGCGTCGTCTTCCTGGAGAGCGTCGCCGAAGCGGCAGCGTCCATTGCGCTTGTCGCGGCAGGGACCGGTGCCGCGGGAGCGGCGTTCGGACGTGCCATCGGCTACACGGTTGGCATCCTGGTGGCCGTGGGCGTCGCGCTGACGCTGTTCGGGCGCGTGTCACTCGTTGCACGAGGAGGCTCGTATCCCCGGCGGAGGCGGGCGATCCTCCGCTATGCCGCGCCGCTTTTCGTGCTCGACACGATCTACGGGCTCCTGTCGCGCGTCGACCTGCTGCTCATCGGGGCGTTCCTCAACCCCGCGAGCGTGGGCCTGTACGGCGCGCCGCGCCGGCTGATGCCGATGCTCGAGAGCCTCGCCCTCGCCGTCGCAAACAGCGTGGCCCCGCGCCAGGCGGCCTCGTCGGCGGGCAGGTCGGTCCAGGCCTTCACGAGAGCGCTGCGCTGGCTCGTGCTCGTCTACGCCGCACTCGTTGCGCCGCTGCTCGTGTGGGCAGGCGAGATCGTCGAGCTCCTCTTCGGTTCGGATTACGCGGAGTCGGCAAGCGTCTTGCGGCTGTTGACGCCGTTCGTCTTCCTCAACGGAATCAGCCCCCTCGTGTCGACGACGGTGAACTTTCTCGGCTATGCCGGCAGGCGGGTTCCGATCGCGCTGGCCGCGCTGGCGGTCAACGTCGGCCTCGACGTCGCGCTCCTCCCCAGGATCGGCGTGAACGCCGCCGCGATCGGCATGAGCGCCGCCTTCTGCGTGTACGTGCCCGCACACCTCTACATCTGCCAACGGGCCCTCGGGTTTTCGCTACGCCCGCTGGCGACGAGCACCCTCCGGGCTCTTACAGCCGGCGCGGCGATGGCCGGTGTGCTTGCGTTGACGGTGCGTGTGGTCGGGTTTTCCCTCGGCTCGGCAGCGCTCGGCCTCGTCGCGGGCCTGCTCGTCTACGCGGCCGTGCTCGTTGCGACGCGCGAGATCGCGCTGAGCGAGGTCGGTCGAGCACGGCGCCTCGTCGGACTCTGGCTGCGCCGAGCCACCTGATGCCCGTCGGCCAGGCCGGCGCAGGGACCCTGCACCCTACTCGTCGAGGGAGATCTCGTCAGGACCCCCCAATCGGGGTACGGGAATGCCATGCACCCGCCCGATACGAGAACCCATGGCTATCAACAGGCTCGTTTCCGCCCGTACTCGCCGTCGTATCAGCTACCGCACGCTCGCGATCCTCGCCGTCGTACTGGGATCGTTGGCTCCGACCGTCGCCGCCGGCGACAAGTCGTCTGGGGGAGACGAGCATGTCGTTCCAACCGACCTGGTCGTCGTCGGAACCTCGCCGACCAGCGTATCGCTCGCGTGGGACGAGGTCGCGAACGCCACGAAGTACGTGTTGACCGTCAACGCGAAGCCGCTGCTCAAGTCCACGCTCCAGTCGAAGTTCACGGTCGACGGGCTGACGTGCGGCACGGCGTATACGTTCACCGTCGCCACGCACGAGGACGCGTCGCCTGCCGACCAGGCGACGATCATCGCGTCAACCAGCCCGTGCGATGCAGGCACCGGCGCTCAGCCGTCCGGCACCGCCGCGAACTCGCCACCGACCACCGCCGTCGCCCCGACCACGGCCGCCGCCGATGACTCCGAGGCGCCCACCCTGCCGGGATGGCTGACGGTGCGCGAGGCGACGGAGACCTCGTTGACGATGTCGTGGCGCGCATCGACGGACAACGTCGCCGTCGCGGGCTACGGCCTCTACGTCAACGGCAACCGCGTCGCGACGACGACGAACACCGACACCGTTGTCGGGTCGCTCGCCTGCGGATCGAGCTACTCGATCGCCGTGGATGCGTTCGACGCCGCCGGCAACCGCTCGGCAAAGAACGAGCGAACCGTCGCGACGGATCCCTGCACGACCGCGTCGGCGCCCACAACCACCACGGCGCCCACGACCACGCCGGCGCCGCCCACAAACACCACGGCGCCCACCGGGACAACCGCACCGCAAGCGCGGACGGGTGACACGACCGATCCCACGGTCCCGACCTGGTTCACGCTGAAGCGCAACACTGCGAGCTCGTTGACGGTGTCGTGGCGCGCCTCGAGCGACAACGTCGGCGTCGTGGGTTACGGCCTCTACCTGAACGGCGACCGGGTCGGCTCCTCCACGAGCACGGGGTACGTCTACACCTCGCTCAGGTGCGGCACGAGCTACGCGATCGCGGTCGACGCATACGACGCCGCCGGCAATCGCTCGGTCGAGAACGACCGGACCGTGTCCACCGACGCGTGCACATCGTCGTCGTCGCCTCCTCCCCCCCCGACCACGACGGCCCCGCCGTCTTCGACCACGGACGACCAGCCGCCCACGACGCCCTCCGGGCTCGCGCGGACGGACTCGACCCCGACCTCGGTCACTTTGTCGTGGAATCGGGCGTCGGACAACGTCGGTGTGCAGGGCTATGGCCTGTACGTCGGCGGGAATCGCGTCTCGACCTCCGGCAGCACCTCGGCCTACTTCGGCGCACTCGCGTGCGGGACGAACGTGACACTCGGAGTCGACGCGTTCGACGCCGCGGGGAACCGCTCGCCGCGGGCG
>Ga0164241_10005946_pt1 | contig 11245 bp, 9 predicted proteins | sample OricomyardsoilBY_FD_108780 | JGI IMG/M metagenome (GOLD analysis project Ga0164241, IMG submission 108780) | Backyard soil microbial communities from Emeryville, California, USA - Original compost - Back yard soil (BY) | ecosystem: Environmental > Terrestrial > Soil > Unclassified | place: USA... | reverse complement strand
GGTTTCGATACCGGGAGCCGCAGCCGAGGGTGCACCGCTCGTGCCCTCGAGCTCACCCTCGGGCGTGGACGCTGGCATGCCGCCCACGGAAAGCGACGCGAGCCCCGCTCCCACCCTTCCGAGACCCGTGGTGGCCGGCCCCGCCGTGGAGCTCGAACTCCTCGGGGTTGCCGAAGGGGAGCCCCGTCTTGGCGTGTGCCAAGGAGGCGTCGTGATCGGCGTGCGCCCGACCGCCAATCCCAGCGAGGAGACTTTCGGTCAGCGCATCACGTTCATCGAGCCCATTTGCGGCAAAATGCTGCAGTACAGCCCGGAGCCGCTCGGCACGGCCGCGGGCACGACTGCCGCGGGCACGACTGCCGCGGGCACGATCCGCGTGACCCGAGACGATGCACTCGTCGCCTGGTCAGAGACGGACGGATTCCAGGGGGTTCCACCGACCGAAGTCCCGGATCCGAGCTTGATCTGGGTGCTTCAGCCGGCAACTGTTTGCCCTGAGGCAACACCTGTCGTCGTCGGGCTGTCCGGTGAGTACGATCCCGTTGCGCCCGACGTGATGAACACGTCAGCGGTTCGAAGTCTGTTCGTCGAGTGCGCACCGCTCCTGCTCGCTCCCAACGGCATCGATGTCGTGGCGGACGAATCGGGCCACCAGTTGATCTCCAACGCCGATAGCTTCGCCGTTGGCGGCGGAGCCAGGTACCGCTCCTCTTGTCCCGGCGGCGCCGTAACGACGCAGATCCAGGTGCACGCCGGCTTCTGGCTAGACGGCTTCGCTCTCGGTTGCTCGGCCCTGCACCTCGAGTAAACGCGCGAAGAGCGCGCTGGCTGCCGATCATACCCTGATCATGCTGTCGTGCTGCGTGCGCGCGAGTCACGCCTGAAGCGATGCAAAGCGCCGCACGACGCAAGAATGCCACCCGCGGCCGCGACTTGGCCGGTGATTCATCCCCGGTGGACCATCATCAGCGCGTACCGTCTCGACACGCTTTGTGGCTCGGCTCACGACGGGGCCGGTAGCGGCTACCCTTTCGTGCTGTCCAAGAACGCGTATTGGCGATCGAGCTGCCCTCGAGTTCCATTACGTCGGTCCGGAAAACCGCAAGCAGGCTCTGCGAACGCCGGCTGACCACCCTAGTGGTCGCGTAGATTTCGCAAGCTGGCACTGCACGTGCAGTGTTCCGTCGTGCAAGCAGCAGCTTACCCGCGGCCGGCGGCCAAGCCGTCGCGAAGGCTCGAAGCAGGAGCCCATCGCTGCTGGCACTCGAAAGCACGAAAGGCTTTAGCTCATGACATCACGTTTATCTTCTCGGTCCCGTTTCGCCGCATCGCTCGCGCAAGCCCGCCCTTGGCGGCGCTCGCTGGCACTGACGACCGCCGTCTTCTGTGGTCTCTCGCTCGTCGCCGCTTGCTCGGATGACGACAGCGATCCCGTCGCCAACAATGGTGGCACCGGTGGCAATGGTGGAAGCGCCGGTTCCGCAGGCACGGGCGGTACCGCCGGGACTGGCGGTGGGGCAGGCAGCGCGGGCAGCGCAGGCACGGGTGGTGGAGCAGGCAGCGCCGGCTCCAGCGGACAGAGCGCGCCGGACGGCACGGTCACGGTGCTCAACGCGGACGCAGCGGCGCTCAATGGGCCGACGACGGCCGCCATTCGCGACACCAATCTGTGGGTGGTCAACGGCCAGCTCTCGGCGCTCGGCGGAACTCCGGTCCTGCCCTTCAACGTCGTCTCCATTCCGCTCGCGGGCGGTGCGGTGGGTGCCACGAGCATCCAGTTGCCGGGCGCGGCCTTCTTCCCGGAGGGCATCGCTGCGGCGGCGGACGGCACTCTCTACGTGGGCAGCGTGCAACTCGGTAGCATCGTTCGCATTCCCGCCGGCTCCACGACGCCGGATCCGGACGAGTTCGTCGAGGTGGGGGTCGCCGAACGTGGCGTGATCGGGCTCACCGTGGATGAGGCCCGCGGCCTGCTCTGGTTCTGCGATTCGAATCCCACGGGCTCCGCACCGGGCGGCGATCTGGTTGGTGTCGGCCTCGACACGGGCCTGGAGGAGATCCGCCATGCCCTACCGGATCGAGGCGCGGTCGCGGATGCTGACGCGGGCGCGGATGCAGATGCGGGCGACGCCGGTAGTGCGGCAGGCGCTCCGACGTTCTGCAACGACGTGATCGTGGACGGCAGCGGCAATGTGTTTGCCACGGACTCGAGCGGTCGCGTCTTCCGCGTCCCGGCGGCCAATGCCACCGTGGCGAACAGCGCGACGGTCTGGCTCGACGATCCAGCGATCACGGTGGCGGGCGGCTTCGGCGCCAACGGTATCGATCTGGTCGATGGTCACCTGATCATCGCGTCCAACGGTCGCCTGGTCTCGGTAGATCCGAACAGCAACACGCCGGCCAACACCGTGCGCATCCTCAACCTCACCGAGGGCGGCGCCGCGGCTACGTTGTGTGGTCCCGACGGTCTGCAAGCCGTGCCGAACACCAACGACCTCGTGGTCGTGGAAAACGGCTCCTGCCCGGCAGCGCGCGAGCGCGTCGTGCGGGTGACGCTGAACCTCGACTGAGGCGAGTCGCGCGTCGATCTGCAAGGCGGATCGATGACCGCGCGCCTGCAACGCCGCTCCGTCACGGGAGCGGCGTGCGTCAGGCCCGTGTTGGAGAGCTCGCTAGCTCAAACCGCCATCGAGCTTCACCGGCACAAACGACAACAGCCTCCGGGACGAGTCGGCGATGACGGCCTTGCGGCTTGGGTCACCGCCGGCGGCGCGCCGGAGGCTATCTCATCGGGCCACGACTGTGCGCGGCCGCATCTGGATTACTTGGGGCAGTGGCCGTTGCAGCCGCCCTGGCCCTTGCACTCGTTGGTGCCCTTGCACTCGTGCTTGCCCTCGACGGCACAGCCGCCCTTGCCCTTGCACTCGTTCATGCCCTTGCAGCACTCTTTGCCAGCGGCCGTGGCGGACGCTGCCTCGGCACCCTCGGCGACCGGCGCGGCGCCATCGACGGCGGGCGCGGCCTCGGCGGCCTCAGCGGACTCCGGAGCGGCCGGAGAAGCAGCCTCGGGCGTCGAACCACCACAGGCCACCACGCTCGTCAAACCAGCAACCGCCAACGCGGCAACAGTTTTCGTGAAATCAAACTTCATGGAACCCTCCTAGGGCGTACAGAATTATCGGGTTGATCCCGTAATCGCCCGCCCTTTTAGCCGATCGCTCGAATCAGGTCGAGTAGGCGGAGAGTTTTTTCATCCGGTGCGAAAGCGGCGCGCTTCGCCGGCATGACGCAGCCAGAACCTGGGTTTTGCCCCCATTTCAGGCCAATTTCGCGCGTCCTGTCGGGCATTGGGCCAACCGGCGCCGCACCGCGGCATTCGTAAGAGGCCACTCGAGTGCTCTCGACTCTCGTTGCCGAGCACTTCAGCCCGGCCAGGGACCGGAGTTCGGCGCGAGCACCACGATTCGCTTGTGCAACTCGGGAGGGCAACGTCGCGCCAGGATCTGGTGCACCTCTGCTGGCGGGTACATCTGACTGAAGTGCATCAGCACGAGTGCTTCGTTACGAAAGGAGCTGGCTCGCTCGAGCAGTTCGTCGAGGTGCACGTGGCCACCCGCGTTGCTCGCCGTCAGGCTCTTGCGTTCGTCGAGAAAGGTGCACTCGAGGATCAGTACGCGCGTATCGAGCAAGGACGGCATCGTGTCGATCACGCGCAAGAGTGTGTCGGTGGCGTACGCCAGCTCCAGGCGTTCCTCGTAGTCGAACAGGTCATCGCCGCGCTTGCGCCGCACTGCGATCTCACGCCCGGGCAGATCGATGTATTGTGGCTTGAGCTTCGGGACGCGCGTGAAGAACTGATAGCCGAGCGAAGGCCCGGTGTGATGCGTGCGGAACGCGCGCACGTGGAGATCGGGGCGCAGCTCCCGCTCGTCCCCGGGCAACATCGGCTCCGCATTGATCTGCAGCTCGTAGCGTTGGCCTCGACTGAAGAGCTCGAGTGCGCCGCGCACCGAATCGGCGAGCTCCGCGGGCAAGAACAGGCGTGGCGGCGGCATGCGCATCAAGCCTCGCATCCCGAGCAACGACACCAGGGCACCGCAGTGGTCGGCATGACCATGGCTCAAGAACACGTGCTCGGCGCCTGCCAGGCTGCGCGCCGCAAACCCGACGTCGAACAGGGCCCCCAGCTCTCGCACCAGCAGACTGGTCTGGATGCCCGCGACGGACGCCCCTCGAATCGTATACGGGCCAGCCGTGACCGTGGTGAGCATGGGACGTGCCGCCCGCGGCTGCAGTTGGAGCTAGCCCGCGGGCCGCCGAGGGAGCGGCATTGTAGCGCCGAGTCCCGGGGAGCGTCCAGCCTTCCTCGACATTTTGGGGATTCAGAGCGGCGTTCTCGGTCGGAGAACGGCACGTTTCTAGCGCGCGCCGGGCCGGGCGAAGCCGCGCGAGGCGTGCTACGCTAGGATCGTGCTCTGGACTATGAGCGAGGCAAGCGCGAGGCATGGGTAAACGCACTCTCGTCCTTACTCCCTGGTATTTCCCGCATAAGGTGGTCAGCTGGCAGACTGCCGTGACCATGATGTACCTGGGCAAGGTCGATGTGCTCGTCTCCTACTCGGAGGAGCTGCGCTCGCCTTCCACGACGATCAAGACGCCTGCCGTGCTGCGCCTGAAGAAGAAGGTGATCACGGTCAAGCGCGGTGTGCGTTTCTCTCGGCTCAACGTCTACACCCGAGATAATTTCACCTGCATGTACTGCGCGATGCGCCTGCCGGCATCCGAGCTCACGTTCGATCACGTGCTGCCGCGCAGCCGTGGTGGGGCGACGCGCTGGGAAAACATCGTGAGCGCGTGTCATCCCTGCAACCGCAAGAAGGGCAATCGCACTCCGGAGCAAGCCGGCATGGAGACAGTGCGTCGCCCCTATCGACCGCAGACGCTGCCGATGCTCCCGCCGCGCATCGATCTGGAGACCGCGCCCGACGAGTGGCTCGCGTTCTGCGAAGCCTTGCCCCAGACCGGCTGAGACGGCACGCGGGCTGGCCTGCGCAACGAGCTGCCCTGGCTAGCTGCTCGAGGCCGCTGCCTTCGTAGATCGTCGCCGGTGCGGTAGCGCGAGAACCGTGGCATCGTGCGCCGGTGTCCGTTCCTCCGGGATCTTCTCTGAGCATGCTCTGGTCGCTCTGCAACCGGCGCATGCTGATCTGTGTGCTGATCGGCTTCTCCTCCGGGCTGCCTCTGTTTGTCGGTAGCACGCTCGTGCAGGCGTGGTTGCACGAGAAGGGCGTGGGCCTGGAGGAGATCGGACTATTGAACCTGACCGGGTTGCCCTACACCTGGAAGTTCGCCTGGGCGCCGCTGCTCGATCGTTACAGCTTGCCCTTCCTCGGCCGGCGCCGCGGTTGGGCGCTGTGCATGCAGGTCGCGCTGTTTTTCTGTATCGCCGCGTTCGGCCTGCTGGAGCCCGAGCGGTCGATGCCCAGCGTGGTCGCGCTGGCGTGCGCCGTCGCCTTCTTCAGCGCAACCCAGGACGTGGTGCTCGACGCTTACCGCCGCGAGCTCCTGCCCGATCGCGAGCTCGGTTTCGGTACCTCGCTGCATATCAATGCCTACCGTCTCGCGGCGCTCGTGCCTGGCAGCTTGGCTCTGATTCTGGCGGATCACCTGCCCTGGTCCTGGGTGTATCTGATCGTGGCCATGTTCATGGCGGTCGGCATCTTGACCAGCCTCTTCGCCGGGGAGGCGGCCGCGCTGATCCACCCGCCGACGACGCTGACCGAAGCCGTGGTGGGTCCTTTTCGCGAATTTCTGGCGCGCGGCGACCGCAGCAACGCGCTGCTGATCGTGCTGTTCATGTTGCTCTACAAGCTGGGCGATGCCATGGCCTCGGCGCTCTTGATCCCGTTCTATCTCGAGGTCGGCTTCAGCATGACGGTGATCGGCACGGTGGCCAAGGGGGCAGCGTTACCTGCGTTCGTGATCGGCTCGCTCGTGGGCGGGCTCACCATCGCCAAGGCGGGCATCAATCGCTCGCTCTGGATCTTTGGCGTGCTGCAGCTGGTCTCGACGCTGGGCTTCGTGGTGCTGGCCCGCAGCGGGCCCGACGTGTGGCTGCTGGGCGGCGTCGTATCCTTCGAAAATTTGAGCGCCGGCCTCGGTGCGTCCGCCTTCCTGGCGTTCATGTCGCGCGCCACCAATCGGCGCTTCACGGCGACCCAATACGCGCTGTTCTCCAGCCTGGTCGCCTTGCCGCGGACCTTGGCCAGCGCTTCCACGGGGTATCTGGCCGAGGGCCTCGGCTATTCGGGCTTCTTCCTGACGTGCGCGCTGATCGCGCTGCCTGGGCTTTGGTTGCTCACCCGCGTCGCGCCATGGAGCCGCGCAGGGCTGGCAGCGCAGCAGCCCGTACACGCTCCGGAGCAACCCAGCTCCTGAACCTCACTTGCCCATCGGGCGCGAGGAGCTCCAGACGCCGCTCGCACGTGGGTTTTCCGAGGGTCGCACCTCGGGTCGAGCCAGGCCGCAGGCGGCTGCGACGTCGTCCCGATAGGCCAGCCAGGCCTCGAGACAGCTCCGCATCGCCTCGACCACCTGCTGGCGTGCCGCTGGGGGCACGTGACGAACCAGGATACGCCAGGAGGCGGCCCGATGTTCTCCTTCGACCTGACGATGTGCCTTGGTCAGCGCCAGGTGCTCCAGCGACAGCCCGTAGTGCACGACCAAGGGATGCTGCTCCAGAGGCGGGGCAGGGCGGCGGGGCGCGCCCTCTTCAATCTCGCCGCGCTCGTATTGCGTGCCCTCGATGAAGAGCGTTGCGACCGCTGCCGCTACCTCCCAGCCCGAGCCCTGGGTGGCCTGATCGAGCACCGCGCGATAGCGACGTGCTGCGGGCAGGAGTTGCACGCGCTCGAAGCGCGATAGATCCATGCCCAGCCCGCGCGCATATTCGAGGAAGAGCTCCGGGTGAGGACGGCCGGCGATCAGGCCACCGGTCTCTTCCTCATACAGGTTCTCCGCCAGCTCTCGGCGCACCTCAGCGATCGGACATTGCACGAAGGCGCGCCCGACCAACACGGGGAAGTCCCGCACGTAGCTCTCGTATTCCTGCTCGAAGTGCACGTGCAGGCGCTCGCGCGCGACCTGCCCGGAGGTGAACAAAGACCAGGCCCAGTGACTCTTGCCCTCCATCACGGCGAGCAGCCGTTCGATGAACTCGTCCTTATCCATGCTCCGAGCTTAGCACGCGCGTCTGCTCCCGCGAGCGGCCCGGCCCGAGGCGCGGGCTCCTGGCCGGGGTTCAAGCGCTCGGAGCGTATCGGCGCCGCAACAGCTCGACCACGGCGCGCAGCGCAAAGGCCTCCCCGCCCGATGGACGACCGGGCCGCGTTTCGAGATTCCAGCCCATGGTGTCGATGTGCGCCCAGTGCGTGCTGGGCGAGATGAAGCGTTCGAGAAACAGAGCAGCGGTGATCGCGCCGCCGTAGGCATCATTGGTGACGTTGCACAGATCGGCTACATTGCTGTCGAGCTGCTTGGCGTACGGCTGATGTAGGGGTAAGCGCCACAGCGGATCTCGTGTGGCGAGACCGGCGGCCAGGAGCTCGTTGGCGGTCTCGTCGTGGTTCGAAAATAGTGCTGGCAGGGAAGTGCCGAGCGCCGTGCGGGCGGCACCGGTCAGGGTGGCGGCGTCGATCAGGAGCTCGGGCTGCTCTTCGTCCGCCGCGGTCAGCGCGTCGCTCAGGATCAGCCGGCCTTCGGCGTCGGTATTGCCCACCTCCACGCTCAGGCCTTTGCGCGTGGAGAGCACGTCGAGCGGGCGCATGGCATGCGGACCGATGGCGTTCTCCACCGCCGGCACCAGCACGCGCAGACGGATCGGCCAGTCGAGGCTCATCACCACGTGCGCGATACCGAGCACCAGCGCCGCACCACCCATGTCTTTCTTCATCAGCTTCATGTTGGAGGCGGGCTTGAGATCGAGACCGCCGCTGTCAAAGATCACGCCTTTGCCGACCAGCGTCACCTTCGGATGCTTCTCATTGCCCCAGACCAGATCGAGCAGGTGGGGAGGCTGCGCTGCCGCGCGACCCACGGCGTACACACACGGGAATCCCTCGAGCTGCTTTTCGCCGCGCAAGATCTTCGCCTTGCCGCGATGTCTTTGTGCGAGGCGCTGACCTTCTGCCGCGAGCTCGCTCGGGCCCATATGCTCTGCCGGCGTGTTGATCAGATCGCGACACAGGCCGATGCCCTCGACCAGAGCGCTGATCCGAGCGCGATCGGCAGCTTCGGGCCAAACCAGGCTGGCGAAGCTCGCTTCGAGCTTTTTGTAGCGCGTGAAGCGATAGGTGCCGAGAGCCCAGCCCAGCGCTGCGGCGTTGGCCTGAGCTGCTTCGGGCGCCGGATCGAGGCGGTAGCGGGCCTCGGGTAGCCCCGTTGGCAGTCCGGCATAGGCCCAGGGATCATCGACCGCAGAGATGCCTACGAGCGCGCGGGCGACGCTGCCGTCTGCCGCCGGGATCAGGCACCGCTCGCCATCGGCTCCCGTAAACTCCGTGCTCGCGACCCAGCGCTTCACGCGCGCCGGCTGCTTCTTGAGCCAGACCGCCAGAGACTTTCGGTGCAACGCGGTGAGCGGGATCGTGGACTTGGAGGCGTTCGGGGTCAGGCTTTCGAGCATGGCGAACCGGTTAACCGGCCCCCCGCCTCGAGTCAAGGCATGCGCCATGCGCAACGTTGTGGAGCGCAACTGTTCGCTCGGGGAACGAGTGTTCCACTCGGGTCTGGCGCACGCCTCGTTCACCCCAGGCGCCGCCAGAGATCGCATCGTGGGTGGCCTCAGCGAGTGGTAGATCAGCCGGATCATGCAGCGTCGCGCGCGTTCCGGTCGCCTTTCTCTCCGCCTCACGTTCACGGCGTGCTGGCTTTTGCCCTGGGCGGGTGGCTGTAGCGCCGGCGCGGATGGTGCGCCCTTCGACGACAACGACGTACAGAGCTTTGCGGGTGGTGGCGGCAGTGCCGGGATGGCTGCTGCCGGCAGCGCTGGTTCTGGCTCCGGCGGCGCTGGTTCTGGCTCCGGCGGCGCGGGCGGCAGCGCTGGCACTTCCGCCGGTGGTAGCGCGGGTACGGAAGGCGGCACGGGCGGCACTAGTTTTCAGGGCGGCGGAGGCACGAGCGGCAGCGCCGGGAGCAGCGGCAGTGCAGGGCAGGGCAACGGCGGCAGCGCTGGCAGCGGAGGCCTTTCGGGGGTGCAGCGCGTGGGCGCAGAGGCGTGCCCTGCGGGACCGTTTCCGAGTCCGTTGCCCGCCAACGTCAATACGTTGATCGTGCCCATCGGTTCGGTCGGCGACAACGACTTCTTCAACTGGGAGGGGGTCGTGTGGACCGGGGACGCGCTCTACTTCTCGGAGGTCGCTAACGACGACTCCTCGCAGATCAATCGTTTCGTTCCGGGAGGCAGCGTGGAACGAGGGGTATTCGCCAATACCGGCAGCAACGGATTGGCACTCGACGCGAGTGGCGATCTGCTGCTGGCCGCGCACGATGTCGGCGCCATCTCGCGGATCGATCTGCCGGGAGGTACGATCACGCGCGGCACCCAGCAGTTCAACAGTCTGCGCTTCAATTCACCGAACGACCTGGTCTTGCGCGGTGACGGCAATCTGTACTTCACGGATCCAGACTTTCAGTCGCCGTCCGGTCGTATCCAGGGTTCCACGCGCGTGTATCGCATCGCCCCGGACGCCGGCAACGGGCAGCCCCCAGCGATCACCGTCGTCGATGCGACCATCGACCAACCCAACGGCATCACGATGTCTCCCGACGGGAACACCTTGTATGTATCCGGAGGCAGCGTGCTGCGCGAGTACTCGCTCGATGCCGCCGGTGTGCCCACCAAGGTCGGCGACTTCCCGCAGTCGCTGCAGGCACCCGATGGCATGGCCATCGATTGTGCGGGCAATATCTATGCGGTGGAGAACAGCGCGCGCCGGGTGCGCGTGTTCAACCCGGACGGGGATCTGATCGGAACGATCGGCCCTGACGGCTTGCCAGGCCAGGGTCTGACCAATGTCGCGTTCGGCGGCTCGAATCGAAAGACCCTCTTCATCAGTGGATTTACCCAGGGCACGCAGCCGGGGCTATTTTCGGTCGAGCTCGACGTTCCCGGCCTGCCCTATTGATGCACGGCGACCTGGCCGGCAAGGCGCGCGAGCGCACCAGGCTGAGCCAGCCTGTCACTTGCGAGTGAGCAGTAGATACGCTAGCTGGCACGCCCAAGTGATGCCGACGGCGACCGCCATCAGTGTGACCAGCCGATCCACGCGCCGCCCAAGCTGTCTCAGCTGAGGTTTAAAAAACAGATGCCCGACCACAGTGGCGCCGAGGGCGAGCGTGAGCAGCTTTTGCAGCATGGTCGGTCAGCTCACCTGTCGTCGCTGTCTGATGCTGCTCGGCCCTGGCGCTGGCGCCGTTTCATGGCTCGCAGTTCCGGTGCCGTTTCGAGGGACGCTAGCATGAACCTTCCCACCCTGTCCGTGCTCCGGGGATTCAGTAGGCATTCCGCGCAGCTTTGGTGGCCGCTCAGGGCGGCTCCCGCTTCCGGAAGGGTGACTGCAAATGGCACAGTCTGGGTTCAGAAAGTGGCCCTGGGCTTTGTTCTTCTCGGTCGAGGTCGTTTGCCGGATCGAGTGAAACGGGGCCGAACCAGCACACGAGCGTGGAAGAGAACGCCATTGGCCGAACGATCAGCAGCAGATTTCTGCCTGTCTACATTCGCTGGACCAGCACCGTTGGAGGTTGACACGCCATGGGGATTGGACAGCAATTGGCGCCGCCGCGGGCGGCAGAACGAGATTGCCTCTTGCTCATGAACGGAATTGAACCACACCGGAAGTTCGAGGCGGCCCTAGAGCGCGCTCGGGGCAAGTCCCTGCTCATTCTACTGAGCGGTCATCCGGATCCGGATGCGATCGGCAGCGCGCTCGCCCATCGACTCCTCTGCGAGAAGATGGAGATCAACACCACCATCGCGCACGTCCTGCCCGTCTCCCGGCCGGAGAACCGTGCGCTGGTGAAGCTGCTGAACTTGAACATGCGGCAGGTCTCCGATCCGCGAGAGCTGCATGATTTCGATTTCCTCTCGCTGGTCGACACCAGCACCAGCGAGAGCAGCATCGAGCTGCCGGAAAAGCTGAAATTGCTCACGGTGGTCGATCACCATCGCAAGCCGGCGAAGCTCACG
>Ga0164241_10005945_pt1 | contig 11247 bp, 8 predicted proteins | sample OricomyardsoilBY_FD_108780 | JGI IMG/M metagenome (GOLD analysis project Ga0164241, IMG submission 108780) | Backyard soil microbial communities from Emeryville, California, USA - Original compost - Back yard soil (BY) | ecosystem: Environmental > Terrestrial > Soil > Unclassified | place: USA... | reverse complement strand
CTTTTAAATGTGGACCCTCAATTACTAACAGATGCAGGCACCGTTGATCTGTTGGAGCAGATCGATGAATGGTACGGCACACGTTATAAATATGGTGGTACCGGAAAAACAGGAATCGATTGTTCGGCTTTTACACAAACAATTTATTCCTCTGTTTTCGGAATGTCTATACCTCGTACAGCTTCAGAGCAGTTCAGGTCAGCAAAAATTATTTCTACTACAGAATTGCAACAAGGCGACCTTGTATTCTTTAACACAACAGGTGGTATTTCGCATGTAGGTATTTATCTTACCAATAATAAGTTTGTACATGCTTCCAGTACAGGCGGCGTTAAAATAAGCGATCTTTTTGAGGCATATTATCTCCGCCGTTATCTTGGTGCCGGCCGTCTTGAAAAGCCACAAGCCTCGCTTAATTAATTTTCTTTTTTATTATTCTTTGTTTGATGGTATTAATCACCGGTTGTACATCGGGAGATAGTTTTAGCATATAAGCAATGCCACCAAAAAGCAGGAGAAATAAAATACTACGTATAAACATTCCCGGAATACCATGAATGTTATTGCACAGAAAATAACAAACTAAAAATGCTAGTCCGCCAATGCCAATAGCATACGCTGATTTTTTTGTAAATGGGAAAAGGCCAAATTTTTTCCATAAAAAATAAATACGCACTGTATTGTAGATAGTAATGGAAAATAAATTAGCGATAGCAGGGCCAAGTATATCATACTCTTTTGTAAGAAAATAAGTAGAGGGTACCATCAATACAATTAACAACACACCGCTGATCAGTTCAAACCGCCAGTAGTTAGAAGTAACAATGATCTGCGAACTAAGCCCGCAACCGAGATCAATAACTTTGGTAAGGCCCAGGAAAATAAAAGCTGTAAAGCCAAGAAGATATACATCTTTTAAATGAAATGTAATAACAGCTTCTCTATAGTTTAAAGCGACCAGTGAAAATATACTTATTGCAAATAATAGCAGGTTGATAGAAGCACGCTTGTAAATTGTCTGTAGCATCTCCTTATTCTTATCTTTCCAGGCGCGTGATAAATGGGTAATAGAAGAAGCAATAATACTTCGTTGTGGCGCTTGTATCACACTCGTCATGATTTGTGCTACACCAAAAATACCTGCTTTGGAAAGCCCATCATCTAATAAAGCTGCTATTACAATCGAATCAAATACCTGTGATATCGTGAAAATAAGCTGGCCTGAATAAAAGAAAACACATAGAGCTGCTATCTTTTTAAGGTAGCGCCGGGTGACTTTGCTGATTGTAAATGTAAAAGCTATCTTTTTTGTAAACCATAAATATAAAAACAGTGTAAGCGCTATTCCCGGAAATGTAAAAGCATAAATTTTTATAAAAAGATCAAAATCGGGAATGATGCGAAATGCAAATAAGACAATCAATACTGTTGTAAGCAATCGCCATTCTACTTCTTTTAAAAAACTGGTAACAACAGGCTTGCCGATACTCCATGCATATGATTCTAATATTGTATAAATCGTAAGGCCAAATCCCATTGGAAAAATCCAATAATAATAAGTAAGCAAGAGGGAAGAGTGCTCGCCGAATTTCCGGATTACAATGTCTTTAAATATCCACCCGGTAGCCATCACCAGTAAAAAGCCAATAGAACTTACGAGCAATGACCATGTAAGCATATCATTTTTCCGAACAGGCAAATGATCTGCATAATAATGGTAAAATTTAAAGATGAAAGAAGGCATTGCCATGCTTGAGAAAGCCATCATTAATGTGGCAATCGCCATGAACATACTTGTTAAACCATATTGTTCTGCTGTAAAGTTTCCGTTTTCTTTGGTAAAAAAGTATGTATTCAATAGTCCGACAGCAAAGCCAAAATATATAATGAGAGCAGAAATAATGCTTTGTCTCCGGATATCACGCATGGGGTAAAGATATAAAAATTTGCAGTTGGCAATCTACAGCAGGCAGTGGGCAATTAATAGTTGACAGTTAGCAGTAACAAAATCTCAAACCTCAAATACCAAACCTACATTATTAACCAGCTTTCTTTATTTGTATATAAAAATTATCATCGACTTCTAAAGTACTGCCTGTTGTTTTTTGATCGGCTTTCTGCCAGGCGGATGTCGGCGTTAGCCATGTTCCGTTTTTAAGTTTCACCGGCATTGCAAATCCTGAAACAATATTTGTCCAGCGGTACAAAATAGTTGTTCCCTCTGTTTTCCATTCCAGCATAGGAATTTTTGTAGTGCGCAGGTATTGGTCAAATACTTTTGAAAAATCTTTACCCGATTTTTCGCTGATATAGTTTTCTACATCAGAAGAATTAATTGTTTTGTGATAAAATGCCGCATTTAATCCCCGTAGTATTGATTTGAATTTTGCATTATCATTTATTACCTGCCGGATGGTATGGATAAGGTTGGCTCCTTTATAATACATATCGCCACTGCCTTCCTGGTTTACATTATAAGGGCCGATTATAGGTTTATTATTTTTTATGTTTTTGCGGATGCCCTGTACATAAGCGTCGCCGGCTTCTTTGCCATAATAATATTCAGTAAATAATGTTTCTGAATAATCTGTAAAGCCTTCGTGTATCCACATATCTGCTATATCCTTCGTGGTAATATTATTGGCAAACCATTCGTGCCCCGATTCATGAATAATAATATAATCCCATTTTAATCCCCAGCCTGTTTGGGAAAGATCTGATCCGAGGTAGCCATCCAGAAATTTATTACCATACGCTACAGCACTTTGGTGCTCCATACCGAGGTGAGGAGTTTCTACCAGTTTATAACTGTCTTCATAAAACGGATAAGGCCCAAACCAATCCTCAAAGCATTTCAGCATTCGCTTTACATCGCGGCCAAATTGTTTTTTTGCTTTTTCCAGGTCATAATCCAACACCCAGTAACTGCAATCGAGTAAGCCTTTTTCGCCTTCATAATTCTCATCCCAGTTTACATATTTCCCGATATAAGGAATGATCGTGTAATTATTAATCGGATTTTTTACTTCCCATTTCCAGGAAGTCGTTCCGTTTTCATTTTTTGTTTTAGTTACTAGTCGTCCATTGCCGACTGCTACAAGACTATCTGTAACCGTCATTGTCAGTGAAGCACCATTATCAGGTTCATCACTCTGGTGGTCTTTGCAAGGATACCATACACTGGCGCCTAATCCCTGGCAGGCAACAGTCATCCAGGGCCTCCCTTTTTCATCTTTGGTAAAAATCCATCCACCATCCCAGGGCGCATTTACGGCTTCACGGGGTTTGCCATGATATACTACTGCAATAGAATGAATGCTTCCTACTTGTGCTTTTGGTAAGGGAATAAACCAGGCATTGCCATCATTATAATAAGGTTTGCCCGGGTAGTTGATATACATTTTCTGATCATAAAAAATGCTATCAATTAATAATGGCTTTTGTAAATCTATTTGTAAGTAATCGGATTGCTGGCCGGGTAATACTTTATACTGAATTGTAGTTTTCCCTGTTATTGTTTTTTGTTTATAATCAGGGGTTACTTCAAGATCATACCGCAATACATCCCACCAGGCGCGTTCTTTTGTAATGCTGCCGCGCAATGTATCCTGGTGTGTAAATTGAGAAAAGGAGGAAAAAGAAATGATTAATAAGATGGATGCGATGATAGTCCTTAAAAAGTATTTCACTGGTGAATGTGTTTGAATTGTAAATTTAAACGTTAATGCGCAATATGTTAAAACCGGCAATTCTTTCATGGCGACTGGCAGCATTACTGCTGATGACGTGGTTTTGTTCCATGATGGTTGGCTGTAACGATAATAAAAAAAGTAGTAAAAATATATTTCACTATAATGAATCCTTCGGTATCGCTTCTTTAGATCCCGCCTTTGCGAAAAGCCAGTCTGTAATGTGGCCGGTACATCAGTTATATAATACATTGGTAGAAATTGATGACAGCCTGCATATTGTTCCTTCCTTAGCTACCAGTTGGACAATTTCTCCCGATCGGTTAACCTACCTTTTTCATTTACGGGATGATATTTATTTTCATAATGATGCTGCATTTCCCAATGGAAAAGGAAGAAAAATGAACGCACAGGATGTGGTGTATAGTTTATCCCGCATTATCGATCCAAAAACTGCCGGCCCTGGCGCATGGATTTTTAATGGTAAGGTTGATAAAGAAAATCCATTTTCTGCAATTGATGATTCTACATTTCAATTAAAACTAATCAAGCCTTATCATCCGATACTGGGAATACTATCCATGCAATATTGTTCGATAGTGCCGGAAGAGGCTGTTAAAAAATATGGCGATGAATTTCGCCGTCATCCTGTAGGTACAGGCCCTTTTCAATATGTAGCATGGCAGGAAGGACAGGCTTTGGTATTAAAGAAAAATGGCCGCTATTTTGAAAGAGATAGAGAAGGCAATCCGTTACCATATTTAGATGGTATAAAAATAAGTTTGTATAGTAGTAAAGCCACAGAGTTTTTATTATTCCGGCAGGGACAATTACAATTTATCAATGACATAGACCCATCGTTTAAAGATGAGTTGCTGAGCAAACAAGGTGTTTTAAAAAAAGAATGGGAGGGTAAACTGCAATTGCAAACCAGCCCTTATCTGAATACTGAATATTTCGGTATACTGGTCGATACATCGAATATGCTTGTTAAGGATTCCCCTTTGCGGTTGAAAAAAATAAGGCAGGCAATTAATTATGGATTTGACCGAAGAAAAATGATTTTATATCTCCGTAATTCAATTGGTACGGCGGCAGAGTCAGGCTTTGTTCCTGCGGGGTTGCCTTCTTTTGATGCTGCTATTGTAAAAGGGTATCATTATGATCCTGTTAAGTCGAAGCAATTACTGGCAGAAGCTGGCTATCCCGGTGGCAAAGGATTGCCGGTAATAAAAATACTTACGATAGCTACCTATGCAGATATGGCTGATTTCATTGCTAAACAATTAAGTGAATCAGGTATACAGGTGCAGGTAGAAGTAGTGTTGAAATCATTGTTATTACAAATGACAGCTAACTCCACTGCTCCTTTTTTCCGGGCAAGCTGGATTGCAGATTATCCTGATGCTGAAAATTATTTGTCTGTTTTTTATTCTAAAAACCCGGCGCCACCAAACTATACGCGCTATCATAATGCTTCATTCGACGCGCTCCTTGAAAAAGCTATTGCAGAGACGAATGATTCTGTACGTTACAAATTGTATCAACAAGCTGACCAGTTAGTGATAGATGATGCGCCAGTAGTTCCTTTATGGTACGATAAAGCCATTCACCTTGTGCAGAACAATGTAAATGGCTTTACACCCAATGCGTTGAATTTATTGGAATTGAGAAGAGCGCGATTATTGCCGAATACAAATTAACAGGATGTCAAAGATGAAATCTCTCTATATTTTATCATTAGCAGCATTAATTTGTGGCTGTGGGTTTTTTGATTTTGAGAAAGCGAAGTCAGAAAAAATTATAGGTAATATATATACTATTAATTTAAATATTCCTGAGGATATAGGATTGTATTTAATATATAGGGAGAATCAAAAACCAGACAAATATTTGCTTTCAGATTTCGAGTATGTAAAAAAATTAAGTGGAAACGACTCTGTTTTGTATGTTTCAACAATTAAGGATGGATCACATTTATTTTATTTAATTAAGCATAATAAAGGCCTTCAAATTGATAGTATCATTACTTTGGATAGCTTAAGTTTCACAAAAGATCAGAAATTCAAGTCGAGTTATAAACTATTCGTTGGAGATTAAAACAACAATGCCGTATGCTTTATTTTGTGGGAATTATTTTAGTAGGCGCAATAATTTGGATAGGTTTATTTTTTTTATCAGGATTAATTGTCAAGAAAAGAAAATATTCTTCAGAACGGTCTTGGGATATTCGAGTATTGATAACTAGTTTAGGTTGCCTAATTTTTTTTGGGTTAATAGGAATTCTTTCACAATATCATGGATTAGGTTACAGTATTATAACCCCTGCATGGTACATAATGTTTCCTTTCTCATGTTTATCTCTATTGTTTTCGATCGTTTCATTGCTTTTCAAGAAGAATTTGTGAATGGCTTTGAACCCAATGCGTTGAACTTATTGGAATTGAGAAGGACGAAATTGGCCTCCCCAAATTGATAGACCTCCCCCAACCCCCTCCAAAGGAGGGGGCTAAGAGTCTGATAATTTATAAAATCATTATAGGCATTTCTAGAATCTTATGAGAAATAAATTTCCTCAATTATTTACCTGTTGAATTTTGGTTCGTACAAATGCTGAACAGAATTGCAGAACGTTCCCATTAACATCGGGATGCTGCAAAAATGCCGAGTAGAATTCATGCAGTACAAGTGTGCGACGCAAGGGACGATGATAGTAGTAATGCAGATGAAGCCTCCCCAAACCCCTCCCAAGGAGGGGCATAGCAACCCACAAAGCCTGATTATCGACTATATCTTATCAACAGAGGACCGACAAGCGAGCCATGTGTGTGCAGATGGCCTTCCCTTCGGGAAGGTCGGGATGGGCTTCTACTTCTTCTTCAACTTATCCTTAAATACTTTTCTGAATTTATCAACCTTTGGACGGATAACGATTCTGCAATAAGAGTTGTTATTCTCGTTGTTATCGAAATACTGTTGATGGTATTTTTCAGCAGAGAAAAATTCGGTGAACGGAGTGATCTCTGTTACGATCGGGTTTTTGAAAGCACCGCTTTTGTCGAGTGCTTTTTTATATTCTTCTGCTTTCGTTTTTTGTTCTTCGTTGTGATAAAAAATACCACTTCTGTATTGTGTGCCGATATCATTTCCCTGTTGGTTTAATGTAGTGGGATCATGTGTTTCCCAAAACACTTCGAGTAATTCATCGAATGTGATTTTTTGCGGATCGTATACAATCTGCAGGCATTCGGCATGGCCTGTAGTGCCGGTACATACTTCCTCGTAGGAAGGATCTTTTACATGTCCGCCGGTATAGCCGGAAGTAGCACTGATGACGCCATCTAATTGTTCGAAAATTGCTTCGGTACACCAGAAACAGCCGTTGGCGAAAGTAGCTGTGTCCGTACCGGTTGTAGGAATATTGCTCATAATTATATTATTCGTTGTCGTTTCTTTAACAGGCGCTTTGTTTACACAGGAAAACAATGTGACAATGGCTGTAAGTATTGTGCCGGAAATCATTGTATGTGTTTTTAGTTTCAAGACTGTGAATTTCGTGTATTTTGAACAGATGGAGGATTTACCATAAAATCCTCCGCAATTTCATTACCAGATACGATAAAAACAATTTCCGGGTTTTAAAGTTCATGCCTTTAACATTTCATCAATAAATTACCTTTGCAGGCCACAATTGTGGCTATAGGAATATGAAGCTTTACCCGGAATCTGCGTATATACAGTTAGAGTTTGACAAGGTGAGAAGCCTGCTGGCGGAACATTGCCAGACAGAGTATGCCCGCACCAAATCGTTACAACTCCGCATTCATACTAAAAAGGAGTTTATCGACCTGGAACTGCGGCAAAGTTTTGAATACAGGCAGTTGAACCAAAACTCTATTTATTTCCCCAATGATTATGCACTTAACCTTGCAAAAGAATTGAAGCTGCTTTCTATTGCGGGCGCTGTTTTAAGCGGTGAAGAATTATTGCAGATACGTAAACTGGCGGAAAGTATGGAACGGATATTCCGCTGGTTTGATAATGAACGGCGCACAGCTTATTATGGCCTGGTAAAAGTGATTGCTGATACATATTATGAGAAAGCGATCAGGGAAATGATTGATGAAGTGCTGGATGATTATGGGCAGGTAAAAGATAATGCGACGCCGGAATTAAAAGCGATCCGGATGAATTTATTCCGTAAGCGGAATGAATTGCGAAGAGTGTTTGAAAAGATTGTCGCTAAGCTGAACAAGCAAGGCTATCTCGCAGAGATTGAAGAGAGCTTTATGAATGGCAGAAAAGTAGTGGCCGTTTTTGCGGAGCAGAAGAGAACTGTAAAAGGAATATTACATGGCGAAAGTGATAGCCGCAAAACCGCATTCGTAGAGCCGGAAGAAACGATTGAATTGAACAATGAAGTGTCTTCATTGGAGAATGAAGAACGGAGGGAAGTATATCGTATACTCCGTGAATTGACAGCGAAGCTTTCTGTATATGCTTCGTTACTTTCCATCTATCATACTATTATTGGCGAGTATGATTTTATAAGAGCGAAAGCAAAACTGGCGGCGGATATCCACGGAGAATATCCATCGGTAGTAGATAAGGCACATGTTCATCTTGTACAAGCGTATCATCCATTATTGTATTTGTATAATCAGCGGTCAAAAAAACCTACAATACCTGTTACAATAACATTAGATGATTCGAAAAGAATATTGGTGATAAGCGGCCCTAACGCGGGAGGTAAAACAGTAACATTAAAAACTGTCGGGCTATTGCAAATGATGGTGCAAAGTGGATTGCTCGTACCTGTTCATCCCTCATCGCAATTTGGAATTTTTAAACAACTGATGATTCACATCGGTGATACCCAAAGCATCGAATTTGAACTGAGTACCTATAGCAGCCATTTGATCCACATGAAGCATTTCATGGAAAATGCAAATGGAAAAACTCTTTTCTTCATCGATGAATTAGGAAGCGGTAGTGATCCTAACCTTGGCGGCGCATTTGCCGAAGTGATTATGCAGGAGTTGGCCCGTAAGCATTCTTTCGGTATTGTAACTACACATTATCTGAACCTGAAAGTGATGGCTGGAAAAACACCCGGCATTATCAATGGAGCTATGGCTTTTGATGAGAGGAATTTACAACCGCAATACAAACTCTTAATAGGAAAACCCGGAAGTTCCTATACGTTTTCAATTGCAGAAAGGATAGGCCTGGATAAATCACTGATCAACCGCGCACGCAATATGGTTGATGAAGACCATTTCCGTTTAGATAAATTATTAAACAGAACTGAACAGGATCTAAGGGTATTGGAGAAAAAAGAAAAAGAACTTCATCAACTGATGAAAGAGAATGAACGCCTGAAAAAAGAAATGGAACAGGTATTGAACAAAGAAAAACATAGGCAGCAGGTAGAAGTATTGCGGGAGCAAAACCGTATCTCCAATGACCGTATTACTTACCTGAAAGATATGGAGCGAAAGCTGAAGCAATTGATGATTGAATGGCGTAAAGAAGAAGATAAGAATAAGGTGATTAAACAAATGCATGCACTACTCTTTAAAAAGAACGAAGAGAAAGTAGTAAGTAAAATGCAGAAGAAAATTGATTCAAAATTTACAGAAATAGGTGGTGATATAAAAGTGGGTGATAAAGTAAAAATGAAACGCAATCACCAGGTAGGGCAGGTAATGGAATTACGCGGCAAAAAGGCGGTGGTAAAAATTGGTTTATTGCCTATGCAGCTAGACCTCGCCGACCTTGTGGTGGTGAAGGAGAGGGTAGAGAAGGAGTAGGGTGAGATTGAGAATAAGATTAAGGTTGAGGTTGAGACTAAGGTTGGGTTAGTCTTTTGTAAATAACACTTTTAATTCAGTAGCGTCATCTGGTTTCATTTTTCCGCCAAGTATTAAGCGCAGTTGCCTTCTGCGGAGTGCGCCATCAAACAATCTTTTTTCTTCCTCTGAATCAGGAATTAATTCCGGTACAGCTTTCGGTTTATTGTTATCATCGAGGGCTACGAAAGTATAATAGGCTTCATTGCTTTTGTATTTCATTTGTTTTTTCAGGTCTTCACACCATACTTTCATATGCACTTCCATAGAAGTATTGAAAGCCCTTGTTACCCTTGCTTCAATATGTACTACATTGCCAAGGCGTATCGGGTTTTCAAATGAAATATTATCAACAGAAGCCGTTACTACCGGTGAGTTGCAATGTTTTTGCGCTGCTAATGCGGAAGCAATATCCATCCAGTACATCAGCCGTCCTCCCATCAGGTTATTGAAAAGGTTAGTATCGTTGGGCAATACCAGTTCTGTCATTATGATTACGCTGTCTGATGATTTCCGGGCTTCCATTCTATAAAATTTACACAAATATACGTTGGCATATTTAAGATTGGAGGATAGAAGCTATTGATCATTCGTGTATTTTTGTAACCACACACAACATGAGTATGAATTCGACAGATCCTATTATTTCTTTCGAGAATACAGCCTTTGCATTTGAATACAAAAACACGGCACAATTAAAAAAAGCCCGCTTCCTTTTTTCATTAATGGGAAATCCGTTGCTGGTAAAAGCAGGAACCCGCCTTACGCCATGGGCTATACGTATAGGGTTGCCTGTGAAAGGTTTGATACGTAAAACAATTTTTGAACAGTTTGTTGGCGGCGAATCCCTGGATGAAACAAAGACCGTTGTTAATAATCTTGCACACTATCATGTACAAACCATCTTAGACTATGGTGCTGAAGGAAAAGAAGGAGAAGATAATTTTGACGCAGCCAGGGATGAGTTTATCCGTGTGATAAACTATGCAGCTATACAAAAAAATATTCCATTTATGAGTATTAAAGTAACGGGCTTTGCCCGTTTTGCTTTGTTAGAAAAAATGGATGAAACAATGCGTGTAGGCGAAGGCAGTTTGATGAAACGTTACCAGCAATCTATTAACACACTTAGTATAGAAGAAAAAAACGAATGGGAACGTGTTCGCCAAAGGATGATGCAAATTTGTAAAACAGCTGCAGAAAAAAATATTGGGGTATTGGTAGATGCAGAAGAGACATGGATACAAGACCCGGTAGATGCATTGACGATACAGATGATGGATGAATTGAATAAAATAAAACCTGTTATATATAATACAGTGCAACACTATCGCAGCGACCGCTTGCAGTTTTTAAAAGATATGCATGAGGCGGCCGTAGCACGCAATTTTATCCTGGGTGTAAAGCTTGTCCGCGGGGCTTATATGGAAAAGGAAAGAAGACGTGCGGAAGAAATGAATTATCCATCGCCAATACAACCTGATAAGGAAAGCAGCGACAGGGATTATAATGCAGGCGTTACATTTTGTATAGAACATATAAATCATATTGCGACAATTGTTGCTTCGCATAATGAATACAGTAATTTATTAGCAGTTCAGTTGATGCAGCAAAAAGGTTTAGCTCTCAATCATCCGCATATTCACTGGAGCCAGCTCTATGGCATGAGTGATAATATTACTTTTAATTTAGCCCACGCGGGTTGT
>Ga0164241_10005944_pt1 | contig 11247 bp, 5 predicted proteins | sample OricomyardsoilBY_FD_108780 | JGI IMG/M metagenome (GOLD analysis project Ga0164241, IMG submission 108780) | Backyard soil microbial communities from Emeryville, California, USA - Original compost - Back yard soil (BY) | ecosystem: Environmental > Terrestrial > Soil > Unclassified | place: USA... | reverse complement strand
TTCTACTATTTCATTCAGTTATCCCGAAGCTCCAATATCCTGAATCATGTATCCTGAATGCGAATGGGCCACCTTATCAGGCAGCCCATTCAATCTTATATCAAATATTAAATTTCTTATTTCTTTTTATTCTTATACATTTCATTCAATCCTTGTATTACATCCTGTGTAATGTTGTAAGCAGTATCCCTGTAATAAAACAAACCCGGTTCATACACAACGATATAACTATAATTCTTTGTTTTATTATACTCTGCAATAAAGTCTTCAATTTCCTTTTTCAATCCAAGATTTAAGCGGGTAACATACTCCTGGTATTTATTATCCAGGTCTTGCCTTTGTGTCTTCAGCCTGTCACCTAATTGTTTAAGGTCTGCCTGCGCATTCTCATAATCAGCCTGCGTCATTGTATTACTCTTTTGCTGATAGTCCTGCACCTTCTTCTGATAGGTATAGTCCAGTTGAGTAAGGCTTGTAGAATACTCTTCGTCCTTCTTATTGATCTCTGCCTTTACATCCTTCACCATATTGAAATGTTTCTCTACAGAATCCATTTCAAAATAAGCGATACGAAATGCAGAACCATCGGCTGCCACTACAGCTTTCGTTGTTTTTGTATTGCCTTTTTCTTTTGAACCGAATTGTAAAAACAATAAATAACCGGCTACTAAAGTCAGCAATACGTTCCAGATAAGTAAACCATTCTTCATGTTCGTAAAATTAATGATCGGGGCGGCAAATATAGGGAAAGACCATAGATTAACGGATTTTTAGGATTTAACAACCGGTCTCCGTGTCTATTCCCAATAGATTTTCTTTTAATAAAAAAAAGCAGGAAGTTGCCTTCCTGCTTCAGTATCAATGTGATTATTATAATCTGAATCCGAGCTTATTCTTCTTCATCAAAAGCCATCGCTTCACGGGTAGTTTGCAACAATTCGTATTCTTCTTTGCTTCCTACGATCATGTTTTCAAACTCACGCAAACCTGTACCAGCAGGGATCGGATGGCCAGTGATAACGTTCTCTTTCAATCCAAGCATATCATCTGTTTTACCATGGATCGCTGCAGAAGACAATACTTTGGTTGTTTCCTGGAACGAAGCCGCAGAAATCCAGCTTTGTACACCCAGAGACGCTTTGGTAATACCCAATAATGTTGGCGCAGACGTAGCTGGCATAGCATCACGGTATTCAACCAATTTTTTATCGTTACGACGAAGAATAGAATTTTCTTCTCTCACTTCGCGCAGGCTGATAATCTGGCCGGCACGTAGCTTAGATGAATCTCCCGGTTCGGTAACCACTTTCTTGTCGTAGATAAAGTCATTCTCTTCGATGAATTCAAACTTATCAACAGAATCATCTTCAAGGAATTTTGTATCACCCGGATCAACGATAATAACCTTACGCATCATCTGCCTTACGATTACCTCGATATGTTTATCATTGATTTTTACACCTTGTAAACGATATACTTCCTGAATTTCATTTACCACATACTGTTGTACAGCGAATGGCCCCTGAATAGAAAGAATATCCTGTGGTGATGTTTGTCCGTCTGATAATGGAGAACCCGCTTTTACGAAGTCACCATCCTGTGCAAGAATCTGTCTTGTAAGAGGTACAAGATATTTTTTCTGTACACCATCTTTTGCTTCGATGATGATCTCGCGGTTACCACGTTTGATAGCACCCATTGATACCACACCGTCAATCTCAGATACAACAGCAGGGTTACTTGGGTTTCTTGCTTCAAACAATTCTGTTACACGTGGAAGACCACCCGTGATATCTCTCAACTTACCTAAGATACGTGGAATCTTCACCAACACCTGTCCGGCTTTTACATCCACACCTTCATCGATGATGATATGGCTACCCGTTGGCAGGTTGTATGATTTGTTTTCTTTTCCTTCTACGATAAGTGATGGAATTCTTGTTTTATCACGTGTTTCAATTACCACTTTTTCACGGTGGCCTGTCTGCTCATCAGCTTCTTCTCTGTATGTAATACCTTCTACGATATTTTCAAACTTAATAGAACCGTTGATTTCTGCAAGGATTACGTTGTTAAAAGGATCCCATGTACAAATAATATCTCCTTTGTTTACTTTCTGTCCGTCTTTTACCTGGAGAGTAGAACCATAAGGAATATTATTTGTGATCAGCAGCCTGTCGTTTTTCGCATCCACGATACGAACCTCACCAGTACGGCCAATTACAGTTTGTATTTTTTCACCTTCATTATTTTCATTCGTTACAGTACGCAATCCATCGAACTGGATAGTACCATCAAACTTCGCTAATAATGTAGAATCAACTGCTGCAGAACCAGCCACACCACCCACGTGGAAGGTACGAAGTGTCAACTGTGTACCCGGCTCTCCGATTGACTGCGCTGCTATGATACCTACTGCATCCCCTCTTTGTGCAAGGATACCGGAAGCAAGGTTTCTACCATAACATTTTACGCAACATCCTCTCTTACTTTCGCAAGTAAGTACGGAGCGGATTTCTACAGTTTCAATACCAGCTTCTTCTATTTTTTTAGCAAGGTCAGATGTAATAGCATCACCAGCTCCTACAATCAATTCTTCTGATAAAGGATTGTATACATCATGTAATGAAGTACGGCCTTCAATTCTGTCTGACAATGGCTCGATGATATCTTCATTATCTTTTAAAGCAGATGTTGCGATACCACGTAGCGTACCACAATCTTCTTCTGTAATTACAACATCCTGCGAAACGTCAACCAGACGACGGGTTAAGTAACCGGCATCCGCTGTTTTCAACGCTGTATCGGCAAGACCTTTACGGGCACCGTGCGTAGAGATGAAGTAATCCAATACATTCAATCCACCTTTAAAGTTGGAAAGGATCGGGTTCTCAATGATCTCAGATCCTGTAGAACCAGATTTTCTTGGTTTAGCCATCAATCCCCTGATACCGGCAAGCTGTTTAATCTGTTGTTTAGAACCACGGGCTCCGGAATCCAACATCATAAATACAGAATTGAAACCTTGCCTGTCGGAGCTTAACTCACGAATCAATGTTTCCGTAATTCTTGTATCTACACGGCTCCAGATATCTACTATCTGGTTATACCTTTCGTTGTTTGTGATAAGACCCATGTTATAGTTATCCCATACTTCATCTACTTCACCTTTTGCATTTTCCAGCAATTGTTCTTTAACATCAGGGATAATAAGGTCATTAATGCTGAATGACAAACCACCCTGGAAGGCAGTACGGAAACCGAGCTGCTTGATATCATCCAGGAATTTAGCTGTCTTCGGAACATTTGTGATACGAATGATATCACCAATAATTTCACGAAGGTTTTTCTTTGTCAATAATGCATTTACAAAACCTACTTCAGCAGGTACGTGCTGGTTAAAGATCACACGCCCTACAGTTGTTTCTATTAATTTATGTTCGAGTAAACCATCCTGGTTACGGATGTTTGCTTTTACTTTAACCCATGCGTGGAGGTCAATCTTGCGTTCGTTATAAGCGATGATTACTTCATCAGCAGAATAGAACACTTTGCCTTCACCACGTACATTTTCTGTCTCAGTTGTTCTTTTACCTTTAGAAATATAGTACAGTCCGAGTACCATGTCCTGTGAAGGAAGAGTGATCGGCTGTCCGTTCTGCGGGTTCAGAATGTTGTGAGAAGCCAACATCAACAATTGTGCTTCCAAAACTGCGGCATTGCTCAAAGGCACGTGTACCGCCATCTGGTCACCATCAAAGTCGGCGTTGAACGCTGTCGTTACCAATGGGTGTAATTGTATCGCTTTACCTTCAATCAACTTTGGTTGGAATGCCTGTATAGACAAACGGTGAAGCGTTGGGGCACGGTTCAGCATTACCGGGTGCCCCTTCAATATATTTTCAAGAATATCCCAAACCACAGCTTCCTTCTTGTCTACAAGCTTTCTTGCAGACTTCACTGTTTTTACGATACCTCTTTCAATCAACTTACGGATGATAAATGGCTTGAATAATTCAGCAGCCATATCTTTTGGTAAACCGCACTCGTGCAATTTTAATTCAGGGCCTACTACGATTACAGAACGGCCAGAGTAGTCAACACGTTTACCTAACAAGTTCTGACGGAAACGTCCTTGTTTACCTTTCAATACATCACTCAAAGATTTCAACGCACGGCCACCTTCTGCTTTTACAGCATTCGATTTTCTTGAGTTGTCAAACAATGAGTCGATCGCTTCCTGCAACATACGTTTTTCGTTACGCAGGATTACTTCTGGCGCTTTGATCTCCAGCAATCTTTTCAAACGGTTATTACGGATAATAACACGGCGATAAAGATCATTTAAATCTGAAGAAGCAAAACGGCCACCATCCAGCGGCACTAACGGACGCAGTTCCGGTGGAATAACAGGAATGTATTGCATAACCATCCATTCAGGACGGTTAGTAATTCTTTGATTTGCATCGCGGAAAGCTTCTACTACACTCAAACGTTTTAAAGCATCTGCTTTACGTTGCTGAGAAGTTTCAGTAGCAGCTGCATTACGCAGGTCAAATGATAATTGGTCAAGGTCAATTCTTGCCAGCATATCATGTACTGCTTCAGCACCCATCTTCGCGATGAACTTGTTCGGATCATCATCAGGCAGGTACTGATTATCTTTTGGTAATGCATCAAGGATATCGAGATATTCTTCTTCTGTAAGAAGGTCACCAGGATTTTGTCCTTTGTCCGCACGGATACCTGATTGGATTACTACAAATCTTTCGTAGTAAATGATAGTCTCTAATTTCTTAGAGCTAACACCCAACAGGTAACCAATTTTATTAGGTAATGATTTAAAGTACCAGATATGAACAACAGGCACTACCAGTTTGATATGGCCCATTCTTTCACGGCGTACTTTTTTCTCCGTTACTTCTACACCACAACGGTCACACACGATTCCTTTATAACGGATGCGTTTATATTTTCCGCAAGCACATTCATAATCCTTTACTGGTCCAAAAATTCTTTCGCAAAACAAACCATCTCTTTCAGGTTTGTAAGTACGATAGTTAATGGTTTCAGGCTTCAGTACTTCGCCATAGCTTCTCTCAAGGATAGTATCCGGAGAAGCAAGGCCGATCGTAATCTGAGAAAATGATGCCTTTGGACGATTTTCTTTTTTGATTGCCATAATCGTATGTACGATTTTAGATTTTAGATGTTGGAAGTAACAGCTTATTTCATCTGTTACTTCCTATTTCAGTGAATTCTATTTTTTGTTCCCAGCTTCTGTACTACTATCAACTTTTGTTCCCGTAGGTACGGGACTCTTCATCGTTCGGTTCGCTGCTCGGCACGTGATACGTGAGGCGTCAGTCGTGAGTGTCAGTTATGAACTTCAGTAAATCAATTCACGATTCACCACTCACGATTCACGTTTACTCAAACTTCAAATCCAATCCTAATCCGCGTAACTCATGCACTAACACGTTGAACGATTCAGGAATTCCTGCTCTTGGAATATTATCACCTTTTACAATCGCCTCATAGGTTTTTGCACGGCCGATAATATCATCCGACTTAAGAGTTAATAATTCCTGGAGAATATTTGACGCGCCATAAGCTTCCAATGCCCACACTTCCATCTCACCAAAACGCTGGCCACCGAACTGAGCTTTACCACCCAACGGTTGTTGTGTAATCAAGCTGTATGGTCCGATTGAACGGGCGTGCATTTTATCATCCACCATGTGGTGCAGTTTAATCACGTAAATGATACCCACTGTCGCTTTCTGGTGGAAACGCTCGCCTGTTTCACCATCATACAAGTATGTATGGCCAAACTTAGGCAAGCCTGCCTGGTCACAAAATTTTTCAATCTCTTCAGTACTAGCTCCGTCGAAAATTGGTGTCGCGAATTTTATACCCAGCTTCTCACCTGCCCAACCCAGAACTGTTTCATAAATCTGTCCGAGGTTCATACGGCTTGGTACACCCAATGGGTTTAATACTACGTCAACAGGTGTTCCATCTTCAAGGAAAGGCATATCTTCTGCACGAACAATTTTCGCAACGATACCTTTGTTACCGTGGCGGCCGGCCATTTTATCACCCACTTTCAACTTACGTTTTACAGCGAGATATACTTTAGCCAGTTTCAATACACCAGCAGGCAATTCATCACCAATTGATATATTGAATTTCTCTCTCTTGTAACGGCCTAATTCTTCGTTATACTTAATATTAAAGTTGTGTAACAATGTATTGATCTGATCATCCACTTTTGCATCACCTGTCCAGCCTAATGGATTAATATTCTGGTAATCCAATCCAGTCAGGTTTTTGATAGTGAACTTCACACCTTTACCAATCTGTACTTCACCAAAGTTGTTGCTTACACCAGCAGAAGCATGATCTTTCAGTAATGAGCTCAATTTCTCGAGCAATACATCCATCAGGTCAGTTTCATTTTTCTCGTGTACTTTTTCCAGCTTTTCCATCGCTGCTTTCTCTCTCACTTTCGCATTCTTATCTTTCTTCGCTCTCTGGAAAAGTTTCTTACCGATTACAATACCTTCTACTCCATTTGGAGCTTTCAGAGAAGCATCTTTTGCATCACCGGCTTTATCACCGAAGATGGCACGGAGTAATTTCTCTTCCGGTGTAGGATCGCTTTCACCTTTTGGAGTAATCTTACCGATAAGGATATCGCCTTCTTTAATATGTGCACCGATACGGATGATACCATTTTCATCAAGGTCTTTTGTCGCCTCTTCAGAAACGTTAGGAATATCCGGAGTCAGTTCTTCTTCACCCAATTTTGTATCACGAACTTCCAGTTCATATTCAGAAATGTGTACAGAAGTGTACATATCTTCTTTTACTACTCTTTCGCTGATTACAATTGCATCCTCGAAGTTGTACCCTTTCCATGGCATGAATGCCACTTTCAGGTTTTTACCTAAAGCCAACTCACCATTTTGTGTAGCATATCCTTCAGTTAAGAAGTCACCTTTTTTCACCTGCTGTCCTTTCTTCACAGCTGGTTTCAGGTTGATACATGTTTCCTGGTTTGTTTTGATGAATTTCGTCAGCCTGTATACGCGCAAGTCTTCTTCAAAGCTTACCAGTTTTTCAGACTCATCTCTTGTGTAACGAACATGAATTTCGTTTGCATCTACAAACTCTACCACACCATTACCATCAGAGTGAATTTGAATACGTGCATCTCTTGCTGCCTTCCCTTCCAAGCCTGTACCTACAATCGGTACATCAGGACGGATCAATGGCACAGCCTGGCGTTGCATGTTTGATCCCATCAGGGCACGGTTAGCGTCATCGTGCTCAAGGAAAGGAATCAACGAAGCACTTAAACCAACAATCTGGTTAGGTGCAACGTCCATATATTCTACTTCTGATTTATCCAGAATTGGGAAATCACCCGTCTGACGTGAAGCAATTTTTTCATCAACAAACTCCCCTTTATCTGTCAAAGGAATATTTGCCTGTGCAATTTTTGCTTCATCTTCTTCTTCCGCACTTAAAAATTCCAATTCTTTCATATTCACTTTACCATCGTTCACTTTGCGGTAAGGTGTTTCGATAAAGCCCATCTCGTTGATCTTTGCGTGTACGCATAATGTTGAGATCAAACCGATGTTCGGGCCTTCCGGAGTTTCAATTGTACAAAGACGGCCATAGTGAGAATAGTGTACGTCACGTACCTCAAAGCCTGCTCTTTCACGGCTTAGACCACCTGGCCCGAGCGCTGAAATACGGCGTTTGTGTGTAATCTCAGATAATGGGTTCGTCTGGTCAAGGAATTGAGATAATTGAGACGTACCAAAGAATGAATTGATAACAGAAGAAAGTGTTCTTGCATTAATCAAATCAACAGGTGTAAATACCTCGTTATCTCTTACGTTCATTCTCTCACGAATAGTTCTCGCCATACGGGCAAGGCCTACACCGAACTGAGCGTATAACTGCTCACCTACTGTACGTACGCGGCGGTTGCTCAGGTGATCGATATCATCAATCTCCGCTTTACCATTGGTTAATCTAACCAGGTATTTAATGATAAGAATGATATCTTCTCTTGTCAATGTTTTCTGATCAAGCGGCGCATCAAGGTTAAGTTTACGGTTGATTTTATAACGGCCTACTTCACCTAAATCATAACGCTTATCGCTGAAGAATAATTTATCGATGATACCACGTGCAGTTTCATTATCAGGAGCATCAGCACCGCGCAACTGGCGATAGATAAACTGAACCGCTTCCAGCTCACTGTTCGAAGTATCTTTATTTAATGTGTTATAGATGATCGCATAATCACCACCTACATCTTCTCTTTGAATGAATACGCTTTTTACATCCATTTCAGAAATGGTTTCAATCGCTTCTTCATCCAATACCGTATCACGCTCCATTACGATTTCGTTTCTTTCGATAGAAACAACTTCACCGGTATCTTCATCTACGAAATCTTCTACCCATGTTCTCAATACACGTGCAGCAAGGCGGCGGCCTACATATTTATCAAGCGTTTTCTTATCAGTCGCTACTTCATCAGCCATTCCGAATAATTCAAGAATGTCTTTATCTGTTTCGTAACCGATAGAACGTAATAAAGTAGTTACAGGGAATTTTTTCTTACGGTCGATGTAAGCATACATTACATTGTTGATGTCTGTAGCAAACTCCATCCACGCACCTTTGAACGGAATTACCCTTGCAGAGTAAATCTTGGTTCCGTTCGGGTGAACAGACTGTCCGAAGAATACACCCGGTGAACGGTGTAACTGCGAAACAACCACACGCTCAGCTCCGTTGATTACGAATGTACCGCGTGGTGTCATATAAGGGATATTGCCCAGGAATACATCCTGAACAATTGTCTGGAAATCTACGTGCTCTTCGTCATTACAGCTTAAGCGGAGTTTTGCTTTCAAAGGCACCGCGTAAGTCAATCCTCTTTCCATACACTCTTCGATAGTGTAGCGGGGAGGATCAATAAAATAATCCAGGAACTCCAATACGAAAATATTTCTCGTATCAGTAATAGGAAAGTTGTCCTTGAATACACGGAACAATCCTTCGATATTACGTTTGTCGGGAGTTGTTTCTAACTGGAAGAATTCTTTAAAAGACTGAATTTGCACTTCAAGAAGGTCGGGAGTTTCAGCCAGGTGCTTAATTTTACCGAAATCCACTCTTGAGTTCACTTTTGTTGAAGACATATGCGTAAAACCGGTTTAACTTCGTTACGGACGTACAAAAATGCTTACCTGCCTCTATTTTATCGAAATAAAAGCTGGTGAGATTCAACTACTTAAAGCATGATTAGGAACGTCAAAATTTTATTGGCCAAAATAAAGGACAGCAAAGGTAAGGATTTCTAACTTTCCGCCAAGAAAAGTTTGCTACCAAAAATCCCGCCAAACTAAGCATTAAAAACCCTTTTAGGGTGGTTTTGTTCACTTCAGATTATTTATTAAAAATCTTAATATGAAGCGAGCTAAACTCTTTTCCGATTATTTTTCCTTTAGTAAAAAGGAAAGAATTGGCATATCCGTACTTATAATTTTGATAATTGCCTTCTTATTAGTACCGGTATTCCTTTCTAAAAAACCGAAAGCTGTTCTGGCTAACGATAGCGATACAATGTGGATAGCCAGGCTTCAATCTTCGCTTAACCAGGATAGTACTATAAAGCGAAACACAGAATCCTCCAATGAAGACATCACCAGTTATCAATATGACCGTTCTGCCACCACCTATTCATCCACAGTTACATTATTCAATTTTGATCCTAATTCTATTTCAAAAGATCAATGGAAGCAATTAGGCTTGCGCGATAAAACAATTCAGACTATTTTAAATTATCTCAATAAGGGCGGGCATTTTTATAAAGCTGAAGACTTAAAAAAAATTTATGGGCTTCGCGAAAATGAGTATGAAAGATTAGCACCGTATATCTCTATTGTCAAAACACAAAGGCCTGGCCAACCTGACCCTCCATCTCAATCTCAATCTTATTCTAAATCTCAGCCTCAATACCCTTCTAAATCTTCTTCCGTATCTGCCATAGAAATTAATACTGCTGATAAAGACGCATTCATACAGTTGCCCGGCATAGGCAATAGTTTTGCAACGAGAATTATTAATTTCCGTGATAAACTGGGAGGCTTTTATTCAGTAGAACAAGTAAAAGAAACTTATGGATTGCCTGATTCTACTTTTCAAAAAATAAAACCGAAGCTACGTGCAGATGAAAGTTTAATTAAGAAGATAAACATTAATACTGCAACCATTGAAGAACTGAAAGCCCATCCGTATTTACGCACCATTGCGAATGTAATAGTGAATTACAGAAAAGAACATGGCCTTTTTACAAGTATAGCTGAAATAAAAAATACAACTGTAATTACGGAGGATATATATGCCAAGGTGTTTCACTACCTGACAATCCAATAAAACAAAAGCCCTTCGCAATGCGAAGGGCTTTTAAAAATATTCAGTAACTGAAATTAAGCGATTTCAACATCAGCACCTGCTTCTTTCAATTTAGCTGCGATATCTTCAGCTTCTGCTTTAGATACACCTTCTTTTACATTCTTAGGTGCACCATCAACCAGTTCTTTTGCTTCTTTCAAACCTAAACCAGTCAAATCTTTTACGATTTTAACTACGTTCAATTTAGAAGCACCGCCGCTTTTCAATACTACATTGAATGCAGTTTTTTCTTCAGCTGCTGCTGCGCCACCGCCGCCATCACCAGCTACTACTACTGCAGCTGCTGCTGGTTCGATACCGTACTCAGCTTTTAATACATCTGCTAATTCCTGTACTTCTTTTACTGTTAAGCCTACCAGGCTTTCTGCTAATGCTTTTACGTCTGCCATTTTGTTGAATTTTTCCCGTCTTCATTTTGTTGTTTTTAATTTCAAACTAAAAACATCCAATCCGACGGATGATTAAAAAAATTGTTTTATAAATAAAAAGCCGAAGCTCTTTAATTCAATTACTCTGCTGCTGCAGTAGCTTCTGCGCCACCTGCTTTTTGCTCATGATGATGTAACAATGCAGCAATAACTCTCTTCGCAGGAGATTGCAACAATCCAATAACTTCTCCGATGAGTTCGTTTTTGGTCTTGATGTTTGTTAATGCTTTCAATTGGTTATCACCAGTGAATACATCACCATTGATGAATGCTGCTTTCAGCACAGGTTTTTCACCATTGCTTTCTTTGC
>Ga0164241_10005943_pt1 | contig 11249 bp, 9 predicted proteins | sample OricomyardsoilBY_FD_108780 | JGI IMG/M metagenome (GOLD analysis project Ga0164241, IMG submission 108780) | Backyard soil microbial communities from Emeryville, California, USA - Original compost - Back yard soil (BY) | ecosystem: Environmental > Terrestrial > Soil > Unclassified | place: USA... | reverse complement strand
GGTATCAGGATACCTGCGGGTAAGGCCTGATATCATGGCATCCGCTTCGCCCTGTGCCACCATCATGCAGCCGAAATAAGTGCGTTCCCGCATTATTTGCCTTGCCTCGTACAGGTTAAACCCCCGGCGCTGTCTTTTTTCAAAATATACATCACCATATTCTTTACATTTTGCTTCTGTTTCTTCGCTTTTGGGATCGATAATCTGCACATCATTCAACGGCAGGTTGTTTGCCTCGATCAGTTTTCTTATACGTTTCTCATCGCCTAATAAAATGGGTATGGCAATGCCTTCATCTTTTACTATCTGCACCGCTTTCAACACCTTAATGTTTTCGGCTTCAGCAAACACAACACGCTGGGGATGTTGCCTTGCTTTATTAATGATAAAACGAAGAATATTATCATCCGTGCCCAGGCGTTTGTAGAGTTGCGCTTCATAGGTATCCCAATCTGTTACAGGATGTTTGGCAACACCGCTTTCCATGGCAGCCTTTGCCACTGCCGTAGAAACGGTAACCAGCAACCGCGGGTCAATGGGCTTGGGAATGATGTAGGAAGGGCCATAATATAAATGGTCTTCATTATAGGCTACATTCACTATCTCTGGAACCGGTTCTTTTGCCAGCTCAGCCAATGCCTTTACAGCAGCCAGTTTCATCGCCTCGTTAATGGCTGTGGCACGCACATCCAGCGCGCCGCGAAAGATGTATGGAAACCCCAGCACATTATTTACCTGGTTGGGATAATCGCTGCGGCCTGTTGCCATAATCACATCCGGCCTTGCTTCCAGCGCATCCTCATAAGCAATTTCAGGCGTTGGGTTAGCAAGCGCAAACACCACGGGTTTATCAGCCATTGACCGCAGCATATCCTTGCTCACCACATTGCCTTTGGAAAGCCCGATGAACACATCGCAGCCAACCATGGCTTCTTCCAATGTTTGGGGGCTAACATCCTGCGCAAAAAATACTTTGGTATCATCAAGATCGGTGCGGGAGGTTACGATCAATCCCTTACTGTCAAACATGAATATATTCTTTGCAACTGCACCCAGTGCGATGTATGTTTTACAGCAGGAAATGGCCGATGCCCCCGCGCCGCTTACTACAAATTTTACGGTAGAAATATTCTTGCCCACGAGTTCCAGCGCATTCAGCAAAGCGGCGCCTGAAATAATAGCGGTGCCATGCTGGTCATCATGCATAATGGGTATCTGTAATTCTTCTTTTAACCTTCTTTCGATCTCGAAACACTCGGGCGCTTTAATGTCTTCCAGGTTGATGCCGCCAAACGTGGGCTCCAGTGCTTTTACTACGTTTATAAATTCATCCACATCAGTAACATTCAGCTCCAGGTCGAACACATCTATATCTGCAAAAATTTTAAACAACAGGCCTTTGCCTTCCATTACCGGTTTGGATGCTTCCGGCCCAATGTTTCCAAGACCCAATACGGCTGTGCCATTGCTGATAACTGCCACCAGGTTTCCTTTGGCTGTGTATTTATAAACGTTCTCTACATTGTCATGTATTTCAAGGCAAGGTTCTGCTACACCCGGTGAATAGGCAAGCGCAAGATCGCGTTGTGTTTTGGTTTCTTTGGTAGGAACTACTTCGATCTTTCCCGGCCTTCCTTTTTCGTGGTATTCCAGCGCATCTTCTTTGCGAATTAATTGTGCCATTATAGTCAATAAATTTTAATATGCTGATGATGGAACTGCATGCCGGTTATAATACATCAACAAGCAGTTTTGGGCGCAAAATAGGAATATCTGTATAAATGATATTCGTGTTTTATAATGATGTTGCCAATGGTTGTCTGCAGGTTAAACCATCTTAATATGCTTTTGCCTCTAACCAGGTAGCCACTGCATACAGGTAATCGCCAAAATAAGCATTAGTTACAAGTTCGGCCGGTGTTATATTTAAACCAGCGCAAATTTTTGGAAGGTCTCTCTGAAACTCCTGGTAGTGGTCCCAGATCGCTTCTCCGCCAGGCAATCTTTCTGCAGAATACTGGCTCAGCCATGAACGCACTTTTTCTATTAATAATTTTGGTGAATCCTGGTGAACGCTGATATCCTGTCCGCTAATATCGCTTAAAGAAGTCTTGTACCGGTGTTCCATGCTGTCAATAACAAGCAATTTTTTATTCTTTTGGCTTCCTTGAGCATAAAGCATGCAGCCCCAAAACAACCCGCATTCAAATGGCATATTAAACCTTGGCAAATTTCCTGAACTGCTTAGTTCCACACGGGATATATCGTGAATGCCCAGGCGGCATTCTTTTATAATATCAGCTATTTTCATCAGCCTGTTTACTTCTGTGCCGGAAGATTCCAACGCACATCTTGGAATAAATCCTGAATCCTGTATAACGAATACCAGTGCTAAGAACAGATCATTATATTCTTTGTCAAAAGGGCAATTGATAAAAACATTATTATGATAAGGCAAGGTTGAAGTAATAGGAGGGGTAATTAATAAATAGCTGCTTCAACAGCCTGGCGAATCTTTTCTTTTGAATTTGTTGTGGGAACGGGCGAACCTTTCACTATTCTATAAGCATTTTCTCCGGAAGCCGGAGTTTGTGTGCTGTTTTTTTGTTTAGGTTTTCTGAGCTTTCGCTTCTTATTTGCGGAAATGGAGGATATGAAGTTAGCTCTTTTCATTTTTTATATTTAAAATTGATAAGCGTTGCGAAGATATGCAAATATCCTATCAATTTTGCCGTTGCAGGTGTTCGCCGCCTCGCCGTTGTTGCGCGTCTTGTGACCAACAACCGAAGCGTAGGCAGGAGCTGCTTTAATTATTTTCCAATGCATCTATTGCTGTATATATTGTATTTTATCGATCTTTTGCCGGTGACAACACCGGCAAAGGCGGGAGAATCATTGAAGAATTCAGAAGTTTATCGAATTATCAGAAAGTTGTTTGGAATATTATTTCTATATCAATAATTGTAATTCCTATTATTTTATTTCCTCCTGGTTGCTGTTGGTGTTCGTGCGGTTGCCGTTGCTGTGTCTTGTGACCAGCAACCGAAGCGGTTTTCAATATTGCCAGGAGCTATACATCCCTTTTACCCACTTCTCTCGTTAACCGCAGCGTAAAAAAGCCAAGTACAATAAGCACGATAATAATAACCGGCCATATCCAGTTTTTTGAAATGAAACTGTTATCTGCAGGCTGCACGCTGTTTATTTTTTCAACTGAAACTACTTGCAATGTCGGAATATCGTAGCTAATACTGTCTTTAAATTGCTTCAGGTCGTATACGGGTTTAATAGCCAGGGGATCATGCATTAATAAATGATAAGTTTTGCCTGCTTCCAGGTAAGTAACTACCTGTTTGCTTTCCTGTTCCGTTAAAACAGAATCAACCTGCAAAGCAGGATTGTCGCCGTTATAAATTTTTATAAGAAAGGTGGAATCATTAGAGGGTTGAACACTAAAAACGGTTTTTTTGCCGGAAACCAATTCATTCGATGAAGTGTTTGCACCTGTTAGAATATCTATACTTCTTTGATAAAAATGCGGGCCTTTTATCAACAGGCGGATCCTGGTAAAATGATACGCTGCCGGTTGCTTTATATGTAGGTAAGTGTTTTTATCAGCACTATCAACCTGAGAAAAAGATGCGGCAGGATTTGTAATATAAGATAGTGCTGTTGAAGAAGCATCGCTGGTATATATGCCTGCTTCAATAATGTTCAGCGGATTATTTTTCCCGTTATCAATCACGATCTTCAGGTATCTGTACGTGCTGGTTGGAAATTGAACTGTTTGAACATACTTATCAGCATCAGTTACAAATTGTTTTTGAAAATAAATATCCTCATCAACCGTAAACCAATGGTTAGCGTCATCGCTGCCGCTTATGGTAGCAGTTCTTGCTACTGCTGCATTTCTTAATATCAATGCAATGGCTGCAATTTTTTTTGCATCATTATTTTGTATGATGAGTACGGAACGGCCGCTATCTGCCAGTTCATTTTTAATGATGGGAAGTTTAAAATAATTATAGGAGGAGAAAACAGGTTGTGTCGGCCTTACAATATAAGGAACGGTTTTTTCTTTATCATCCGCAATGCGCAGATCACGAAAATCATTAGCGATATAACTGCTGAGCTCAGGCGTAACATCAATGGCATAGAAACCATTTTTCTGAACTGTATTAAGCCGGCCTTTTACAGAAAAGTTTTGTGCATTTGTAGTTACACAAAAGGCAATTGTTATTAAGATGATGATATTATGCTTTCTTATCTGCATCGTCTATAATTAATTTCTTTAAACGCTGGTACATAAAAGACACGGTGAGCAACAGCACGCCTAATAAAATAAATGCAAGGATCTTTCCGCCGGGAGATATATTCTTCAGATCGATTGCAAAAAGCTTCAGCAAGGTTATGCCGAAAAGAATTAAGGCAATAATGCGCAGTATTTTAAAACCATAATGCATACCCAGCCAGATGAAGGTAAACGATAACAATCCCCATACAATACTCAACCCTGCTTTGTTGTATAAATTTTCGGCATAGGTAAAAGAATCCGGGTTGTGGTACATCAACCATACGTATACGTCTTTTACTTCAACGCTAAAAAATATTACAACTATTATTGCCGTTATCAATGTAAAAGCAGGCAGAATTTTTTGTATGTTTTGCGGTTGTTGTTTTGTTGCTTTTATTGTTTGATAAATAAGCAGCAATATTAAAACGGCAGCCACCCAATGCGCCAGGAAATGCCATTTTAAATTGTTTGCCTGCAATAAAACCTGTTCTGCAAAATAATTATGTTGAATAGTGAAGAGATAATAGAAAACAGGAATAGCGGCGATTGCCAGTAATAAATAGTAATTGACTTTGATCTTTAGTGCCGGCAGTATCCAAAGAAGCAATAAAATAAATGCAACAATATATAACAGCAGGTAAGGATATTGAAGGCCCATGCCATTATAACGTGAATTGAACTGGTGAGATATTTCGAAAACACCTGCATTAAAAAACAGGATAACAGCAGTAACAAGGTAAAACAGCCGCACCGCATTATTGGTTAATCCTTTTAAATAAAAGCTGTCTGCTTCTTTGCGGAAAAGCATTACCATTACACTCATTGAAATCGCACAAAAAACAGTGGTGGTAAATCCTTTATTTATAATAACGGGCAGCAGGTTTGAATGAAAAGCATATTCCTGTACCCAATCAAGTAAAAGGCTGATGATGGTAAGTGTTGTTATTAAAGCGGATGCAATTTTGAATAATGTAATAAACGATTTTTGATATAACCAGAACAACAGCACAAGCTCGGCTGCCCAGAAGATGGTTATATAATTTCCTTCCAGTTGCACCGGCGCAGCCAATGATATAAATGTAAGTGTAACGCCAATGAGCAGAAAAATAAAATTCCGGTCGATATTTTTTCTCTTATATAAAAATGTTGCGAGCAATAAATTGACAATACCCAATGCTGCCGTGAATAAGCCTTTATACAGCGGTTGCCACAGATGCAGTAAGAAAATACCTGCTGAATAGTAACCAATATTTACAGCGATCAACAATGCAGCATCTGAAAAATTAAGCTTCACTTCTTTCTTCAGGTACAGCAAAATATTCATGGTAAGAAACATGAGAAAGAATACCGTTCCAAATAAAAATGTGCCCGCGTAAGAAAATGTTTTTTCGGAATGATTTGTTGTTATCCATCCGCCATAAATAATTGCAGTAAATACCAGGGCAATAAAGTACAATACATGCCAGCGCTTGTATAACGACAACACAATTAACCCGCCATTTAAGATGCATACATAGGTAAAGAGTATAACGTAATTGCCCTGCCCCGTACTTAGCAGGAACGGTGTTATAAAGCCGCCGATAGTGGCGAGTATGGCAAGTTCCAAACGATCATACAATATGGATAATATCACTGCAAAAGCAGTAATAATTACCATGATTGCAAATGCTGCCGTCTGGCTTAGTAATTGGTATTGATGAAAAGCAAATGCAATGGTGAAATAAAAAACGGTGAGGCCGCCGCCAACCAGTACCGAACTGAATGAACGGTAATTTTTTCGCAGCCTGTGTGCAACCCCAATAAGAATGATGCCGCAAAAAAGCCCGATACAAACGCGCCCAACTTCATTTATCCAGTTTTGGTCAATGGCATATTTTACAAAGAATGCAATGCCGAGAATAAGCACGGCAATACCAATTTTATTAATCAGGTTCTCTCCAATGAACTTTTCAATATCAGGATTATTGCGCAGCCATTGCTGAAACCAGCTTTCTTTTATTTCAGGTGGGTGAACGGGCGCAGTATTTTCAACAGGTTGTATTATGACAGGTTCTTCCTGTGGCATTGTTTTTAGAACTGGTTCCTCGGCAGGTTCAATTACCAGGGGCATTTCTTTTACATCTTCTTTCTGCACTGGTTTTATTGCTGCAACAGGCTGCTGTATTTCAGGCTGTTTTTCTTCAGCAATTCCTTGATGTTGTTTCGGAATTTCCTGTTGCTGTTGCATGCCTGCAAGGGTATTGCTTATGTCTTTCAGCTTTTCATGCAGCTTATAAATGGAGTTATCCAGGTTATGGTTTGCAATACGGGTTGAGTTTAGTTTGGATAGTATAATTATCAACAAAACGATAATTACAATAATTAAAATATGAAGCATGTTAGTTAGAGTTTATGAATGAAGCCGGCACGAATGTAAATAAAAATATATGGTGCGGTTAACCAAGTCCATTGATCTTATTTAGCCTCTTTTAATGCGGCAACGCGAATAGCAAGCGGTTGTAATTCCGGTAAATTATCTGCAGGCTTATCAAGATAAAAATAAACTGTGGCCGAAACATCATCCGACCTGTAAAAATTAGTCCAGCCCGCCGGCGCGGTTGAATCAATTAGCGCGGTTTTCTTTTCATTATAATAAAAAATATTTTTTCCTGTGTCTGTTGTTACAGGTATTACAGGCACATTGTGTTGTTGATAATAGCGTACTACATCCGTTCCGGCTCCGCCTATTTGCTGCAATACTACTTTACAATCGTTTTTAAAATAAACAGGATCAGGGATATGATACCTGTAAAAAGCTATTTCGCCTGAAGAATCATTTTGTATGGTACAGCCCGAATAATTCAAGATAAATCTTCCCTGGCCCCAGCCTGTGCCTATATAATCTTCGGTGCCAGTTCCATTTAGCGTTGGATATGTTTTATCCCCGTCTATAAACATTTTTACTTCGCCTTCACCAAACCATGATTTCGGGTAAACCGGGTTCGCATTCACACCGATATTAGTGCCTACATATCTTCCTTTGCCTTCCACGTATGGAAGTATTTCAAAATCATGTGCAAGTTTTGTAGCGGTATCCCTGTGCCAGTAGGCATGAAAATATAACCAGTTGTTGTTCCAGTTCTTTAAATTATAATCCACATCAAAAAAGCAATTTTGCAGGTTCTTGGTACCGTCGTTGGTCAATACAATTTTTGCAGATTTTTTAAATGGCATCTGTACAAAAGATATAAACGATCTTCCTTCAGGATTAGCAAAAAGGGCATTTTCAAAAACACTTGTTTTGCCAAGGCCCACTCCAAAAAAATCACCAAAAGGAACGGAGACAGCCGGTTTCGATTCACCATCCCAATACATGTTTAGCCTGAGGGAGCGAAGCATAAGCGGCGACCTGTCGTTGATGGTTATCCATATCCTGTTAATGATCCCTGGTCCGTCAGTCTCCAGCAGCGTATAAGATTCGCCGGCTTTTATCTCATCATACGCATGGCCTTTGGCCCCATTATTTTCCTTGCCGCCATCTCCTTTACCGCCATTCCTGTTTTCCGGGCTGCTCCACCGGGTATCCGCATTATTATCAAAAGCAAAGATTTCCTGTTGTTGGTTATCATTGTTTTTCTTACTGGTACAGGCACAAAAAATAAATAAAGAAAAAAAGATACAACCGCATAGTGCATTACGGAGTGAAGCAATTATTATATATGGCATACAAGCAGTTTATAAAAGAATAAATATAATGTGTTATGCTATTGAGCTGCGTAAAAAATATAAACAATTTAATACACGTCATTTCGACGTAAGGAGAAATCTCTCGAAATTTTCTAACATAAAACTTGTTTAGAGATGTCTCGTTGCCTCGACATGAAAAGCGAAGAATCCTATTTATCTATTGCGTCTTTATAAAATTTCGAAACCTTGCCATCGGCAATTTAAATGACCAACATTTTATGGTTAACATGGCAGTTGTAAAATTGGATAATTAACTTCTAATAAACCGCAAACCAATTGCTATATACGCTTAGCCCCAAAAGAATCCAGAAGAAAATTACCGGTAATATATTGCGGTTTACACCAAGCGCAAACCCTGCATAGGAAGCTGCCGGAATTGCTGCCAGTAAAAATGCGGCAGGAAAAGCGCCTTTAATAAAAAACAATACAGGTATGGTAAAGATCAATGCCACAAAAAAAACGCTCCAGCTTTTTCTTACCTGTATCAATGCATTACCGCCGGAATGCTGCACAGAAAAAAAGCCCCACATAGTGGCTAGTGCAGCAACACACAAACTGATAATTATCAGTAAAGGCTGAACCGGTAATTGTATCAATGCAAAAACCTGTTGTAGTTGCGGTAAAAGATGAAGCTGGCCGGTTAAAAAAAGATAACCCCCTAAAAAATAGGCGGGCGTAAGAATACCGAAAAGCAGTACGAACCATTCAGTAGGTTTAAAAGAGCGCATGATCATCAGGGCAAATAGCGCGATGATCAAAAAAGGCAATGCCGGGTAGTATAATATTGCGCATAAACCATTCAGTAACCCAAAATTGTAAATAGCTGTTTTAGGATTGGGAGCGGCATATAGTTTACAGGCCCTGTATAATATCCATATACAAAGATTACACGCGAACAGGGCGGGGGTTATCATGTTTAATGAAGGTAACAGCCCTGTAAATAAAATAAAGGCAAGTGCCGGTGTATAGGTTGGCTTAGGCAACATGTGCAGGCTGTTGAGCATGAAGTTTAACTGCAATGCCAGCAGAAAGATCATGATCACATACAGCAGCGATGCAAAATAGGCATCTGCATTTTGTAACGGCTGCAACAGGTAATAAAAAAAACCATCTATGGGTTGTATTACTATTTGTGGCGGGTTTAACAGCGAATTAAGGTGCAGCGCAAAGCAGATTATAATTAACCAGAAAATGGCCGCCGGGGATTTGTCTCTAAAAAATGATACCACTGGGTTTGCTTAAAATTCAATTTTGGCAAAGCAAAGGTAATTTCTGTATTGACAGGGAATTAAAACTTCTTTGCTGCTAACCTGTTTTACATAACGGGGCATGAACTGGTAACCTTTGTCGAGCTGTTTAAGCGTTGGCGCCGGTGTTACTTTGCCTGAGGCTTCTATACTTTGCGCCTGCAGCAGCAGGGTTCTTTTCGAAAACTGGTTAAAAAGAAAATTTACCTTGTCTGATGTAACGTATGTGCCATAGCCTATAAAATTGTCGGAGTTATCATCATACTGGGACTTGGGAATAATGCTCGCCCATTCCAGGTTGGCAAGCGAGTCAAATGCAAGAATGGCAATATTATCGGCGTAATATCGTGTAAGCTGGTTAGAGCCGTAACCATAGGGGCTCATCCAGGGATAAGAATTGCCATAACCATAGGAATTGCCATAGAGGTAAGAGTTGGAATTGTTCCAGTAAGGGTTGCCGTAATAATCCCAACGGTTATTATAAATGCCCCTGCTTGAGGAGTAAGCAGATTCTGATACAACAACAAAGCCACCATTCCGGCGTACCACAATGCCCTGCAGAAAAAAATCATTAAATGCCGCACGGTAAGGGCCATCGCTTTTGGCGTTGCTTTTTAATTCATCGTTAAAAATAAACGTTTTGGCGGTTAGCAATGTATCCGAATCCCGGTCCCATACAACCGAATACAGGCCATCAATATTACCTTTTTTCTGGTTTGAGTAAAAGGCAGACATTATAATATGCTTGTTGGTATTATCCAGTTTAACGCGAATGTCGTCAAGATAAATTTTAGGCATTGCCACCGGGTGCTTAAGAATACTGTCACGGTCCGGCGGCACTACCATGAGGGTAAGATTTTGTATGGTGCCATTATCGTTGTTGGCGGCGCTGCCTGAAGCTTTTATAAAGCCTATCCATCCATCATTATCCAGGGAAAATTCCGTTAAGAAATCACTGTTCGAGTGAATGGGTATGCCCGCGGCCCTTTTAGATAAAAGGTTAAGTGAAGCATCAAAAATGCTGAACGTGAAGATATAATTGTGGTCGTCTTTGCTGTTTATTTTATAAACACATATACGTTTTTTGTCTTCACTGAATAAAACATTATAAATTTTGTTATTCGCAAAAAAATTAATGGTGGTGGTATCAAGCACAACCGGTTCGCCCGCTTTGCCATCGCCTATAATACGCACTGCATTGCAGTACACAACATTTTTCCGCTGGTATTGATAAATAAAATAAAAATAATCCCGGTAGGCAATAATATCGGAGCTGATGATCTTGTCCGGCAGAAAATCCATCTGCACTTTATCTACAACTTCCATATTGTTATTGTATATAGATAGTGTGGATGAACCGCGTAATTGTTTATAAATAATAAAATTGTTATTTATTTTTCCTACGATATCAAAATCAACAGACCTTACATCATCTTTTTCCGGCTCGGTGTAAATGATTTTTTGAGCGCCTGTAAGCAGAGGAATAGTAAAAACGAGGGTAATGCAGAACAAATATTTTCTTATCATTATTATACAAGCTTATCGCGAACAAAAATAAGGCTTAAAAAATAAGGTGCTTTAATTTCATAATACAAATAACGCTTAAATTTCAAATTCATTTTATTGGGTGTTAAATGAAATTATTACTTATACATTTGTATCAAACTTGTACAGAGGCATTATAAGCACAATTACTACCCGTGAGTAAAAGTATTAACAAAGTTTCGGCAGCAGGGCTTCTAATAGCATTAGGTATAATATATGGTGATATAGGCACATCTCCGTTATATGTGTTTAACTCGATCATAAACGAAAGAACAGTGACTGAGCCGCTCATTATTGGCAGCCTGTCCTGCATTATATGGACCTTAACCCTTCAAACCACTTTAAAATATGTTTTACTTATACTACGGGCTGATAATAAAGGGGAGGGAGGTACTTTTGCACTCTATGCCCTGGTACGCCGCAGGCGCAAATGGCTG
>Ga0164241_10005942_pt1 | contig 11252 bp, 7 predicted proteins | sample OricomyardsoilBY_FD_108780 | JGI IMG/M metagenome (GOLD analysis project Ga0164241, IMG submission 108780) | Backyard soil microbial communities from Emeryville, California, USA - Original compost - Back yard soil (BY) | ecosystem: Environmental > Terrestrial > Soil > Unclassified | place: USA... | reverse complement strand
TCGTTGCCCTCATCGTTTATATTTCGAGGCATAACAGCAGCAGTCCTCGGAATTTACATCAGCCTCACGAATAAGAAATCGGTCTCACCCGAGCGCACTTCTGGCTATTCGTTCCGCCAAAACCATGATTTTTGCATTCATTACTAAAATGTAGAAGGAATTTGTAACTTTCCTTCTACATTTTAGTATACAAGCATATGATTGAAACCCGACTCGGAGATTTTGAAGAGACAGTGATGCTCATTGTGGGCATTCTGGGGGAGAAAGAGGCTTATGCCTTCCGGATATCCAAGGCATTCGAACAGCGTACCGGACGCGCCATTTCAATCGGAGCTGTTCATTCTACGCTCGATCGCCTGGAAACGAAAGGTTTCGTGAAGTCTGTATTGAAGCAGGCGACGTCTGATCGTGGCGAACGTAAGAAGCGCATTTTCCGTATTACTGCGCTGGGCAGACGCGTTTTGAAAGAGTCGATGGATTTTAAAGTTGAGCTTTGGAAAAGCTATCCGGAATTCGCCGGCAAATTTAGTATAACAGGTTTGAATTGAAGAAGCACTCGCCCATACCGCCACGGCTCGCCACTTATCTGTTGCTGTCATTCCTTCGCGATGACTTCAAAGAGGATGTTGCGGGTGATCTTGCAGAAAACTTTGAATACGACCTCCGTCATTCCGGAGTGTTTCATGCAAAGTTCAATTATTGGAAGCAGGTCATTCTCTACCTGCGACCATTCGCCATCAGGAAACCGAAAAATTACGCTTCGAACCCCATGATTATGTACAGAAGTTATATGAGATCCGCCATACAGAATATGGTGAAGAACAAGATGCATGCGTTTATTAACATTGCAGGGCTTACGATCGGAATCTCTGTCGGTATCATCATTTGTTTATGGATCTATGATGAAGTGTCTTATAATACAGGTTATCCGTATTTCGAACGCAACGGACAGGTCATACAAAATGTGACCAACAACGGAGAAGTGGAAACCGTGAACGTAGTGCCTTGGGTACTTGGTGATGAGATCCGCCAGAATTATGGCACGGATTTCAAATACATTTCTATGGCGAGCCAAGCCTATCCGCGCGTGATGGCGATAGATACAATGAAGTTTTCGCGCGTTGGTTTTTATGTCGAGCCCGACTTTCTCCAGATGTTCAATGTTATGGCGATCAAGGGTACGCTGACATTTGAACCTTCGTCCATTCTGATATCTGAATCGACAGCGAAAATACTGTTTGCTGATGTCGATCCGATTGGCAGATCGGTCACCGTGGATGATGCGTCGTTTGAAGTTACCGGTGTATACAAAGATTTTCCTGAGCATTCGCGATTTGGAGATGTAGGTTTCGTAGCACCCTGGTCGAGGTACGTTGTTCTTGCCGAACTCGAAAAGATAGATGATCCCTGGAGACCTAACTCGTTTGGCTTGTACGTAACCCTTGATGACAAGGCAAACTTCGCCAAAGCCTCATTGCGCATCAGGGACGCCCGGCTTAAGAAGGTAAATGATCAGCTGGCGAAGAAGAAACCGGCGCTGTTCATTCACGCGATGTCAGACTGGCGGTTGCGATCTGAGTTTGTCAATGGCCAGATGTCGGGTGGTTCAATACAGTTTGTGTGGATGTTCGGACTGATTGCCGCGTTCGTTTTGTTAATGGCTTGCATCAATTTTATGAACCTCAGCACTGCACGATCGGAGAAGAGGGCGAAGGAGGTAGGCATAAGGAAGGCCGTTGGCTCATATCGCAGCCAACTCATTACGCAATTCTTTAGCGAGTCAATACTGACGACGTTCTTAGCCATGGTTTTTGCGCTGTTGGTGGTTTGGTTAATGTTGCCCTTGTTTAATTCTTTGGCGGGCAAGAATATGGTGTTACCCTGGAGTGATCCGATCGTGTGGGGAGGAGTCGTCGGCGCCAGTGTGATCATCGGCGTGCTTGCGGGAAGTTACCCGGCTTTATACCTATCGGCGATAAGACCTGTCGGAGCATTGAAAGGGGTTCGCTCTGGTCATAACGCTTCGCTGCCGCGCCGGGTGCTTGTGGTGGTTCAATTCACGGTGTCTGTATTGATGATCATTGGAACGTCAACTGTATTTCTGCAGATCAGGCACGGAAAGGAAAGGCCGCTCGGCTACAACACGGATGGACTTATCTTCGTACCCGGCGCTACAGCTGAAATGCATAGTCACTTTGATGCCGTCAGAAAAACGCTGATAGACAATGGAGCTATTGTGGAGATGGCTTCGAGTGTGGCGCCATCGATAGGAATGTGGGGGTCAAGCAGTCGGATTGATTGGAATGGAAAAGATCCTGAGTTGTCAGTCGACTTCGCGCAGTTTGTTGGATCTTATGAATACGGAAAGACAATTCAGTGGGAAGTACTGAATGGTCGCGACTTCTCGCGCGATTTTCCAAGCGACACGGCCAGCGTTATCCTGAACGAAGCGGCCGCAAAATACCTCATGAAGGAGGAAGTAGTTGGAGAAACGATTCGCAGTAGAGGCGAACCCTATACCATCATCGCGGTAGTTCGTGATGTGGTGTTTGGTGATCCGTACGAATCCGTAAGGCCATCGATGTATTATCTCTCTCGGGAGTCACAATATTTCTTAAACTTCAGACTTAATCCTGAAAAGCCGGCAAAAGAATCTATATCGCTTATCGAGAAGGAGATCAAGCCCTACATGACGCAACAACCTTTCAGCTATGAGTTTGTGGACGACTCACAGTCGCGCAAGTTTGGCAATGAAGAGCGCGTGAGTACGCTGGCAAGCACCTTTGCGGGAATCGCCATCTTTATCAGCTGTCTTGGCATTTTTGGTCTTTCATCCTTCGTTGCAGAGCAGCGTACCAAGGAGATTGGCGTTCGTAAGGTTCTTGGCGCCAACCTGCCCCACCTATGGATATTGATGTCGAAAGACTTTGTATTACTGGTCGCGATTTCCTGTCTGTTAGCAGCGCCGGTTTCATGGCTTGTGTTGCGCTCCTGGCTGGAGGGTTATGAATACAGAGTTGCCATTCCGTGGTGGATCTTCGTGGCAGCCTCCGTGGGAACTTTGATAATTACTATAGCCACTACGAGCTGGCAAATGCTCAAAACTGCGCGGGTCAATCCAGCAGCTACGCTTAAAGTGGAATAACCACCTACGTGATTTGCGCAGCGGCATATTGTGAGTGGTGCACGCGGACGTTGGCAATGTCCTCTGCCACAGGAGGTATTTAATTGCTCATGCGATAACTCTTTCGTATCATTATTCAGTTATTGCATTCTATCAAACCTTACAAAACCCTCCTTATGCAACGCGTGATTTGTTTCATGTTCATGGCGGCATTGATCTCCTGCCAGACACCCACTGAAAATCAAAACAAAGAACAACCCCTTTCTCCAGGCGGTTTGGACCGAACGAGTCTTCCAATCAAAGAAGCTGCAGTGGCATCCATCACTGAAATGGATGCTCGGAACGCAACAGCGCCGCCTCGGTTTGAAGTGAAGGCGCCCGACAAAGCTCCGAATGTTCTCATTGTCCTCATTGACGATATTGGATTCGGCCATTCCAGTGCCTTCGGTGGTCCGATACATATGCCTACATTAGAAAAGCTTGCCGCCAACGGATTAAAGTATAATCGCTTTCATACCACAGCGCTGTGTTCGCCAACACGTGTGGCGATACTTACCGGACGTAATCACCATGTAAACAATGCCGGTGCCATCATGGAACTGGCTACTGGATTTCCCGGGAACACTGGCGTACGGCCCAACAGCGTGGCGCCGCTTGCAGAGATGCTTCGACTGAATGGCTATAGCACGGCGGCATTTGGGAAGTACCATGAGACGGCACCCTGGGAAGTTTCTGTTTCCGGACCATTTGACCGCTGGCCTACTCATTCGGGTTTTGATAAATTTTATGGGTTCATTGGCGGAGAAACTAATCAATGGGCGCCATCGGTTTACGACGGAACCACGCACGTTGAAATTCCGGATGATCCCAATTATCACTTCACGAATGACATGACCGATCAGGCCATGCAATGGGTTCAGGCCCAGCAGTCTTTGACACCCGACAAGCCCTTTTACATGTACTTCGCTACGGGTGCCACACACGCACCACATCATGCGCCGAAGGAGTACATCGAGAAGTATAAGGGAAAATTTGACCAGGGTTGGGATAAGCTCCGTGAAGAAACAATAGCGCGTCAAAAGGCATTGGGTGTGATTCCTGAAAACACGGAACTTACAGCAAGGCCGAAAGAAATTCCGGCGTGGGAAGAACAGAGCGCGATTCAGAAGAAGCTGTTTGCGCGGCAGATGGAAACCTTTGCCGGTTTCGCTGAGCATACTGACGCCCAGATTGGCCGACTGATTGATGCATTGCAAATTATGGGTGAACTAGACAACACGCTGATCTTTTACGTTGTCGGCGACAATGGTTCCAGCGCGGAAGGCGGACCTGAAGGCTCATACAATGAAATGATGTCATTGAGCGGCATTGCCGGAACGGCGGATCAAATGATTCCGCACATTGATGAGTGGGGTGGACCCAATACCTTTCCTCACTTCTCGATTGGTTGGGCGCATGCGGGTAACACGCCGTTCCAGTGGACCAAGCAGGTTGCTTCGCATTTTGGGGGAACGCGAAATGGAATGGTAGTACACTGGCCTGGCGGCATTAAATCGAAGGGGGAGGTGCGTTCACAGTTTACGCACGTCACGGATATTGCTCCAACTGTGCTTGAAGCGGCGACGCTTCCCTTTCCTAAAAGCGTAGATGGTACAGAACAAACGCCTTTCAACGGTACTTCATTCATGTTCAGCTTCGATGATGTCAAAGCGAAAGATCGACACACCACGCAGTACTTTGAGATGTTTGGAAACAGGGCGATCTATAAAGATGGCTGGGTAGCTGCAACCCGGCATTCTATACCTTGGGTATTGACCAAGAATCCTCCGTTTTCAGAAGACATCTGGGAACTCTATAACGTGGATGAGGATTTTTCCCAGGCTCACGACCTTGCTGCACAGCATCCGGATAAACTGAAAACTTTGCAGGAGCTGTTCAACGAAGAGGCGATTAAGAATCATGTGTTCCCCATGGACGATCGCCGCTCGGAGCGATTTGATGCATCCATCGCCGGACGTCCCGATCTGATGGGCTCGCGTACAGTACTTAAGTTGTATGAGGGAATGAATCTCGCCGAGGCAGCTTTTATCAACAACAAGGGTCGATCATACACGATCACCGCGGAAGTAGATGTTCCGGCTAATGCCAACGGGGTAATCATCGCGCAAGCCGGGAAATTCGGGGGATGGACGCTTTATGCTAAAGGCGGGAAGATCAATCACGAATACAACTATTTTGGCCTGGAACGAACGAAGATCACCGGTGCCAAAGCTTTAGCTAAAGGTAAGCACGTGGTGAAGTATGAATTCGCCATTGCAGAAACCAAACCTGGATCGGGTGGAACGTGCACATTATTTGTAGATGATCAGCCGGTAGCAACGGGCAAAATTCCCAAGACGCAACCCTTCCTATACTCGGCAGATGAAGGTGTATCCGTCGGATCGGATCCCGAGACCAATGTTTCTAACGACTACCCTGAGCGCCACAATAAATTCAATGGAAAGATTGCTGTTGTTACGGTTGACACGACGCCGAAGTAAACTTTAGCTCTTCGCACACACTCGTGTGTGATGGAAATATAGCCACATAGCCTTGTGATGTGGCTATATCTTTTTTGGCGGAGTGGATTGTTTCCAATACACTCAATAAGCTCCGATGTAATCACCAAGTGATTCACTATTTATTCGTTTCGGACGAAGATGTTTTCTAGTTTTGTCAGCTGAGGCAGTAATAAGCGCTTTCCAGACGCACGGCCCATGGAAGATAATTTCAGATACAAATTCCTTCCACCATCGCCGACACTCGCTGACTTCGTGGAGAACATAGGCATGTTTCATAACGCGTCTGAAAATCCAAAGGAAGTCGTGGTCGTGCCGGATGGCAGGATAGATTTATTCTTCTCCCAGTCCCCCGCTGAACCATTCAGGGTTATTCTGAAGGGTTTGGAAACCTATTCGGAAGCAAGGAGTATTCCTCCACAAACACTCACGTACACAATAAGTTTTAAGCCCCTCGCCATGGAATATATTTTCCAGGGCATGATTTCAGATATTCTGAATTCTGCCAGAATTCTTCCGGCCGATTTCTGGGGTTTCAGTGATAGTGACCTCCTGGACTTTGATGGCTTCTGCACAAAGGCTAACCGTAAGTTGAACGCACTGATTCCCGATGCTGTCGATGAGAGAAAGCGAAAACTATTTGCCCTGATCTATTCGACGCATGGTGAAATGACGGTAAAACAATTATCTGAAACGGTAAAGTGGAGCAGCCGCCAGATCAATCGTTATTTTAATCAGCAGTTCGGCCTTTCGCTGAAAGTATTCTGCAACATTCTGCGATTCAGGAAGTCGCTTGAGCACATCGCCGTCGGCAAGCTCTCGCCGGAATTGAATTTTACCGACCAGAATCATTTCATCAAACAGGTTAAAAAATTCGCCGGTGTGGCGCCGAAAGTATTGTCCAAAAACAGCGACGACCGATTTGTACTATTGTCCGTCCTGAAGCAGAAGTAGTTTTGTGTCGTACTTGAAATACGACAATCATGTTACTTCAAAATAAGACAATTGCTATCGTTGGCGGAGGTCCGGGCGGCCTGACCCTGGCGAGATTACTCCAACTTAAAGGAGTGGATGTTAAGGTGTACGAAAGAGATGCCGACCAGTATGCCCGCATGGTAGGCTCACCGTTGGATCTCCACGAAACATCAGGATTGGCCGCATTACGCATGGCTGAGCTTCTGGATGAATTCAAGAAGAATTACAGACCCGGCGCCGATCGGGAGCTCATCGTGAATGAGCAGGCTGAGATCTTCTTCGATGATCACCATATCAAGCCTGAGGAGAACTTTGGCAGTGAACATTTTCGACCCGAAATAGATCGCGGACCCCTGCGCAACATGTTGCTGGAGTCGCTGACGCCAGGAACAGTTATCTGGAACAGTCATTTTATTAGCATGGAGCGCCAGGGCGACGGTTGGATGTTACACTTCAAAAATGCTGAACCGGTTTATGCAGACCTCGTGATCGGATCAGATGGCGCTAATTCTAAAGTTCGGCCGCATCTGACAAGCATCAAGGCTTTTTATTCAGGTATATTAATGATCGAAGGTAATGTCATTAACGCAGCCAAAGCAACTCCCCACATTTTCGAAATGCTACGGGGAGGAAAGCTCATGGCGTTCGGCGATCGTAAGAATCTGTTGATGGGCTCCAAGGAAAATGGGGACATCACTTATTACATTAGCTTCAAGGCAGACGAGCAATGGGTGCGCGAGAACGGACTCGACTATTCAAATAGCGCCCAAATGCTGGAATGGTTCAGGAATACGTATACAGCGTGGAGCCCTTTGTGGCATGAATTGTTAAACAATGCTGCGACACCATTTATACCCCGACCCATTTATTGCATGCCACTGGATCAGTCCTGGGAGGCGGTAGGCAATGCGACCATCATCGGTGATGCTGCGCACGTGATGCCTCCGTTTGCAGGAGAAGGAGTAAATATGGCCATGCTCGATGCGCTTGAACTGGCTGAGTGTCTCACGTCAGGAAAGCACATCAGCCTTGTGAACGCCATTTCCAGCTACGAGACTGGGATGTGTGCCCGCGCCTCGCAGGCTGCGAAAGAGTCACTTGAAAATGGTGAGCGGATGCACGCGCCGGATGCACTGGAAACTATGGTGGGTTTCTTTAATGGTATGCACGCGACTCAAGATCCAGCGTAGTAGCCTGGTACTCCGTAGCAAAAATTAGCGTGCTTAGGGTTCTCGATTAAAGCTGTGTGGAGCACGTTGCTGGTTTCAGCCTGTAAAATAATTGCGCGAATTTTTGCGATGGAGTACTAGTTCTGGGTTAGTGGCCAGTAGATGACGTATCGCGAATCGTGAACCTTGTAGAACGGAACCAGTTCAAGGTTTTGATACTTTGGCTGCGTGATGAGTTTCAAGGCGCTGAAGGTCTGCGTCTTTCCTTTCAGCGGTATGATCAACGCCGAAAGGTCTGCAGACTGGAGTCTTACAGAAGGAGCTTCATCCATTGGGTACATCGTACCACTGGCCCGGTACCCACCAAATTGGTTTTCGGTTCCGAGATAGTTGAGCTTTTCTCCGCTGTCAGTTTTGGCCGCCAGCACGATAGGACCATGAAGGAACGCGACAAAATTTGATCCGTCGGGCATTTGTTCGTACGTGAGCTTCATGGGAAGATGAACTTCGATAATGTCACCCTTTTTCCACGTCCGTTCGAGGGAAACGTAACTTCCAGGTTTTGCCTCCAACGATTCCACCTTTCCGTTTATTTTGATCTGAAATTTGCCTGCGTCCACCCATGACGGTACACGCACATTGATAGTCACGCGTTGAGTCGCAACCTTTTCGATGGTGATGCGGGACACCTCGTCATCGGGAAATTTCGTTTCCTGAGCGATGACCATTCCTTTGTCTGTCCAGGTTAAACGTGACGGAATAAACAGGTTTACAAACAGGTTATGGTCAGAATGACTATAAATAAGCTCCCCATACTTGCCGTGATTTTCCATTCCCGAACCCACACAGCACCACATATTGATCTGTGGCTGCGAATAAACGCGGTAGTGGCGTGGTCTCATCGACGTGTAATACACGAACCCGCCGCGCACGGGGTGTTGTGAAGATAAGATATGATTGTACGTCGCGCGTTCATAAAAATCGATGTACTTGCTTTCGCCATCATATTCAAAAAGATGCCGCGAAAGTTTCAACATGTTGTAGGTATTACAAGTCTCCGGCCCTGCGATACCCGCTATCATTGGCTTATAGTTGTCGATGGGATTGAAATGTTCCTGCACACTGTTGCCACCAATCACCACGGTACGGTGACTCACCACAGTTTGCCAGAAGAACCTGGCGGCGTCTGCATAAGAAGCGTCGCCTGATAACTCAGCAACGCGTTGGAAACCTACCGCCTTCGGGATCTGCATGTTGGCGTGCAGGCCGGTGAGGTTATCAACATGCTCGATCAACGGGCGCAATAACATGAGGTGCGAGTACCTTTGTGCCAGCGTCAGATACTTTTTATCGCCCGTGATGAAGGCTACATCCGCGAATATTTCATTCAGACCGCCGTGTTCTGAGAATAACATTGTCTGAATCTGATCATCGCTCAGGTGGCTTGAAACCCGATCAACATAGTCCGTTAGTTTTATGAGTATTTCTTTGGCGTCGTCCTTGCCCGCGATGAGGTAAGCATCCCGCAGGCCAGCAAAAATTTTATGAATGTTATAGAGCGGAACCCACTTCTCATTTAATGCAAAGGTGTCAGATTTAATATGACCCGCTTCGATGTCGCTCCACATTTTTGCGCCGCCCGGTGTGCCTCCTATATAGCCGGTGCCTGTCTTCTCCTGACAACGTTTCAATTCAGAGAGCATGTAGTCCAGCCGTTGATTCATCTGCTTGTTACTGGTGGCAGCGTACATGTTTGACAGCGCCGAAAGATAGTGCCCACCGATGTGACCATCCAGTCCGGTATTTTCCCAGTTGGGATAGTTTTCCTTCTTTGGTGAAAGACCAGCCTCACGCAGGTAGGGCGCCAGCAACCGATCAGCGTCGAGAGACAGCATGTATCTCATATCCGTTTGCTGCGCCTGGCTGAACACACCGGGGAGTAATTCAACTTCCGACAGCTTAAACGGTTTCATCATCTGCGCTCCAGCCGGCGCGAACGCCGCGAGCAGGACAACCAAAAGCAGAAGGGTGGTTTTGTAATTCGTCATGTACAGCATAGAGCCAGGTTTGTCAATTATAATACTTTTGGATCTCCCCATTTATGAGCAGGCAGAAGTTACGGAAACAATTCCATTGAAAGCCAGGTCGCAGCAAGCATGCAGATTTGCAAACTGGCATGCCTTACACCTGTAGACGTCTTCCATTCGTTCATGCGATTGACGTCGCCAGGGTTGATGACCATCGCACTATTTTACAGCTACCCTTTCGTCATATGCCTTTTGGAGGTCCGCCAGGGCCTTGTCATACCCTTTCTGGTCTCTGAATACACCAGGACCATAAGGGTCACGGGGTGTTCGTTTCTGATGGAGATGGAACTGACTGGCATGCGATGACAGCCAGAGATCAAATGACAGCGACTTCATTGCCTTTAGTGTGTAGGCATAGTCTTTTGCGATATCCGGATAGGCCGGTATGTCGTTCAGAGGTTTGTCCGTAACAATGGAAGGCATATTCGCAATAAGTACGCGATAGGTGATTTTCCCATCTTTAACATTGAAGAGGTAGCTGCTGGAACCTTTTGTATGACCCGGATGATGAAGGAGGGTGACTTTCATATCGCCGAGCGCTACCACTTCGTTGTCGTGGAGGCGACGGTCGACCGCTACGGGAGCAAAGGTAACCTCGCCACCCATGGCGTAGTCAGTCAGCCCACCGTTAGCGGCCACTTCGGCATCTTTCTCTTCGACCATCATGCGAGCGCCTGTCTCTTTTTTAATCGCCGCCATGGCGCCCATGTGATCGTAGTGTGCCTGCGTGGTCAATAAGATTTCTATTTCACTGAAATGGAATCCCAGCGCAGTTACATTGGATTTGATGACATCGAACGAACTGGCCACGCCGGTGTTGATCAGTATATGACCCTTAGGTGTTGTGATCAGATAACAGGCAAGGTCGTACGTGCCGACGTAGTAGAGATTTCCCGCTATCCGGAAGGGTGGATAGCTTCGCGTCCATTCCGAAAAGACGATGGGAGGTTCTTTTACCGGTTGTGCAAACGCCAGGGCACTACAGGCCAGGAGGGCGATCAGCGGAAGAACTTTGTTATCAATTTTTATATGCATACTCATGTTTGGAAGGCAAGTAAAACAAAGGTGTGCTTGAAACCTACTGGTGGAGAGACGAATGTAAACGCGACACAACGGCCTCACTACTCGCGAGCGCTGCCTCCACAGTACCTCCGGAAGCACCGTCATAAATGGCTTCCCCGGCAAAGTAAATGGTGTTCTCAACGGGAGTCGAAAGCAAAGACACAGCCTGCCTGGTTTCCAGCGTGGGAAACGAGTAGGCCCCTCTTGCAAATGGATCTTGCGTCCAGTCGGCGATGTGCCAGTGCACGATATGCGATTCTATCTCGGCTGCAGGAAC
>Ga0164241_10005941_pt1 | contig 11253 bp, 9 predicted proteins | sample OricomyardsoilBY_FD_108780 | JGI IMG/M metagenome (GOLD analysis project Ga0164241, IMG submission 108780) | Backyard soil microbial communities from Emeryville, California, USA - Original compost - Back yard soil (BY) | ecosystem: Environmental > Terrestrial > Soil > Unclassified | place: USA... | reverse complement strand
GGCGGCATCGAGGACCTGGAAGAACACCACGCCATCGGTGGAGATCATCGCATTGTCCTTGGTGATGATTTCCTGCCCCGGAATATCGATCACCTGCTCCATCATGTTCACCTTGCGGCCGACGCGATAGAGGAAGGCGGGGAAGAAATTGAACCCGGGCGACGCCACCGTGGTGAAGCGGCCGAAATATTCGATCGTGTAGTGATAGCCCTGGGTGACGATCTTGATGCTGGAGAACAGGTACAGAATCACCACCGCCAGCACCGTGACCGCCAGGATAAACAACGGGTCCATTAATCGACTCCCCTCGCCAAATTTTCCCATAGCTAGCATAGAGCGAGGCCATGAACACGCTCAACCGAACGGCGCCGCGAACGCTGCTGTTTTTGCCGGCGTCGAACCCGCGCGCGATCGAGAAAGCGCGCGGGCTCGATGCCGAGATGGTGATCCTCGACCTGGAAGATGCCGTGCGCGACGAGGACAAGGCCCTCGCCCGCGCCGCCGCGATCGAGGCCGCCGCACAGGGCTTTGGCGAGCGGCTTTGCGCGATCCGGCTCAACGCCAGCGACTCGGCGGAGCATATGGCGGATGTCGCCGCGGTCGCCGGCTCGGCCTGTGACTATGCCGTGCTCCCCAAGGCCGAAAGCGCCGGAGAAGTGGCGCGAGTCGCCGCCGCGCTCGGCAAACCGCTGCTCGCGATGATCGAAACGCCGCGCGGGGTGCTCGCCGCGGTTGAGATCGCCGTTACGCCCGGCATCGCGGGGCTGATTGCTGGCGCCAATGACTTGCGCGCCGCGCTTCATATCCCCTCGGGCCGCGAAGGGCTGACGCTGTCGCTCCAGACCATCGTCCTCGCCGCGCGCGCGGCGCGAATCTGGGCGATCGACGGCGTGTTCAATTCGCTGGAGGACGCCAAGGGCCTCGCCTCCGAATGCCGCCACGGCCGCTGGCTGGGCTTTGACGGCAAATCCTTGATCCATCCGAACCAGATCGCAATCGCCGCGCAGGCCTTCGGCCCCAATTCGGAGGAAATCGACGAGGCCCGCGCATTGATCGAGGCAGCCACCGGCGGCGCCGAGCGTTTCCGGGGACGAATGATCGAATCGATGCATGTCGAGCAGGCAAAAGCGCTGCTGGAGAGACTGGATGGAAATGCTGGCTGAATTCAAGGCGATCCATGCCGAGCTGGAAGCGGCGATGAATGAGCTGGACCGGCTCACCCAGGCGGACGCGCCCCACCAGACCGCCGTCGCCGCCGCCCGCGCGCGGCTCAGCAAGGCCAGCGGAAAGCGCCGCGCCTTGTTCGGTATGGCATGCAACTATCTCGGCAAGACCGCGGACCCTGCCGCTGCCGCTACGCTGCGCCAGTTGCGTGAACAGAACGCTGCCCAACTCGCGATGTCGACCAGGCATATCGGCACCTGGGGCCTGCGCCAGCTCGTCGCCAACTGGCCCGAATATGTCCGCACCGCCGCCTCGATGCGCCAGTCGATGCGCGACCTGATCGACGCCGACCGCAAGACACTGTTGCCGATGCTGGACCGGGCGCCGGGATAATCTGCAGCAAGCTGAAGCTGGGGTTTGCCGGAGCCGCGCGTTAACGCTTTCAACACCCGCTAAGCTATTATGCGGCATGGCTGATTTACGAGTCTGGCACGATGAATTGCAGGCCGCGCTCGCCGAGATGGAGGCGCTGACGGCGCGGCCCGGCTTCGACAGTGCGGAGCTGTCGCGCGTTCGCTATCGCCTGTCACGAGTCAGCGGCGAACGGCGCAAGCTCGTGGCGCTGTTGTGCGACACGCTCAGCGAGCACGCGACCGGCTTCCAGGCCGAACAGATCGCCGCGCTTCGCGAAAGCAACGCCCAGGCGCGGGCGGCCTCCACCGCCCATATCGGAGCGTGGACCTTGCAACAGGTCACCGCCGACTGGGAAGGCTATTGCCGCGCCTCCGCCCAGATGCGGGCGATCATGCGCGCCCAGATCGCCGCGGAGAAGGCCGCGCTCTATCCGCGCCTGGTTCCCGCCTGACCCACTAGCGTATTTCCAGAGCCACGGTTACATGGGCCGCCAACCTCCGACTCAGGACCTTGGCGCGCGCATGGATATCCCCCTCGGCCTCACCTTCGACGATGTGCTCCTGTTGCCGGGGGAATCCGAGGTTTTGCCCAGCCAGGCCGACACCCGCACCTTCGTGACCCGCGGCCTCGCGCTGAATATCCCGATCCTCTCTTCGGCGATGGATACCGTCACCGAACAGGACATGGCGATCGTGATGGCGCAGCTCGGCGGGATCGGGGTGCTTCACCGCAATCTCGATGTGGATCAGCAGGTGGAGGCGGTCCGCCAGGTCAAGCGCTTCGAGAGCGGCATGGTGGTCAATCCGATCACGATCGCCCCCACCGGCACGCTGGCCGAGGCGCGCGCGCTGATGGAGCATCACCGGATCAGCGGCATTCCCGTGGTCGAGGCCGACGGCAAGCTGGTCGGCATCCTCACCAATCGCGACGTGCGCTTCGCGGGTAATCCCGCTCAGCCGGTTTCGGAGCTGATGACGCACGAAAACCTCGCCACCGTCTCCACCGAAGTCGGCAAGGAAGACGCCCGCCGCCTGCTCCACCAGCGCCGCATCGAAAAGCTGATCGTCGTCGATGACGCCTATCGCTGCGTCGGCTTGATCACCGTCAAGGATATCGAAAAGGCGGTGAACTACCCCCATGCCACCAAGGACGAGGCCGGCCGCCTTTGCGTCGCGGCGGCGACCACCGTGGGCGACAAGGGCTTTGCGCGGACCGAGGCTCTGGTCGATGCCGAGGTCGACTTGATCGTGATCGACACCGCGCATGGCCATAATGTCGAGGTCAGCCGCGCGGTCGAGCGAGTCAAGAAGCTGTCGAACCGGGTCCAGGTCGTCGCGGGCAACATCGCCACCCGCGAGGCCGCCAAGGCGCTGATCGGCGCGGGCGCGGATGGGCTCAAGGTCGGGATCGGCCCGGGATCGATCTGCACCACGCGCGTCGTCGCGGGAGTGGGCGTGCCCCAGCTCACCGCTGTGATGGATGCCGCCGAGGAAGCGCGGAAATCGGGGGTTCCGGTGATCGCCGATGGCGGCATCCGCACCTCGGGCGATATCGCCAAGGCGCTGGCGGCGGGGGCGAGCACCGCGATGATCGGCTCGCTGCTCGCGGGTACCGAAGAGGCACCGGGCGAGACCTTCCTCTACCAGGGCCGCGCATACAAATCGTATCGCGGCATGGGCAGCGTCGGCGCGATGGCGCGCGGCTCGGCCGACCGCTATTTCCAGCAGGACATCAAGGATCAGCTCAAGCTCGTTCCCGAGGGCATCGAGGGTCAGGTCCCCTTCAAGGGCCCGGCGCGCGACGTGATCCACCAGCTCGTCGGCGGCGTGAAGGCGGCGATGGGCTATACCGGGTCGCGCTCGATCGAAGAGTTGCAGAAGCGCGCGAAGTTCGTTCGCATCACCAACGCCGGGCTGCGCGAAAGCCATGTCCATGACGTGACGATCACGCGCGAAGCTCCGAACTACCCGACGCGCTGAGTGCCAGGGCGGCGGCGGCCGCCCTGGCACTCAATCCTTCTTGCCTACCGTGACGCCGACCAGCGTGGCACCGTCGGCCGCCACCGAGAAGGTCGCGCCGAACTCGTCGGCGCGCCGGCCGAAGAAGAAGCCATTGAGCGTCTTCCCCGGCCCGCCGTTGAAGCCGAAGCCCGCGGTTTCTCCGACGCCGGTGTAGAAATTGCCGGTTTGCCCGTCGAAGGTGAAGATGCCGAAATCGAAAACGCTGCTGTTGGCCAGGTTGGTTCCCTGGATATTCAGCGTCGTGTGCGCAGTGCCCGCCCCGAAATCGACCGCCAGCGCGCTCGTGCCCGAAAGCTCGTAGATCTTGTCGCCGCCATAGCCGCGGCCGCCGACAATGCCATGATAGCTGGCGCTGCCGGTCTTGGGGGCCAGCAGCGGCGACATCGGCACGCCGATCAGGAAGGTGAATTGCCTGGTGACTTCCAGGCTGTTCTCCACCGCGGGATTGGCGGGTGTGCGGACGGAGAGCGTGGCGAAGCTGGTATAGGTGAGCGCGAGCGGCGCGCCCGCACCCGCCGGATTGTAGATGCGCGTCTCATATTCATTGCCGCCCACCGTCTTTCGATAGACGTCGATCCACGCATTGCTGGCCGCCACTACCCGGTCGGCCTCGCCAAAGGTCAGTATCGTCGTGGTTTCGTTATCGTACGAAATCGTCGCGCGGGGCGTTCCGGCCTCATAAACCAGATGCGGCTGGTTGCCTTCGCTCGGCTGCGTCGAACCTCCCGCGACGCCCGTGGTCGGATTGCGGAACCACTCCAGATAGCCGGGAAGACGCGGCAGCGGACTGGTGCGGGTGAGCGCGGTCAGCGGAACATCGGTTACACCGGCGCCGAACAGCGAACCCGCCACGACATTATTGTCGGCGGTCGATTTGCCCTGGAAGGTCACGCCGACTTCCTGCGCGTTGGGCCCGTAGAAGCGGCCCGCGAAGGTTCCGACATGGTGCCCGAGAACATCGACCGTGAAGCTTCCCGCGAGCGCGTTGACGCCGCTGGCGATCGATCCGCTCCCCGCGAAGGTGCCGGTCACCGCGGGCGGACGCCCGCTGAGCGGCAGATAGGATGCGGTGACGTCTCCGGTCACATCGATCGCGCCGGTCGCGAAATCGGCGGTCAGCGTGCCCGATCCGCTCAGGTCGAGCGGCGCCGCCGCTTGAGTCGCGTCGGTCATCTTGCCGACGAGCGTCACCGGGTACAGCCCGGAGCCCGCGCGCGGAACATTCGCGTTCGGGGTGGCCATCCCGAAAGTCACGGCATTGATCGTGGTGCCGCCGCCGCCCGCCGCGCGCGTCCACAGGCCGGTGCGCATATAATGGAGCGCGCCCGCCGGCTGCTGGACAAAGGTGTCGGACGGATTGCCGAAGCCCCCCGCATAGGTGCGCCCGTCGCCCGCGATCAGCGTGTAGCTGTTGGTCGTGACATCGTAATTGACGACAAGCGGGTCGTTGGCGGCGCTTTCCGCGGACGGTGCCGCGCCCGAGAAGGTCGCACGCATCACGGCGGAATCGTTCGCGAAGAACTGGCTGTGCGCGAGTGAATCGAACGATGCGTCGCCGCCCAGCGGGCCCGCGCTACGCCCGAGAAGCGTGCCGACCGCGGCGCGGCCGTCGGGGGCGGTGACGGCGAAGACTCCGCCGACTTCCTCGGCGGCCGGGCCATAGAAGCGCCCCTGCATCGACCCCGACATCGTGCCGCCCATCGCTTCGAAGCTGAAGCCGCCGTTGAACAAATTGCTGCCGCTGGCGAGAGCGCCCTTACCGAAGAAGCCGCCGGTGCCCATGACCGATCCGGTCTCGATCGAAATCTGCTTGATGGAGCCCTTGGCGATCAGCAGGCCTGTCCCGAAATCGAGCTGGATGCTGCCGGTGCCGGACAGCGCGACCGGAATCCCGAAGCCGAACGAGCCGAGCACGTCGATCGAATATTGCGCGGTGCCAGCCCGCGGCACCGCCGGATCGGGCGTCTTCACACCATAGCTGAAGCCGTCGAAGGTGAAGTCGGCGTGATCGCCGCTCGTGCTGACTCGCTGCCAATAGCCGCCGCCCACATATTTGTAAGTGAGCACGCCGCTGGTCCCCGGAGCGGTCAGCGAGAGGCTTTCGGTCAGCGAGCCGCTTGTCTTCGTATATACCGTCAGCGCGGCACTGCTTTGCGCGGTGTCGATATCGGATGGCCGGAAGGTCTGCGAACGGCCCGAAATGGTCACCGTATAGGCTTTGCTCGATGCCTCGTAGCGGATCGTCAGCGGCGCGATCGCCGCGGCGCAGCGGCAGATGCGCGCGTCCGCGTAAAAGGTGCCGGACGAGGCCACCGCGTCATTGGCGAAAGTCTCGCTCTGGGTCAGGTCGATCAGCGACGCATTTGCGGTCGGGGTAGGCGTGGGCGTTGGAGTAGGTGTGGGCGTCGGAGTAGGAGTCGGAGTGGGGGTCGGGGCGGGCGTCGGAGTGGGTGTCGGCGTCGGCGTCGGCGTCGGCGTCGGCGTCGGCGTCGGAGAAGAGGTGGGTGGGGGCAGGGTGCCTACCGGCCCGCCGCCACCGCCACCGCCGCTGCAAGCCGCAAGCAGAAGCGACGACGAAATGCCGACTGTCGATCGCAGGAAATTCTTCATGATGCGCCCCCAATGCCTCTACCTTTTCTTTGCTCTGGAGCGTGGCGTCAATCGGAATAGGAATTCGCGTTGAACAAGATGATCGGCGAATTGATCATTTCTTGGACGGGGTGGATGGTATCGGCACATGAACCACTCCCTCACTCCGCCCTTCCAATGCGGGGTCACCTCTGCTCTACCCCGCGCCATGATCCCCGCCGCGCGCACCCAGGCTGCCATTGAGTTGCTCGATCAGATCGTCGCCGCCGCCCGCGATTCCGGGGCGGCTGCCGACACGCTGATCGCGCGCTGGTTTTCCACGCGGCGTTATGCGGGGTCGAAGGACCGCCGCGCGATCCGCGAGCTCGTCTATGACGCGATCCGCTTGCTCGGCGAGCGGCCGGAGAGCGGGCGGGCGGCGATGCTGGCGCTGGCGGCTGCGCGGCCCGAGCTGGTCGCGGCGTTCGACGGCAGCCCCTATGGCCCCGCCGCGATCGATCCGGCCGAGCCCATCGCGGTGCCGGGCCATGCGCCGGGCTGGCTCATCAAGCGGCTGCGCGCCTCGGATATCGGTATCGAGGAGCAAGCGGCGTTGCTCGGCCGCGCGCCGCTCGATGTGCGAGTCAACCGGCTCAAGGCCGATCCGGCGCAGCTGGTCGCCGAACTCCCCGGGGCGGAGCGCCTCGATTTCGTCCCTGACGGGTTGCGCCTGCCGACCGACACGCGGGTCGAAACGCTCCCCGCGTTCAATCTGGGCCAGTTCGAGGTCCAGGACGCCGGCAGCCAGCTGGTGACGCTCGCGGCCAAGGCCGAGCGCGGGCACCGCGTGATCGATCTGTGCGCGGGCGGGGGCGGCAAGACGCTCGCGCTCGCCGCCGCCATGGGCGATGTCGGTCACATTCTCGCTTGCGACATCGATCGCGGCAGGCTCCAGCGCCTGCCCGAGCGTGCCGGACGGGCAGGGGTGAGCATCGCCGAGATTCGGCTGCTCAATCCGGGGCAGGAGGTGCATCAGCTTGCCGACCAGACTGGCCGCGCCGATGTGGTATTCGTCGATGCGCCCTGTTCGGGCACGGGCACCTGGCGCCGCAATCCCGAGGCGCGCTGGCGGCTGACTCCTGATCGGCTCGATCGTTATGTGAAGACGCAGGCGAGCATATTGAAGCTCGCCGCGGGGCTCGTGCGGCCAGGTGGCGTGCTTGTCCATGTCGTCTGTTCGGTGCTCGATGCCGAAGGGGCGGGGCAGGCAGTGAGTTTTCTGGAGGCGCATCCGGGCTGGTCGGCGGAGCCGCTGGCGCTGGGCACGGGGACGCCGCGCGGGCCCGGTGTGCGCCTCACCCCATTGTCCCACTCGACTGACGGCTTTTTTGTCGCAAGGATGCGGCGGCCATGATAGCCACGCGAGTTCAAGTCCCGGAGATGTTGATGCGAGTTTTTGCTGTCTCGGCCGCCGCTGCGTTGATGCTGCTGACCGTTTCCACCGGCCTGATGGCCCAGCGCCCCGACGATCAGATCGACCCGAAATCGGTCGCGCTCGTCCAGCAGGGCATCAGCCTGAAGGCCGCGGGCAATTACGAAGCCGCCACCGACTCGCTGGAAACCGCGCTGGCGATCGATCCGCGCAACCGCGCCGCGTTCATCGCGCTCGCCGAGATCGCGCGCGCCAAGGGCCTGCCGGGGCGGGCGATCCGGCTGTATCATGAGGCGCTGGTGCTCGAGCCCAACGACCTGGTCGCGCTGCGCGGGCAGGGCGAGGCGATGGTCCAGAAGGGCGCGGTCGAAAAGGCCAAGGAGAATCTCGCGCGCATCCGCACGATCTGCGGCACCGGCGCATGCAATGACGGGGCGGTCCTTGCCGCCGTGATCCAAAAGGGCCCGCCGCCCAGCGTCGTCGCCGCGACCAATCCGCCGGCGGCTCCGGCAACTCCGGCTAAGCCGTAAGCACCCGCGCGAGCTGGACGAATTCGGCGACCGAGACTGTCTCGGCCCGCCGGCTCGAATCGATTCCCAGCCGCGCCATCGCTTCGATCGCGCCGGGCACGCCCTTCAGGCTCTGGCGCAGCATCTTGCGCCGCTGGCCGAACGCGGCGGCGGTGAGGCTTTCGAGAGTCTTGAAGCGCACGCCCTCGGGCTCGGCCGTGGGCACGATATGGACCACCGCCGACATCACCTTTGGCGGCGGCGTGAAGGCCGAGCGGTGGACCGTCATTGCGATCTTCGCGGTCGAGCGCCACTGCGCCAGCACCGCGAGGCGGCCATAGGCCTCGCCGTCGACCGGCGCCACGATCCGCTCGGCGACTTCCTTCTGGAACATCAGCGTCAGGCTTGCCCACCAGGGCCCCCACTGGACGGAGAGCCAGCCGACGAGCAAGGCGGTGCCGACATTGTAGGGCAGGTTGGCGACGACATGCGGCTTGCCGGTGAAAAGCGAAGGCGCATCGACCTCCAGCGCATCGCCTTCGATCACGCGGAGCTGCGCCGGGAAGGCGGCACCCAGCTCTTCGAGCGCTGGAATGCAGCGCCGGTCGCGCTCGACCGCGACCACATTGGCTCCGGCCTCGAGAAGCGCGCGCGTCAGCCCGCCAGGTCCAGGGCCGACTTCGAACACTTCGGCGCTGGCGAGATCGCCGGGCACGCGGGCGATGCGCTTGAGCAGCTGATGGTCGAACAGAAAGTTCTGGCCAAGCGCCTTGCTGGCGCTCAGTCCGTATCTCTGGATGATGTCACGAAGCGGCGGGAGGTCGGTCACGGGGTCCCGGCGGCAGCAAGTTCGGCGCGGCGCTGAGTGGCGAGCGCCGCCATCCGGATCGCCGCGATCATCGCGCCGGGATTGGCTTCGTCCTTGCCCGCGATCCCGAAGGCAGTGCCATGATCGGGCGACGTCCGCACGATCGGCAGCCCGAGCGTGGTGTTCACCCCATCGTCGAAATGGAGCGTCTTGAGCGGCACCAGCGCCTGATCGTGATAGCAGCACATCGCCACGTCATAGCCGGCGCGGCCACGCGGATGGAACATCGTGTCGGCGGCGAAGGGCCCGACCGCGTCGATGCCTTCGTCGCGGAGCTGCGCGATCGCGGGGCGCAGGATCTCGATCTCCTCGCGCCCGATCGCGCCGCCTTCGCCCGCATGCGGATTGAGTCCGGCAAAGGCGAGGCGCGGCTTCTCGATCCCGAAATTGCGATAGAGGCCGCGCGCCGTCACTCGCGCCTTGGCGACGATCAGCTCGACCGAGAGCAGCCCCGGCACATCGGCGAGCGCGACATGGACGGTGATCGGCACCACGCGCAGCGTCGGCCCCGCGAGCATCATCACGGCGTTTTCGCTCGAAACGCCGCAGCGTTCGGCGACGAATTCGGTCTGGCCCGGGTGGGTGAAGCCGATATCGTAGAGCTGCGCCTTGGAGACCGGCCCCGTGATGAGCCCGCCCGCAGCATCCGACCGCGTGAGCCCGAAGGCGAGTTCGAGCGACTGGAGCGCGCAGCGGGCGCCATCGACATCGGGCTTGCCCGGCGTGATCTCGCCCATATCGGCGACCGAAATCACCGGCAGCGCGGTCGAAAACACGCCCGCGGCCTCCTCGGGATCGAAAATGCGGATGGTGGGGCCGTCCCACACCGCGGCGATCGCGCGTTCGTCGCCCACCGCGAAAAAGGGCGCGAGCGAATGCAGCTCGCGCGCCTTCCACGCCTTGGCGGTGACTTCGGGGCCGACCCCGGCGGGGTCCCCCATCGCGACGGCGAGCGGCAGGATCATTGCGCGCTCACCCCGATCCCATCAGCGATATTCGATGATCGCGTCGCGGCGCAGGTCGCGCAGCATGCGCTCGGCACGCAGGTTGGTCCGCTTGTCGATTTCCTGGTTCTCGATCTGCTCGGCCGACGGCAGCTGCGCAGCGGGGGGATCGTCGCGGCCGCACAGGACGAGCACGCGGACGCCCTGTTCGATCGAACCGAAGGGCTGCGTCGCCTGGCCGATCTGCAGGCCCAGGATGATCTCCTGGAGCGGCGCGGGCAGCTGCTTGATGGTCATATTGTCGTTATTGACCACTTCGGCGCCGATCGACGAAGCGACGCGATCGACATCGCCGCAACCCTGCATGGCGCTGGTCGCCTTGGCGAAGTCCGCCGCGCGCTGGGTTGCCTGCGCTTCGGACGTGCCCGCCGGGAAGGTGATCGTCATCTGCTTGAGGTTCAGCCTGGCGTCGAGCGGATTGGACATCAGCACCTGACGCTTCTCGGCGAGATAGATGATCGAGAAGCCGCCGGGGAGTTCGATCGGGCCCGCGATCTGCCCGGGCTGCATCTGCTTGCCGGCCGCCTGGAGCGGTTCGGGAAGGTACGGCAGCCGAACCCAGCCGAGATCGCCGCCGGTCGCCTTGGTCGTAGCTTCGGAATTGACGCGCGCCAGATACTGGAACGGCGTGCCGCCCTTCAACTGCTCGATGATCTTCTGCTGGCTGGCGAAGACTTCGTTGGCGCGATCGGGAGTCGCGTACATGAAGATTTCGAAGAAATGATACTCCTCGGTTCCCTTGTCTGCGGTCAGCCGGTCGAGGATGTTCTGGATCTCGGCCTGGCTGACATTGATGTCGACGCGGGCGCGGAGCAGCCGGCCCCAGGCGAGTTCGCCTTCGATCTGGCGCTTCATCGAGCGCTCGGACGAACCGACCTGGCGCAGCCAGGTACGCATATCGTCTGGCGTGCGCTGGAAATTCTGGGCGACGCGGTCGAAGCTCTTGTCGATCTCGTCCCTGGAGACCTTGATCTTGTCCGCCGCTGCGGCCTGGATTTGAAGTGTCTCGTCGATCAGCGACCGCAGCACGTTGAGGCGCAGCCGCATCATGTCGTCGGGTGACAGCTTGAAATCGTTGAGCGCGACGATCAGGTTCAGCCGCTGATCGACATCGGTGCCGGTGATCACCGTATCGTTGACGATCGCGGTCGCCTTGCGGATGTTCGGGTCCGCCTTGCCGAAAATCTGGAGGTTCGCGGGAAGGTCGAGCCCGGCGCCGGGGATCGACTCGTCGGGAACGACCTGCGCGATGGCCGGCGCCGAAATCAGGGTC
>Ga0164241_10005940_pt1 | contig 11255 bp, 15 predicted proteins | sample OricomyardsoilBY_FD_108780 | JGI IMG/M metagenome (GOLD analysis project Ga0164241, IMG submission 108780) | Backyard soil microbial communities from Emeryville, California, USA - Original compost - Back yard soil (BY) | ecosystem: Environmental > Terrestrial > Soil > Unclassified | place: USA... | reverse complement strand
CGCTGGCGCCGATTCCAGTAGCCGTCGGCACGCCGAACATTTCGATACCGTTAAACTGTCCCAATGGGGATTCAACGCCTGGACCGCCTATCTCGTCAGAACTGCCCCCGATGGTCTGCCGTAACTGATCCTGCAGTGCCTCGAACTCGCGGGCATACAGGGAAACGTCGGCGGAATTTTTGGTCACATCTTTTGCCAAGATGACGAGTTCGCTCATTCGTGACAGAACCTTCGTCATCTGCCCTATGAAACCATCCGCAGTCTGGATGTAGGAAATCGCGTTCTGCACGTTGATCCTGGCTGCACCGACTCGTCTCCCCTGTGCATCCATTTTTTCGGATACGGCTAATCCCGCGGCATCGTCGGCTGGGTTCACTATCCTCGACCCCGAGGAAAGACGCCGAAGCGAACGGCCAAGCATTTCTTGGCTGTGCGCAAGATTCCGAGCGCCGGTGAGCGCCTGGATATTCGTGTTGATGGTGCTCACTATGAACTGGCGGTTCGCGAGAAGCCTGACCTCAAGCCCCTGAGGAAGGGTTCAAAGAAGGATCCGGATAGCTATCGTCTCTTTTCTGGCCAACTTTAACAAAAACACGTTAATTTCGTGGCGTGGTTAGCTGAGGCGTTCGTTCTGAGGAATCGGCGATTAACTGCCTGCAGTGGCTAAAACGAAAATTTGTCGGTGTGAGTTGGAATGAACGTCAACAAACTCGTCTGGACGAGTTACCCCAGTCCGTTGGCAGGAGTCTAAGGTTTAATTGTAAAAGCTACCTCCTACGCCGGCATGACTGGCAATTTCTTACAGAAACCTATCGAGCCATTGGCGGTTGTAAGAAACGGGTAATTATCCCCTTGACGCATAAACCATATTTCTGTGTAGTTAGCGCATGAACAGCGCAGCCCTTCCAGAAACACAGATTGAAGCCATCCGTTTCTTTGCTGACGAGGCCGTGTGCCACGAATTCCTGACCCGCATGCGTTGGGGCGATGCCGTGAAATGCGCCCATTGCGAAAGCGAGAACGTCGGCAAGCTGAGTGTTTCGGTTGTCCCCTCTCGCTCAAAGAAGGAAGGCGCGAAGCCGACCACCCGCCGCGTCTGGAACTGCAAAGCGTGCAAGAAGCAGTTCACGGTGAAGACGGGGACGATCTTTGAGGACTCCGCGCTCGGTTTGGAAAAATGGCTCCCCGCTGTGTGGATGATCTGCAACGCGAAGAACGGCGTTTCATCGTGCGAGCTGGCGCGTTCACTTGGCGTCACTCAAAAGAGCGCGTGGTTCATGGGTCATCGAATCCGCAATGCGATGCGCGATGGCGGCTTCACTCTGAACGGCGAAGTCGAGGCCGATGAAGCTTACATCGGCGGGAAACTAACCAACATGCACGCGAAGAAGCGCAAGGAGCAGCCGCATAAATTCTCCAACAAGACGCAAGTACTGGGCATGCTGGAGCGTTCGCCCACTCGCGGCGGATCGAAGATCCTGCTGGAGGCAATGGACAATCGCTTAGATAATCACCTCACGGATCATGTCGTGAAGAAGATTGAGCACGGCTCTAAGCTCTACACAGACGCAGCGGGACACTATCAGGGCATGCGCCACTACTTTGAACATGAGTTCATCGATCATGCTGTGACGTACGTTCAAGGCAAGGTTCACACGAACGGCCTTGAGAACTTTTGGTCACTGCTGAAGCGCACGCTCAAAGGCACCTACGTTTCGGTTTCTCCCGATCATCTGTTCCGCTATCTCGACGAACAGGCCACGCGCTTCAACGAGCGCAGCGCCGATGATCTTACTCGTTTCCTCTCGACCATGAAGCGCGTCAATGGTCGCCGCCTGCCCTACGTTGCCCTCACCAACATCGGCCTGATTTAACGGGCCGCTGCTGCGTCCTTGGGTTTCTTCTCCGCTTTCTTCGGAGTGAGAACTGCCTTCATCCCTTCCAAAAAGTTACGATGCGTAACTTCGCCAGTTGCGTATTCGGCAACGTGTTTGGGTCGGCCTGGATGTCGCGGCTTCTTGGACACGAGGTAAAATTACTTGATGGGGCACCCTTGGTCAAGTAAGGTGACGACTATCAAAAATGGAGCGGCCCGGGGATGTTTGTCCCCGAGCCGCCTTTTCTCAGACAGATACGCAGGCCGGTCTTAATGGGACCGGCCTGCTACGTTTAGTAGCCGATGCAATCCGCCTTTACGGTTTTCATCGCTTTCTGCGCTGCAGCGCCGTTCTGTATGAAATTCATGCTGAGGAGGATTTGAGGAGTTCCTTCGCCACCTCCAAAAGACTCGGCTTGATGCGCAAGCCCCGGACGGTGCCAACGCGACACTCCTCGAAGGAATCCATGGAGTTGTCCTCACCTTGGGTTAGGCCGACGCGCTTGGACCATTCACGCAGCGCACCGCGCGTGGCCTTTCCACGGCGCGAAAGCATTTCGCCAACGTTAGTGATGGCCACTCCCGTGGTACCGGCCTCAACCAAAGTACGAAGCACAACGGTGTCTACGGGAGTGGTACCACTCAGGCTTCCTCCACCGTTCTGGCGGGTTGCCTTGTTCACCTTAGCAACCTTCTCGGTATCTGCGGTAAGATTGCCGTACTTGGTAACGATCATCTCCAACTCCTCTGGAGTGACATCAGAAAATTCGATTAGGCCGATTTTGATCTTCATTGGGTGTACTGCTGGAGTAGAGGCACACAATCGGATCAATTACCGCAATGCAACGTATTTTTCACGCTATTTTGAGATCAGGGAAATTGCGGAAAATACCGTGTTTTCCGTGAAAAACGTGCACGCCTCCGACCGGATCGAGAAGCAACAAAAATGCCTGTCAATTTATACCTCCGAAAAAATGCGCATTAGGGGCGTCTGGGTGAGTGCAACCGGTTGCAAACATTACCGCGTTCATGCTGACTCAGCCAATGACACCGGAGGAGAAAGAAATCGCGGCCCGAATTCTTCCGACCAAGAATCCAGTTAATCCTGAAAAGGCGGGAGAAGATTGGATACGCGGTATGAAGATTGTGCTGCTGTTGGTTCTTGCCGGGTCTGTTTTGCTTGGTGTTCAAGCAACTGAGCTGAAGCTGGGTCTGCTCGGCATATTGGGCATTGGATGCCTAATCATATATCGCCGCAGGTTCGTCGGCGTTCGAGACGGCACTAAAGACAAATAACGCTCTATGCGCTTAAGATGTAGTCACCAAGAAACGGAAGCTCGTGCCCACAGAGAGCAAGTCGTCCCGACAGAGGAACACCTCCGACACGCCGGAGCTGCGGATCCGTATGCGTTTGGCCCAGAATCGCGATCAACCGGTGCCAACAGCCTTACGCTCCCCTCTTCCGCGAAATTTACGCCGGTCTCGTATGGCTGTAAATTATCACCCTAAGACCGGCTTGTATCAGCCTGAACCCATGCCCACAGCCGCATCGGTCGCGACAGACGCGGCGCTTGAACAAACTCATGCCAACACCCCAAACCCCACGCAGCGCTAGGCCCGTGGGCTCGAAGGAATTCCCGGCGGCTCCTTCCTGGCAGCCGCATCTAACGCCAAAAACTCAGCCCAAATTTCAACAGTATCTATTTGCATGAACTCCCTCCAAAAGAACATCGCAGTCTCCACGCTCACCCACGCTATCGCGGATGTCGTCAGAAAACATGGCGGCCACTCTTCACCCTATCTTCGCTTGCGGCTCAACCCGCAGGATTTTGAGTGGTCTTCTCCCGAGATTTGCTACCTCGATTCGCGCAATTGCGCGGCCTACACTCCTCGTGCAAAAACGGACCCGAGCACTGCGGCCACGATTGTCTCCATCGCCCGCCGCCTGGCGGATTCCATCCCGCTGTTCACAAAGCCCAGTTCTGCCCCTGCGCACCTCGAACTGAAAGCTGAGAAAATGGGAGACCGCTGGTTGGTGGATATCAAGGTGGTGACCATTCTGTCCGCTCCGAAGCGGAACGTTGAATCCGACTACCGCTGCCGGGTTCGTTACGCCTCCGGCTATAGCGCCCGCCTAGCAGCGTGACGGCACCCAGAGCATCGAAAGCATCGTGCCCTTGTCATCAAGTGTAGCCGAGAATTCCCATAACTCCTCGTCCTCCCTGGCTTCAATGTGAGGGAACCAAGCGTGCCAGGGCACCTGCTGGAGGCTGAAGTCGCCACTCCGGCTTTCGCTCTCATGAAAGACAACGCTCTCATCCGAAATGGTCTGACGAGATTCGAGCCACAGTCCATCCATGCGGGCGCGGTTCTCGCGCCACCAATGCACGTTGCGCCCATCCGAGAAGACCGCGATTACCGGTTGCGGCGCCAACTCAGCGTAGCGGATCGCCGCGGTGATTGCTGCAACGGAGAACTGCTTGCTCAGCCCCTCCACGATAGACCAGTTCGGTTCGCCGCGGAGGGCTTTGTGGTCGATCATCGACTTCGGCATGAGCAACTCAGAGGCGAACGTGTTCGCCTCCAACTCCTGGCCGCTGTGGCGGTATTCCTTCATGTCGGAATCAGTGCAGAAAAACACCTGGGAATCTGCCCCGTGCATCCGCCAATGGCCGAGCTCGTGAGCGATCGCGAACCTCCGGTCACCCGGGTTTACCAAGCGATCGCTGAGCATGATCGTGCCCACATCGCCGACCCTAACAAGGTGTGCCTCGGCGCCCGACAAACTGCCTGTTGCCACTTCTACGCCTAGCGCCCAAGCGATGTCCTCGAGCGCGATTTCAGACGGACTCGCCACTCCATACCGCCGCAGTAAGCGCGTCGCCTCTGCTGCTGCCGTCAACAACAGCGGTTCAGCCCTCATTTCGCGGCTTTTTCGCCGCGCGAGCGGCAGTCCGGATGAGCTGATCGCGAAGCGACTCGAGATCCTTCAAAGGCATACTCTCAGCCTTGCGTGCGAAGACCGCCACCTGTCCACCGCTAATGGTGAGCATTCCCTTGATCTCATCAATCAGCGCTTGGGCGGTAGCGACCACCCCTGGGGACTTCGGGGCGGCGGACTGGGACCGTAGCCGGTCTTCTCTAGCTGCCGCCAAACTCATCTTGCCCTGCGCCGCGCCAATCGTCGCCTGCAAAGACTGCCAGCCGGCCTCTGTGTCGATTCCGAAGGACTGGAGGGCGGCCTTGATCTCTCCGGGCGTTTGCTTCTCAGCCTCTTCACGGCTGCCAAAGGCGAGCTCGAACACCGAGTTGATCTCGCTGACTGGTTTGCGATGCTTGGAATTAGGATGATTCATCACGCAGCCTCCAATTGCTTGAGGTAGCGCGTGACGGCGGACGCGAGGCGTTTGCGCGCTTGGTAGATTTCGATTTCGGACACCCCGAGCCGCTGTGCGACGAGGCTGGCGGGTTTGTCCACGCCTTCATTCTTAATCAAAAGCAGCATGCCATGCACAACGCGATCCGGCTTGGCGAAGGTGATTATGCGCTTCGCCACGGTGGAACGATATCAGCAACTGGCGGCGCGCCACTACCCAATCGCAACCGTTCATAGGGAATCGGGCGTTTGAGAAGGGCGTAACGATGGAGCACGAATGCGAAGTTGCTGCCGTGAAATACAGATCAAACCACACGGCCTCATCGACCGTAAGGCTCTGAAGATAGGACTTATCAAAGATGGCCGCGGGACCCATGCGGAATCGCATCAGTATTCCTGTCCAAAATCGAGGCCACCTCAGCGATGCGCGCTCTCCACCAAAAAAAGTGGGACGCCTTTTCAGGGGCGTCCCACGTGAGACTCAGCCTCTTAGTTTAATCCGTCGATTGATCCGACGGCACCGGAACCGGCCAGACCAGCGGAGGTCCTCCCGGTCCCCAACGGATGGCGTCGAGAACGAGCGGATGAACCCCTGCTGGAGGGCAGAGAAGCCATGTCCCGTAGGAGTCTGGCCTGTTTTGGTCGGTTGGTGGTTTGATGCTTTTTAGCATGGGTAGATTGCAGGGGTCACCGGATTATCCAGTTGTCCTGCAAATACTTGATACACGGGATCGAGGGTCCATGGTAGCGACTGAGCGAAGATTTCTTCGACCTGGGTCGTTCTTGGCGAAAAGTGACCTCCGAGGGCCCTTTTGGGCGATTTCAGGCCAAAATCGGGTGTCTTTTGGTCCAAATCGGTCTCTTCCATGCCCGGTGGCTACCCCCGATTCCCTGGCCTTCGCTAGCGTAGCGCGGGCGGATTGGCGTTACCCTCAACCCCGCCGGTTGGCGACACACCTCACGCGCTATACAATAGCTGACCGTGATAGGCGCGACCGATTGTCGGTCCAGTTATCGTCATAGCTTGACCCACTCCCGTCTGAGACAAGCTCGGCCAGAGATATGGCTAAGTATCATGGCAAGCAATGTAGCCATAACTCAACTAGCTTCCTAGTTGTGGCTGGATATCGACTTGCCATATCTAGCCACAACTCACAGAGGAAGGGCTGCGCGTCATACACTCCTAAAGACATTTCCTAATGCTTATTGGCCGCATCGCTGAACAGGATATGCTCGCACAGGCAATGGAGTCCGGACGACCGGAGCTGATTGCGGTCCATGGCCGCAGGAGAATTGGAAAGACCCATCTTGTTCGGAGCTACTTTGCCAAGCAGCTTTGCTTCGAGATGACCGGGGTCAGCAACATCTCCCGAGCACAGCAGCTGCGGAATTTCGCCGGTCAATTGAAGTCGGTGACTGGATTCAATCATCAACCGCCAAAGGACTGGACTGAGGCCTTCGAGAATCTGATCCGCTTGCTTGATCCGCTCCTCGTGCAACCTGGTCGGAAAGTTGTTTTCTTCGACGAGCTCCCTTGGCTTGCCGGCAGGAAGTCGGGGTTTCTGCCCGCCTTCGACCACTTCTGGAACACGTGGGGAACGCGACAAAAGCATTTGATCGTGGTGATCTGCGGATCAGCAGCTTCCTGGATGATCGCAAAGGTCCTCCATCAAAAGGGAGGACTGCACAACCGAATCACCTGCAGCATCGAACTGCAGCCCTTCAACCTGACAGAGATCGACGCCTATCTAAAGGCTTCCGGTATCAAGCTGGACCATAAGCAAACCGTAGAGCTCGCGATGGCAGTGGGTGGAGTGCCTTACTATCTCAATCATGTGCGCAAGGGGTGGTCCGCCGCGCAGAACATCAACGCTTTGTTCTTTGCCCATAATGCCCCGCTGCGCGATGAGTTCACCCAAGTCTTTGCCGCTCTATTTGAAAACCACGAACGTCATCTCAAGGTGATTAGAGCGTTGGCCAAGCGTCAGTCAGGGCTTCAGAGAAATGATATCATCCGTGAAACCAAGCTGGGGACAGGCGGAACTTTGAGCACGATCCTCGAGGAGTTGGAGGCTTCGGGATTCATTTGCCGCATGATGCCAATGGGGCGCGTCAGTCGCGACCCTTACTACCGCCTAATCGACGAGCTAACCCTCTTTCATCTTCGTTGGGTTGAAAAGCACAGTCGCGGCGCCGGTTCCTATGATTGGGTCGCGCAACGGCTTTCCCCTGCAGGTGCGGCATGGAGTGGCTATGCGTTCGAGAACATTTGTCTCCGGCATGCGCCCCAGATCAAGCAGGCGCTCGGTATTGGAGGCGTTCAAGCCACCGTTGCGACATGGAGAACGCGCCCCACAAGCAAGAAGGACACTGGCGCCCAGATTGATCTTCTTTTTGATCGGGCCGACGGAGTTATCAGTGTATGCGAGATGAAGTTCTCCGATCAAGAGTTCGTCATCAACAAGGCATACGCGGGTGAGTTGCGAACGAAGTTAGCCGTGTTCAGAAGCACCGTCGGCGTCCGCAAAACCGTCTTTCTTGTGATCGTGACGGTTCATGGCTTGAAGCAGAATGAATATAAGACGGAGCTGGTGCAGAACGTGGTTCCTCTCTCAGCCCTGTTTGCCCACTAAACACGAACCAGCAAAGCTCGCTGCAACACCATGGCAGAGTAGCGTTCGCTTGTCATCGAGAGCCACTCTTGCCGTCGAGAGGTTCATGGCCCGATCATCGCAACTTGGAGTATCCAAGTGCGAAACACATAAAGCGACGGTGGGTAGCCCGCGACGGAAAATGGTGTCATCCATGACTACACACCGACCGTGAGCTGTCATGGCACGTGGTCGCACTCGGAGGGCTGTGCGGCACATCCAACGTAGGTGCGTTCGACCAGTTAGCCGACGGCGCCACCCGCAATTCCACCCGCGATGGTGCCAACGGCGACAGTAATGGGGTTGGATATCCACCTTCCCGTGCTGGGGCTGTAATATCTTAGGCCGTAGTAAAGCTGACTGGACTCGTTCCCCTCCCAATCCGCCCTCGTTGGCAACGGCCGCAGTGGTCTGGTTTCTACCAGCAAGGGGGATGTCCCCCCTCGTCAAAAGTAGGTGTTTTATACGCCCACCTGAAGCAACGCGTGGGGCGCGGGCGGGACTAAGAGAGGAGTGCTGAGGTCGGTGGGCCGGATTTATCCGCCAATCGCCTCCGCATTCACACCAACCTCCACCCGCTCCCGCCATGCGCTCACTCATCGTCCTTACCGGCACCTGCTTCTTTATCATCGGCATTTCCCTTTTCCTCCAGGGACCGGATTGGGATTTCGGCTACATGGCGGCGGGCACGATTTTTGGCCTGCTGGGCCTTTTGATTCTCGGCCTGTCGACCGACGCGGAATCGGCCGGCTCGATCCAGAACGAACCCTCGAAGCCGAGGGTCCGGCTGCGTTCGCGCGCCTCCGCCGGCATGCGTTCGCTCCGGGTACGCCGCAGCCAGGCGGGCGCCGGCAGCGGACGCTGAGTCGCTACCCCGGCGGCCCGGGCGACGACGTCATCGTCGTAATCAACTTCGTCCAGCGCGATGCCCCCGTCCGCGGTCGGCGCGCCCGCCGCAGGCGTTGGGCGCGTCCGGTTCAACTGCGACGTTCACTCCGTCCGTCCGGGAAGCGCCGCTTTGACATCGACGATCGGCGTTTGGTCAAGCGCCTCCAAGTCGCTCACCTGCAATCGACCTGGCGCGAGCAGCGAGACGACCGTCACGCGATGCAGGCCGAGGGGGTTCGGGCGGTCCTGGGACCGCGTGCTGAACACCCCGCGCTTCGGCCGGGCCCGATCATCCCGCGGATGCACACTCAGGATCGTTCGATCCGCGCGATCGAGCCACGTGATCAGGATCAACGGATCGCCGACGCGAATATCGCGCAGCGCCTCCTGCATCTCGGGCTCGAACACGAGCACCGCCAGCGGCGCCCCCTCCTCTCCCTGCTTGGGCGCATCTTCCCGGCGCTGCAAAGACGACTCGACGCGACCGATCACTTTGACGACGAAATTCATTGGTAATGGAATGCTGAAAGGAAACCCCAGCCGGAAACCTCAAGTTGGCGGAGAAACCGGCGCACGATGTTGGATAAGGTCCCAAAGATTCCCGTAAAGATCCTTGAAGACAGCGACCGTGCCATACGGCTCCTCCTTCGGCGGCCGGATAAATTCCACGCCTCTCGACCGGTAGGTTTCGTAGTCGCGATGAAAATCATCCGTCGCCAGGAAAAGCAATACGCGTCCGCCGGTCTGGTTGCCGATCCGCGATTGCTGCTCCGGGTTGGACGCGCGGGCCAGCAGCAACTGGCAGCTCCCCTGCCCCGGCGGCGCAACCACGACCCAGCGCTTGTTCTGCGCGGGAACGCAGGAGTCCTCGATGAGTTGGAAGCCGAGCTTGCCGACGAAAAACTCGATCGCCTCGGCGTATTCCCGGACGACCAGTGAAACCAGTGCGATTGATTGTCTCATTGAAAGAACTCCGGGCCGGCGCCCGGGCAATCAACGCTATGGCTGCTTCGGGGCTTCCTTCACGCTTCCTTTTTCCACGTGAAACTTCCGTTTCGTCACGCGCATCGGCGGAGCGTCGTGGGATAGCGCGAGGCTGGGGTTGAGACGCTCGATCTCGAGGACGTCGAATTCGCCTGTAAACCAGTCGGCCAGCACCTTTCCGTCCTTGATCCGCTCGGGCATCAAATCCCTCAGGCCCACCGCGCGCGCCGGAGCAAACTGCTCGAAACGGAACGCACTCGCGGCGATCAGGTACAGCTGTCCGTCCTTGATCTCCCAAAAGGCTTCGAGTTCCCGGGCATCGGAAGCCCCCTCGTACGGATGCTCCGACATCCGCGGCGGCTCTCCCTTCCACGGAAAACTGGCCAGCGGCCGTGAAGGCGTAAGCAGGATCCGGCCATCAATCGCGATCTTGTCCGGTGGCATTACGTAGGCGAAGGCAGCCGCGACGCTGAGAAGGAATGCCACGAGATACTTCATAGGGGTTTCATTCGCTGGCGCTCGCGGCAGCAAGGATTTCGTCCTCGGCACGCTATTGCTGGGGCTGGACCATCTGATCGGACGGCTTGATCGAGTCGAACGGGACAAAATTCCACGGCCGGTATTTCAGATGAACGAGTGACAGCGCGACTTGAAAACGGTTTCCTACCTCCCGCCACGGACCGGGATCAAAGCCGCGGTCCGGCGAGTCCGGAATCGACACCGCATATTCCTGGCCGGCGAATTCCGAGGGCGGCAGAATTCTCACCTTGGAAAGGTTCGCCGGATACTTCAGCGCATCGAAGGTACCCCACGTGGCGGCGAGCGATGAATCGGGCGCCCCCGGCTCGTAGCCTACTACCTCCAGCTCCACGGTGACTGGCGTCTCCCAGGAACGGGCAAAATCATCCCTCCTGTCGGAGCCGGCAGTCTGGCAGCCGCCCAGGCAAACGACCGCAAGTAGGGCGAGAGTGGCCGATAGTACCTTCATCTTTTCTTGGCTCAGCGTCAGAGTTGAGGAACTGGTTCGCTCATGTCACTGCGGGCGAAGATCCTCGCCAACGCCATCGACATAAAAGTCCACCTTCCCGCACCTCGGACAGGAGTAGACGTCAAAGGTTTCCTTCTTCACGAACAACTCGCCGACGTCACCCAGGACACCCCACCTGGTGCCTTCGTGAAACTTCTTCGTGCCGGCGTAGGTTAGCGTCACTTTGCAGGACAGGCAGGTTATTTCCTTGGGCATAAATCGGGCACTCCGTGCGCTGAACGTTTAAGGTTCGCCGGTCGTTGGTCAGCCTTTCTTTTCATACACGAGCGCGTAGTGCTCCACGGTCGGAAAGGGTCGTAGGAGTGACGCAGGAGCCGCTTCCACTCCCCGTACTGAAGCGATTTCCGAAGACCCTCCGCGTGCCGCCAACGTTTTCCAGCGCGCCAGCAGGATGTACCGGTTCTCCTTTTCAACGCAGCGCTGCAATTCATG